>Ga0209056_10000054_pt1 | contig 109858 bp, 98 predicted proteins | sample GraSoiAngelo_114_FD_185876 | JGI IMG/M metagenome (GOLD analysis project Ga0209056, IMG submission 185876) | Grasslands soil microbial communities from the Angelo Coastal Reserve, California, USA - 14_0903_13_40cm (SPAdes) (version 2) | ecosystem: Environmental > Terrestrial > Soil >... | reverse complement strand
CTAGTCGACCCCGCGCACGACCGTCTCCGCCGCCGGCCACAACGCGTGCAGCGCGAAGAAGAGCACCAGCAGCCCCACCCACGCGAGGCCGATGAGGGCGTAGGTGCGCATGCGCGAGTAGGGCGTCGTCTCGAGCGAGCCGTCCACGTGCCCGCGCGGCTTCGTGTCGCCTTCCGCCGCCGGCGGCCCGGACGACCCGCGGCGATGCGGGCGGTCCCAGAAGCGGCGCTCGCACCTGCGGCAGCGGTAGGTGTGACGCTCGAGCCGCGGGAGGACCGCCTGCTCGAACCAGCCGTGCAAGCCGCGGCGCTCGATGCGATCGCTGCCGCAGCCCGGACAGCGGTGGCCGGCACTGAAGGTGCTCATCGGCGCTTGCGCTCGCGGAGGTCGAGCACGCCAGGGCGGCGCCGCGGGTCCTCGCCCGTGGGGAAGATCTGCGTCTTCTGCACCTTCTGGGTGCCCGTGGTGGGCAGGGAGGCGACGAAGAGGAGCCACCCCGGCGCCTTGAAGTACGCCAGGCGCTCCATGCACCAGTCGAAAATCCGATCGGCGAGCGCGGCGCCAGCGACGACGCCGGGCATCGGCACGACGCAGGCCATGACTTCTTCCTCGCGGACGTCGTCGGGCACGGCGAGGACGGCGACCTGCGCGACCTCGTCGTGCGCCTGGATGACGGCTTCGATCTCCGCAGCCGCGATGTTCTCGCCGGCGCGTCGGATGATGTTCTTCTTGCGGTCGACGAAGTAGAGCAGGCCGTCGGCGTCCTGGCGCACGACGTCGCCCGTGTGAAACCAGCCACCCCGCCACGCCTCTTCGGTGGCCCCCTCGTCCTTGAGGTAGCCGGAGAAGAAGCCGTGGCGCGGCCCCTCGGGCCCGCCCCAGCGCACGAGCAGCTCGCCCTCGGCGCCGCGCGGGACCTCGCGGTCCCGGTCGTCGACGACGCGCGCCTCGAGCCCGCCGAACGGCCGGCCGAAGGCGCGCGTGTGGATCATGCGCGGCTCGCGGTTGACCATCGTGACGCGGCCGGTCTCGGTCATGCCCCAGGCCTCGATCAGCGGAAAGCCGAAGCGCTTCTCGAAGGCCTCGTGCAGCTCGGGCTCGACGCCGGCGCCGATGCCGAACTTCACCGCGTGCTGGCGCTCTGCCGGCACGACCGGCTGGTTCAGCAACATCGGCGGCACCACGCCGAGGTAATGCACGATCGTCGCGCGCGTGGCCGCCACGTCCTGCCACCAGCGGGTGGGGCTGAAGCGTTCGGGCAGGATCAGGCAGTTGGCCGTGAGCATCGCGCAGGTCGCCGTCAGCCCCTGGCTGTTCATGTGATAGAGCGGCAGCGGGTTGAGGATGCGGTCGCGGCCGTACTCGATCACGACGAGGCCGCCCATGTCGCGGTACCAGGCGCCGGAGTTCAGATAATAGAGGTTCGTCAGGATGCAGCCCTTCGGCCGCCCAGTCGTGCCCGACGTGTAGAGCAGACTGCACTCGGTCTCGAGGCCCGGCGCACCGCCCCGCGGCGCCACGCGCGGCATCGGCAGCGGCGCCGGCCAGTCCTCGGCGTTCACCACGGGCAGCGGGTGGACGCGGTCGCGCGCGACGGCTTCGAGGTCGGCCACGCGCCGGGCGACGACCACGGCGAGGTCCGCGCCCGAGTGCTCCATCTGGTAGAGCATCTCGTCGTGCCGGTAGTCCGGATTGATCGGCACGATTCCGCAGCCGAGGGCGTTGAGCGCCAGGTAGTGGAAGAAGAACTCGGGGCGGTTTTCGAGCAGCAGCGCCACGCGGTGTCCGTGACCATAGCCGGCGCCACCGTAGTCGCCGCGCAGCCGCTCGACCTCCGCACGCACCTGCGCGTACGTGTACTCGACCCCGTCGGGATGATAGGCGCGGTTCGGCGCCGGCGGCGCACAGAGAAAGGCGTGCTCGGGCGCGGCGTTCGCGGTCGCGGCGAAAGCCTCGTAGACGGTCTTCATGGCCCGGCCGATTCTAGCGCGAAAGGGGAGCCGGGCCGGCAGTTGGTCGACGCGACCGGACTCCGGCCCCGTCAGCTCGGCGGCCGCTCTCTCAACGCCTGCTCGTAGATCGCCCGGAGGTCGGCCGGCATCTGCTCGACGGAGTCGTACGTCCGCGTGGTGCCCGAACCGTCCTTGATGACGATCTTCGTCTGGTTTGGAGACAAGGGCCCCGCGCTCGCGCGCGCGTGCTCGATCTTGGCGCGGATATCCGGCGGCACTTCGTCCAGCGATCCGTACGTCGTGGTCGCTCCCGTCTGGGGGTCCTGGACCTGGATGCGCTCGGTCCGAATCTCCGTCACCGTGGTCGTCACGTGCGGAGTCCGGGTCAAGCGGCTGCCGGGCGTCGCGAGGGTCGCCGGGCCCTCCGTGCGGCGGGACAGCACGGCCCAGAGGGCGGCGAGCGCGACCAGAACCGCGAGCGCAATGAGGACGTAGGTCGAGGTCACGGCGACAAGCATGATAACGCGGACGCACGCTTGCGCTCTACCGATCAGCGCGGTACTGCTAGCGCGATGGAACGCAGGGCCAGCTTTGCCGAAGGGGCCTGACGTTTACTACGAGCGCCGCGGCCGGGGCGCGGCCGACGCCCCGGCCATCGTCTTCCTGCACGGCCTCGGCTCCTGCGCCGACGATTGGACCTGGCAGATTCCCGCGTTCGAGCGTGACCATCGGCTGCTGCTCGTCGATCTTCCCGGCCACTATCGCTCGCCGCTGCCCGCGGGACCACTGAGCGTCGATGCCATGGCGGACGCGGTCGGCGTCCTGCTGGCGCGCCTCGGCGAGCCGCCGGCGCACGTGGTGGGACTCTCGCTCGGCGGCTGCGTGGCGCTGGCGCTGGCGCTGCGCGCCCCAGAGCGCGTGCGGTCGCTGACGGTCGTCAACGCGTTCGCCCGGCTGCGTCCCGCGAGCCCGGCCGCCGTCGTGCGTCTGGTCGCGCGGCTGGTGCTGCTCGCCACGGCGCCGATGTCGGTGGTGGCGGCGCTGGTGGCGCGCGGCCTCTTCCCGCGGGCCGAGCAGGCGGCGCTCTACGAGGCGGCGGCGCACAGCCTGGCGCGCACCTCGCGGCGCACGTACCTGGCCGGGCTGCGCGCGCTGGCCGGCTTCGACGCGCGGGCGTCGTTGGCGCGCGTACGCTGTCCGACGCTGGTCGTGGCCGGCGCCGCCGACGCGACGGTGGCGCTGGGCCTGAAGGAAGCGCTGGCGCGGGCGATCCCGGGCTCGCGCTGGGTGATCGTGCCGGGCTCGGGTCACGCGACGAACGCCGACCATCCCGACACGTTCAACGCCACGCTGCGCGACTTCCTCGCCGCGCCCTGAGACGGGCCTGCGCCGCGCGCGGGGTACAATCGCCGCCCGTGTGGCTCGCGCTCGCCCTGATGGCCGCGCTGTTCCAGGTGCTGCGCAACACCACCATGAAGCGCCTGGGTCACGTGCTGGACGAGTACATCAACGTCTGGGGCCGCTTCACGTTCCTCCTGCCGTTCGCGCTGCTCACCTGCGTCGTCCGCGGCTTCCCGGCGATCCAGCCCGGATTCTGGGGCTGGTGCCTGCTCTTCGGCGTCAGCCAGACGCTGTCCACGCTCGCGCTCTCCAAGGCCCTGAAAGCCTCGGACATCTCGCTGGTGACCGCGCTGTGGAAGGTGAGCCTGCTCGTGCTGCTGGGCATGGCGTGGGTGACGATCGGCGAACGGCCGAACGCCCTCGGCGTGACCGGGGTGCTGCTCAGCGCCACCGGCGTCTATCTCCTCAACATCTCCCGCGCGCGGCTCTCGCCGTGGGCGCCGCTCGTGGTGCTGGTCACCGATCGCGGCCAGCGCTGGACGCTCGTGGCGGCGTTCTTCTACGCGCCGAGCGTGATCACGATCAAGCAGGCGATCCTCGCCTCGGACGCGGCCATGGGGACGTTCGGCGGCTACCTCGCGGCCAGCCTCATGATGACGCCGATCGTGCTCGCTACCTCCGCGCGCCACTTCCGCGCGGTACCGCGGTACTGGCGCGAGTTCGTCGCGCTCGGGCTCTTCGCGGCGCTGACCACGATCACCCAGGGGCACGCGTACACGCTCACGCTCTCCTCGTACGTCGAGGCGGTGAAGCAGGTCGAGATCCTCTTCGCGATGGCGGTCGGCGTGCTGCTCTTCGGCGAGGCGCAGCGCGTGCGCGAGTCCGCGGTGGGCGCGGTGGTGATGCTGGTCGGCATGATCCTGCTCGCGCTGGCCTCCTGAGCCACCGGTGTCCTCGAGTGCCCCGGGACTCGCGATCGACCGTTGACGATTCAGCGGATGGCTTGCTCGGCCTGGCGCAGGCGGCGCGAGAGCGTGACGAGAATGTTCTGGGTCAGCTCGGGCGCCTCGCGCAGCAGCGTGGAGAAGTCGCGGCGCTTGATCACGAGCAGCCGCATCGGCGTGTCTGCCACCACGGTGGCCGAGCGCGGCTCGCCGTCGAGCAGGCTCATCTCTCCGAAGTAGTCACCGGGCTTGAGACGTGCGCGCCGCCGCCCGGACAGGTCGACGTGCGCTGAGCCGTCCATGATGAGGTAGAACTCGTTGCCGGCATCGCCCTGGCGCGCCAGCACGGTGCCCGCCGGCACCTCGACCACCTCGGTGATCTTGGCCACCGCCTTCAGCTGCTTGCGCGAGCACTCCTCGAGCAGCGTGACCTCTTCGAGGTGGGCGATCTTGTCGTCCTGCGTGACGCGGGGCCCGAACATCCCCGACGGCGGCAGAGACGCGCGCAGGCTCTCCGGGATCGAGCCGTCGAGGATGCGGCTGATGAGCTCCATGGCGACCTCCCGCGGACAAGCGTACCGCGGGGCCCCCCCATCTTCTAGGGCTGCAGGGAGTCGACACGCTCGCGCAGGCGGCGCAGCACCGAGTCGTAGGACTCGGTCTGGAGCAGCCGGGCGAACTGCGCCTTGTACCCGCCGACCATGCTCGTGCCCATCATCCGGATGTCCCACACGCGCCAGCGCTCGCCGTCGCGCACCATGGCGAAGTCGAGGGCCATGCCCTCGCCCTCGTTCTTGACCACCTTGGCCCGCACGACCGCGCGGTCGCCGTCCACCGAGTCGCCGGTGACGACGATCTTCTCGCCCTCGTAGCGATCGAGGTTCCTCAGATAGGCGCGGTTCAGCAGCTCGCTGAAGAGCGCGACGAAGGCGTGCCGCTCGCCGTCGTCGAGCGTCTGCCAGCGCGCGCCGAGGGTGCGGCGGCCCATCTCGTCCCAGTCGATGAGCTCGTCTGTCACACGGCGGACGGCCTGGCGGCGCGGCCCGACGTGCTCGTCACCCTTGAACGCGGGATCGTCCAGTACGGCGAGCACGCGGTCGATCTGCGACGCGAGCTGCTCGGCGGGGGGTCCGGCGAAGGCGGGCGCGGATGGCGCGCCGAGCAGGAGTCCGAGCGAGAAGCCGATGATGATGGCGGTGGTCGAAACGCGCGGCATGGTCGTCACCTCCACTCGCGCGAGCACTGCAAGGCCGGTGCCGCACCAGGATTTCAGTCAGTTAGGGTGCCAGAGTGGTAAAGGGTTGTCCGAGCTAGGGTTTCCAAAGCCGTCCGACTCGGAGATTTTACCGGACCCAAGTTCCCGTCAATCCGGACGTCGAGCCTCGCGGTGCCGGATTGGCGCCACCTCGTTGCGATTCTGACAATTTCGGTTGACGCCTTGTCCCGATTCGGCAATGATCGTCGCCGACGTAAATCGCGCGGGGTTCCGGTCCCTGGACCGGCTCGACCAAGTTCTCGGCGCCGCTGGCACGGCGCGCCGCTACGCGGTCACCAGTAAGCTCGCAGAGCTCGGGGGAGCGCATGTCGCGATTCCGTCGTCCCGCCGCCGCCATTCTCGCTGTCGCCACGTTCTGGCCGACCCTCGTCTTCGGACAGGCGCCGCGCGCGGGAGTGGTCACCACGCTCGAGGGCAACGTCACCGTCACGCGCGTCGCGCTGCCACAGCCGCAGCCGCTGAGGTTCAAGGACGACGTGTTCGTGAACGACAAGGTGACGACGGGCGACAAGGCGATTGCGCGGATGCTGCTGGGCGGCAAGGCCGTGGTCACGGTGCGCGAGCGCTCCTCGCTGACGATCACCGAGGTGCCCGGCAAGTCCACGATCGACCTCGACGCCGGCAAGATCGCGCTCGCCATCGCCAAGGACAAGATGAAGCCCGGCGAGTCGATCGAGATCCGCACGCAGAACGCGGTGGCCGGCGTGCGCGGGACGGTGGTGGTGGCCGAGGTCTCGCGCGCGACGGCGCAGGTAGGCGGCGCGGCGCCCACGCTCACGACGTCGTTCTACATCCTGCGCGGGCAGATCGAGGCGATCCAGATCAACACGCCGACCGGCCAGCCCGTCGGTCCGCCGGTGACGGTGGGCACGCTGCAGCAGTTCCGCGCGACGGGAATCTCGCCGGCGGCGCTCACGAACATCCCGCCGGGCCAGATCGCCCAGATCGTCCAGGGGCTCTCCTCCTCGAAGCCGCAGCACTCGGGCGGCGGCGACGACGCGGCGAAGGACAACGCGGTCAACGAAACCCGCGCGTTGTTGGACGCGATCACGGGCGGTGGTGAGGGCCAGCTGATCATTGGTCCGCCGCCGCCGCCGCTGATAACGGAGAATCCTAGGCCCTCCGTGCCGATCTTACCGGTTGGTAGCCAGTGTACCGATTCCCATAATTCAGGATGCGGTGCGGCAGCAGTGCCGGGGCCGCCGCCGCCTGGGCCGCCGCCGTCGGGCCTGACGAACGCCTTCGTCACGATCGACCGGAACGTCACGTTGCCGGATGCGCTGTTCAACCAGGACAACCTCGCGACGATCTCCGGAACGGTGAACTGGGGCAACCTCGCGGCGGCGCCGCCGGAGAACGGGCCGTACGGGCGGATCAACGGCGCGACCGTCGGCCAGGTCGCCGGCAACACCGCGCCGATGGTGGACGTGCAGGGGACGCTCAATCTCCTCAGCGGCAACGGCCTGCTCGAGGTGCTCAACGCAACGGTCAACGGCAACGGGCCGCTGGTCAGGGTCAGCGGCACGATCACTCAGACCACGCCGCCGACCGGCAGCGCGGCGCCATTGATCCTGATCGATCCCTCGACGGTGGCGCCGGGGTGCTGCGCCGACATCGTGTCGATCACCGGCAACCTCGACGCCATTGGCGGCCAGGTGCTGAAGTCCATCGACGGCACGCTCATCTCGTTCGCGAGTATCGTGAACCTCACGGGCACCGTGAACAGCAGCACGACGAGCCCACTGGTCGATCTGAGTGGCGGGCACGTCAGCTACGGCCTTGGCGAGTCGGGAAGCGTCGTGTCGATCAACGGCACCGTCTCGACCCTTGGCGGGCTGCTCCGCGCGAGCGGCGTGACGTTCCACCCGTCCTTCGGGGACGCGATGGTGACGCAGTGGGGCGGCACGCTCACCACGTTCGGCCCGATCGTCGAGCTGATCGGCGGCGCCGACAATGGATTCGCCAGCATCCTGGGGCTGATCGGCGGCGGAGCCCATATCAACGGGGCGAGCCCCGCCGTGCTCCTCATCGGCGGCGCCGTGACCTCGGACCACGTCGTGGATGTCCAGAGTGGCGCGCAGCTGTTCGTCAACACCTTCGGCGGGCTCTTGTCCGTCAACGGCGTCACCTCGCTCACGCCGAGCGCCGCGATGCTCCACGTAGCGGGTCTGATCCAGCAGGGCTCGCCGGAGGTGATCGGGCTGGCCTCGTCGGAGGTGGTCAAGCAGGTCGCTTCGGAGGTCGGTGTCGCCGCGCCGTTCATCTCGATCAACGCGTCGCACGTGTCGGCGACCAACGAGAGCAACCTCATCCAGATCGAGAGCAGTGGCACCGTCCACGCGGCCAGTCAGTTCTTCCGGGCGGTGGCGAGCGACATCGACGCCGGCCATCACTTCCTGAAGGTGGGGGGCTCGCTCACAGGCGGTTCGAGCGAGCCGCTCCTCGACTTCAGCGGCGGCAGCCTCGCGTGGGGCTCGCACAGCGGCGCGAGCTTCCTCAACGTGAGCGGCGGCAGCATCGTCACCTCCGGCGGCCTCGTCCGCTTCAACGGCGCGACGCTCATCCCGTCGGCGGGCTCTCCCTTCATCGAAGTCACCGGTGAGGGGTCGCTCGTGGCCGGCGGTCCGCTGCTCGAGCTGAACGGCATCCTCCACCTCGGCTCGGACACGGTCCTGGTCGGCAACGGCGGCGCAACGCGCGTGACCTCCGGACCCGCCTTCACGGTGGTCGGCGGGGCTCTCACCGCCGGCGGGCTGATCGACTCGTTTCCGAACTTGACCATTCCCAGCACGCTGCTCGAGGTGAGCGGCGCGACCGTCCACCTCGACACGGGCGTGCCGATCGGGACCCTGACGGTCACGGGCGGCAGCACGCCGCTGTTTTTGTTCACGAACAACGCGAACGTGAACCTGGGCGCGGGGCTCGCGATCATCCACGCGGGCGAGACGCTGAATCTGCCGCCCGACCATGGCGGGCTGCTCAGCGCGTTCAACTCCACGATCACCGCGGGGACCTCGGGCACCTTCACGCCAGGCCTGATCGTGCTCGAGGGCGCCAGCACGCTGACGGCAAACACGGCGAACCCTCTCATCACGCTCGACAACAGCTTCGTGAATCTACAGAGCGGCGAGACGTCGCAGGCGCTGCTCGCGATCGGTCAAAACGAGCGTACGGCCCTGACGCTGACGGGCGGCGCCGCGCTGCTCCGCATCCAGAACCAGACCGCTGCCAAAGCGGCGGCCATCACGGGCGGGACCGGCACGCTGGTGACGATCAACAACGCGGACGTGTCCGTCTCCGGCCTCGTCTTCGACATCGTCAACAGCACGCTGACCCTGCCGACCATGGCGCTCGTGGGCGTCGCGGGCGCCAGCACGATCACGACCACGGGCGCCGACGCGGCGTTCAGGCTCATCAACGCCACGGTTACGGTGAACAACCTCCTCTCCAGCAGCGGCCTCGGCAACACCTACACCCTCACCGGGCCGGGACTGGAGATGACGAACTCGACGCTGACGGCGAACCGCCTCGGCAACGATCCCGGCGCGAACACGGACGTCTTCAACTTCGCGCCGACGCCGGCGTCCTTGAACGTGCCGTTCGGCCGCCTTACGAACAGCACGCTGACCGTGACCGGCAACGAGCACGACCTCTTCGGCCTCGGCGACGATAGTCGGAACCCGACGACCTTTGGCGTCTCGGTCGTCGCCACCGACAGCACGATCAACCTCCCCGCCAGCCTCGCGCGGTTCGAGCGCCTCACGAGCAACGCCCCCGACCCGATGGTGCAGTTGACGCGCGTCACCGTGAACCAGAGCGGCGCGGGTGAAGACCGTGCGCTGATGACCGTGAACTCGCTCTCTGGCGTGACCTTCGCGGGTCCGATGGCCAGGATCGACGGCAGCAGGCTCAACCTGAGCCGATCGCTGTTCTCCGTCGAGGCGGGCGGCACCACCTTCAGCGGCGCGGGCCTGCCGGTCATCGACATCCTGAACAGCACCATCGCCGCGCTGGAGGACGTCGTCGGGGTGGGGGTCTCCACGTCGCTCACCACGGCCGGGGCCCTCCTGCGGGTCAACGCCGGCACGCTCAACGCGCGCTCGATCTTCCGGATGGATGGGAACACGACCGCGGTGCTGGGCGGCACGCTCCTCAATGCCATCGGCAGCCCCAGCTCCCGGGCGATCTTCAACGCGGCGGGCGATTTCGTCAGGATCGGCGACGGCAGCGTTTTCACGAGCCCGGCGGCCGATCCCGTGATCCTCAGCACGTTCGCGACCTTCAACGTCGGGCTCGCCCCGCTGCAGCACGCGCACTTCTTCCTGGTGAACAGCGCCAGTGGCAGCGCGCCGGCGCAGGCGTCCATCTCCGGTCCGCTCTTGAACTCTTCGCACGATGGGTTCAACATCGCGGCGGGCTTCCTCGAGACGAGTGGAGGCCTGACAGGCAACGCGCCGATTACCTTCCAACGGCTGGGCCCCGGCGCAGCCCTGACAACCTTCAGCGACAGCACCCTGCGCCTCGGTGTGGGAGGCGGCGGAACGGGCAACTTCATCGATGTGGGTCCCAATACCGCCATGGCGATCGATGGCACGATCGCGGCGGTGTCCGGAAGTGGCTCGACGGCGCCGTGGACCCTCGATCGCTTGCTCCTCGCGCAGTGTGGATTCAGCGCCGCGTGTACACCGGGCGCGGGCACGCCTGGTCTCGACACCAACGGTAGCGTCGCCCCGCTCTTCACGTTCAACGGCGGATTCTCGGGCGTGCACACCGTGAACCAGGAGATGTTCAGCCTCATCGGAGAGCAGCTCACTCCCGAACCGGATCCCGATTCCGACGTCCATGGCCGCTTCCTCGGGGCCGACCAGCCGGTGCGGCACGGCGGCACGCTCTACCAGGGCACCGGTGGGTCGATGACCGTCAACAAGGTTATGCAAGTCGATAGGGCCCTGTTCAATGCCAGCGCGCCGATCGTCAGTCTCATCGCGAACAGTACGCTCAACGTCGCGACCAACGGGCTAGAGGTGGCGAACCTGGGAAGGGTGAAAGCGACCCTGCCCTCCGGCGATGCGATGTTCAAACTCAATGCGAGCACTCTCAACGTGCTCAATGGTCACCTCGTGAGCCTGTCGGGCTCGACCTTCATGAGCGTGGTCGGTGACCTGCTGAGGCTCTTCAACGGCAGCACGGCCAGCATCACGAACGGTGGTCTCGTGAGCGTCTCCGGCAGTTCCGTTTTCAGGCTGACCGGCGGCTCGCTCGCGGTGTTCGGCGGCACCGGCGCCAATGCCCTGAACGTCGCGGGCACGACAACCCTCGGCGGCACGCTCGTCACCAACGTCACGAACCTCGCGGGTGTTCCGGTTCTCCTGAGGAACGGCGCGAACGCGAATCAGGTCTCGGTGACCCCGGGCTTCAACGCGTTCTCGGGCGGGACGCCGACCTTCGGCTCGAGCGGTGCCGCGCTCGTCGTCGATGGCACATCGGCCAAGATCAAGCTCGGCCCGTAAATCTATGCGAGCGGGCCGGCGCGCAACCGGCCCGCCGTCTCCGTGTTGTCCCGAGCAAGCCTGCTAGAATCCGTGTCCGTGCGGTCGCCACCGCGGCCGCCGAAAAGGGGAGGTCTCATGCGTGTCGACATCGCGGCCGTGGCGCTGACGGGCGCTCTTCTGGTGTTCCCGGGCATCGGCCTGGCCCAGACGCGCGGCACCACCGGGGGCCCGCCACCTGCCGCTCAGTCCAAGGACGAGATCAAGCTGGACGAGTCCACCACGCTCAAGGCTGCCGCCCTCGAGGCGCGCGCCTCCGCGCTGCTGGCCAACCTGGCCCTCGCGCAGCGCCAGTTCCAGGACATGCAGCAAGAGCTCCAGAAGATCCTCGACGAGCGCAAGGCGCTCATCCTGGACGCGGCGAAGAAGGTCAACGTCGAGGTGAAGGAGCCGCTCGAGTGGGCCCTGGACAACAAGGGCCAGCGTTATCAGCGGGTGGTTCGACCATCGCCCAGATAAACCGATTGACTCGGCTCTGTCGGTAGTCGATCATGTGACCCGTTTCCGCACGGTACCGGCCCCATGACCGGGGTTTCGCCGCTCGGAGTGCTGTCATGATGTCGAACCGCCTCCGCCCCGCCGCCGTCCTGATCGCTCTCGTCACCCTCGATTCCTCGCTCGCGTCCGCGCAGGCCGCGAAGGCCGGCGTCGTCACGACGCTCGAGGGCAACGTCAACGTCACGCGCGTGACGCTGGCGCCGCAGCCGCTGAAGTTCAAGGACGCCGTCTTCGTCAACGACAGGGTCACTACGGGCGCTCAGTCGATCGCGCGCATGCTGCTCGGCGGCAATGCGGTGGTCACCGTCCGCGAGCGCTCCACGCTGACGATCACGGAAGTGCCGGGCAAGACTACGATCGACCTCGACGCGGGCAAGATCGCGCTCGCCGTCGCCAGGGACAGGATGAAAGCGGGCGAGTCGATCGAGGTGCGCACCGCCAACGCCGTGGCGGGCGTGCGGGGCACGGTCCTCGTCGCCGAGGTGGCGCGCGTGTCCGCGCAGGTGGGCGGTCCGCCGCCGGCGCTGGTGACGACGTTCACCGTGCTCAGCGGCCAGGCGCAGGGCTTCCAGCGCGATCAGACCACGGGCGCGGTCGTCGGGGCGCCGGTGCTGATCGGCACGCTGCAGCAGTTCCGGCTGGCCGGCTTCGCGGTGCACTCGGTCGTCAACGTCACGCCGGCGGAGGTCGCGGGCATCGTGCAGGGCCTGTCGACCCGCAAGGTGCCGCCCGCGAAGGGTGGCGACGATCAGGTGAAGGAGAACGCGCTCAACAACGGAATCACGGACGCGAGCTCGTTCACGGGCGTGGCCGCGCCCGCGGGCCCGAGCGTCGCGCCGCCACCGGTTATCCTGAGAGCGCCGATTCTGCCGGGCGGCAGCCCCGACTTTAATCCGCCGCCGCCAACCACGCCCAAGCGGGGGACGACGGATACTTCCTGTATTTCCGGTCTTGCACGCTGCTGATCGCCCGGTCCGCTGAGTCGGACAGAGAACCGGAATATAAGAGAACCGGGATATAGAGGAGCGCCACGGCGTTGCCGGGGCGCTCCCGAACGTTGGGGGTATGGGGGGCCATCTCGGGGCCCCCCATCTCCATCAATAGGACCAGGTCAGCGTGAGCGAGTAGACGTTGCGCGTGTAGTTGAAGACGGCGATGTTCGAGTTCGCGACCGTGTTCTGGTAGGTGAGCGCGAGCGACATCTTCGTGCCCTCGCCGAAGATCGTCGGGCCGTCGAACGGCGCCTCCGCGCGGACCGTGTTGTTGTACTCCTCGTCCTGCCGCCATTTGCTGCCCGGGTTCTGGCTCGGCAGCACCGAGTTCTTGTTGCCGTAGTCGCGCAGGTGGACGTCCACGTCGTAGGACAGCCGGAGCTGCGGCGCGGGGTTCCAGCTCGTGCGCACCGCCGCCGGCAGGTCGAGCGTGTACTGGACGCCGGCCAGCAAGCGGTGGCCCACGTAGCGATAGTTGCGGCCCTGCGCATCCTCCCAGTCGACCTGGTAGCCGGCCTTGACGAGGTGCTTGTCCCCTGAGAAGCGCAGCAGGTGAAGGATGCCGATCGTGTAGTTGTTGGCGTCGCGGAACTCGTTGTCGATCGGCAGCGGGTTCAACTCGAAGAACTCCTTGTCCTGGAAGCGGAAGAACGACTGGGTCAGGTGGCCCACGTTGCGGACCGCGTCCACGAACGTGTCGGAGGCGCCGGGCTCCTTCTCCACGAGGAGGCTCGACAGCGTCGCCGTGTTGCGGCGCAGGAACTCCGTCTCGCGCAGATAGAGCATGTCCCACGCATAGGAGAGGCCGAACTGGGCCGGCATGTTGAACATCGCCGTCTTGTAGGCGAACGAGCCGTTCACCAGGTGGTCGGTCACGTTGAACGAGGTCAGGTCGTTGTAGTACGTGCCGAAGAACGAGTAGCCGAACGACGACTCGAAGCTGTCGCCGTCGCGGGGCACCCAGCCGAAGAGCGACCCGCGCAGCCACGTGTAGTCGAACCGGGCGTTGGCGGCCTCGCCGTGGGAGTCTTCCTTGTGTGCGCGCAGCACCGGGACGAGCGGTTCGTGCGAGTTCGGTCCCGGCCGCACGATGACGTTGTCGTCGTAGAGGAAGCCGAGGCTGACCGACGCGCTCAGCCGGCGGCCCGCCTGCGCGGCGGTCTTGATCGTGTCGCGCAGCCGCTCGGCGGGCCCGGTGAGCGGCGAGCCGGGCGCCAGCTTCAGCGCCTGCTCGACCTCGGCCGAGGCCTGCCCGGGCAGACCCAGCACCGCCAGCGAGAGGCCCGTGTAGAAGCGCGTGAGCTGCTGCAGCTGCGGGTCCGTCGTGCGGCCGCGGCGGAAGGCCTCGAGCGCGCCCCGGTAGTCTTTCTTGCGGTAGCGGATGAAGCCAACGTAGTAGCCGAGGCCCTCGATCGTGGGGTCGGCCTTGTACACGCGCTCGAAGAGCGGCTCGGCCCGGTCGTACTGCTGCAGCGCGAAGTACGCCAGCCCGAGCTGGAAGGCGACCGACGTGTCCTGCGGCGCCTTGGCCTGGGCGCGGGTCAGGTACTTGACGGCCTCCTCGGGTCGCCGCAGCGCCATGTGGACCACGCCCATGTAGTAGAGCGCCTCCACGTGGTCGGGCTCGCGCTTGAGGGCCTCCTCGAGGTTGCGGATGGCGTCCTGGTATTTCTTCTCGTCGAAGTCGAGGATCGCCTGGGCGACGTAGACGTCGGCCTCGGTTGTCTGCGCGAACGCGGGCAAAGGAATCGAGCCGACGAGTAGCATGCCGACCAGCAGCCAGATGAGGGCCGGGCGCACCCGAGGGTTATAGCACGAAACCTGCGATTCGGAAGCGGGATTCAGCCGATTTCGGGTCGCTTTCCGTACGCCGCGCGGACGTCGGTCTTGATGCCTCCGCGGACGTTGAAATCGCCGGTCACCTCGGCCCACCGGGGGCGGATCGCGGCCACCAGATCGTTGAGGATCCGGTTGGTCACGTCCTCGTGGAAGGCTCCCTGGTCGCGATAGGACCACATGTAGAGCTTCAGCGACTTCAGCTCGACCAGGTGCTGGTCGGGCACGTAGCGGATCCGGATCGTCGCGAAGTCGGGCTGGCCGGTCATCGGACACAGACAGGTGAACTCCGGGACCGCCATCGCGACCTCGTAGTCGCGGTCGGGGTGCGGATTCGGCACCGCCTCGAGCCTGTGCGCGGGCTTCGTGGGCATGGCCGATTGTACCGTCAACGCGCCGTGAGGCCGATGCCCACGGCGACGGCGAGGCAGGCGAGCAGCAGGTCGCCCGTCAGGCGATCGCCGGTGACGAGCGCCGCGATCGCCACGCCGAAAATCGGCTGGGTGAGAAAAAACCCCGCGAGGCCCGAGGGACGGTAACGGCCCAGCAGCCAGAGGTTCGCGACGAAGTTGAAGCCGGCGATGAGCACGCCCTGGTAGGCGAGCGCGCCGGCCAGGCGCAGCGTCCACGCGGTGGGCGCGTGCTCGGTGAGCGCGGAGGCCACGATGAACACGGCCGAGCCGAGCGCCGCCTGCGCCAGGAGCAGCTTGACCGGATCGAGCGAGCGGACGACACGCGCCAGGTAGACGGTCCGCTCGGCCAGCACGAACGCGCTCACGAACATGATGCCGTCGCCGAGGAGACTCGACGGGCCGGCCGCCGCCTGGCGCACGAAGAGCACCACGATCCCCGCGTAGGCGACGACGACGCCCGCCGCCTTCCGGAGCGTGAGCCGATCGCCCGGGATCAGGAAGTGCGAGAGCACGACCGTGTGCACGGCGTAGAGGTTGAGGACGATCGCCGAGTGGGCCGCGCTCGTGAGCGACGTACCGACGTTCATCGTGCCGATCTGGGCGATGAAGAGCAGCGTCACGACGAGGAGCGGCCTCACCTCGGCACGCCGGAGTCGGAAGCCGGCGAGCCTTCCCGTGAGCCACGCCCAGAGCGCGATCACGATGCCGCCGACGACGAAGCGCATCCATGCCAGCCGCAGCGGCGGCGCGTCTTCGAGCCCGAGCTTGATCGCCACGGGATTGCCGCCCCAGAAGAGCGACAGGAGGAGGGCGAGCAGCGCGCCCCGGAGATCGACGTCCCTGCGTTCGATCACGGACGCTCCACTATAATCGAACGCATGAAGATCGGGCTCGTCGGTCTCCCCAAGAGCGGCAAGACGACGCTGTTCAACCTGCTCACCGGCTCCTCCGTCGCGACGGCGCGCTACGACACCGGCCGCGCGGAGCTGCACACGGGGGTCGCGCGCGTGCCCGACCCGCGCGTGGACGTGCTGCGCGGCCTCTTCAACCCCAAGAAGACGACATACGCGACGTTCGAGGTGGTGGACCTGGCCGGCATCGCGAAGGGCGAGCGCGCGGGCCTCGAGACCAAGGAGTTCCGCAGCGCCGACGCGCTGCTGCACGTGGTGCGCGCGTTCCCCGACGAGGCGCTCGGCGCACCCGATCCGCGGCGGGACATCGAGGATCTCGAAACCGAGCTGCTGCTGGCCGACCTGGAGGTGGTCGAGCGGCGGCTCGAGCGGCTGGAGGCCTCCATCAAGAAGCAGCGCAAGGAGGCCGAGCTCAAGGAGCGCGACCTCCTCGGACGGCTCAAGGCCGCGCTGGAGTCCGAGCGTCCGCTGCGCGCCGAGACGCTGACCGGCGACGAAGACAAGCTCCTGCGCGGCTTCACCTTCCTGAGCGCCAAGCCGATCTTCCACATCGTCAACCTCGACGAGAAGGCGATCGCCGAGGGCGAACGGGTGGTGGAGACGTTCGGCCTGGCCGAGATTGCGGCGCGGCCGCGGACCAGGGTCGGCTGGGTCTCCGCGGTGATCGAGACCGAGATCGCGCGCCTCACGGGTGAGGAGCAGCAGGCGTTCCTGGCGGATCTCGGCCTGGCCGAGCCCGCGATCCGACGCGTGCTCCGCGAGTGCTACGCGCTGCTGGGCCTCGTCTCGTTCTTCACGGTCGGCGAGGACGAGGTGCGGGCGTGGCCCATCCCGGAGGGCACTCGGGCGCAGGACGCCGCCGGGGTGGTCCACTCGGACATCGCGCGCGGTTTCATCCGCGCCGAGGTCAACGGCTACGAGGAGCTCGTGGCGGTCAACGGCGCCTTCGCCGACCTGCGGTCGCGCGGCCAGCTCAGGCTGGAGGGCAAGGACTACGTGGTTCGCGACGGCGAGATCTGCCACTTCAGATTCAACGTCGCGAAGTAGCGGGTGATGCGGACTGACCAAAAGTTTCGCCGGTTACGGCAGAGCGCCGCTCCCCCTTTCTCCTCTTATACGGTCCGCAGGCTCATCGGCTGCCGGCACGAAAGATGCCGAGACGCGAGGTATGAGCCTCGTGTTCTTGTTCGCAGCGTGCGCCTTCGCTCTCGTGCTGGGCTGCGCGGTGGCGTGCGTGGATCGGTGGCGAGAAGCGCGCCTCGCGGCGCCGCGGCTCCGGCCGGTGGCGCGCATCGACGGTAGCGCAAAAGCCGGCTCGGCCGGCGACGCATCGCCGCGCCGCCTAGTGACATGGGGGGCCTCGAAGGGCCCCCCATCCCCCCCATCCCCCCCAAACGTTCGGAGCGCCCGGGGCGAACCCGGGCGCTCCTCTGCTCGGCGGTGCTCCTCGATTTCGCGACAGCCTCCTACTCGGGCTTCAGGCCCGGAATCGGCTTGAGCGGGCCGCCGAGCGCCTTCACCACCGCCGCCACGTTCGCGTCCGGCGTGTTGGCCATCAGCACGCATCCCGGCGCGACGATCAGTCCCCGCCCGCGCGTCTGCGTCACCGCATCCTCCGCCTCCGCCGCCGCGGCCTCGGAGGTCGCCTCACGCAGCGTTCGCCACTGATCGAGGCCCCCGCAGACCGCGCCCCCGACCAGCGCGGCGCCGGCCGCGAGCGCCGGCCCGGCCTGCCGATCGTCCCAGTTCCAGACGTGACCGGGCAGGCGCGCCAGCCGGTCGAACATGAGCCGGTCGCCGTGGCAATGGACGACCGTCAGGAACGACCGCGGCCGCAGCGCCTCCAGCACCCGGCGGTCCCAGGGCTCGCCGAAGCGTGCGTACGTCTCCTCGTCGAGGATGCTGCCGCTGGCGGCCTGGATCGAGTAGAAGATGCCGCCGATGCCCTCGCGCAGCGCCAGCTCGTTGAAGCGCAGCACCGTCTCGCCGATGGCGTCCACAGCACCGGCGACGGCGTCCGGGCGCTCGCGCAAGTCGGCGGCGAGGCGATCCCCCGAGAGCTTGCGCGCGATCGACAACGGCGAGAAGACCGTGGCCAGCACCGGCGCGTCGCCGATGCGCCGGTCGAAGCCCAGGCGCACGATCGTCTCGAGCTGCTCGACCCACCCCTCGGCGCTCGCCGGATCGAGCGGCCGGATGCGCTTCCAGTCGTCCGCGGCCTTCACCGCGCATGACGCGCACGGTCGATGCCCCGTGGGCAGCACCTGGTCCGACTCCACGCAACCCCAGGCGTCGACGCAGTAACCGCCGCGCGGCGTGATCTTCAGGAAGTCCGAGCCGTAGTGGTCGTGGAAGCGGAGCGTCGCCTGGGCCAGCCCGGCCGGCGAGTGGTCGACGGCGGGGAAGTGGCGCCAGACGGCGTAGGGCACGCGGTCGACCGGCTCGCGATTGATGGCGGCCGTGATCCGCTCGCGCCGCGTCATCTGCTTCATGATCTCGGGCTCATCGCGCGACCCGCCCGTCGGCCAGGACCGACTTACCCGCCGGATCAACGGTGTCGAAGCCGACGCCGCGCCTGTCGGCGGCGTGGCCGCGGACCGTCAGGCGCGAGGGCAACGTCACCATGCCCGTGAAGCGCGCCGCGACGCCGCGTACGCGGCCCGGGTCGCCGTCGAGGTCGCGGGCCACCACGCGGGAGACAGCCAGGGCGAGCGTCGCGGTACCGTGCAGGATGATCGCGGGCAGACCCGCCGCGTGCGCGACGGCGGCGTCGGTGTGGATCGGATTGTAGATTCGCGCGCACTCCGTGTAGACATGCGCCATCAGGAGCGGGATCTCGACCGCCGCTTCCCAGCGCACGCCGCCGGACGTGGCCGCCGTCGCGGCCGGGGGCGGCGTCGTCGGCGCGACCTCGGCGCCCCGCAGCTCGACGCCGCGGTAGATGGCGCCGTGATCGGTGGTGGTGACGGCGACGCCGGAGCGGTCCATGGTCGCGAACCGGATGATCACGAGGGTGCCCCCGCGGAGCCTCTGCGCGCCCACCACGCGCGCGCTCGCCCGCAGGCTCTCGCCGGCTTGCGGCGGCCGGTGCACGACCAGGTTGTGGAAGGCGTGCACGCCGCGCCGGGCGATCGCCTCGTCCATCGCCTTCGCGCGCAGCGCCAGCGCGAGCGGCCACTCGTAGCAGACGGAGAACAGGGGGTGCGCCAGCGGCCCGCCATGCGCGCGTGTGTCGTAATAGCGCGGATCGGTCTCGCCGAGCGCCGCCGCGTAGGCCATGAGCCAGCGCGCGTCGACGGTGACCAGAGTAGGGCCGACCTTGAGGCCGGTGAGGCGGGCGGCATCGAGCGTCGGGGCGGCCATCAGTCCCGCGGGAAGTTCATGGCGTCCACGAAGATCTGCTCGAAGTCGGGATGGGCCGCCAGCGAGACGTGCTCGATGCGCGAGGCGATGGCGTCGGCGCGCGCGCGCTCGTCCTCGGACAACAGGCAGAGCTGAGCGCCCAGGGAGGCGGCGTTGCCGACGTAGCGCACCCGGCTGAGCGGCAGCGCCGGGATCAGCCCGATCCGGATCGCGCTGGCGATCGAGAGGTAGTTGCCGAAGCCGCCCGCCAGCATCAGCTCCTCGACGCGCACGAGCGGCACCGCCGCGACGTGCAGCAGCATCGCGATGCCCGACGCGATGGCGCCCTTGGCGAGCTGGACCTGGCGGACGTCGTCCTGGGTGAGCACGATCTCCGCGCGCGCTCCCGCTTCGCCCGGGCGCAGCACGGTGAAGACGCGCTCCTCGCCGCGCATGGCCACGCGGTCGCGGAGCGCGGGCGGCAAGCTGTCGCGCGCCTCGACGCGGATGAGGCCAGTCCAGTCGATGACGCCGGCATCGAGCAGGCCGGCCAGCAGGTCGATCAGCCCGGAGCCGCAGATGCCGAGGGCGGGCGTCTCGCCGATGGTGTGCACACGGACGTCGGCGTCGATGGTCACCCGGTCGACGGCGCCCTGCGCGCCGCGCATACCGTGGCGGATCTGCGCGCCCTCGAGCGCGGGGCCCGCCGGGGCCGAGCAGGCGAACAGGCGCTCGCGCGAGCCGAGCAGGACCTCGCCGTTGGTGCCGATGTCGACGGCCACGCGCAGCGCGGGCGAGTCGGCCAGCCGCGTGGCGAGCGCGACCGCGACGGCGTCGGCGCCGACGAAGCCCGCGACGAGAGGCAGGAGGCAGACGCGCGCCTCGGGGGCGATCTTCAGGAGCAGCTCGCGCGCGGGCAGGACCGCCGCGTGCCGCATGACCGGCGCGTAGGGCGCCAGCCCGACGTGCGAGGGATCGATGCCGAGCAGGAGATGGTGCATGCACGTGTTGCCGACGACGACCGCCTTGTAGATCCACTTCGGCAGCACGCCGGACGCGCGGCACACCTCGGCCACGTGCTGGTTCAGCAGGCCGACGATCCGCGTGTGGAGCTTGCGGAGGTTGATCGGGTTGAACTGAGCGAACGCGATGCGCGACATGAGATCGCCGCCGAAGACCGCCTGGGGATTCAGGCTCGACACCGACGCGAGCTGCTCGCCCGACTCCAGCTCGATCAGGGTGGTGACCACGCTGGTGGTGCCGACGTCGATGGCGAGGCCGAATTTCATGGCCGTCGTGTCGCCGCGCTCGACCGCGACGACCGTCCGCCCGGCGCCGGCGGCCGCGCCGCCCGAGGTGCTGCCCGAAGTGAAGGTCGTGACGGTGACGCCGGCCGGATCGTCGCGCAGCGCCTGCGGCAGCCCCACCAGCACGCTCGGCCCAACGCTCTCGGGCGCCACACCGACCGCCGCCGCGAGCTGCTCGAGGTCGGAGGTCTGGTGGTGCTCCTCGCGCGGCAGCGAGACCTTCACCAGCTCCTTGGCGATGCCGGCATCGATGCGCACGCCGAGCCCGCCGACGCCCGGACCGGCGCCGAGGATCTGGAACGCTCGCTCCTCGAGCGGCGGGGCCACCTGGACGGTGATCGGCTCGGTGACCGTGCACTGACAGGAAAGCCGATAGCCCTCGCGCACGAGGTCGTCGCCGAGCTGGATCTCGTCCATGATCGTGGGCGGCGGGATCGTGCCCTCGACGAACTTCACGCGGCAGGACGTGCAGCGGCCGCGGCCGCCGCAGGTGGCGGTGACATCCACCCCCCCGTCGTGCGCCGCCTTGAGGATGCTGGTGCCGGCCGCGACGGTCAGCTCGCGGCGTGTCCGGGCGTCGCCCGGGTCCGTCAGGATGACGAGCGAGACGGCCATCCGGCGGTATTGTACGCGCTCGCGGCGCGTTACCGCGTGATCTCGAACTCGACGCGGCCGGTGCCCTCGCCCTCGACGGCGGGCGGGGCGGTCTGGGCGGCGAGGCGTCCGGCGTCCACGTCGCGGGCGGCGAGCGCGTCGCGCACCGCTAGCACCCGGCGCTGGGCGAGCGCCGCCTGCGCGGCGGCCGGCGCGCGATCCTGGGCGGCCAGCGCCGCGAGCAGCTCGTCGAGCGCGGCCGGCGGCTGGCGCTTGGGGAAGCGCCGCGTAAAGACCCGCAGCGCCTGCTCGCGCAGCGCCGCGTCGCTGTCGTCCTTGGTCCGCGTCCTCAGACGCTCGCGGAGCGCCTCGCGCTTGAGCGGCTCGACGTCGGCGAGCGTGAGGACGGGCCGGAGCTGCAGCCGGATCGCCGGCCTGTCGCGCAGGAACGTGCCGAGGCGGTCGAGGTGCTCGGCCATGCCGGCCGCCGGCGTGGCGGCACCGGGCGCGAAGGTGACGGGATTCACGCTGAGCGCCTCGATGCGCGAGTCCTCGGTGAAGAAGAGCCTCCCGATGGTCGTGAAGGGCAGCGCGACCAGCTTCACGGCGGCGCCGCGCAGCGCGCTCCAGATCGCGTCGCCGAGATCGAACTGCGGCGACGACAGCCGGCCGTGCACCGGCAGCGAGAGCTCGACGTGGCCGTGGCGGTCCTTGAGGAGCGAGACGAAGGTGTCGAGCGGGAGCCCGATCGGCCACTTGGGAGGCTTCGCGCAGCAGTCGCGCGGCTTGACGACCTCGAGTCCGTCGGCGCCGACGTCGTTGGTCGCCTCCAGCTCGTCGCCCTCGATGCGGTAGTGCGCGGCCAGCGTGATCGCGCCCTGAGGCGCCGTCCAGCCGAACAGGGTCCGGAGGTAGGCGTTGGTGCGTGGCGCGGCGTAACCGCCCAGCGTGAAGACGGCGTCGACGGCCAGCGGCGCGCCGACGGTGCCGAGATCCCCGCTGATCGAGAGCGGGGCGCTCGGGCCGAGCGTCGCGCGCAGCGCGGTGCGCGCCTTGTCGGTCGGTGTGTTGCCGAGCCCGACCATGGTGAGGTTCACCGCCGATAGCTCCTCGGCGAAGTCGGGGTCGGTGGCGTGATCCACGAACCGGCCGAAGCCGTCGGTGAGCGCGAGCGTGCCGAGCGAGAACCGCAGCGGCTCCGTCGGCTCACGCGGCCCCGGGTCACGGCTCGTCCTCGGCTTCGGCGCCGCCCGCGCGCGCGGCGTCAGCAGGTCGACGAGCGGAAAGCGTCCCGAAGTCTCGCGCTCGAAGAGCACCCACGGCTTCGCGATCTCCATGCGCGTGACGCGCACGCCGCCGGGCCACTGCACGTCCACGCCCTCGGCGCGCGCGTGGTCCGCGGTCAGCAGCTGGCGGTTGGCGTCGCCGATCCCGAGCTCGTTGACGGCGGCGCTGCCGCGCAGCGAGAGCGCGAACGGATCGAACCGGGCGCTGATCTGCGCCTCGCCGTCGACGTTGCCGGTCACCCGGGCGCCGACCGGCAGGTAGGGCTGCGCCGGCGCGAGCGCCACGCCCATGAGCCTCACGCTCACGTCCATGCGCGAGGGATCGACCTGGAAGGTGCCGCGGCCCTCGAGGCGGCCGCCGCGCGGCATCGGCGTGGCGAGCGCGACCTCGGCGGGCATCTTGACCGGCCAGGTGAAATTGCGCATCTCGAGCCGCGTGCCGCGGACCTGGAAGCGCGCCGCCGGCTCGACCGAGTCGTCGACGATATTCGTGCCGCCGTCCTCGAACAGCGCGTGGCGGACCGCGACCTCCGGCCGGAGCCTGCGCCTGGCGGCCGGCGGCGGCTCCGGCGCGGCCGTGACCCGCGGCCGTGCCGTGAGCGCTGCGACGAGCGAGAGCTGGCCGCGCTCGTCGCGGTCGACGAGCGCCCACGGCTTGACCACGCGCACGTCGTCCACCGAGATCTGCGCCGGCGCGCGGTAGTCGATGCCCGTGGCGTCGATGCGTCCGACCGTCAGGAGCTGGCGGTCGCCGTCGACGAGCTCGGCGTCGCTCACGCCGAGATTGCCGCGCACCTGAACGGCCAAGGGGTCGAGGCGCCCCCGCACGTCCAGCTCGGCCTCGAGGCGACCTCGCACGCGGCCGCGGAACGCGCGGAACGGCAGGTACGGCTGCGCCTGCGCGACGTCCGCGTTCCTGGCGCGAACCTTGACGCGCACGACGCGCTGGTCCAGCTCGCCGTTGCCGGCCACCGTGAGCGTGCCGCCGCCGGGCAGCGTCGCCTCGAGCTCGATCTGCGCGGGGCCGCGCGCGGGCCAGCCCGCGTTCTTCACGCTGAGCCCGATCGCGCTCACGCCGAGGCGCGCCGCCGGAGTGACCGTGGCGTCGACCAGCGTGAGCGCGCCGTCCTGAACGCGCAGCTCGCCGATGCTCACGTCTGCAGCCCGCGTACCCTCGGCGGGCACGGGCTCGCCGGCAGCGGCCTGGCGCGTGAAGAGGGCGCGCAGCGCGAGCGCCCCCGCGGCGTCGCGCTCCACGGTGGCCCAGGGCTTTCTGAGATTCAGGAATCCGACGGTGAGGCGCGACGGCCACTCGTAGTCGAGGCGGGTCGCGTCGAGGCGCTCGACGCCGATCGGCGGGTCGCCCGGCCGCGCCGGATCCGCGACGACCAGTCGCGTGGCTCCCACGGACCCGGTGACGCCCAGCCGCATCTTCTTGTTCTCGAGCGACGCCGTGACGCGCGCGTCCACGTCGGCGACGCCGCCGAGCGTCCCCGCGAGCCGCGCGTAGCGGTTCGCGAGGTCGACCGGCAGGCGGAGCGCGCGCACGCTGAGGTCGGTCCGGAGAGGATTGCTCACGATGGTGCCGCGCACGTCGAGGCTGCCGCCGCCGGGCAGGCCGCCGGTGAAGGCCACGCGGCCCGGACGGCGCGATGGCCACGCGAGGTCCTCGGTGACCAGCCGCGTGTTGCTGAAGGCGTAGCGGATCGGCGGGTCGTACATGGCCTCGACGACGGCGAGGTCGCCCTCGACCTCGGCGCGGCGGACGGAGAAGTCGCCGCCTTTGACGGCGAGGTCGTTGAGGGTGACCGTGATCTCGGGCGAGGTCGCGAAGTTGCCGTCCTGGCCGCGGCGCTGGAGCGCGACGTTGCGCACGCGCGCGCCGGCGCTGACGCGCGTACCCTCGGTGGCGTCGTGGACGACGGTGACGCCGGCGGCGATGACGCCGCTCTCCGGCAGGACGGCCGCGTCGCCGGGGAGATAGAGCCGCAGGAGACCGAGGTCCACGTTGGCCGCGCTCACGTGTGCGGTCAGGTGGATCGGCGCCAGCCGGAAGTCCTCGACGCGCACGTACAGCGGCGCGCCGGCGGCGACGCTCTTGAACTCGAGGCTGCCGCCGGCGTTCGTGGTGGACAGCGCGCGCCCGTCGACTTCGATGCGCTCCACGGCCCACGTGCGCGCCGGCTTCAGGGTGCGGTCCTCGAAGAACACGGTGCTGCCCGCGATGCGGAGGCGGTCGATGGTGATGGCGACGCGCGAGCGGGGCTCGGCGGGGCGCTCGAGCAGGTCGGCGATGTTGAGGCGGCCGGACGGAAGCCGGACCAGCCGGACGTCCGTGCCCCCAATCGCGAGGTCCTGGATCCAGACGTGCAGCCGCCACAGGGAACGCCGATGGATGCGGCCCTCGATCCGGTCCACCTTCGCGAGGGTGCCCGGCCCCTCACGGTCGGCCACGCGGAGGCCGACGACGGCGACATGCCCGCTCAAGATGTTGAGCTCGACGCGCTCGATGGTGACGCGCCGGCGGGTGAGGCTCTCCAGCCGCATGATGGCGGCGTGGCGGACGATCTCGGGAGCGAAGGACAAGACCGCCACGCCCACCGACGCGAGCGTGACGAAGACGATCAGGGCGATCAGCCAGACGGTGCGGCGTCGGATCACGAGCGCGGCCTTTCGATCCCCAGCATACCGCGATAGACTGCGCGCCATGGACGCCGTATTCGATCTCGCGACGCTGCGCGGCGCTGCACGCGTCGCCGGCTTCACGTGGACCGACGAGGAGCTGGAGGCCCTGCGGCCCGTGATCCAGGCCTCGCTGCGGCTCCTGGCCACCCTCGACACGCTGCCGCTCGACGCCGTCGAGCCGACCACGCAGTACCGGATCCTGTGAGCGCCGACCTCGCGTTCGCCCCGGTCGCCGACCTGGCGCGAATGATCGCGCGCAAGGAGGTGTCGCCGGTCGAGGTGGTGCGCGTGCACCTGGAGCGGATCGCGGCGCTGGACGCGACGCTCCGCGCGTACATCACCGTGTGCGACGAGGCCGCCCTGGCCGCCGCGCGCGCCGCGGAGAGCGCGCTGGCGGCGGGCCGGCCCGTCGGCGCGTTGCACGGCGTTCCGGTCGCCCTCAAGGATCTCTACGACACCGCGGGTGTGCGCACCACGGGCGGCTCGAAGATCCTGGCCGACCGCGTGCCCGAGGCCGATGCGACCGTCGTCAGGCGGTTGAAGGAGGCGGGAGCGATCGTGCTGGGCAAGCTGCACATGGTGGAGTTCGCCTACGGGCCCGAAGGGCTCAACGCGCACCACGGCGCCCCGCGCAATCCGTGGGACGCCGCCGCCGCGCGGATGCCGGGCGGCTCGTCGTCGGGCTCGGGTGTCGCGGTCGCCGCGGGACTGGCGCCCGCCGCGCTCGGGTCGGACACGGGCGGCTCGATCCGTATTCCCGCCTCGCTCTGCGGGATCACCGGGCTCAAGCCGACGTACGGCCGCGTCAGTCGTGCCGGCGTGCTGCCGCTCGCGTGGTCGATGGACCACGTGGGGCCGATGACGCGCACCGTCGCCGACTCGGCGCTGCTGCTGCGCGTGATGGCCGGCTACGATCCGGCCGACGCCTCGACGAGCGTGCTGCCCGTGCCCGACTATCTCGCGGCGCTCAGCGGCGACGTGAAGGGCCTGCGCGTGGGGCTGCTGCGCTCGTTCTTCCTCGAGTCGGCGACGCCGGAGGTCCGCGCGGCCGTCGAGACCGCGGCGAAGGCGCTGGAGAAGGCCGGGGCGATCCTCGACGAGGTCGCGCTGCCCGCCGTCGCGCACGTGGGAGCCGCCTCGTACGCCGTGGTGGCGTCGGAGGCGCTCGCGTATCACACGGGCTGGCTGAAGTCGCGGCCCACCGACTACGATCCCGAGGTCCGCAAGCGCCTGCAGCTCGGCGCCTTCATCACGGGCGCGCATTACGTCCGCGGCCAGCAGGTGCGCGCGCTCGTGCGCAACGAGGTCGACGCGGCGTTGGCGCGACGCGACGTGCTGCTGGCGCCGACCACGCCGCTGACCGCGCCGCGGCTCGACGAGCGGCAGACGACGCTCGGCGACGGGCCGAGCGAGGTGCGCGGCGCGCTGATCCGCCTGACGCGGCCGTTCAACTTCTCGGGTCACCCCGCCTGCGCGGTGCCGTGCGGATTCAGCACGGGCGGGCTGCCGATCGGCATGCAGCTCGTGGGACGGCCGTTCGACGAGGCGACCGTGCTGCGCGCGGCGGACGCGTACCAGCGCCTCACGGATTGGCACACCCGACGCCCTGTGCTAGCGTGACCGGCCGGGAGGAGCGCGGATGACGGATCCGAATCTCGAGCGGCGGCTGGCGGCGCTGGAGTCGCGCCTCGGACGGCTCGAACACCTGCTCGGCACGCTGAAGGCGGGCCTCGAGGACGCGCCGGCGCCGGGCGACACGAAGGCCGCCATCCAGGCGTGGGTCACCGACTACGTCTCGCTGCGGCTGCAGCAGCTCGTGCCGGAGACGTGCGAGCATCCGGTGGACGAGGCGCCGGCGGCGGCGGCCGCGGGCCCGGTGCTGCCGGGCACGCGCGTGCGCTGCACCGAGGAAGTCCTGCATCGGCTCGGACGGATCCCGATCCCGTTCGTTCGCCAGATGGTGACGCAGAAGGTGGCCGAGAGCGCGCGCGCCGAGAGCGTCGGCGTGGTCGACGTGACCTTCTTCGAGCGCGCCGCCACGTTCTGACAGTGCAAGCTTGCAGGGGAGGATCTCCTGAGCTACCAGCACTGGCAGCAGCACGTGATGAGCGGCCCCAGCCTGTAGCCTGAGCGACGACGACCCCGTCCGCCTCCCGATCGAAGATGCGCTCGACCTGCACTCCTTCCTGCCTCGCGACGTGCCCTCCGTGGTCGACGAATACCTCCGCGCGGCGCACGCGCGCGGCTTTCGCGAGGTGCGGCTGATCCACGGACGCGGCATCGGCGTGCAGCGGGCGATCGTGCAGTCGCTGCTGCGCGATCACCCGCTGGTGGCGGGCTTCGCCGACGCGCCCGAGGACCGTGGCGGCCGCGGGGCGACGGTGGTGAGGCTACGGTAGCGCTACGTCTTCGGCTTGCTGCCGAGGTGGCGGAAGAGGAAGTCCTCGTCCGCGGGCGAGAGGTCGAAGCGACGTGACGCCTCGTCCACCAGCTTCACCCGGTCGGCCTTCGGGTTGTCGTGCAGCTGGTCGTCGATCCACTGGATGGCCTGCTTGATCGGCGCCTCGCCCACGCTCATGGGACGTCTCCTATGATTTCTGCTCGCGTTCGAACGTGGTCTTCCACTCCTTGTTCTTGTCCTCGATGTCGGGGATGTACTTGATGGTGGACCAGGCGGCGCGCGCGCGCCCGCGCATCGCGTACATCAGGGTCTCGCTGATCTCGTCCTCGGTGGCGCCGGCTTGCTTCGCAGCCGCGAAGCGTCCGGGCACTCAGGAGGTGCAGCCGGCGGCGGCCATCGCGGCCAGCGCCACCAGCTGCATCGTCTTCGGATCCAGCGCGCCTTCGCGGTAGTACAGCCCGGCGAACTCCTTCATTTCCTTGGCCATCGGGGGCCTCCTGTGCGTGAGGTGCCGCCATTATACGTCCGGCCGCGCATCCCCTTCCCCCGCCGCCCCGGGATTGGCCGGTTTTGGCCCCAGCCAATTGGCACTTGACGACGGCCGCTATGGGAAGAAAATGGCCCGGTAAGGAGGCCGCGTGCAGATCCCGCTCGACCGCGACAAGCCGGTGCCGCTGGCGCGACAGATCCAGGCCCACCTGGAACGGCTGATCACCGCGCGCCTGCTCGCGCCGGGCGTGAAGCTTCCGGCGACGCGCGAGCTGGCGCAGTCGCTCGGCGTGAACCGCGCGACGGTGGCCCTCGCGTATGAAGAGCTCGTCGCCGCGGGCTGGGCGCGCGCCCACGTCGGGCAGGGGACCTTCGTGGCGGGGCCGCCAGCCGGCGCGGCCGCGCCGGCGGCGCCACCGGCGGCTCGGCCCCTGAACTGGTCGGCGCTGCTGTCGCGGAGCGCGCGCATCGTGGAGAGCGATGGCGAGCGCGCCCGTGCCGCCGCTCCGGGCGCCGTCCGCGACGGCGTGATCTCGTTCGCGGGTGGCATGCCGGACAGCGGGCTCTTTCCGACCGACGCCTTCCGCCGCGCCCTCAACGAAGTCGTGCGCGAGGAGGGCGAGTCGCTGCTCCAGTACTACCCGGTCGGCGGCTATCCACCGCTGCGGCGGTATCTCGCCACCTACCTGCTGCGGTTCGGGCTCGAGGCGCGCGCCGAGGACATCTTGATCGTCAACGGCTCGCAGCAGGGCTTCGACCTCATCGCGCGCACGCTGCTGGATCCCGGCGACGCGGTCGCCATCGAGCAGCCGACGTACCCGCGCGCCATGCAGGTGTTCCGCTCCTTCGGCGCCTCGCTGCTGGCGGTGGACCGGGACGCCGCCGGTCCGCGCGTCGACGCGTTCGAGCGGCTGCTCGAACGGCAGGTGCCGAAGTTCTTCTACTGCCAGCCCTGCGCGCACAATCCGACGGGGCTCACGATCCGCCGCGACGTCGCGGCGGGGCTGCTGGCGGCGGCGGCGCGACACCAGGTGCCGGTCGTCGAGGACGGCTTCGACGGCAGTCTCTACTATGGCGCGCGGCCGCCGGCGCCGCTGAAGGCCCTCGACCGCGACGGCGTGGTGGTCTACATCGGGACGTTCTCGAAGGTGCTGTTCCCCGGGCTGCGCCTCGGCTGGCTCGTGGCGCCGCCGCCGCTGGCCGAGCGCCTCCGCGCCGCCAAGCAGCTCGCGGACCTGCACACGAGCGCGCTCATCCAGGCGGCGGTCCACCGCTTCTGCGAGCGACGGCTGCTCGATCGCCACGTGGCCCGCATCGCCGCCGAGTATCGCCGGCGTCGCGACACGCTCGTGGCCGCGCTCAAGCGGCGAATGCCCGAGGACGTCACGTGGACCGAGCCCGAGGGCGGCTTCTCGCTGCTGGTGACGCTGCCGGCCGGGCTCGACGCGGGTGCGCTGCTGCCGCGGGCGCTCGAGCGCGGCGTGGCCTACACTCCGGGCGCGGCGTTCTGGGTGGACGACAGCGGCGAGCGGACGCTGCGGCTGTCGTTCTCGTCCGTGCCGGGCGGCAAGATCGACGAGGGCGTGCGGCGGCTCGGCGAGGTGGTGCGCGCGGCACGACGGCGTCCCGCGCATCCGGTCGAGCGCGTGGCCGCGCCAACGGTGTAACGCAGAATCCAAGGGGGCTTTTCATGGCTGACGCAAACGGACTCAGAATCGCAGATCGCAAGCACATCGGACTGGCGGAGATGCTCAAGGGCGGCGTCATCATGGACGTCACCAACGCCGAGCAGGCCAAGATCGCCGAGGACGCCGGCGCCGCGTCCGTGATGGCGCTCGAGCGCGTGCCCTCGGACATCCGCAAGGACGGCGGCGTGGCGCGCATGTCGCCCGTGAAGAAGATCCAGGAGATCCAGAAGGCGGTGACCATCCCGGTCATGGCCAAGGCGCGCATCGGTCACTTCGTGGAGGCGCAGATCCTCGAGGCGCTCGGCATCGACTTCATCGATGAGTCCGAGGTGCTGACGCCGGCCGACGAACACTTCCACATCGACAAGTTCGCCTTCCGCGTGCCGTTCGTGTGCGGCTGCCGCGATCTCGGCGAGGCGCTGCGGCGCATCGGGGAGGGCGCGGCCATGATCCGCACCAAGGGCGAGGCGGGCTCCGGCAACATCGTGGAGGCCGTGCGCCACATGCGCGCGATCGTCTCCGGCATCCGGCGGCTGACGGTGCTCTCGCCCGAGGAGCTGATGACCGAAGCGAAGAACCTCGGCGCGCCCTACGACCTCGTGCGCTGGGTGGCCCAGGCCGGCAAGCTGCCGGTGCCGAACTTCTCGGCGGGCGGCATCGCCACGCCGGCCGACGCCGCGCTGATGATGCAGCTCGGCGCCGAGGCGGTGTTCGTGGGCTCCGGCATCTTCAAGTCGTCGGATCCGGCCAGGCGCGCGAAGGCCATCGTGCAGGCCACCACGCACTTCAAGGATCCCGCGGTGCTGGTGAAGGTCAGCGAGGATCTCGGCGACGCGATGGTCGGCATCGAGACCTCCAAGCTCGCCGAAAAGGACCTGATGCAGACCCGCGGATGGTAGTGCGAGCCGAGCGACGGCCGCCGGCGCGAGGCGAGCGGTGAAATGACGGAGGGAGTGCGAGCCGAGCGACGGCCGCCGGCGCGAGGCGAGCGGTGAAAATCGGCGTCCTCGCGCTGCAAGGCGACTTCGACCTCCACGCCAAGGCGCTGGGGAGGTGCGGCATCCAGGCGGGCGAAGTCCGCAAGCCCGAGCAGCTCGCGGACGTCGACGGCCTCATCATTCCCGGGGGCGAGAGCACGACGCTGCTCAAACTCATGCACGAGTGGGGGTTCGTGCCGGCGCTCGAGAAGTTCCACGCCCAGGGGCGGCCGATCTTCGGCACCTGCGCCGGGCTGATTCTCCTGGCGCGGGAGGTGGAGAGCCCCGCGCAATTCTCGCTCGGCCTCATCGACGTCGGGGTCGAGCGCAACGCGTACGGCCGGCAGCGCGAGTCCTTCGAGGCGCGCGGTAGCGCGACCCTCGAGGGCCGCGCCACGCCGATCGAGATGGTCTTCATCCGCGCCCCGCGCATCCGGCGCGTCGGCGCCGGCGTCGAGACGCTCGCCGCCTACCGCGACGAGCCGGTGATGGCGCGGCAGGGCAGCGTCCTGGTGGCCACCTTCCACCCGGAGCTCACCGACGACCCCGCCGTGCACGAGTACTTCTGCGCGATGGTCCGCAAGGCCCGGGTGGGCGTGCGAGCCGCAGCCGAAGGCGAGGCGAGCCTGCGAAAGGGCGTGCGAGCCGCCGCCGACGGCGAGGCGAGCCTGCGAAGCGGGCGGCCCGCGTGATCTTCCACGACGTCTACACGAACGTCCCGCCCGAGGAGATCGAGCGGTTCGTCCGCTCGCAGGAGCTCGGCCGCCTGGTGACGGTGGCCGCCGACGGCACGCCGCACCTCGGGCTCTACCCCTTCACGTACGACGGCGCGGCGTTCGAGATCCACCTCGTGCGCAGCGACGAGCAGATCGCCGACCTCGGCGTCCGGCCGCGCTGCATGTTCGAGGTCGACGAGGTGCTGGCGACGATCCCGTCCTATTGGGTGGACCCGGAGAACGCGATCATGGCGACAGCGTACCATCGCACGGTGATGTTCGACTGCGAGGCGACCGTCTCGGGCGACGCCGCGGAGCTGGCCGCGCAGCAGATGCGGCTGCTGGCGCGCTACCAGCCCGAGGGCGGCTTCCGGCCGGTCACGCCGGACGATCCGCTGTATCACGGGGCCATCCACCACATCACGGCCGTGCGCCTGGACGTGCGGTCGCGCCGGGCGAAGTTCAAGCTGGCGCAGAACCGACCCCTGGACGCGCGCGCGAAAATCGTAGACGAGCTGCGCAAGCGGGGCCGGCCGAACGACGAGCGCGCCGCCGCAGCACTGACGTGGACCATCGAGCAGGAGGCGAAGCGATGAAGATCAGCGCGAACGGCATCCAGGTGAACTACACGCTGGAAGGGCCGGCCGACGGCCCCGTGGTCACCATGAGTCACTCGCTCGCCACCGACCTGTCGATGTGGGATCTGCAGGCGAAGGCGCTCGCCCGGCGCTATCGCGTGCTGCGTTACGACACGCGCGGCCACGGCGGCACGGAGGCGCCGGCCGGCGCCTACACGCTGAGCCAGCTCGCGGAGGACGCGCGCGCGTTGTTGAGGGCGCTCGGGATCGCGCGCACGCACTGGATCGGGCTGTCCATGGGCGGCATGATCGGCCAGACGCTGGCGCTCTCGTCGCCCGAGCTGCTCCAGAGCCTGAGCCTGTGTGACACGTCGAGCCGGATCCCGGCCGACATGAAGCACCTCTGGGACGAACGCATCGCCACCGTCGAGGCCAAGGGCATGGAGCCCATGGTCGAGCCGACGGTCGCGCGCTGGTTCACGCCGAAGTTCATCGAGACGCGCAAGGACGTCATCGAGCCCGTCCGCGCGATGATCCGGCACACGCCGCCCAAGGGCTACGTCGGCTGCTGTCACGCCATCAAGTCGCTCGATCTGACCGACCGGCTGAAGGCGATCACGCTGCGAACGCTCATCATCGTCGGCGCCCAGGACATGGGCACGCCGCTCGCCGCCTCGCAGGCCATCAACCAGCAGATCAAGGGCTCCGAACTGGTCGTGCTCGATCCGGCCTCCCATCTGTCGAACCTGGAGCAGCCGGAGGCGTTCACCGGTGCCCTCGAGGCGTTTCTCAAGCGCCTCGCGTAACCCACCGAGAAATAGGGCCGGGTTGACAAGCACTTGACAGCCCAGGGGACCCCAGGCGTAATGTGTGGTCGGACCAGCCGACCAGTACCTACCGCTCAGGAGGCCGTATGTCAGCGCTGATCTGCGAAGTCGTCTATCGGGGCATCTTCCAGAAGAATCTCGCGGCGCGCATCGTGCGCGGCATCGTGTTGTCGGCGCGGAAGTCGGAACGCTGGGGCATCGCCTTCGGCCGCTACGGCGACAGCCCGCAGCGCAACGGGATCCCCGCCAAGGACTTCGCGATCGTCGCCGACACCAAGGAAGAGCTCGAGCAGAACATGGCCCGTTACGAGCCCAAGCACGTGGACGTCACTATTTGCGTGGACGACACCCTGTCCAAGGGTGTGGAGTCCTGGGCGTGGTACGGGCTGCAGCCGATCAACAGGCTCACGGTGCCGAACGGCACCGTGCTGATGACGTCGCTCCAGCCGTTCGACGCGCTCCTGAAGGACATCCACAAGAAGGACGCGCCGTACAAGCTGTCGCTCATTCGCGCGAAGGCCAGCTTCTCCGGGCTCTGGGTCTATAAAGAGGACCACACGGAAGTCCGCATCCTGGGCGCCCTCGCGAAGATCGCGCCGTCCTTCCTGACGCTCGACGCCGTCGCGGAGGCGATCAAGGAGATGGAGTGGGGCTCGGAGCTCAAGGTGGCCTCCGCGCGCAAAGCGTTCGACCGCATGGAGACGCGCGAGGTGAAGATCACCGAGGGCAACCCCGAGGTCCCGTACGCGTTCCAGATGCCCAAGTGGTGGGAGATGCGCGAAGGGGTCACCATCCCGGCCATTCCCATCGGCAAGCCGAAGGAGGGCGGGCAGGGCTACGTGCCCGAGCGCAACCCGTACTTCAAGAAGTTCTCGACCCGCACGATGCGGCCGGTGATCGACTTCGACACCTGCGTCAAGTGCAACCTCTGCTGGATCGCGTGCCCCGACTCGGTCTTCGACGTGATGCCTGACGGCACCTTCGACGCCAACATGGAGGCGTGCTGCGGCTGCGGCGTGTGCGAGGCCGTCTGCCCCGTCGAGGACTGCATCACGATGGTCAACGAGTCCGCCTTCGACGACAACGCCAGCCAGTGGGAGGCGTGGCGGAAGGACAAGGCCGGCTACAAGACGTGGCTCGGCGCCAAGATCGGCGACAAGAAGACGACCGTCCGGTCGCACGGCTTCCGGTTCCGCGGCCAGTACGACGAGGAGATCAAGCACGATCTCGACAGCGGCGGCGTGGAGATCACGGCGGGGATCCCGGGCGAGAACGCCGACCGGAAGACGGTGTAGGGAGAGGATATGGCGACAGTCACGACGACGAAAGCCGCGAGCGAGGACAAGGAGCTTCTGATCTCGGGCAGCGAGGCGGTGGCCGAGTCTCTGACGCTGGCCGACATCGATGTCGTCACCGCGTATCCGATCCGGCCCTACGACACCGTCATGCAGGCCATCGCGAAGAAGATCGCCAACGGCCAGCTCGTGGCCGAGTACATCGTGGCCGAGGGCGAGCACAGCCAGTTCGAGATCGTGAAGCACGCGTCCACCGTGGGCGCGCGTGTGTTCTGCGGCTCGTCGGGTGTGGGCTGGATGTACGCGATGGAGTGCCTGGTGGTGACGCCGCCCCTGCGCGTGCCGATGGTCTGCCTCGTCGGCAACCGGGCCCTCGACGATCCCGGCGCCTTCGGCGTCGAGCACAACGACGCGCTCGTCGTGCGCGACCTCGGCTGGATGCTCTGCTGGATCGACACCTCGCAGGAGGCGCTCGACACCACGCTGATCGCGTACCGGGTGGCCGAGGACCGGCGGATCTTCCTGCCGCTGGCGATCTCCGCCGACGGCGCCTTCCTCACCCACTCCCAGGCCATCACGATGGTGCCGCCGAAGGAGAAGGTGGACCGGTTCCTGCCGCGCTACGACCGCGGCGACCTCCTGCTGCACCCCGACAACCCGATCACCGTCGCCCCGCAGGCGAACGAGGACTGGGTCATCGAGATCCGGCGCCAGAACGACGAGGCGATGAAGCGCGCGGTGGGCGTGATCGAGGAGGCCTACGCGGACTTCCGCCGCATCTTCGGGCGCGGGCCCGAGAACCCGTGGTTCGAGGAGTACATGGCGGACGACGCCGAGGTGATCCTGATCGGCATGGGCACCATCTCGCTGCCGATCAAGGTGGCCATCCGCGAGATGCGCGCGAAGGGCAAGAAGGTGGGCCTCATCCGGCTGCGCTGGTTCCGGCCGTTCCCGTTCGAGAAGCTGGTCAAGGCGCTGTCGGGGGCCAAGGCCATCGGCGTCATCGACCGCGATTACTCGTTCGGCTCGCCGTTCCACTCGGGCGTGGTGGCCAACGAGATCCGCGCCTCGCTCTACAACGCCGACAAGCGTCCGCCGCTGCTGAGCTTCATCTGCGGCCTCGGCGGTCGCGAGGTCACGCTGGAGGACGTGAACAAGGCCGTGGACATGTGCGATGCGGCCGCGAAGTCGGGCAAGTCCGACGCCAAGACGCACTGGCTCGGCGTGCGGGAATAGGAGACGACGGCCATGGCTGAGACGACGTTCGGCAACGCGACGCAGGTCCTCGAGCCGTTCCGGGGGATCAAGAAGGTCACCCTCGAGGAGTACTTCACCTCCGGGCACCGGACGTGCCAGGGCTGCGAGTCGGCCCTGGTCATGAAGCTGATGGTCAAGGCCGCCGGCCCGCGCACGATCGTGCTCGGCTCGACCGGCTGCATGTACGTGGCGAACACGACGTACTACACCACGCCCTGGGTGGTGCCGTGGATGCACACGCAGCTCGGCTCGTCCGGCTCGGCGGCGCTCGGAACCGCGGCCGGCCTGAAGGCGTTGATGCGCAAAGGCAAGATGAAGGCCGAGCCCATCAACGTCATCGCGTTCTGCGGCGACGGCGGCGGCGCCGACATGGGGCTGGGCGCCATCTCGGCGACGCTCACGCACAAGGAGTACAACTCGCTGATCCTGCTCTACGACAACGAGTCGTACGCCAACACCGACATCCAGCTTTCCGGGATGACGCCGTACGGGGCGCACACCACGTTCAGCCCGCCCGGCAAGGTGCACCGGCTGATCCACAAGCGCTGGAAGAAGAACGTCGCCGGCCTGATGGCGGCCGGCCACCCCGAGTGCCGCTACGTCGCCACCGTCTGCGCGTCGTACGCGGTGGAGATGATGAACAAGGTCCGGCGCGCGCTGACCATCGGCGGGCCGACCTTCATCCACTCGCTGGATCCGTGCCCGAAGGGCTGGGACTACGACCCGATGCTCAGCCACGAGCTGGGCGAGCTCGCCATCGAGACGGGCATCTTCCCGCTCTACGAGGTCGAGGACGGCGTCGTGAAGTACTACGGCAAGACGAAGGCCATCGTGGAGGGCCGGCCACGCAAGCCGGTTCGCGACTACCTGCTCAAGCAGGGGCGCTTCGCCCACTTCACCGAGGAAGACCTCGCCTATTTCCAGGAGAAGGTCGACCAGCAGTGGGAGCAGTGGGAGATTCCGGGCGTCGTACCGTTCCGGAAGCTCGACGCCGCGCAGGCCGCCTTGAACGTCAAATAACGACGGGAGTCGGTGGCCAGCCGGTCCGTCGAGTGGTGCGGGGCCGGGCGCTCAGCGTCCGGCCCCGTTGTGTATTCGGGCTGGCGCACCGCAACCGTCGCGCCGCGCTGAACCGTCTCGGGCACCTCGAGGGAGGCAGCGATGAGACAGATCTCGACGAGCGTTTTGCTCCTGATGCTCCTGGCCGGAACGCTCCTGGCGACTTCCGCCGCCGCGTGGGAGCCCACCAAGCCTATCGAGTTCGTCGTTCCCGCCGGCACCGGCGGCGGCGCCGACCAGATGGCCCGGCTCATCCACGGCATCGCCGAGAAGCACAAGCTCTCGCCGCGGCCGATCATCGTCGTCAACAAGTCGGGCGGCGCCGGCGCCGAGGGCTTCTTGCACGTGAAGGGCAAGAAGGGTGACGCGCACACCATCATCATCACCCTCTCGAACCTGTTCACGACCCCGCTCCATACCGGCGTGCCGTTCTCCTGGAAGGACCTGACCCCCGTGACGCGCCTGGCCCTCGACCAGTTCATCCTCTGGGTCAACGCCGAGACGCCGTACAAGACCGCGAAGGAGTACATCGCGGCGGTCAAGGAGAAGAACGGCACGATGAAGATGGGCGGCACCGGCTCCGCCCAGGAAGACCAGATCCTCACGATCATGCTCGAGCAGGCGCAGGGCGTGAAGTTCATCTACGTGCCGTTCAAGGGCGGCGGCGAGGTCTGCGTGAACCTGGTCGGCAAGCACGTGGACTCCACCGTGAACAACCCCGCCGAGTGTGTGAGCCACTGGAAAGCCAACCGCGTTCGCCCGCTGGCCGTCTTCGACACCGAGCGCATCCCCGTCGGCGAGTGGAAGGGCATCCCGACCATCAAGGAGGCGCTCGGGTCGGACATCCACTACCTGATGCTGCGCGGGATCTTCGGCGCGCCGGATATGCCGAAGGAGGCCGTGGACTGGTACGTCGGCTTCCTCAAGAAGGTCACCGAGACGCCGGACTGGAAGAAGTACATGGAGGACAACGCGCTGAAGCCTGCCTTCACCAGCGGCGCCGAGTACGTGAAGTGGGTGGAGGAGAACGAGCAGCTCCACCGTGACCTGATGGCGAAGGGCGGCCTGCTCAAGCAATGACGCGGACGGCGGACCTCGCCACCGCCGCGCTGCTGCTACTCATCGGGCTGATCGCGGTCGTCGACTCGCTGCGCCTCGGCGCGGGATGGGGCAGCGACGGCCCCAAGAGCGGCTTCTTCCCGTTCTGGCTCGGCACGCTGCTGCTCGTGGTCACCGTCGTCATTGCCGTCCAGGCCTGGCGCCGCGGTCCCGGCAAGCCGTTCGTCACGCGCGAGCAGTTGCGGCCTGTCATGCAGGTGCTGTGGCCGGCGGTGGCGATGGTCGCGCTCACGGCGGTGATCGGGCTCTACGTGGCCTCCGCGCTCTATCTCGCGTTCTACATGCGCTGGGTCGGTCGCCACCGCTGGCTCACGGTGGTGCTCATCTCCATCGGCATTCCCGTCGTGACGTTTCTGGTCTTCGAGCAGTGGTTCCTGGTGCCGATGCCCAAAGGTCCGCTCGAGACCTGGCTCGGCTACTGATGGGGCTCGAAAACCTCCTCCTCGGCTTTTCGATCGCGGTCACGCCCTTCAACCTGTTCGTCGCCGTGGTCGGCATCACGCTCGGCACCATCATCGGCGTGCTGCCCGGGCTCGGGGGAGCCAACGGCGTCGCCATCCTGCTGCCGCTGACGTTCACGATGCCGCCGACCTCCGCGATCATCCTCCTGACGTCCCTGTACTGGGGCGCGCTCTTCGGGGGCGCCATCACGTCGATCCTCTTCAACATTCCCGGCGAGCCGTGGTCGGTGGCCACGACCTTCGACGGATATCCGCTGGCGCGTCAGGGGCAGGGCGGGCAGGCGCTGACGGCGGCGTTCACCTCCTCGTTCGTCGGCGCGCTTTTCTCCATCGTCCTCATCACGCTCTTCGCCCCCTTGCTGGCCGAGATCGCCCTGCGCTTCGGGCCGCCCGAGTTCTTCGCCATCCAGCTCCTGACGTTCTCGAGCTTCGTGGGGCTCGGCGGCGGCAACCCGCTCAAGTCGCTCGTGTCGATCCTGCTCGGGTTCATTCTGGCGGCCGTGGGCCTGGACATCGTCACCGGGCAGCTGCGGATGACCTTCGGGATCACGGATCTGATGAAGGGCTTCGACTTCATCATCGCGGTCATTGGCCTCTTCGGCATCGGCGAGATCCTCCTGTCGGTGGAGGAGGGGCTGACCTTTCGCGGCGCCGCCACGGGCATGAACCTCAAGGTCGTGCTCCAGACGTGGAAGATCCTGCCGCGCTATGCGCGCACGTTCGTGCGCGGCGCGTTCATCGGCTTCTGGATGGGCTTCAAGCCGGGCGGCGCCACGCCCGCATCGTTCATGTCGTACGCGTTCGCCAAGCGGTTCAGCAAGCACCCGGAGCGCTTCGGCAAGGGAGAGCTCGAAGGCGTGGTGGCGCCGGAGACGGCCGCGCACGCCGCGGGCGTCGCCGCCATCTTACCGATGATCACCCTCGGCATCCCCGGCTCGCCCACGGCGGCCGTGATGCTGGGCGGCCTGATCATCTGGGGCCTGCAGCCGGGGCCGCTGCTCTTCACGGAGAAGCCGGACTTCGTCTGGGGCCTCATCGCCAGCATGTACACGGGCAACATCATCGGCGTCCTGATGGTGCTGGCCGGCGTGCCGTTCTTCGCGGCGATCCTCCGGGTCCCGTTCGCGATCCTGACGCCGCTCATCGTCGTCGTCTGCGCGGTCGGCGCCTACGCGGTGCACTCGAGCATGATCGACGTCTGGTACATGATGATCTTCGGTGTCGTGGGCTACGTCTTCAAGAAGCTCGACTACCCGCTGGCGCCGCTCGTGCTGGCGCTGGTGCTGGGTGACCTCGCCGAGAACGCGCTGCGCCAGAGCCTCATCATGTCGCAGGGCTCGCTCACCGTGTTCTTCACCCGGCCGATCGCGTGCGTGATCACCGTCGCCGCGCTATTCTTCCTGTTCATGCCGATCCTGACGCCCTGGTGGCGTCGGCTGCGCGGCCTGCCGCCGACGCCGAGCGCGCCCGCCGAAGCCTGAGCCGGCGATGGCGCTCCTGGTCGAGCCGGAGTTCTGGGCCCGCCTCTTCGGCATCGGCGTGCTGAACCTCCTGCTCTCAGGCGACAACGCGCTCGTGATCGCGCTCGCGGTGCGGGCGCTGCCGCCGAAGCAGCGGGTGCTGGGGCAGATCTGGGGCGCGCTGGGCGCGGTCGCCCTGCGCGTGGTCTTCGTGGCGATCGTCACGCTGCTGCTGCGGGTGCCGTTGCTCCAGCTGGCCGGCGGCCTGCTCCTGCTGTGGATCGCGGTGAGGCTCGTGCGCCCGGAAGACGCGGAGGACGGCGGCGGGCGCCACGGCTCGTCGGTGTGGGAGGCGGTCTGGATCATCATCGTGGCCGACATCACGATGAGCCTCGACAACGTGCTCGCCATCGCCGCCGCCGCCAAGGGCGAGATGATCCTGGTGGTCATCGGCATCGCGCTCTCGCTGCCCATCGTCGTCTGGGGCGCGGGGTTGCTCGCGAAGCTCATGAACCGCTGGGCGTGGATCGTCTGGCTCGGCGGTGGGTTCCTCGCCTACGTCGCGGTGGAGATGGTCTTCGAGGACAAGGCGGTCCACGGCTGGCGCGGCGGCGCGGGCGAGGGGCTGAAGCTGCCGGTGGCGGTGGCGATGGGCGCGGTGGTGGCAACGCTGGGCTGGTGGCTGTCGCGGCGTCCGCACGCCGCGGTACCGGAGGACGTCTGACATGGCGGATGAGGCGCGGCGCCGGGGCCCGACCGGGGACGAGGCGATGAGCATCGCCCCCATCAAGTCCACGCGGATCTACCAGGAGATCGTTCGACAGGTCAAAGCCATGATCGCCGAGGGCCGGCTCAAGAGCGGCGACCAGCTGCCGCCGGAGCGCGACCTCGCCGAGAAATTCGTCGTCAGCCGGACGTCGGTCCGCGAGGCCCTGCGCGCGCTCGAGAGCCTCGGGCTCGTGGAGATCCGGCCGGGCGAAGGCACGTTCGTGCGCGAGGTCTCGGTGGAGTCGCTGATCGAGCCGCTCGCGCTGGTGATGGCCTCGCAGCGCGAGGCGATCGGCGAGCTGTTCGAGGCGCGGCGCATGATCGAGCCCGCGCTGGCCGCGCTGGCCGCCCGCCGGGCGACGCCCGAGGAACTGCACGAGATGGAGCGGATCCTCGAGGAGCAGGCCAAGGAGGTTGCGGCCGGCCGCACCGGGCTCGAACAGGACGCCGAGTTCCACTCCGCCATCGGCGCCGCCGCCCACAACCGCGCCATCACGCGCATCGCGCACGCCGTCATGGACCTGCTGCGGCAGAGCCGGGAGGAGTCGCTCAATACTCCCGGGCGCCCCACGCGCTCCCACGAAGACCATCGGCGTCTGCTCGCGGCCATCCGCGCGCGCAACGAGGCGGCGGCGCGGCAGGCGATGGTCGACCACCTCCAGGCCGTCGAGGGGCTCGTGCTGGGCGACGACGAGACGCCCCGTTCGAGCGCGCCCGGGCGAGGAAAGACGCCTTGACGCGGTCGGAGCGCGCTGGCTATACTGCGCGCGCTATGACGCTGACGCCGCGGATGCTGTCGCTGGGACTGATTCTGGTCCTGCCGGGCCTGCCCGGAGCGTCCGCGACCTGATCGAGCGCGGGACGCCACGGGCAGGAGCAAGCCCGTGGCTGAAAGAACATCAGGGGCCACGGGTTGCCGACCCGTGGCCCTTTTTCTTTGTCGTCGCGAGGGTGGGACCGAGGAGGGTGTGAAACGTTGACTTCGGTGTCCGGTATCCAATAGAATTGAAAGACTTTTTCCCTCGTCGATCGACGGAGACAGGCCGCCCTATGGCGACGATCACATACGTCTACTCGTTTGGCTCAGGCAAGGCGGAAGGCTCGTCCGTCATGCGCAACCTTCTCGGCGGCAAGGGCTGCGAGCTCGCCGAGATGACCAACCTCGGCATTCCCGTGCCGCCGGGCTTCACGATCACCACCCAGGCGTGGGCGGCGTACAACCGGACGGGGCGCACGTTCCCCGACGGCATGTGGACGCAGGTGAGCGACGCGCTCGAGAAGCTCGAGCACGACGCAGGGCTGGGGTTCGGCGATCCCAAGCGTCCGCTCCTCGTCTCCGTCCGCTCCGGCGCGCGCGTCTCCATGCCGGGGATGATGGAGACCGTTCTCAACCTCGGCCTCAACGACGAGACGGTCGAGGGCCTGGCGGCGTGGACGCGCAACGAGCGCTTCGCGTGGGACTGCTACCGCCGGTTCGTCACGATGTTCGGCGACGTGGTGCTCGGCATCCGCCGCGACGTGTTCGACGAGCACTTGGTCGCGACCAAGGCGCGGCTCGGCGTGAAGACCGATCCTGAGGTGCCGGCGGGCGAGCTGCGCAAGCTCGTGCAGACGTTCAAGGACGTCGTCGTCTCGCGGACCAACGCGCCGTTCCCCCAGGATCCGCGCGAGCAGCTAGAGCTCGCGGTGCGCGCGGTGTTCGACTCCTGGTACGGCAAGAAGGCCGTCGAGTACCGGCGGATCAACAACATCCCAGCCGACTGGGGTACCGCCGTGACCGTGATGTCGATGGTGTTCGGCAACCTCGGCGACACCTCGGGCACCGGCGTCGGCTTCACACGCGACCCGCGCACGGGCGAGCGGCGCTTCTACGCCGAGTTCCTCGCCAACGCCCAGGGCGAGGACGTGGTGGCCGGCATCCGCACGCCCGAGCACATCGACGACCTCAAGCGCCGGATGCCGGAGATCTACGACGAGCTGCTCGCCATCGCGGGCCGCCTGGAGCGCCACTACAAGGACATGCAGGACATCGAGTTCACCATTCAGGAGGGCAAGCTCTACCTCCTGCAGACGCGCGCCGGCAAGCGGTCGGCGGCGGCGGCGGTGAAGGTGGCGGTGGACCTCGTGCACGAGGCCGTCATCGACCAGCACACCGCGCTCCTGCGCGTGAACCCGCGCGACCTCGCCAAGCTCTTCGTGCCCCTGCTCGACCCGCGCGACAGGCAGCGCGCGCTCGACGGGGGCCGGCTTCTCGCGCGCGGCCTGCCCGCGGCGCCGGGCGGCGCCGTCGGCCAGGTGGTGTTCGACGCCGATCGCGCCGTGGAGCTGGCGAAGAACGGCCAGCAGGTGATCCTGGTGCGGCCCGAGACCTCACCGGAGGACGTGGCCGGCATGTACGCGGCTGAGGGCATCGTGACCGCGCGGGGCGGGCGGACCTCGCACGCGGCGGTGGTCGCCGTCGGCATGGGCAAGCCGTGCATCGTGGGCGCGAGCGACATCGTCGTCCACGAGGAGCGGCGCGTGTTCGAGGCGGGCGGGCGCATGGTGCGCGAGGGCGACGTGATCGCCATCGACGGTGAGACCGGCGAGGTGATCCTCGACGCGATCGAGCGCACCACGCCCGAGGTCAGCGGGTTCGCCCAGGAGTTCCTCGGCTGGGCCGATCGGTACCGCAAGCTCGGCGTGCGCGCCAATGCCGACACGCCGGAGGACGCGGCGCGCGCCCGCTCGTTCGGCGCCGAGGGCATCGGGCTCGTGCGCACGGAGCACATGTTCTTCGCGACCGATCGCATCCCGATCGTGCGCGACATGATCATGGCCGCGGACGACCCCGATCGCCGCGCCGAGCTCCGGGCGGCGCTCGACAAGCTGAAGCCCATGCAGCGCGACGACTTCAGCGGAATCTTCCGCGCCATGGACGGCCTGCCCGTCACCATCCGGCTCCTCGATCCGCCGCTCCACGAGTTCCTCGCGAACCCGAAGGAGTACCGTGAGATGCTCGAGGAGAGCGCGCGGCTGGACGCGCTTGCGATCAATCCGGCCCGCAAGGCGGCCCTCGACGAGAAGCTGGCCAAGATCGACTCGCTGCGTGAGGCGAATCCCATGCTCGGCCACCGTGGCTGCCGGCTCGGGATCACGAACCCGGAAATCTACGGCATGCAGGTCGAGGCGATCATGGAGGCGGCCTGCATCGCCGCGGAGCAGGGCGTGAAGGTCGAGCCCGAGATCATGATTCCGCTGACGGGTACCGTCGGCGAGATGCACGTGACGCACGACCAGACGAAGAAGGTCGCCGACGGCGTCGTCGCGCGGATGGGCGTCCCCGTCAAGTACACGATCGGCACGATGATCGAGGTGCCGCGCGCCGCGCTCATCGCCGACAAGATCGCCCACGACGCCGAGTTCTTCTCGTTCGGCACCAACGACCTCACGCAGCTGACCTTCGGCTACAGCCGGGACGACGTCGCCAAGTTTCTGCCCGCCTATCTCCAGAAGGGGATCGTTCAACACGACCCGTTCTCGGTCCTCGACCAGGAGGGCGTGGGCGAGCTGATCCGAATCGGCATCGAACGCGGGCGGCGCACGCGCCCGGATCTCAAGATCGGTATCTGCGGCGAGCACGGCGGAGAGCCGTCGTCGGTGGAGTTCTGTCACAAGGTAGGGATGACGTACGTGTCCTGTTCGCCGTTCATGATTCCGATCGCGCGGCTGAGCGCGGCGCAGGCGCGTCTCCGGGCGCGCGAGGCCTCCGCCGAGGGCGCGCCGAATGCGTAAGGACGGGTGCCGTGATCGCGGGGCGCCCCGGCTCCGCCGGGGCGCCCCGAGCGTGGCCGGGGGAGTCCGAGGGGGGCGTAGCCTCCTTCGCTTGAAGAATGTGGGGGCCATGTCGGGGCCCCCATGGAGGAGAAGGTGAAACTGCCAGGGGCGAAGATCGTGCTGGAGTGCATCAAGCGGGAGGGCGTGGACATCATCTTCGGCCTCCCCGGCGGCGCCGTGCTGCCGATTTACGACGCGCTGTACGACTTCGAAGGCCTGCGTCACATCCTGGTCCGCCAGGAAGCGGCGGCCGGGCACGCCGCCGAGGGGTACGCGCGTGCGACGGGGAAGGTCGGCGTCTGTCTGGTGACCTCCGGACCCGCGTGCACCAACCTCGTCACCGCACTTCAAGACGCGATGATGGATTCGATTCCGATTGTGGCATTCACTGGTCAAGTGCCCACGCATCTGATTGGAAACGACGCGTTCCAGGAGGCCGATAACGTCGGCATCACGCGCTCGGCCACCAAGCACAACTTCCTCGTGAAGGACGGCAAGGATCTCGGCCCCATCATCCGCGAGGCGTTCCACATCGCGGCCACGGGCCGGCCGGGTCCCGTGCACGTGGACCTGCCCAAGGACATCCTCGTGAAGGAGGCGGAGCTCATCTGGCCGGAGAAGGTCACCATGCGCTCCTACAATCCGAACTACGAGGGCCACGCCGGCCAGATCAAGCGCGCCGCGAAAGCCATGCTGCGCGCGAAGAAGCCGGTCCTCTACGTCGGCGGCGGCGTCATCTCGTCGAACGCGCACGCGGAGCTGCGCGAGCTGGCCGAGCTGACCCAGATCCCGGTGACCACGACCCTCATGGGGCTGGGCGCGTTTCCGTCGGAGCATCCGCTGTCCATCGAGATGCTCGGCATGCACGGGACCTACTACGCGAACATGGCCGTCCACCATTCCGACGTGCTCGTCGCGGTGGGCGCCCGCTTCGACGATCGGGTGACCGGGCGGGTGGACGCCTTCGCGCCGCACGCGGAGATCATCCACATCGACATCGATCCGTCGTCGATCTCCAAGAACATCAAGGTCGACGTGCCGATCGTCGGCGACTGCCGCCGCGTGCTACGGGCGCTCGTCGAGGCGGTCCGCGAGGAGGCGAAGGCCGGCGGCGACGGCCAGGAGGGCCAGAAGCCCTGGCACGCGCAGATCGCCGAGTGGAAGGTGAAGGAGCCGCTCCGCTACGAGTGGAGCGACGACGTCATCAAGCCGCAATACGTGATCCAGGAGATCTCCAACGCCACGCGCGGGGAGGCGATGATCGTCACCGGCGTCGGCCAGCACCAGATGTGGGCGGCCCAGTACTACAAGTTCACGCACCCGCGCGCGTGGTTCACCTCGGGCGGGCTCGGCACCATGGGCTACGGCCTGCCCACGGCCATGGGCGTGCAGGCCGCGCACCCCGGCCGGCACGTGGTCAACATCGACGGCGACGGCTCCTTCGCGATGAACAGCCAGGAGCTGGCCACGTGCTTCGTCGAGAAGCTCCCGGTGAAGACGGTCATCATCAACAACAGCGGCCACGGCATGGTCCGGCAGTGGCAGCGCATCATCTACAAGGAGCGTTACTGCGCGATCGACCTGCCCGGCATCCCCGACTGGGTGAAGCTGGCCGAGGCCTACGGTTGCGTCGGGCTGCGGGTGACGAAGCCGAGCGAGGTGGTGCCGGCCATCGAGAAGATGCTGAGCACGCCGGCGCCGGTCGTCCTGGACGTGTGCGTGGACAAGGACGAGTGCGTCTTCCCGATGGTCCCGGCGGGGGGCGCCAACACGGACATGATCCTGGCCCCCCCGACCCGCGAGGTTCGCGACCGGGCCGAGAAGTCGCAGACGGGGTTCTGACATGAGACATGGTGTGGCGATACCGAGGCGCGCCACGGCTGCGCCGGGGCGCGTCCGAGCGATGGGGGTCTGGGGGCCATGTCGGGGCCCCCAGGAAGAAAGATGAGCATGAACGGCACCGAGCCCCGCAAGCACACGATCTCCGTGCTCGTCGAGAACAAGTTCGGCGTGCTCTCGCGCGTGGCCGGGCTGTTCTCGGCGCGCGGCTACAACATCGAGAGCCTGTCGGTGGGCGAGACGCTCGACCCGACGGTGTCGCGGATGACCCTCGTGGTCGGCGGCGACGAGTTCGTCATCGAGCAAGTGATGAAGCAGCTCCACAAGCTCATCGACGTGATCAAGGTCAACGACCTCACCGACGAGAGCCACGTCGAGCGCGAGCTGATGCTGATCCGCGTGAACGCCGAGCCCCAGCATCGCGAGGAGATCCTGCGCACCGCGGACATCTTCCGCGCCAAGGTGGTGGACGTCACCCAGGTGTCGTTCGTGCTCGAGGCGACCGGCGACGAGGGCAAGCTGGAGGCACTCATCGAGCTGCTGCGGCCGATGGGCATCCAGGAGATCGTGCGCACGGGCAAGGTGGCGATCTCGCGCGGGCCCAAGACGCGCGTTCGAAAGGCCGAGCCGGCGAAGCGCCCGCGCGTGTCCGACGACCCGCGCGTGGTGGGCTTCGCGGACTAACCCACGACAGAGGGAAAGGACCACGTATGCCGGCGAAGATCTATTACGACCAGGACGCCGACCTCGGCCTCCTCAAGGGCAAGAAGATCGCGATCATCGGATATGGCAGCCAGGGCCACGCTCACGCGCTCAACCTCAAGGACTCGGGCCAGGACGTGATCGTCGGCCTGTACCAGGGCAGCAAGTCCTGGGCGAAGGCGGAGAAGGACGGGCTGAAGGTCGCGCCCGTCGCCGACGCCGCCAAAGCCGGCGACGTCGTGATGATCCTGCTGCCGGACCAGACGCAGCGCTCGGTCTTCGAGGAGTCGATCCGCAAGGGACTCGGCAAGGGCAAGATGCTGATGTTCGCCCACGGCTTCAACATCCACTTCAACCAGGTGGTGCCGCCGCCCGACGTCGACGTCACGATGATCGCGCCCAAGGCGCCCGGGCACGTCATGCGCGACCTCTTCACACAGGGTCCCGGCGTGCCCGCGCTCGTGGCTGTCCAGCAGGACGTGACGGGCAAGGCGCGCGACCTCGCGCTGGCGTACGGCCGCGGCGTCGGCTGCACGCGCGCCGGCGTCATCGAGACGACCTTCAAGGAAGAGACGGAGACGGACCTCTTCGGCGAGCAGACGACGCTCTGCGGCGGCGTCTCGCACCTGATCAAGGCCGCCTTCGAGACGCTGGTCGAGGCGGGCTATCAGCCGGAGGTCGCCTACTTCGAGTGCATGCACGAGATGAAGCTGATCGTCGACCTGTTCTACCAGGGCGGTCTCGCGTACATGCGCTATTCGGTCTCGGACACCGCGGAGTACGGCGACTACACGCGGGGCCCGCGCGTCGTCAGCGACGAGACGAAGCGGGAGATGAAGAAGATCCTGGGTGAGATCCAGTCCGGGCAGTTCGCGCGCGAGTGGGTGCTGGAGAACCAGGCCAACCGCGCGGGCTTCCTGGCCATGCGGCGGCGCGACGCCGACCACCAGATCGAGGAAGTGGGCAAGCGGCTGCGCTCGATGATGTCCTGGATCAAGCCGCCGAGGATGTAGCGATGGAGAGAAAGACGCTGCCCATCGCCAGTGAGGGCTGGCCCTTCATCGTGGGGCCGGCGGTGATCGCGCTCGGCCTCCGCCTGCTCGGCCACCGCCGGCTGGCCCTGCCGTTCTGGGCAGCGTCGGTGGCGTCGCTCGGCTTCTTCCGTGACCCCGAGCGCGAGATTCCCGCCGTCTCCAACGGCGTGCTCTCGCCGGCCGACGGCCGCGTGCTCGGGGTCGAGGACGCGGTGGATCCGTTCGTGGGGCCGTCGACGCGCGTGTCGATCTTCCTGTCGCCCCTCGACGTCCACGTCAACCGCGCGCCGATCGGCGGGCTCGTGGTCGACGTCGTCTATACGCCGGGCCGGTTCGTCGCCGCCTACGATCCCGACGCCGGCGACAACGAGCGCTGCGCGGTCCGCCTGCAGGGCGACGCCGCGCGCGTCACCGTGGTGCAGATCGCGGGCGTGGTGGCGCGGCGGATCGTGTGCCGCGTCGGTCCCGGGGACAAGCTGGCCGCGGGCGAGCGCTTCGGCATGATCCGGTTCGGCTCGCGCACCGACTGCTACGTGCCGCGCGGCAGCGACGTCCGCGTGCGGCCGGGCGACCGGGTCATCGGGGGCGTCACCGTGATCGGACTCCTGCCATGATTCCCCGGCGTCACGGGGGCAAGCGACCGCGGCGGCGCCCGTGGCAGGAGCTGCGCGAGCGGCGGCGGAAGAGCGTCTTCCTGCTGCCGAGCCTGCTCACCACCGGCAACCTCTTCTGCGGCTTCTTCGCGATGCTGCTGACGGTGGAGGCGCGCTACACGGAGGCGACGCTCGCGATCTTCGTCGCCATGATCATGGACATGCTGGACGGCCGCGTGGCGCGGCTCATGAAGGCCACGAGCCAGTTCGGCGTCGAGTACGACTCGCTGGCGGACGTCGTCTCGTTCGGGGTGGCCCCGGCGTTCCTGCTCTACTCGTTCGCGCTGCGCGACCTGGGCCGTCCGGCCTGGTTCGCCGCGTTTCTCTTCGTGATCTGCGGGGCGCTCCGGCTGGCGCGCTTCAACGTCATCACCGGCAGCACCGACAAGCGGTACTTCATCGGGCTGCCGATCCCGGCCGGCGCCGCGGTGGCGTGCTCGGTGGTCATCCTGCTCCAGGGCGAGGAGCTCACCCGCTGGATGCGGGTGAGCGTGGCCATCGTCACGTATCTGGTGGCGCTGCTCATGGTCTCGACGTTCCGGTACTGGAGCTTCAAGGAGTTCGACTGGGCGAAGCGCCCGCCCCTTCACACGCTGCTGATCGTCGTCCTGGCCGGGATGATCGTGGCCACGAAGCACGAGGTGTTCCTCTTCCTCGTGTTCGGCGGCTACGCGGTCTCCGGGCCGGTGCGGCGGCTGGTCGCGGGGCAGACGCCGGCGCCGGCGCCGAGCGATGTGCCCGGCAAGGAACATTCGTGAGGGAGAAGGAAGGACAGGGGGAGAAGGCCATGGACCGAGTCATCATCTTCGACACCACGCTCCGCGACGGCGAGCAGTCACCCGGGTTCTCGATGAATGCGATGGAGAAGCTGGAGATGGCCCGGCAGCTGGCGCGTCTGAACGTGGACGTCATCGAGGCGGGCTTCCCGATCTCCTCGGAGGAGGATTTCGAGGCGACACGCGAGGTGGCCAAGCAGGTCGGCACCCTCGCGGGCGCGCCGGCGATCTGCGGGCTCTCCCGCGTGGGCCTCGGCGACATCGACCGGTGCTGGGAGGCGGTGAAGTACGCGACGAAGCCGCGGATCCACACCTTCGTGGCCACCTCAGACATCCACCTCAAGTACAAGCTGCGGAAGTCGCGCGCCGAGGTGCTGAAGGCGTCCGTGGAGGCGGTGCGGCACGCGCGCGGCTACTGCGAGGACGTCGAGTTCTCGCCGGAGGACGCCTCGCGCTCCGACTTCGACTACATGTGCGACGTCCTCGAGGCCTGCGTCGATGCCGGCGCGCGCACGATCAACATTCCCGACACGGTCGGCTACGCCATCCCGCGCGAGTGGGGCGAGCGGATCGCGCGCATCCAGGAGCGGCTCAAGCGCCACGCGGGCGCGTACGTGCTCTCGGTCCACTGCCACAACGACCTCGGCCAGGCGGTGGCCAACTCGCTCACGGGCGTGATGAACGGCGCGCGGCAGGTGGAGTGCACCATCAACGGGATCGGCGAGCGAGCCGGCAACGCCTCGCTCGAGGAGCTCGTGATGGCGCTCCACACGCGCAAGGACTACTTCGGCGCCGACACGCGCGTGAAGACGGAGGAGATCTTCCGGACCTCGCGGCTGCTCTCCCACATCACCGGCGTCCACGTCCAGCCGAACAAGGCCATCGTGGGGGAGAACGCGTTCGCCCACGAGGCGGGCATCCACCAGGACGGCGTGCTCAAGGAGAAGCTGACCTACGAGATCATGAAGCCCGAGGACATCGGGCGGCCGTCCAACAAGCTCGTCCTCGGCAAGCACTCCGGGCGCCACGCGCTGGCCGCGCGGCTCAAGGACCTCGGCCTCGACCTCGCGGGCGGCGACCTGGACCGCGCGTTCAAGGCCTTCAAGGACCTCGCCGACAGGAAGAAGGAGGTCTACGACGAGGATCTCATCGCCATCGTCACCGACGAGGCGACCCAGACGGACGCCGTGTACCAGCTCGAGTACCTGCACGTCATCAGCGGCACCGGCGTGATCCCGTCGGCCACGGTGAAGCTCAAGAAGGACGGCGAGTCGTACCAGGACTCGGGCGTCGGCGACGGGCCGGTCGACGCCGCGCTGGCGGCCATCGACGCGATCACGGGCCTGAAGGGCCGTCTTCAAGATTACGCGATCCGCGCGGCGACCTCGGGCAAGGACGCGCTGGGCGAGGTGGCGGTGAAGGTGGACTTCGACGGCACGCTGGTCTCCGGGAAGGGCTCCTCGACCGACGTCATCGAGGCGAGCGCGCGCGCCTACCTGAGCGCGCTCAACCGCATGTTACGGAGCGGACAACGCACCAAGGACGCCGGGGGCGTGTGACGGGCCGCATGGCCACCCACACGATCGCGGTGCTGCCCGGCGACGGGATCGGGCAGGAGGTGACGCCGGAGGCGGTGCGCGTGCTGCGCGCCGTCGGCAAGCGCGCCGGCGTCACGTTCGAGTTCGAGGAGGCGCTGATCGGCGGCGCCGCGATCGACGCCACCGGCACGCCGCTGCCCCCGGAGACGCTCGCGCTCTGCCGAAAGGCCGACGCCATCCTCTTCGGCGCCGTGGGCGGGCCCAAGTGGGACCACCTGCCTCAAGAATCGCGCGCGGAGCGCGGGCTGCTCGCCCTGCGCAAGGAGCTCGACCTCTACGCCAACCTGCGACCCGCGATCTGCTTCCCGATGCTGATCGACGCCTCGCCGCTCAAGCGCTCGGTGGTCGAGGGCACCGATCTGATGGTGATCCGGGAGCTGACCGGCGGGCTCTACTTCGGCGAGCCGCGCGGCCGCGAGTCGTTCGCCGACGGCGGCGAGCGCGCCATCAACACCATGGCGTACACGACGCGCGAGATCGAGCGGGTGGCCCGCGTGGCCTTCGACGTCGCGCGCAAACGGCGCAAGCGCCTCGCCTCCGTCGACAAGGCCAACGTCCTCGTCGTCTCCCAGCTCTGGCGCGAGGTGGTCACGCGCCTCGCCAGGGACTACCCGGACGTCGCGCTGGAGCACGTCCTCGTCGACAACTGCGCGATGGCCCTGGTCCACAAGCCGACACACTTCGACACCATCGTCACCGAGAACACGTTCGGCGACATCCTGTCGGACGAGGCGGCCATCCTGGCGGGATCGATGGGCATGCTGCCGTCGGCGTCGCTGGGCCCCGCGGCCGCGGGCGGTCGCAACGTCGGGCTCTACGAGCCGGTCCACGGCACGGCGCCGGACATCGCCGGCAAGGGCGTCGCCAACCCGCTCGCCGCCATTTTGTCGGCCGGCCTGCTGCTGCGGTACTCTCTGAACATGACGGCCGCGGCGGCCTGGGTCGAGGCCGCGGTCCAGCGCGTGCTCGAGCAGGGCCGGCGGACGGGCGACATCGCCAAGCCGGGCGAGAAGGTGCTCGGGACACGCGAGATGAGCGATCACGTCGTGCACGAGCTGGAGGGCTGATGGCTTCGGGAGTCACCATCGCGGTGGTCGGCGCCACGGGCGCGGCCGGACAGACGACGCTCAAGATCCTCGAGGAGCGCAAGTTCCCGGTGCGGGAGCTGCGCGCCTTCGCCTCCGAGCGCTCCGTCGGCAAGACGGTCAGCTTCCGCGGCGAGGACATCCGGGTCGCGCGCGTCGAGCCGGCGGCCTTCAAGGGCGTCGAGATCGCCATCTGCTCGGCGGGCACCGCGCAGGCGAAGGAATACGCGCCGATGATCGCGAGGGCCGGCGCTGTCGTCGTGGACAAGTCCAACGCCTGGCGCATGGACCCGAAGGTCCCGCTCGTGGTGCCGGAGATCAATCCGCACGCGGTGAGGACTCACCGGGGGATCGTGGCCTCGCCCAACTGCACGACGATCGTGGCCGTCATGCCGCTCAAGCCCCTGCACGACGCCGCGCGGATCCGTCGCGTGGTCGCGACCTCGTACCAGTCCGTCTCGGGCGCCGGCGTCAATGGGATCGACGACCTGCGGCAACAGGCGCTGGCCTGGGCGCGCGGCGAGGCGATGGTGCCGCGGCACTTCGCGCATCGCATCGCGTTCAACCTGATTCCCGCCATCGACGCGTTCGCGCCGGACGGTTACACGGGCGAGGAGTGGAAGCTGATCAACGAGACGCGCAAGATCCTCGAGGCGCCGGATCTCATGATCTCGCCCACGACCGTTCGCGTCCCGGTCTTCACATGCCACTCGGTAGCCGTGAACGTCGAGACGGAAGAGAAGATCACCGCCGCGCGCGCGCGCGAGCTCCTCGGCCGCTTCCCGGGGCTCAAGGTATGGGACGAGCCCGCCCAGGGGCGCTATCCGATGCCGGTGGACGTGGAGGGACAGGACGACTGTTGGGTGGGGCGCGTGCGGGAGGACCTCTCGCATCCGCGCGCGCTGAACTTCTGGGTGGTCGGTGACCAGTTACGGAAGGGGGCGGCGACCAACGCCGTGCAGATCGCCGAGCTGCTGCTCGCCACCTAGGGCGCCGAGCCCCAGGGAGGTCGCGGGATGAGGACTCTTCGCCGCGCCTACCGCCGCCGGTTCGGTCGCCACGGCCGGTTCAACTTCGCCGTCGTGCTCACCATCCTCGTCGTCGCCTGGGTCGCCGTCCCGAGCGTCGCGCGCTTCGTCAACGCGTGGGCCGGCTATGCGCCGCTGCATTACGAGCCCAAGGACCTCGAGCGGCAGACCTGGCTCGAGCGCCACGACCCGGACTCGCTGCTGGGACGCCTGGAGTGGAACGACGTGATCGGCATCGGACTCTTTCTCCTCGTCGCGGTGGTCTGGCTGACGCTGGTGCCGGACCGCGCGTCGCGGCGGCGTCCGCCGCAATAGGGACGCGTACCGTCCGTCTCGTCCTCGCCTACGACGGCACCGACTTCCACGGCTGGCAGGTCCAGCCCGACGCGCCGACGGTGCAGGGCGCGATTCTGGAGGCGGCGCGCCGCTTCCTCGGTCCCGACGCGCGCGTGACCGGCGCCAGCCGCACCGACGCCGGCGTCCACGCGCTCCGCCAAACGGCCTCGCTCAGCACGGAGGCGACGCTGGCGCCCGCGGCCGTGCAGGCGGCGCTCAACGCGGCGTTGCCGCCGAGCGTGCGCGTGCTGGACGCTCGCGAGGCGCCGGCGGACTTCGATGCCCGCCGCTCGGCCGCCGGCAAGCGCTATCTCTATCTGCTCGACAACGGATCGATCGCCGCGCCCCTGTTGCGGCGCTTCGCCTGGCACGTGCCCGGCGCGCTGGATCTCGGCGCCATGCGCGCCGCGCTGGCGGCGGTGCGCGGCCCGCACGACTTCAGCGCGTTCTGCGCCGCCCCCGGCCGCGACACGGATCCCGTCTGCCGCGTGCGGGCCGCCCACGTCCTCCGCCGCCGCGCCCTGGTCGCGGTGTTGATCTCCGCCGACCGCTTCCTCCACCACATGGTGCGAAACCTCGTCGGCAGCGCCGTCGAGGTCGGCCGGGGCGCCCGCCCCGCGAAGTGGCTTGGCGAGGTGCTCGCCGGCCGCGATCGCACTCGTGCCGGACCGACGGCCCCCGCGCACGGTCTCGTCCTCGTCCGCGTGCGCTATCCCGACTAGGGGGTTCCACTTCGCCCACCGCCGGGCGGCCGCACCCGCGCCACCCCGCCAGCTCGCCCGCGCCGACGGTCCCCGCGGCCGATCCGCGCTAGAATAGCGACGCGATGCGCACGTACGTCACCGTCCGGGGCGGTCGCGTGAGCGAAGTGGCGGCCGACGTCGTCCGGGAGCAGCCGCTCACCATCCACGTCAACGGCGAGAAGTTCCTCACGCTGCTCTGCTCCCCGATGATGCTCGAAGCGCTCGTCGTCGGCTATCTCTGGATGGAGAAGGTGATCGGCGACGTCGAGGAGATCGCCCGCGTGGAGGTCTCGCCCGTCGACGGCCGCGCCGACGTCACGTTGACCCATCCGGTGACCCTGCCCACCGAGCGCATCCTCACCTCTGGCTGCGGCGGCGGCATCACATTCCGTATCGACCACCGGCTCTTCCCGCGGCTGCACTCGTCGCTGCGCGTGCGGCCGGCCGATCTGGCGAACGGCATGAAGCAGCTCTTCCAGGCGGCCACCCAGTACCAGCGCTCGCGGGGCATCCACGGCGCCGCGCTCTCGGACGGCACGCGGCTGCTCGTCGTCGCCGAGGACGTCGGCCGTCACAACGCCGTCGACAAGGTGAAGGGGCAGGCGCTGCTGGAGGGGATCCCCACCGCCGATCGCATCTTGTTGTCCACCGGCCGCGTCTCGTCCGAGATGCTGCTCAAGGCCGCGCGCATGGGCGTGCCCGTGGTCGCCTCGCGGACGTCGCCGACCGAGATGGCCGTGGCGCTGGCGGAGCAATTGAACGTGACCGTCTGCGGCTACGTGCGGCCCGACGGCCTCAACCTCTACGCCGGCGAGGCGCTCGTGCTGGACGCTGAGCCTGCGTCGCATGGCTGAGCAGCCCGGCGACCGGATCGAGTCGGCCGCCGAGAAGGCCTTCAAGCGGCGGTTCGGCGGCAAGGACAAGGGGCGGGACAAGCGGGAGGACTACGCCCTCGACCTGTTCCGCGAGGCTGCGGCCTACCTGGACGACCACGAGCGGGTGAACCGTGTCCTTCGCGAGCTCGGCAAGCTCTACAACCCGGTCAAAAATGCCCCAATCGTCGACCTGGAAACCCGGCAGCGGATCATGACGCTGCTCGGGGCAGGGGCCCGGGAGGAGGCTGCCAGGGTCCTTGACGAGCGGCGACGCTTGTATGCCCCGCTCGATCAGGCGGACGATTCGCGCTTACGTTCACAAGAACAGTGGGATACGCAGTAGTGCAATCTTGACATTCTGGTCGGACCGGCCTAGCATGCGATCAGCCCTATGCCGGCCACAGTGCCGGACTCACCGGGGAGGAGGCGCGCCATGAGCCTCACCGACTCGATCCAGCAGGATCGCCACATCATCGTCGCCGTGGACACCGCCAGGAACACCGTCCGGATCAAGGGTGTCGCCGACGCCTGCACCGACCTCTCGTGCTCCGCGCAGACCCTCGTCGTCAGTGACGAGGGGAGTCGCGCGGACCTCACGGCGCTGAACGCCGGCGACATCGTCAGGCTCGAGGGGCCGGTCGGCCGTCCCGAGCGCATCGTCGTCGTCCGACGCGTCTGGGACGAGCTCTCGAGTCCAGAGTGGTGATAAGGAGGCTTCGATGAGCCTTTCACGTCGTGACTTCCTGAAGTACGGGGGAGCGACCGCCACGGCAGGCGCGCTCGGCGCGGGCGTCGACATGCTGCCCGTCGAAGCCGCGGCGGTCTCGCTCAAGATCAAGGAAGCGAAGGCGTTCGCCGGCGTCTGCCCGTATTGCGCGGTGGGCTGCGGGCAGCTCATCTACACCAGGGACAACAAGATCATCGACATCGAAGGGAACCCGGACACCCCGCACACGCTGGGCCGGCTCTGCCCTAAAGGTGCTGCCACCATCCAGCTGTCGAACAACCCGCTGCGGCCGACCAAGGCGCTCTACCGCGCGCCCGGCTCCGACAAGTGGGAAGAGAAGCCGATCGCCTGGATGTACGACCAGATCGCCAAGCGCTACTACGACGCCCGCGAGAAGTACTTCATCACGAAGGAAAAGGACAAGGACGGCCACGACGTCACGGTGAACCGGCTCGAGGCGATCGCCTCGCTCGGGTCGGCGTGCATCGACAACGAGGAATGCTACCTCCTGTCGAAGCTGAACCGGACCTTCGGCATCGTCTACCACGAGCACCAGGCCAGGGTCTGACACAGCGCCACGGTCCCAGCTTTGGGGACCACGTTCGGTCGCGGGGCGATGACGACCAACCTGATCGACCTCCAGCACTCGGATGTGATCATGGCGACGTCGAACATGGCCGAGAACCACCCCGTCGGCTTCCAGTGGGTGATGAAGGCCAAGGAGCGCGGGGCCAAGCTCATCCACGTGGACCCGCGCTACACGCGCACCAGCGCGGCGGCGGACATCCACGTGCCGCTGCGGTCGGGGACGAACATCGCGTTCTTCGGCGGCCTGATGAGCTACGCGATCCAGAAGAACCTCTACTTCAAGGACTACGTCGTTCACTACACGAACGCCTCGTTCCTGCTCGATCCGGCGTTCAAGACGCCCACCGATCTCAACGGCCTGTTCACGGGCTTCGACGGAACCAAGAAGTCGTACGATCGGGCGTCCTGGAAGTATCAGCTCGACGGCGAGGGCAACCCCAAGCGTGACCTCTCGCTGAAGGACCCGCAGACCGTCTTCCAGCACCTCAAGCGGCACTACAGCCGCTACACGCCGGAGATGGTCGAGAAAGTCTGCGGCATCCCGAAGGCGAAATTCGAGGAGGTCGCCAAGCTCTACTGCGGCACGTCGGGGCCCGACAAGACGGGCACCATCACGTACGCCCTGAACCTCACGCAGCACACCAACGGCGTGGAGAACATCCGCTCGCTGTGCATGCTCCAGCTCCTGCTCGGCAACATCGGGCGGCCGGGCGGCGGCGTCACCGCGCTGCGCGGCCACGCCAACGTGCAGGGGGCGACGGACCTCGAGCTGCTCTACCACGAGCTGCCCGGGTACCTCGCCATGCCGTTGCGTGACGCGCATCCCGACCTCAAGACGTATCTCGAGAAGGAGACGCCCAAGGGCGGGTTCTGGACGAACAAGCCGAAGTTCATGGTCAGCCTGCTCAAGGCGTTCTACGACGACGCTGCGACGAAGGACAACGAGTTCGGCTACCAGTGGATCCCGAAGCGCGCGTCCGCCGACGCCTATAGCCACCAGCACATGTTCGTGGACATGTACAACGGCATCATCAAGGGCTTCCTCGCCGACGGCCAGAACCCGGCGGTGGGCGGCCCCAACGCCAAGCTCGCGCGGGCGGCCATGCAGCGGCTCGACTGGCTGGTGGTCGTCGACATCTTCCTGACGGAGACCGCGGAGGTCTGGAAGGAGCCCGGCAAGGATCCGAAGGAGGTCAAGACCGAGGTGTTCTTCATTCCCGCGGCGCCGGCCGCGGAGAAGGACGGCAGCCTCACCAACACCATGCGGCTGATCCAGTGGCACGAGAAGGCGGTGGATCCGCCGGGCGACGTGCAGACCGACGCGCAGTTCATCTGCACGCTGGCCCACCGACTCCAGAAGATGTACGCGAGCAGCAAGAAGGAGCGGGACAAGGGATTTCGGGCCGCGAACTTCACCTACGGCGCGAAGCCCGACCATCCCGAGATGGTCGAGGTCCTGAAGGAGGTCAACGGCGTCGCGACCGAGGACATCACCGACAAGGAAGGCAAGGTCCTCTACAAGAAGGGCCAGCCGATCGCCTCATTCGCGCAGCTCACGGACGACGGCAAGACGACGTCCGGTTGCTGGATCTATACGGGCGTCACCGTGGAGAGCCCGGACGGCAAGCTCATCAACAAGGCGGCCTCGCGCAAGCCGGCCGACGGCACCGACTACCTGGCACACGGCTGGGGTTTCTCGTGGCCGGCGAACCGCCGCATCCTCTACAACCGCGCCTCCGCCGATCTCCACGGCAAGCCGTGGAGCGAGAAGAAGAAGCTGATCTGGTGGGATCCGGCCGCCCCGGGGGCGAAGCCGGAGGACAAGCCGGGCAAATGGGTCGGGCTCGACGTTCCCGATTTCAACGCCTTCCTGGCGCCCGACGCGAAGAACGGCGACAAGCCGTTCATCATGCGCGCCGACCTCGTGGGTGGGTTCTTCGGGCCGCTCAACGACGGGCCGTTCCCCGAGCACTACGAGCCGATCGAGTCACCGACGAAGAATCTGTTGTCGAGGCAGCAGAACAACCCGGTCGCGAAGATCTGGAAGGTGCCTGACCAGAAGAACGAGCTGGCACCGGTCGGCTCGAAGGACTACCCGTACGTCATCACGACGTATCGCCTGACGGAGCACCATCTGTCCGGCGTCATGTCCCGCTACCTGCCGATGCTGGCCGAGCTGCACCACTCGCACTTCGCCGAGATCAGCCACGAGCTCGCCAAGGAGCTCCGGATCGAGAACGGCGAGAAAATCACGGTGCTGAGCCCGCGCGGCAAGGTCCACGTGACCGCGATGGTCACGAACCGCATCAAGCCGTTCATCATCGACGGCAAGACCGTGCACCAGATCGGCGTCCCCTGGCACTGGGGCTGGAAGGGCGTCGATCAGCTGCCGGGCAGCAAGGGCGACATCACCAATGACCTGTCGGCCACCGTCGGCGACCCCAACGTCTACATCCAGGAGACGAAAGCCTTTCTCTGCAATGTGAAGAAGGGGGTGGTGTAGCCATGGCGCGCACGCTGGCGATGTTCACGGACACGTCCCTGTGCATCGGCTGTCGGGCCTGCCAGGTGGCGTGCAAGCAGTGGAACGAGCTCGGGCTCGAGGTGCCCGAGTGGACCGGCGGCTACCAGAACCACGCCCACTTCACCGACAAGACGTACCGGCTCGTGCGGTTCGTCGAGGCACCAGGCGCCAAGCCGAACGGTGATCTCGCCTGGCTGCTCATGTCGGACGTCTGCAAGCACTGCGCTCAGGCGGGCTGCCTGGACGCCTGCCCGACGGGCGCCATCTACCGGACCGAGTTCGGCACGGTCAACATCAACCAGGACGTCTGCAATGGCTGCCGTTACTGCGTGGCCTCGTGCCCGTTCGGCGTCGTGTCGTTCAACGAGCAGACGGGCACCGCGAAGAAGTGCACCTTCTGCAACGACCGCATCCACAACGGCCTCGGGCCCGCCTGCGCCAAGGCGTGCCCCACCGACTCCATCCAGTTCGGCTTCCGCGACGAGCTGGTTGCCAAGGCGAACAAGCGCGTCGAGACGCTGAAGGGGATGGGCTTCAAGGACGCCCAGCTCTACGGCGCCGACAGCGGCGGCTTCCTGGGAGGCCTCAACGCGTTTTTCCTGCTGCTCGCCAAGCCGGCCACGTACAACCTGCCGGACAATCCCAAGCTCCCGCAGCGCAACGTCGTGGTGGATTCGCTCCTCTCCATCGGCTCGGCGGTCCTGGTCGGCCTCGGCGCGATGCTTGCCTTCCGCGAGCGCGGGAAGGGGGGCAGGTGATGCTCAAGGCGCCCGGCTGGGAGATGTCGATCGTCTGGTACTTCTTTCTCGGCGGCATCGCCGGCGGTGCGTACTTCACGGCGGCCATCGCCGACAACTTCGGCTCGCTCCGCGACCGGTCGGTGGCGCGCGTCGGCTATCTCCTCTCGCTTCCGCTCGTCGCCATCTGCGGCGTGCTGCTGATCGCCGACCTCGGCGTGCCGGCGCGGTTCATGAACATGATCCTGCACTTCAAGTTCTGGGACCCGATGTCCATCGGCGCGTGGGCGGTGGGCGTCTTCGGCGGATTCACGTTCGTGTCGTCGGTGCTGTCGTTCACGTCGTCGGACTCGCTGGCATCGCTGCGGCGCAAGATCTCGCTGGTGGGGATGCTGTTCGGGTTCTTCCTCGCGGGCTACACCGGCGTCCTGCTGAGCAACTCGGCGATGCCCTTCTGGGGCGACTCGCGGCTCATGGGCGCGCTCTTCCTCGCCTCGGGCGCCTCCACCGGCATGGCCGCGGTGGCGCTGATCATGTTCCTCAGCGGGGGCTCGGCGGGCGAGGGCTGGCACAAGATCGAGGTGGCGGACCGCTTCTCGATGATCGTCGAGGTCATCGTGCTCGGGGTCTTCCTGGCACTCCTCGGCTCCGCCGCGCGTCCGATCACCAGCGGCCACTTCGGGCCGCTGTTCTGGGGCGGTCTCGTCGGGGCCGGGCTGATTCTCCCGCTGGTCTTGAACTTCTTCGGCGGTCGAGTGCGCGCGCTCGGCGCGGTGTCGGCCGCGCTCGTCCTGATGGGCGGCTTCATCCTGCGGTACGTCGTCGTCATGTCGATCCAGGGCTGACGCGGACGACGCTCACGACGGCCGCATCGTTGCGGCCGGGAGGTCTGGGGGGCCGGCTCGGGGCCCCCCGGATTGTTTCTGGAAGCTGTGAGGGCTCCTGATGACTGAGCTGCGCCAGGCCTGGACCGAGCTGCTCGCGCGGCGCCGGAGTCTGGCCGCGAGTCTGGCGCCCTACGGCGAGATGCTCGAGCGCTGGGCCGCATGGACGCCGCCGCGCCGCTCGCTGAGCTGGTCGGCGCAGCGTTGCCGCGAATCCTGGGCGCGCGCCGTCCCGCTCGCGGCGGAGGCGCCGCCGCCGCTCGACGCCGGCGACGTCGAAGATCTGCTCGGCGGCGCCATGGAGGAGGTCGCGGCCGTGGACCCCGCGCGCGCCCCGGCGCTCCAGCGGCTGGCGGGTGCGTGGGACGCGGGCGCGATCGGCCCCGACGCGCTGCTGCCACGACGCGACGGGCTCGGCGACGGCAGCGTGGAAGCCGCGAGCGGTCTCGACGCCCGGGCGGTGGCCTTCCTCTCGTATGCGACGCTGCGCCCCGTGCTGGAGGCTTGGCTCGAGCCGGCGCGTCCGCACTTCACGGAGGTCGACTGGGGCCGTGGCGTGTGTCCGTTCTGCGGCGCGCCGCCGGGCTTCGCCGACGTCGTCGAAGGCGGCCACCGCCGTCTCGCGTGTCACTTCTGCGGCGGCGCCTGGGGCTTCGCGAAGCTGCGCTGCCCGCTGTGCGGCGTGGAAGGTTCCAAGGACCTCCAGCGCCTTCAGGCCGAGGGCGAGGACGCCGGCTACGTGATCTCCGGCTGTCGCGCCTGCCGCGGCTACCTCAAGGAGCTGGATCGGCGCGAGCGCTGGAACGGCGGCCCGCCGTTGCTGGAAGACTGGGCGTCGCCCCACCTCGACGTCGTTGCCCGCCGTGAGGGGCTTCGCAAGCCGCTGCCGGCGCTGCTCGACCTCGCCCGGACACCCTGATCCCGCTCCGCGCATCGGGAATGTGGTAAACTCCCGGTGCGATTGATGTTTTAGCGGTCATGCATCCGCACTTACAGAACATCGCGATCATCGCCTACGTCTGCGCCATGGGACTGGCGCTGGCGCACCTCGTCCAGCGCCAGACGCTCGTTCATCGTCTGGCTGTGCTCGCCACGCTGGTCGGCTGGATCGCCCACACCCTGGCGCTGGTGGTCCACGCCATCGAGATCGGCGGCCCGCCGCTCGGCACGCTGCCGAACGCGGTGTCCGTGGTCGTCTGGGTCGTCGTGCTGCTCGAGATGCTGGTCGAGCGGCAATCGGGCGTCACGGTGCTCGGCGCGTTCGTGATGCCCGTGGTCGTCGTGCTGAGCCTCAAGTCCTCGGTGGCGCGCCCGGTCACGCTGGCCCCGGCGCTGGGCAACGCGTGGATCTGGATCCACATCGCGCTCGCGCTGGTGGGCATCGCGGCCTTCGTCCTCAACTTCGCGGGCGCCATCATGTACCTGCTGCAGGAGCGCCAGATCCGCCACAAGCGGCCGGGCCGCTTCTATCATCGCCTGCCGCCGCTCCAGACGCTCGATCGCTGGACGTACCGCACGCTTGCGCTGGGCTTTCCGTTCCTCACCACGGGGCTCATTCTCGGCGCCGTGTGGGCGCGCACGGCGTGGGGCAGCGTCTTCGCCTTCGACCCGCTCGCGTTCTTCTCGCTGGTGGCCTGGGTGATCTACGCCGGCACGCTCGCCGGCCGCGCCGCCGGCGGCTGGCACGGGCGGCGCGCGGCGTACTTCGCGATCGTCGGCTTCGCGGCGCTCGTGCTCACCCTCGGCGCCGGGCTCTTCCTGCCCGGGCGACACGGCGCCTGATGCCGCTGTTCGCCGCCGGCGTCAGCCACAAGAACGCGCCGCTGGCGCTGCGCGAGCAGCTCGCCGCCGACGAGGACAAGGTCCGCGAGATCCTGCGCGACCTCGTGGGCGGCGGCACGCTGCGCGAGGCCGTGATCCTGTCGACGTGCAACCGCGTCGAGGTCTACGGCGTCGCCGACGTGCCGGGCGAGGCGCGCGCGGCGGCGTTCCGCCACCTGTGCCGGCAGCGGGGCGTGGCAAGCGCCGCCGTCGAGGGACTCCTCTACACGTACGCCGAGGAGGACGCGATCCGGCACGCCTTCCGCGTCGCGGCGAGCCTCGACTCGATGATGATCGGCGAGCCGCAGATCCTCGGCCAGGTGAAGGACGCCTTCGCGCTCGCGCAGGGCTGCGAGGCGGTGGGCCCCGCGCTGCACACGCTCTTCACGCAGGCCTTTGCCGTGGCCAAGCGCGTGCGCACCGAGACGGAGATCGCGCGGCACGCCGTGTCGGTCTCGTTCGCGGCCGTCGAGCTGGCCAAGACGATCTTCGCGAAGCTGGCTGGGCGCGCCGTGCTGCTGCTGGGCGCCGGCAAGATGAGCGAGCTGGCGGCCAAGCACCTCGTGGAGCAGGGCGCCTTCCCGATCTACGTCGTGAACCGCACGTGGGCGCGCGCCCAGGAGCTGGCGCGCGCGCTGTCGGGCACGGCGGTGCCGTTCGAGGAGCTGGGGACGGCGCTGGCCGCGGTCGACATCGTGATCACGTCCACGGGAGCGGCGGCGCCGATCGTCACGCGCGACATGGTCGCCCCCGTCGTGCGGGGCCGCGGCACCCGGCCGCTCTTCTTCATCGACATCGCGGTGCCGCGCGACGTCGAGCCGGGCGTCGACGCGCTGCCGGGCGTCTATCGCTACGACATCGACGATCTCCAGCAGGTGGTCGACGCGAACATTCGTGAGCGGCTGCGCGAGGCGCAGCGTGGAGAGGCGCTCGTCGAGCGTGAGGTGGCGAAGTTCCGCGCGCGGCTGGGCGACGTGGAGGTCATCCCGACCATCGTGTCGCTGCGCGAGCGCCTGGAGGAGATCCGCGCCGGCGAGGTGCGGAGGACCCTGGCGCGACTGCCCGACGCCTCGCCCGAGACGCGCGCCGCCCTCGAGGCGCTGTCGGCGGGGATCGTGAACAAGATCCTGCACGCGCCGATCACCAAGCTGCGCGAGTCGTCGCGCGCCGGCGCGCACCGCTCGTGGCTCGCGCTCGTGCACGAGCTGTTCGGCCTGGGGCGGCGCTCGTGATCCGCCTGGCGACGCGCGGCAGCGTGCTGGCGCTGGCCCAGGCGCGGGTCGTCGCCTCCGGGCTCGAGGCGGCCGGCCTGCGCGTGGAGATCGTGCCGATGCGCACGGAGGGCGACCGCCGGGCCGAGGCGCGGCTGGCCGCCATCGGCGGCAAGGGCCTGTTCGTGCGTGAGATCGAGGACGCGCTGCTGCGCGGTGACGCCGACGTCGCCGTGCACAGCCTCAAGGACCTGCCGGCCGATCTGCCGCGCGGTCTGACCCTCGCGGTCTTTCCCGAGCGCGAGGACCCGCGTGATGTGCTCGTCGCGCGCGAAGCGGGCGGCCTCGAGACGCTGCCGCGCGGCGCGATGGTCGGCACCTCGAGCCCGCGCCGTCGGGCGATCGCGCTGTCGCTGCGTCCCGATCTCCGTGTGGCGCCGATCCGCGGCAACGTCGACACGCGGCTGGTCAAGCTCCAGACCGGCGAGTGGGGCGCCGTCCTGCTCGCGGCGGCGGGGCTGCGGCGCCTCGGCCTCGAGCCGCGCCACGCGACGCCCCTGGCGCCCGAGGTGTTCGTGCCCGCGGTGGGGCAGGGGGTGCTCGGCGTGCAGGCGCGCGCGGACGACGCGGCGACGCTGGCCGCACTGCGCCCGCTCGATCACGCGGCCACGCGCGCCTGCGCGCTGGCCGAGCGCGCGTTCCTGGCGCGGCTCGGGGCCTCGTGCGTGACGCCGATGGCCGCGCACGCGCGGCTCACCGACGGGCGACTGGTCGTGCATGGTCTCGTCGCGAGCGAGGACGGGCGGGAGGTCCTGCGCGAGCGCGGCGAGGGCGCCGCCGCCGAGGCGGAGACCCTCGGTCGTGCCGTGGCCGACGCGCTGCTCGCACGCGGCGCCGCCGGCGTGACCGCGCTGCGGCCGGCGGAGGTGAGCGGTGGACGCTGATCGCGGCGCGCCGCCCCGCTCGTCCTCCCGCGCCGCGTCGCGAGCGCAGGCGCGTCCGCTGGAAGGCCGGACCATCGTGGTGACGCGGGCGGCCGCCCAGGCGCAGCGTTTCACGCAGCTCCTCGAGGCCGCCGGCGCGCGCGTGATCGAGGCGCCGGCGATCGTCATCGGGCCGCCCGCCTCGTGGGAGCACCTCGACGCCGCGCTCGGCGCGCTGTCGACGTTCAGCTGGCTCGTCTTCACGAGCGTCAACGGCGTCACCATGGTGGACCGCCGGCTGTCGGCGCTCGGGCTCGCGTGGTCAGGCCTGACGGGCCGGCGGGTGGCGGCGATCGGGCCGGCGACCGCCGACGCGCTGCGCGAGCACGGCGTGCGCGTCGACGTGGTGCCCGCGGAGTACCGCGCGGAGGGCCTCGTGGAGCGCCTGCGCGGCCTGCTGGGCCGCGGCGATCGCGTGCTCCTGCCGCGCGCGGCCCAGACCCGCGACGTGCTGGTGACCTCACTGCGCGCCCTCGGCGTGGAGGTCGTCGAGGTGCCGGCGTACGCCACCCGCCGCGCCGAGGGCAACAGCGCGCGGCTGGGCGAGGCGCTGAGCGCCGGCGCCGTGGACGCGGTGACCTTCACCTCGTCGTCCACCGCGCGAAACTTCGCCGAGATGTTCAGCGAGGCGGAGCGGCGGGCGTGGCGCGGCCGCGTTGCGGTCGCCTCGATCGGGCCCATCACGGCGGCCACCGCCGCCGAGTACGGCCTGGCCACCGACATCATGCCCGCGGAGTACACGATCCCCGCCCTCGCGCGGGCGATCGTCGAGTGGTTCGCGCGGATCCCGAAGCGCCCCGGCCCGCGGGGCAGGAGGAGCGACTGATGGCCCACGGCATGTTCCGCCCGCGTCGGCTGCGCGAGAAGCCGCTGTTGCGGAAGCTCGTGCGCGAGACGGCGCTGTCGGTCGACGACTTCGTCTACCCGCTGTTCGTCGTGCACGGACGCGGCGTGCGCGAGCCGATCGCGCCGATGCCGGGTCAGCACCGCTTCTCGGTGGACGAGCTGGTCAAGGAGTGCAAGGACGCCGCCGGCATGGGCATCCCCGGCGTGCTTCTGTTCGGCATCCCGTCGGACAAGGACCCGCGCGGCTCGGAGGCGTACGCCGACGACGGCATCGTCCAGCAGGCGGTGCGCGCCGTGAAGGACACGGTGCCCGACCTCCTCGTCATCACCGACGTGTGCCTGTGCGAGTACACGAGCCACGGCCACTGCGGCGTGGTCGAGGACGGCGCCGTGCGCAACGACCCGACGCTGGAGTTGCTCGCGCGCACCGCGGTCTCGCACGCGGAGGCCGGCGCCGACATGGTCGCGCCCTCGGACATGATGGACGGGCGCGTGGGCGCGATTCGCGAGGCGCTCGACGAGTCCTCGTTCGCCGAGACGCCGATCATGGCCTACTCGGCGAAGTACGCGTCCTGCTTCTTCGAGCCGTTCCGGGCCGCCGCGGAATCGACGCCGCAGTTCGGGGACCGGCGCTCGTACCAGATGGATCCCGCCAACGCGCAGGAGGCGATGCGCGAGATCGCCCTGGATCTGGACGAGGGCGCGGACATCGTCATGGTCAAGCCCGCGCTGCCCTACCTCGACGTGATCTCGCGCGCGAAGCTCGAGTTCGGAGTGCCGCTGGCCGCCTACTCGGTGTCCGGCGAGTACGCGATGATCCGCGCCGCCGGCCAGCTCGGCTGGCTCGACGAGGAGCGCGCGATGCTCGAGGCCCTGACCGGGATCCGCCGCGCCGGCGCCGACATCGTCATCACCTACTTCGCCCGGCAGGCGGCGCGGCTGCTCGAGCGCGGCCTGGGCGCGCGGTGAGGCCGCGCGGATGAGGATCTCGGCCAAGGGCGAGTATGCGATCAAGGCCATGCTCGACCTGGCGCTGCAGCGCGAGCGCGGGCTGATCCCCATCCAGGAGATCGCCGAGCGGCAGTCGATCCCGCAGCGCTACCTCGAACAGGTGCTCCTGTCGCTCAAACGCGCCGGGCTCCTGACCTCCAAGCGCGGCTCGACGGGCGGCTATCATCTCACTCGCGATCCCGAGGACATCACGGTCGGCGCCGTGCTGCGCGCCGTCGAGGGCACGCGCGCCGCCTTCCAGGCGGGCGCCTCCGTCGACCTCGCGGACCTCTGGCTGGAGATCTCGGAGGCGGTGTCGAAGGTGGTGGATCGCGTCACCTTCGGTGAACTGGTCGCGCGGGCGCGGGAGCGTCGCAGCCGCGCGCGGCCGATGTACCACATCTAATGGAAAGACCCATGACGATCCACGATTCCGTGCTGGAGCTGATCGGTGGCACCCCGCTCGTGCGCCTGCGGCGGCTGCCCAGGCCCGGGGGCGCGGTGGTGGTGGCCAAGGTGGAGTCGCGCAATCCCGGCGGCAGCGTGAAGGACCGGATCGCGCTCGCGATGATCGAGGACGCCGAGCGGACGGGCGCGCTGAAGCCCGGCGGCACCATCGTGGAGCCGACGAGCGGCAACACGGGCATCGGGCTGGCGATGGTGGCCGCCGTGAAGGGCTACCGCCTGATCCTCACGATGCCGGAGGACATGAGCGTCGAGCGCCAGCGATTGCTCGCGCGCTTCGGCGCCGAGATCCACCTCACGCCGGCCATCGAGGGCATGTCGGGCGCCGTGTTCGCGGCCGAGGAGCTGATGCGCGAGCACCCGGCCTACTTCATGCCGCAGCAGTTCCTGAACCCCGCCAATCCGGCCGTGCACCGCCGCACGACGGCGCTGGAGATCCTGGGCTCGGTCGGGGGCCGCCTCGACGCCTTCGTCGCCGGCGTCGGCACCGGCGGCACGCTCACCGGGGTGGGGGAGGTGCTCAAGGAGAAGATGCCCGGAGTCCTCGTGGTGGCCGTCGAGCCGGCGAAGTCGCCGGTGCTCGCGGGCGGCAAGCCGCGGCCCCACGGGATCCAGGGCATCGGCGCCTCCTTCGTGCCCGGCGTGTTGAACCGCGCGATCATCGATCGCATCGTGGCGGTGAAGGACGAGGACGCGACGGCGTGGGCGCGCCGGCTGACGCGCGAGGAGGGCCTGCTGGCCGGGATCTCCGCCGGCGCGGCGGTCTGGGCGGCCTGCGAGGTCGCGGCCGCCATGCGACCCGAGCAGCTCGTCCTCACCGTGCTGCCCGACACCGGCGAGCGCTACCTGAGTCTCGGCTAGGAGGTCCGCGCCGATCATGGCCGTCACCGTGTACATCCCCACGCCGTTCCGCCGCGCCACCGGGAATCGCGACCGCGTCGAGGTGCGCGCGAAGGACGTCCGCGCGATGCTCGACGAGCTGGAGACAGCCCACGCCGGGCTCAAGGGGCTCGTGCGCGCCGACACCGGCGCGCTGCACCGCCACGTCACGATCTACGTGAACAGCGAGCCGATCGAGGGGCTCGCCACGCCGCTCAAGGACGGCGACGAGGTCGCGATCATTCCGGCGCTGGCGGGCGGCGCATGCTGATCACGCGGGAGGAGCTCGCCGCCATCAAGGAGCAGGCGGCGGCCGAGTACCCGAACGAGTGCTGCGGCGTGATCCTCGCGCGCGGCGCCGAGCGCCGGCACGTGCCGTGCCGCAACGTCCAGGACCAGATGCACGCGCGCGACCCGATCACGTTTCCGCGCACCGCGCGCAACGCGTATTACATGGATCCCATCGACGCGCTCCGGCTCAACCGGCTCGCGGACGAAGGCTTCGCGTTCGCGGTGATCTACCACTCGCACCCGAACGCCGGCGCCTACTTCTCGGAGACCGATCGGGGCCAGGCGCTGATCAAGGGCGAGCCCGCGTACCCGGGCGCGGTGTACGTCGTCGTCTCCGTCGTGGGCCGCGAGGTGAAGGCGCTCGCCGCCTACCGGTGGAACGCCGAGCGCCGCGTGTTCGACCGCGCCGACGCGGGCGACCTCGACCCGGCGGAGCCCGCGGTCTCCCGGCGCCTGCTGGCCGCCGCCGAGCGCCGCATCCCCGGCGGCGTCAACAGTCCGGTGCGCGCGTTCCGCTCCGTGGGCGGCGAGCCGCGCTTCGTCGCGCGCGCCGAGGGCGCGCGGCTCTGGGACGCCGACGGACGCGCGTACCTCGACTTCGTCGGCTCGTGGGGGCCGCTCGTGCTCGGCCACGCGCCGCGCGCGGTGGTGGAGGCGGTGACGGCGGCGGCGGCGGGCGGGACGAGCTACGGCGCGCCCACGCGACAGGAGGTCGAGCTCGCCGAGGCGATCGCGACCGCGTATCCGTCGATGGAGCTGGTGCGGCTCGTCTCCTCGGGGACGGAGGCGGCCATGAGCGCCATTCGCGTCGCGCGGGGCGCCACCGGCCGCGACCTCCTCGTCAAGTTCGACGGCTGCTACCACGGCCACGCCGACAGCCTGCTCGTGAAGGCGGGCTCGGGCGGCGCGACCTTCGGCATTCCCGACAGCCGCGGGGTGCCGTCGGCGCTCGCCGCGCTGACGCTGACGCTGCCCTTCAACGACCTCGAGGCGGTGCGGGCGCTGTTCGGCGCGCGCGGCTCCGAGATCGCCGCGCTCATCGTGGAGCCCGTGGCCGGCAACATGGGCGTGGTGGCGCCGGCCCCGGGCTTCCTCGCCGGGCTGCGCGAGGTCACCGCGCAGCACGGGGCGCTCCTGATCTTCGACGAGGTGATCACGGGCTTCCGCGTCGCCTACGGCGGCGCCCAGGAGCTCTACGGCGTGCGCCCCGACCTCACGTGCCTGGGCAAGATCATCGGCGGCGGACTGCCCGTGGGCGCCTACGGCGGGCGGCGCGACGTGATGGACCACGTGGCGCCGCTCGGCGGCGTGTACCAGGCGGGCACGCTGTCGGGCAACCCGCTCGCGGTGGCGGCCGGGCTCGCCACCCTGCGCGCGCTCGAGGACCGCAAGGCCTACGCGCGGCTCGAGGCGCTCGGCGCCCGCCTGGAGCGCGGGCTGCGCGACGCCGCCGACAAGGCGGGCATCCCGTTCGCGCTCAACCGCGTCGGCTCCATGCTCACGGGCTTCTTCTGCGCGGGCCCCGTGCGCGACTACGCGGACGCGAAGACCGCCGACACCGCCCGCTACGCGCGCTTCTATCACGGGATGCTCGATCGCGGCGTCTATCTGGCGCCTTCCCAGTTCGAGGCGGCGTTCGTCTCGCTCGCCCACGGCGAGGACGATCTCGATCACGCCGCGCGCGCCGCCGCCGACGCGATGGCCGCCGCCGTCTAACGGCAAATTCCCTAGACGAACGCCGACGCCTCGTGTATATATTCACGAGCAATCCAGGCCGCTTCCCGGGAGGTCGTGCGACTGTCGATGACGAAGGCGGGCGTGGGCGCGCTGGGCGTCGTACTCCTGGCCGTCCTGATCTTCCTCGTCGTGTCGTCCTGGAGCCGCCAGCCGGCGGCCGCGAAGCCGTCGGTCCAGCCGATCAACTTCCCGCACAACACCCACGTGCAAACGTACAAGATCGACTGCCAGTACTGCCACGCCGACGCCCGCCGCTCCGAGTACGCGGGGCTGCCGTCGGTGCAGCGGTGCCTCGGCTGCCACAAGATCACCGCCGCCGACCGCCCCGAGATCAAGAAGCTGGCCGAGTACGGGGCCAAGGGCGAGCCAATCCCGTGGACGCGCGTCTACAAGCTGCCCGAGTTCACATACTTCCCGCACAAGGCCCACGTGCGCTTCGGGGTGGCCTGCCAGACGTGTCACGGCGCCGTGGAGACGATGACCACGGTGTCGGCGCGCACGGGGCCGACGCTCACCAACGACCTCCTCAACGTGGCCGGATTCCGCGCGGCGCCGCCGCCGCTGACGATGGGCTGGTGCATCGACTGCCATCGCGAGCAGAACGCGACGCGCCAGGCCCGCGCGCCGCTGGACTGCATCGCGTGCCACCACTGATGCTCGGAGAACAATCCATGACGTGCCGACGGTTCGCCGTTGGGGGTGTGGGCCGGGGGTACGAGGGGGGCGTCAGCCCCTCTCGCACAATCAAGGCCGGCGCCGCTCCCTCCCCACGTTGAAATGAAGCGACGCGACTTCTTCAAGATCGTGGCCACGACCGGGGCGGCGGCCGCCGCCGGCGGCTGCCAGCAGGCGACGGAGACGATCCTCCCGCTCGTCGTGCCCAACGAGCACCTCGTGCCCGGCGTCGCCGCGTGGTTCGCCACCGTGTGCCGCGAGTGTCCCGCCGGCTGCGGCGTCCTCGCGCGCAACCGCGACGGCCGCGTCGTGAAGCTCGAGGGCAATCCCGACCACCCGGTGAATCGCGGCGGCCTCTGCATCCGGGGCCAGGCCGCGCTCCAGGGGCTGTACCATCCGGACCGCTTCGCGGGACCGCAGCGCCGCGAGGGCGCCATCTTCAAGGCGCTCGGCTGGGACGACGCGCTCAAGGCGCTCGCCGAGCGGCTGGCCGCGGCGCGCGGCGCCGGCAAGGGGCGCGGCGTGGCCCTCGTCACGCAGCTCGAGACGGGCAGCCTGGGCGCTCTGATGGACCGTTGGACGCAGGCGCTGGGCGCGCGGCCGCGCGTCGCCTTCGAGCCGTTCGGCCACGAGGCCATCCGCGCGGCCAACCGCTCGGCGTTCGGCCGCGACGCCGTGCCGTACTACGCCTTCGAGGACGCGCAGGTCATCCTGAACTTCGGCGCCGACTGGGTGGAGACGTGGATCAACAACGTCGCCTTGCCGTCGAGCTTCGCGCGGATGCACGCGTTCCGCGAGGGCCGAAGCGGCACCTACATCCACGTCGAGCCGCGGCAGTCGCTGACGGCGGCGAACGCCGACCAGTGGGTGCGCAACGCGCCGGGCACCGAGCTGATGATCGTGGCGGCCATCCTGAAGCTGATCGTCGAGGAGGGGAGAGGCGCCGACCGCGCGGTCGCGGCCGCCGTCGCGCAGGTGGACCCGAAGAAGGTCGCCGCCGAGAGCGGGCTGTCCTACGAAACCCTCGTCGGGCTGGCGAGCGCGCTCGCCCACGGCAGGCCGAGCCTCGTCATCGCGGGCGGCGCCGCGGCGAGCGGGCCCGACGCGACCCTGGTGCAGTATGCCGTCTCGCTCCTCAACGCGGCACTCGGCAACGTGGGCAAGACCGTACGCTTCGGCTCGGACTGGGCATACGGCAAGGCCACGCCGTACGCCGAGGTCGCGAAGCTGGTGCAGGCCATGGCGGCGGGCGAGATCGAGGTGCTGCTGCTCGGACCCGGCGTCAACCCGGCGTTCACGCTCCCGGGGGGCCTCAAGGCCGCGGATGCCATCAAGAACGTTTCGTTCGTCGTCTCGTTCGCCAACCAGCCCGACGAGACGACGGCGCTCGCCCACCTGATCCTGCCCGACACGCACTGGCTGGAGTCGTGGGGGGATTACGCGCCGCGCGAGGGCGTGACCGGCCTCATGCAGCCGACGATGAAGCCGATCCGCGACGCGCGTCCCCTGGGTGACGTGCTGCTGAGCGTCGGCCGCGCCGTGCTCGGCACCGAGGAAGGCAAGGGCCCCCTGCCGTGGCCGGGCTTCGAGCCCTATCTGAGACAGGCGTGGGAGCCGCTGGTGAAGGGGGATCTCGCCGCCGCCCAGCGCCAGGGCGGGGTGTGGCGCGACGTGCCCGCCGCGGCCGTCGTCGGCGCCCGGGCCACGGCCGTGGAGGCCGTGCCCGCGAAGCTCGAGGGCGACGCCGGCGGCTACGCGCTGCTCGCCTACCCGTCGCTGCGGATGTACGACGGCCGCGGCGCCTCGCGCGCCTGGCTGCAGGAGGCGCCCGATCCGATCACCTCGGTGGCGTGGGACGCGTGGGTGGAGATCGCGAGCGAGACCGCGAAGTCGCTCGGTATCGCGCGCGGCGACGTCGTGCGCGTGACATCGCCCCACGGCGCGATCGAGCTGCCCGCGTATCCGACGCCGACCCTTCACCCCAAGGCGGTGGCGATCCCCATCGGCCATCGCTACGCGCGCTATCACGTGCCGCGCTACGTCGGCATGCCGCCGACGTCGCAGAATCCGGTGGCGCTGCTCTCCGGCGCGCCGGAGGCCCTCGGCGGCGGCGTGCAGTACCTCGGCGTGCGCGTGACCCTGGCGAAGACCGGCGCGCGCCGGCCGCTGGCCGTGCTGCAGGCGACGTTCGACCAGGACCATCGCGAGCTGGCGCGCCACGTCGAGCTCGGCGCGGCGCGGGAGCAGGCGCTGCGCGGCCGAACCGAGGCGCACGAGGTCGTCACCATGTACACGGGCCAGCGCTATCCCGGCTATCGCTGGGGCATGGCGGTGGACGTCGACGCGTGTGTCGGCTGCGGCGCGTGCGTGGTGGCGTGCATCGCGGAGAACAACGTGCCCGTGGTCGGCAAGGCGGAGGCGGCGTACGGGCGCCAGGTCCACTGGCTGCGCGTCGAGCGCTGGCTCGAGGACGGCAAGGGGCCGGAGGCGCCGAACTTCTTCATGCCGATGTTCTGCCAGCACTGTGAAGTCGCGCCGTGCGAGCCGGTGTGTCCTGTTTTTGCGGCCTATCGAACCGACGAAGGCCTCAATGGCCAGGTCTATAACCGTTGTGTCGGGACTCGATATTGCGGCAACAACTGCCCGTACCACGTGCGCCGGTTCAACTGGTACAACTACGACTTTCCCGAGCCGCTCGAGGTGCAGCTGAATCCGGACGTCACCGTGCGCCAGCTCGGCGTCATGGAAAAGTGCACGATGTGCATCCAGCGCATCATGGCGGGCAAGGACCACGCCCACCGCGACGAGAAGCGCGTCGTGCGTGACGGCGACATCGTCACCGCGTGCCAGCAGACCTGCCCGACGCGCGCGATCACATTCGGGAACCTCAAGGACGACGGCAGCACGGTGTCGAAGCTCACACACTCGCCGCGCGCGTACCAGGTGCTCGACGAGCTGGGAACCCGCCCCGGCGTGAGCTATCTGCGCAAAGTCGTCCGGGCGGCGGGCCACGCGTGAGCGTCGCCGGAGAGCGCCACATACCCCCAGGGGGGGCACAAGCCGCGACGCCGAGCTACGGCGACGTCAACCGCGACGTCCTGGCCACGCTGCGGCCGCCCGGCAATCTCTATTTCGCCTGGATGTGCATCGTCGGCCTGCTGCTGACCTGCTTCTTCCTCGCCTGGGGCTACCAGATCTTCGCGGGCATGGGCACCGCCGGCAAGCGGACGCCGCAGATGTGGGCGATGTACATCACGAGCTTCGTGTTCTGGATCGGCATTGGCCACGCCGGCACGCTGATCTCGGCCGTCCTCTACCTGTTCCGCGCGCGCTGGCGCACCTCGATCTACCGCGCGGCGGAGGCCATGACCATCTTCGCGGTGATGACGGCCGGCCTGTTCCCCCTCATCCATGCCGGCCGGATGTGGTTCGCCTACTTCCTGCTGCCGTACCCGAACCAGCGCTACCTCTGGCCGAACTTCAAGTCGCCGCTCGTGTGGGACGTGTTCGCGATCTCCACGTACCTGTCGATCAGCGCCGTGTTCTTCATCGTCGGCCTCGTCCCCGACATCGCGGCGGTGCGCGACGGCTCCGTGGGCTGGCGGCGGCGCATCTATGCGATGCTGGCGCTCGGCTGGGAGGGATCCGACAGCCAGTGGCGGCACTACCGCCGGGCCTACGGCCTGCTCGCCGCGCTCGCGACGCCCCTCGTGCTCTCGGTGCACAGCGTGGTGTCGTGGGACTTCGCGATGGCGCTCGTTCCCGGCTGGCACTCGACGCTGTTCGCGCCGTTCTTCGTCGACGGCGCCATCTTCTCGGGCTTCGCCATGGTGCTCGTGCTGGTGCTGCCCATGCGCTACTTCTTCAACCTGAACGCCTACATCACCGCGCGGCATCTCGACATGATGGCCAAGCTCATCCTCGTGACCGGCCTCGTGCTGACGTACTTCTACGTGTGCGAGCTGTTCACGTCGTGGTACAGCGGCGAGCACATCGAAAAAGCCTCGCTGTTCTGGCGGCTGACGAGCTCGTACGCGTGGGCGCTCTTCACGATGTACTTCTGCAACTGCGTGTCGCCGCTGATCCTCTTCTGGAAGAAGGCGCGCACGAGCCCGGTGATCCTCTACGTCGTGTCGATCCTCGTGCTCATCGGGATGTGGTTCGAGCGCTTCAACATCATCGTGCCGTCGCTGGGCCACGACTTCTACCCGTACACGTGGGGCATCTACGTGCCGACGGTGACGGACTCCACGATCGTCATCGGCAGCTTCGCGTGGTTCTTCCTCCTGTTCCTCGGGTTCATCAAGGTGATGCCCTCGCTCTCGGTGGTCGAGGTGAAGGAGACCCTGCCACCCCCGATGAAGGACGCGGCGCATGGCGGCCATCACTGAGACCGTGCTCGGCGTCTTCGCCCACGTGGACACGACCGTCCGCGCCCTGGAGGAGCTGCGCGCGAAGGGCTACCACGATCTCACCGTGTACACGCCGATCCCGGTGCACGAGATCGAGGACGTGCTGGAGCGGGACCGGCCGGTGAGCCGCGTGCGGATCTTCACGCTGCTGGGCGGCCTGCTGGGGCTCGCGTCGGCGTGGATCCTCACCGCGTGGACGTCGCTCCAGTGGGGCCTCTTCCTGGGCGGCAAGCCGCCGATCGGCTTGCCCGTGAGCCCACCGTACGTCGTCATCATGTTCGAGATGATGGTGCTGTTCGGCGGCGTCGCGACGGTGATCGGCATGGTCGTGCTGGGGCGGCTGCCGCGCCTGTGGCCCTCGCCGAGCTTCGACCGGCGCTTCACCAACGACCGCTTCGGCGTGGCCGTGCACTGCACGCCCGCGCGGAGCGCGTCGGTGCGCGAGATCCTCCGCGCCGCCGGCGCCGACGAGGTGCGCGCGTGAAGTACGTCTTCCTCCTCGTGCTCCTGTGCATCGGCGGCGCCGCCGGCCTCATGGGCGCGATCATCGCGTACCGCTGGGTCCACGACATGACGCAGACGCCGCGTATCGTGCCGGGCGAGCGCGTGTTCTCCATGCCCGCCGGCGTGGTGCCGCGGGGCGCGGAGGCCGTGATCCCGAGAGAGCAGCGCGACGTGGCGGCGAAGGTCCCGAATCCCGTGAAGGCGTCGCCGGAGTCGATCGCCCTCGGCCGCGCCCGCTTCGGGACGTTTTGCGTGCCGTGCCATGGTCCCGAGGCCAAGGGCGGGGTGACGGGGCCGGTGGCGACGAAGTTCATCCCGCCGCCGGACCTCACGAACGGCGATCTCCAGCGCCAGCGCACCGATGGCTACTGGCACAGCTACATCGTCGTCGGCGGCGCCGTCATGCCGGCCTACGGCGAAGCGCTCTCCTCGCAGGAGGCGTGGCACGTCGTCAACTACCTGCGCTCGCTCGGACCGGGCGGCGCCGCCGCCCGAACGGCGACCAGGGCGGCCAAGCCGTGACGCCGGTCTGGGGCGTGCTGGCAGCGGTGGGCGCCGTGGCGTTCCTCGTCGGCGCGCGCTCCGCCGATGCGCCCGCCACGTGGTCGATCTACCTCGTCAACCTGGTCTTCTGGTCGGCGCTGGCCGTCACGGGGCCGGCCATCGCGGCCATGATGCAGCTGACCGAAGCGCGCTGGTCGCCGAGCGTGCGGCGCCTCGCCGTCACCACCGTCGGCTTCCTGCCCGTCTCCTTCGTGCTGCTGGTCGTGCTGTTCGCCGGCCGCGACGTCCTCTACTCGTGGGTCTCCCACCCGATCGCGGTGAAGGCCGCCTGGCTCAACACGAAGTTCTTCTTCGGGCGCACGCTCGTGCTGGCGGCCATCCTCTTCGGCGTGTGCTTCGCGTTCGCGGCGGCGATCCTGCGCGACACCGTCCCGCCCGGCGACGAGCGCGTGCGCGTGCACCGTAACCGGCTGGCGACCGTGCTCCTGTTCGCCTGGATCATCACCGTGTCGCTCTGGGGCTTCGACCTCGTGATGTCGTTGGACCCGCACTGGTACAGCGGGCTCTTCGGCGGCTACTTCGCGGTGAGCTCGCTCTACACCGCGTTCTGCCTGCTCGCCATCCTCACCGTGCGCGCGAACTCCCGCGGGCTGGCGGCCATCCCGCCCGCGGCCGTGCAGGACGTGGCGAAGCTGCAGTTCACGATGTCGATCATGTGGATGTACTTCTTCTGGTCGCAGTATCTCGTGATCTGGTACGGCAACGTGCCGGTGGAGACGCGCTTCTTCGTCCATCGCTTCTTCCTGCAGCCCTGGCAGACGCTGGCCTGGGTGATCTTCGCGATGGGCTGGCTCATCCCGTTCGCCTACCTCGTCAAGCGTCTGACCGGCCGGCCGCCGCAGCGCCACGCGCCGCTCGTCGTCGTCGCGCTGATGGGCCTCGTGGCCATCTTCCTCGAGCGCGTGTTCGTCGTCTTCCCGTCGGTCTCGGCGCAGAGCCGCCTGCCGTTCGGAGTGCGTGACCTCCTCGTCACGCTCGGCTTCCTCTCGCTGTTCATGCTCAGCCGGCGCCTGTACATGCAGCGCGTCCGGCCGGTCTTCAACCTGCCGCATCCGACACATTAGTAGGCGTGCAGGGGGGCGCCGCATTTGTTGAACATGGGGGACTCGAAGTCCCCCATACCCCCTGAGGCAGGCCACTCGAAGTCCTCGACGTCCCCCATACCCCCTGAGGCAGGGAAAGCCGGATCGCTCCTCGGGATCACCGCCCTCGTCATCGCGGACGCATTGAGCAAGATCACGGCCGTCCTGCTCTTGCCGGCGGGGGAGCCCGTGCGTCGCGAGGCGGCCCTTCAGCTCGTCCTCAGCCTCAACGACCTCGGCCTCGGGAGCTGGGCGCGCACGCTCGCCGACCGCAACGACGAGTTCGAGTGGGATCTCCCGAAGGCCGTCGCCCTCTTCGCGCTGGCGGGCGCCGTGCTGTTCGTCCGGCGCTTCCCGCACCGACGCTCGACGCGCTTCTGGTTTCTCGTGGCCGTCGCGATCTTCGCCCTCACGTCCGCGGTCTCCGTGGTGCTGGCCGAGATCACGCCGTCGGTCAGCCACCGAACCGCGGTGCTGCTGACGCGCGCCGGGCAGTCGGCGCTCTGGCTCACGCTGTGGAGCATCGGCGCGGCGGGAGTGTGGCGGCACGCCTGCGCGCTGATGGCCGCGAGCGCGCTCGGAAACTTTCTCTCCCTCTGCTACCCTCCGTACGCCATCGTCGACTTCGTCTACTCGGCGATCACGCGCCGGGTCTTCGGGCTCGGCGTGTTCAACCTGGCCGACGTCTTCCACCTGATCGGACTGGCGTTGCTCGGCGTGGCGGTCGTCCGGTGGGCCGCGCGCCGCCTGCTCGTGGCCACCGGCCGCCGCGTCGCGACGTAGTACACTCCGCCCATGCTGTCCGTCGAGCAGGCGCAGGCCGAGATCCTGGGACGCGTGCGGGCGCTGCCGACCGAGCGCGTCGACGTCCTCGCGTCGCTCGGCCGCGTGCTCGCCGAGCCGATCCGCTCCACGCGGCGCATTCCGCCGTGGCCGAACTCCTCGATGGACGGCTACGCCGTGCGCGCCGCGGACGCGCGCCCGTCGGCGACGCTGCGCGTGGTCGATCGCGTCATCGCGGGCAGCCTGCCCACGCGCGCCGTCGGCGCCGGGGAAGCCGTGCGCATCTTCACGGGCGCGCCGCTGCCCGACGGCGCCGACGCCGTGGTGCCGCAGGAGGACGTCGACGCGCGCGACGGCGTGATCGCGCTGCGCGGCACGGTGGCGCCGGGCGCCTTCGTGCGGCCGGCGGGGGAGGACGTGCGCGAGGGCGACCTCGTGCTCGAGCCCGGCCGGCCGATCGGCGCCGCGGAGATCGGGATCCTGGCCACGCTCGGCCGCACGCAGGTGACGGTGGGGCGGCGGCCGCGCGTCGCGGTGCTCTCGACGGGCAACGAGCTGGCCGACCTCGGCACGGAGCCGACGGCCGCACAGATCCCGAACGCCAACACGTACTCGCTGATGGCGCAGATCGTGGAGGCCGGCGGCCTGCCGCTCAACCTCGGCGTCGCTCCCGACCGGCTCGACGCGATCGCCGAGCGCATCGCCCGGGGCACGGAGGCCGACATGCTCGTGTCGTCCGCCGGCGTCTCCGTCGGCGAGCTCGACCTGGTGCGCGAGGCGCTCGTCAACGCCGGCGCCGACCTGCACCTGTGGAAGGTCGACATGCGGCCCGGCAAGCCGATCACGTTCGGCTCGCTCGCCGGCAAGCCCGTGTTCGGTCTGCCGGGCAACCCGGTCTCCGCGATGGTGACCTTCGAGCTGTTCGTGCGTCCGATGCTGCTGGCCATGCAGGGTCGGCGCGGCGCCGCCCGCCCGATCGTGAGGGCGACGGCGCTTACGCCCATCGTCAACCGGGGTTCGCGACGGGGCTACCTCCGGGTCGTCCTCGAAGCCCGGAACGGGCGGTGGAGCGCCCGGCTCACCGGCGACCAGGGGTCGGGAATCCTCCGGTCGATGGTGGAGGCCGATGGGCTGGCCGTTTTGCAGGGCGATACGAGCGTGGCCACAGGGGGAGAGGTGGAAGTGATGGTTCTGAGAGAGGTTAGGACCTGATCCCTCTGAGAGTTCTCGAAGCGTACCCTCGACTTTTGACATCCTTTTATAGTGCGTGCTACGGTCGCGCCGCGATGCATCGGGCTCTCCCGGCGCTCGCCGCCGTCGCGCTGCTCGCGACCGGCTGCGCCTCGCGCGGCTCGGTCCGTCAGGTGCAGGACGATCTGGCCGGCCTGCACGCGGACGTGAGCGAGCTCCGCCACTCCTACGAGCTGTCCGCGCGGGAGCTGGCGCGCATGATGGAGGAGCTGCGCGCGCTGGACGCCCGCAACGCGGAGCTCCAGGCGGCCATCCGCGAGCAGGGTGCCGAGGCGGTGCACCTGCGCGCGCGCCTCGACGCCGCCGAGCAGGAGTTGCGCGAGACCAGGACGCTGATCGCGTCGCCGCCGCCGGTCGGGGCGCCGGCGCCGCCAGCCGCCGCGCCCGCGCCGGCCCCGCGGCCCGACACGCTCCACCCCGACGGCGCCGAGCCGGCGTACAACGCCGCGCTGGTGCTCTTCCGCGCACGCGAGCACGGGCAGGCGGTGCTCGACCTGCTCGACTTCATCGCGAAGTATCCCGAGCATCCGCTGGCGCCCAACGCGCAGTACTGGATCGGCGAGGCGTACTACCTGCAGCGCGACTACCGGCAGGCGCTCGTCGAGTTCGAGCGCGTGGTCGACATGGCGCCGGCCTCGCCCAAGGCCGCCGACGCGCTGCTGAAAATGGGTCTCTCGTACACCAACCTTCGTGAGAACTCGCGCGCCCAGCAGGCGTGGCAGCGCGTGGTGCGCGACTACCCGGCCACCGAGTCGGCCGGCAAGGCGCGCGCGCTCTTGCGCGCGCACGCGGCGCGCCGACCGTAGGCGTATCCGCCGCGAGGCGTTGACCCTCCGCGGGCGGAGAGGCACACTCGCCGCCGCCATCACGACGACCATCCGTCATCTGCGCTCCGACGATCCCGGCTACCCGGCGCGCCTGGGCGAGCTCGCGCCCGCACCCGCGTTGTGGCTGCGCGGTACGCTGGACGACGACGACGCGCTCGCGATCGCGATCGTCGGCTCGCGCCGCGCGACGCCGTACGGGCTCGAGGTCGCGGCACGACTGGCCGGCGATCTCGCCGCGCGCGGCGTGACCATCGTGAGCGGCTTCGCGCGCGGCATCGACTCCGCCGCGCAGCGCGCGGCACTGGACGCGGGCGGGCGCACGATCGCCGTGCTCGGCTGCGGCATCGACGTCGTGTACCCGCCGGAGAACACGCGGCTCGCCGACGCGGTGGCCGCGCGCGGCGCGCTCGTCACGCAGTTCCCACCCGGCACCCCGCCGCTGCCGCATCACTTCCCGACGCGCAATCGCACGCTGGCCGCGCTGGCGCTGGGGGTCGTGGTGGTGGAAGCGGCGGAGCGCAGCGGGAGCCTGTCGACGGCTGGTTTTGCCGCCGACCTCGGGCGCGAAGTGTTCGCCGTGCCTGGCAAAATCACGTCGCCGACCAGCGCGGGCGTCCATAAGCTCCTGAGAGACGGTGCTAGACTTGTAGAGAGCTGGACAGATGTCGTGCAAGAATTACCGGATGCGTGGCGTCGTCGCGTGCGTGACACGGGCGTCGCAACGATCGAGGCGGCGCAGCCGTCGAAAGGGAGTGACGAGGAGCGGATGCTGCGACTGTTGATGCGTGACGAGGCGCAACACATCGAGCGACTGATCGCTCGGGCGGGGTTGGACGCCGCGCGTGCAAGCGCGATCCTGACCGGTCTCGAGCTCGGCGGGTGGGCCCGCCAGCTCGGCGGCCAACGGTGGATCGCGGCCGGCGCGCGGTCGGAGGGAGCCTAGCCGTGACGAAGTCGCTCGTGGTGGTGGAATCGCCGACGAAGGTGAAGACGATCCAGAAGTATCTGGACTCGAAGTTCATCGTCAAGGCTTCGATGGGACACGTGCGCGATCTGCCGAAGTCGCAGCTCGGCGTCGATCCCAAGAAGAATTTCAAGCCGAAGTACGTCATCTCTCCGACGAAGAAGAAGATCCTCGACGAGCTCAAAAAGGCCGCGGAGAAGGCCGACTCGCTCTACGTCGCGACCGACCCTGATCGCGAGGGCGAGGCCATCGGCTGGCATCTCGCCCAGGAGCTGCCCTTCGACAAGAAGCACATCTTCCGCATCACCTTCAACGAGATCACCGAGCGCGCCGTGAAGGCGGCCTTCACCAAGCCGGGCAAGATCGACATGCACAAGGTCGATGCCCAGCAGGCGCGCCGCGTGCTCGACCGGCTCGTCGGCTACAGTCTGTCACCGCTCCTCTGGGACAAGGTGCGCCGCGGGTTGTCCGCCGGCCGCGTGCAGTCGGTGGCCGTGCGGCTGATCGTCGACCGCGAGCGCGAGATCGAGGCCTTCGTGCCCGTCGAATACTGGTCGCTGCACGCCATGCTGGCCGGCAAACGGCCGCCGGAGTTCGAGGCGACCCTGCGCGAGGTGCGTGGCGAGAAGGCGTCGCTGGCGACCGAGGTCGACACGCGCGCGCTCATGGGCGGCCTCGAGGGCCGTGCGTTCGTCGTCCGCTCCGTCACGCGCGGCGAGCGCCGCCGCAACCCGGCGCCGCCCTTCATCACCTCCAGCCTCCAGCAGGACGCGGGGCGCAAGCTCGGCTTCTCGGCGAAGAAGACGATGACGGTGGCCCAGCAGCTCTACGAGGGCGTCGAGCTGGGCGAGGAGGGCGCCGTCGGCCTCATCACCTACATGCGAACCGACTCCGTGCGGGTCGCGCAGGAGGCCCAGGAAGAGGCGCGACGCTGGGCGACCGAGCGTCTGGGCGCGGAGTACCTGCCGGAGGCGCCGCCCGTCTACAAGTCGCGCGGCAGCGCCCAGGAGGCGCACGAGGCCATCCGCCCCTCGGAGGTCACGCGCGATCCGAAGTCGATGGCGCGCTTCCTCACGAAGGATCAGCTCGCGCTCTACCGCCTGATCTGGGAGCGCTTCCTGGCCAGCCAGCTCATGCCGGCCGTCTACGACACCGTGACCGCGGACATCGACGCGGGCGAGTGCCTGTTCCGCGCCCAGGGCCAGACGATGAAATTCAAGGGCTTCACCGCCATCTACGTCGAGAGCCGCGAGGACCACGAGGCGGTCGAGGACGAGACCGAGCGCCCGATGCCGCAGCTCGAGGAGGGCGAGACGCTCCGGCTCATCGCGCTCGATCCGCGCCAGCACTTCACCCAGCCGCCGGCGCGCTTCACGGAGGCCTCGCTCATCAAGGTCCTGGAGGAGCTGGGGATCGGCCGGCCGTCGACGTACGCGTCGATCCTCGGCACCATCATCAACGATCGCGGCTACGTGCACCGCGAGCGGCGCACGCTGTTCCCCACCGAGCTCGGCAAAGAAGTCACCGATCTCCTGCTGCCGTTCTTCCGCGACATCATGGACGTGGAGTTCACCGCCCAGATGGAGGAGCACCTCGACAAGGTCGCGGAGGGCGAGCGCAAGTGGGCGGACACCGTGCAGGAGTTCTACGAGCCCTTCAAGCGCGACCTCGCCGCGGCCAAGAAGAAGATGCGCAACGTGAAGAAGGGCGAGGAGACCGGCGAGCCCTGCCCCGAGTGCGGGGAGCCGCTGCTCGAACGCTGGGGCCGCCTGGGCAAGTTCCTCGGCTGCTCGGGCTATCCGGAGTGCCGCTACACGCGCAACCTCAACGGCGTGGAGCGGGCGGAGGACCAGCCGACGGACGAGACGTGCCCGACCTGCGGCAAGCCGATGGTGATCAAGCACGGCCGCTTCGGCAAGTTCATCGCGTGCTCGGGCTATCCCGAGTGCAAGACGACGAAGCCCGTCACGCTCGGGATCAAGTGCCCGGAGCCCGGCTGCGTCGGCGAGCTGGTGGAGCGCCGCTCCAAGAAGGGCCGCACGTTCTTCGGCTGCTCCGCGTACCCCAACTGCAAGTTCGTCGTGTGGCAGCGGCCGATCAACGAGCCGTGCCCGCAGTGCGGCGCGCAGTTCCTCACCGAGCGCGTGGCCAAGGGCCGCCAGGTCCGGACGTGCGCGCGGGAGAGCTGCGACTTCAAGCAGGAGGCCGAGATCACCGTCGCATGAAGGAGCCGGTCACAGCCTTCCTGCGTCACCTCGAGGTGGAGAAGCACGCTTCACCCCATACCATTCGGGCGTATCGCGGCGACCTGCAGCACTTCGCGCGCAGTGTCGGCGTCGTTGGTACGGCGACCGGGCGCGACGTGCGCGCCTGGCTCGCCTCGCTCCACGCGCGCGGCCTCGACGCGGTCTCCGTCGGACGCAAGCTGGCGGCCGTGCGCAGCCTCTACCGCTTCCTCGCACGGCGCGGGGTGGTGCGGCGCAACCCGGCGCGCGAGGTGCGGGCGCCGCGTCCGGCGCGAAAGCTCGTGACGTTTCTCCCGGCCGACGAGGCGGCGGCGGTGGTCGACGCGCGCGGCCTCGCCGGCGCCGCACGCGACCGCGACGTGGCGGTGCTCGAGATGCTCTACGCGACGGGGCTGCGAGTCTCCGAGCTGGCGGGCCTCGACCTCGACGCGCTCGACCGCGATGCGCGCACCGTCCGCGTGCTCGGCAAGGGAAGCAAGGAGCGCATGGTGCCCTACGGCGCGCCGGCCGCGCGCGCGCTGGACGCCTATCTCGGGCGGCGCGCCGCCCGCAGCGGGCCGGTCTTCGTCAACCATCGGGGCGGGCGGCTCGGCGTGCGCTCGATCCATACGATCGTCCGGCGCGCGGTCCGCGCCGCCGGCGTCACGCGCCGCGTGAGCCCGCACACGCTGCGCCACACGTTCGCCACGCACCTGCTCGACCACGGCGCCGACCTCCGGATGATCCAGGAGCTGCTCGGCCACAGCCGGCTCTCGACCACGCAGCGCTACACCCATGTCAGCACCGCCCGGCTCTTGCAGACGTACGAAGCCGCGCATCCCCGGGCTCGCGCGGCGTCGTCGTGACCACGGTCCACGCCACCACGGTGCTGGCGGTCCGGCACCGGGGGCAGGTGGCGATGGCGGGCGACGGGCAGGTGAGCATCGGCCAGACCATCGTCAAGGCCGGCGCGCGCAAGGTCCGCAAGGTCCACGGCGACCGCATCCTCGCGGGCTTCGCGGGCACCGCCGCCGACGCCTTCACCCTCTTCGCGCGCTTCGAGGCCAAGCTGGAGGAGCACCGCGGCAACCTGCCGCGCGCCGCCGTCGAGCTGGCCAAGGACTGGCGCACCGACCGCGTGCTGCGCCGGCTCGAGGCGCTCCTCGCCGTGGCCGACCGCGACCATTCGCTGATCGTGTCGGGCACGGGCGACGTCATCGAACCCGACGACGGCCTGATCGGGATCGGCTCGGGCGGGCCGTACGCGCTCGCCGCCGCGCGCGCGCTCGTCGCGCATTCGGAGCTCGACGCCAAGGCGATCGTCACCGAGGCGATGCGCGTGGCCGCGTCGATCTGCGTCTACACGAACGACCAGATCACGGTAGAGACGCTGTGAGCAGCGGGCTGACCCCCGCGCAAATCGTCCTGGAGCTCGATCGCTACATCGTCGGCCAGGGCAAGGCCAAGCGCGCGGTGGCCATCGCGCTGCGCAACCGGTGGCGGCGCCAGAGCCTGCCGCCCGAGCTGCGCGACGAGGTGGCGCCGAAGAACATCATCATGATCGGCCCCACCGGCGTTGGTAAAACCGAGATCGCGAGGCGGCTCGCCAAGCTTGCTCAAGCGCCGTTCATCAAGGTCGAAGCCTCCAAGTACACCGAAGTCGGTTATGTGGGTCGCGATGTCGAATCGATGATCCGCGACCTGACCGAGCTCGGCGTCAACATGGTGAAGGCCGAGCTGATGGTGCAGGTGCAGGAGAAGGCGGAGCGGCTCGCCGAGGACCGGCTGCTCGACCTGCTGCTGCCGCGCACGGGCGCCGAGCCGTTCGGGAGCGCCTCGCTCGAGCAGGTCAGCGCGGGCGCCTCGCGCGACGCCACCCTGGAGAAGCTGCGCGCGCAGCTGCGCGCCGGGCGTCTCGACGAGCGCATGGTCGAGCTGGAGACCCAGCAGCAGGCCATGCCGATGCTCGAGATCTTCTCGGGCCAGGGCATGGAGGAGATGGGCATCCACCTCAAGGACATGCTCTCGAACATGATGCCCTCGCGGACGAAGCGCCGGCGCGTCCGCGTCGCCGAGGCGCGCCGGATCCTCGCCCAGGAGGAGGCCGCCAAGCTCGTCGACATGGAGGAGGTCGTCGCCCAGGCCATCCGCCGCGTCGAGAACTCGGGCATCGTGTTCCTGGACGAGCTCGACAAGGTGGCCGGACGCCAGAGCGCCGGCCACGGCCCGGACGTCTCGCGCGAAGGGGTGCAGCGCGACCTGCTGCCGATCGTCGAGGGCTCGGCGGTCACGACCAAGTACGGGGTGGTCCGCACCGACCACGTGCTGTTCATCGCCGCCGGCGCCTTCCACGTCGCCAAGCCGTCGGACCTGATCCCCGAGCTGCAGGGCCGGTTTCCGATCCGCGTGGAGCTCGAGCCCTTGACGCGGGAGGATTTCGTCCGCATCCTGACCGAGCCCCGGAACGCGCTGGTACGGCAATACGTGGAGCTGCTGAAGACGGAAAGCGTCACGCTCCACGTCCTGCCGGAGGCGGTGGAGGCCATCGCCGAGATCGCCATGCGCGTGAACGAGAGCACGGAGAACATCGGCGCGCGGCGCCTGTACACGGTGATGGAGAAGCTCTTGGAGGACATCTCGTTCGACGCCCCGGACTTGCCGGGCAAGGAGCTGACGATCGACGCGGAGCACGTCCGGCAGCGGCTCGCCGACATCTGGCGGGACCAGGACCTCTCCCGGTACATCCTCTAGTCATGGGAGTGAGAGCCGCAGCCGTAGGCGAGGCGAGCCTGTGATGGAAAATCAGGTCAAGCGCGTCGAGATCCTCATGGAGGCGCTCCCGTACATCCGGGAGTTCCGGGGGAAATCCGTCGTCATCAAGTACGGCGGCGCCGCCATGGACCAGGCCGACCTCAAGGAGACGTTCGCGCTGGACGTCATCCTCCTGCACCTCGTCGGCATCAACCCCGTCATCGTCCACGGCGGCGGGCCGCAGATCGGCGCCCTCATGAAGCGGCTCGGCAAGGAGCCGACGTTCGTGGGCGGCATGCGCGTCACCGACGAGGAGACGGTCGAGATCGTCGAGATGGTGCTGGTCGGCAAGATCAACAAGGAGATCGTCGGCCTCATCAACCACCACGGCGGCAAGGCGGTGGGGCTGTCGGGCAAAGACGGCACGCTGCTGCTCGCGCGTCGCCGGCTGCACCGGCTGGAGAACGGCACGGCGGTCGACATCGGGCTCGTCGGCGAGGTGGAGCGGGTCAACGCCGATCCGATCCGCCTGCTGGAGGAGCGCGGCTACATCCCGGTGATCGCGCCCGTCGGCGTGGGTGGCGGCGGCGAGACCTACAACATCAACGCGGATCTCGTGGCCGGCGAGATCGCGGCCGCGCTCGGCGCCGAGAAGCTGATCCACCTCACGGACGTGCAGGGCATCCAAGGCAAGGACGGAAAGCTCGTGAGCACGCTCGCGCGCAAGGACGCCGAGCGGCTCGTGAAGGCGGGCGTGATCGACGGCGGGATGCTGCCGAAGGTCGAGTCGTCGCTGCGCGCGCTGGAGGGCGGCACCGCCAAGGCGCACATCATCGACGGCCGGCTGCCCCATGCGATCCTCCTCGAGCTGTTCACACGCGAAGGCATCGGCACGGAGATCGTACTGTGAAGGACGACAAGGTCGACACCAGGACGCTGCTCGAGTGGTCCGCCAAGTACCACACGCCCAACTACGGCCGGACGCCGATCCTCCTCGTCCGCGGCGAGGGCACGCGCGTGTGGGACTCCGACGGGCGCGAGTACCTCGACTTCACCACGGGCATCTCGGTGACCTCGCTCGGCCACTGCCATCCCGTCGTGACCGGCGCCATCCGCGAGGCGGCGGCGACGCTGCTGCACGTCTCCAACATCTTCCACGCGGCGCCGCAGATCCACCTCGCGAAGCTGCTGGTCGAGAACTCGTTCGCCGATCGCGTGTTCTTCTGCAACTCGGGGGCGGAGGCCAACGAGGCGGCGCTGAAGCTGGCGCGCAAGTACGGCAAGGAGAAGCTGGCCGACGACCGCTACGAGGTCATCGCCACCAACAATTCCTTCCACGGGCGCACGCTGGCGACGGTGACCGCCACCGGCCAGCCGAAGTACCAGCACGGCTTCGAGCCGCTCATGCCGGGGTTCAAGCACGTGCCGTACAACGACCTGCGCGCCATGGAGCGCGCGATGGACAGCCACACGGCGGCCATCCTCGTCGAGCCGATCCAGGGCGAGGGCGGCGTGAACGTCCCCGACGACGACTACCTGCCGGGGCTGCGAAAGTTGTGCGACGAGTCGGGAGCGCTGCTGATCTTCGACGAGATCCAGACGGGCGTCGGCCGCACCGGCAGGCTGTGGGCCTACGAGCACGCCGGCGTCGAGCCCGACGTGATGACGCTCGCGAAGGCGCTCGCCAACGGCGTGCCCATCGGCGCCATGCTCTGCCGGGACGAGGCCGCGTCCGTGCTGACGGCGGGCTCGCACGGCTCGACCTTCGGCGGCACGCCGTTCGTCACGCAGGTCGCCCTCGCCACGCTGACGACCGTGATCGGCGACAAGCTGCCCGAGCGCGCCGCGCGGATGGGCCGCGAGCTGATGGACGGCCTGCGCGCGCTGCAGCCCGCGTGCCCGGTCGTCAAGCAGGTCCGCGGCCGCGGCCTCCTCATCGGCGTCGAGCTCTCGACGCCGGCGGCGCCGATCGTCGACGCCTGTCGCGAGGCGGGGCTCCTCGTCCTCAGCGCCGGCGAGAAGGTCGTGAGGCTGGTGCCGCCGCTCATCGTCGAGTCCGCGGACGTCCGCCGGGCCCTCGGCATCTTGAACACCGTGCTCGCCAAGGCCAAGGCGTGAGGCACTTCGTCTCCGCGGGCGACCTCACGCGCGAGCAGGTCCTGGCCCTCTTCGCGCTCGCCGCGGAGCTCAAGCAGCGCTGGAAGTCGGGCCGCCGCGGGGCGCCGCTGGCCAGCCGCTCGCTGGCGCTCATCTTCGAGAAGCCGTCGCTGCGCACGCGGGTGACGTTCGAGGTCGGCGTCGTCCAGCTGGGGGGGAGGGCCGTCTACCTCTCCGGCCAGGAGATCGGCCTCGGCACCCGCGAGTCGGTGCCGGACGTCGCGCGCAACCTCTCGCGCTGGGTCGACGGGATCGCCGCGCGCGTCTTTGCCCACGCCACCGTCGACACGCTCGCGCGCCACGCGAGCATCCCGGTGATCAACGCGCTCTCCGACTTCGAGCACCCCTGCCAGGCGATCGCCGACTGGTTCACGCTGTGGGAGCGCGGGCTCGATCCGGCCAGGACGCGGTTGGCCTGGATCGGCGACGGCAACAACGTCTGCCACTCGGTGGTGCTCGTCGGCGCGCTCCTCGGCGCCTCGATGATCGTCGCGTGCCCGCCGGGGTACGAGCCCGACAGGCGCGTGCTGGAGCAGGCGCGCCGGCTCGGTGGCCGGCTCGAGGTCACCGAGGACGCCAGGCGGGCCGCCACCGGCGCCGACGTGCTCTACACCGACGTGTGGATCTCGATGGGGCAGGAGGCGGAGAAGGTGAAGCGGCAGGAGGCCTTCAGCCGCTACCAGCTCAACGACACGCTGGTCGGCTTCGCCAAGCCGAGCGCGCTCGTCATGCACTGCCTGCCCGCGCACCGCGGCGAGGAGATCACCGACGCGGTCCTCGACAGCCCGCGCTCGATCGTGCTGGACCAGTCGGAGAACCGCCTGCACGCGCAGAAAGCCATGATCCTCGACCTCCTCGGAGGCTCGGCCGACGATGCCTGACGTGAAGCGGGTGGTGCTCGCCTATTCCGGCGGGCTCGACACCTCGGTCATCCTCCGCTGGCTCATCGAGACCTACAAGTGCGAGGTCGTCGCGTACTGCGCCGACCTCGGCCAGGGCGAGGAGCTGATCCCCATCCGCGACAAGGCGCTCAAGACGGGCGCCGTGGGCGTGCACGTGGTGGACCTGCGCGAGACCTTCGTGCGCGACTTCATCTTCCCGATGCTGCGCGCCAACGCCGTGTACGAGGGCGCCTACCTCCTTGGCACCTCGATCGCGCGGCCGCTCATCGCCCAGGCGCAGGTCGAGATCGCGCTCAAGGAGCGCGCGGACGCCGTGGCGCATGGGGCGACCGGGAAGGGGAACGACCAGGTGCGCTTCGAGCTGACGTACGCCGCGCTCGCGCCACAGCTCACGGTCATCGCGCCCTGGCGCGAGTGGGACCTGAACTCGCGCAGCGCGCTGATGGACTTCGCGCGGCGCCACGACATCGCGGTGCCGGTGACGGCCGAGCGTCCGTACTCCACCGACCGCAACCTGTTCCACATCTCGTACGAGGGCGGGATCCTGGAGGATCCGTGGGCGGAGCCGCCGGACAAGATGTTCCAGCTCACGCAGTCCCCGGAATCGGCGCCCGACATTCCCGTCGAGGTGCGGCTGGAGTTCGAGCACGGCGACCCCGTCGCCGTCGACGGCCGCCGGCTCGGCCCGGTCGAGCTCCTCACCGCGCTGAACCGCCTGGGCGGCGAGCACGGGATCGGCCGCGTGGATCTCGTGGAGAACCGCTACGTCGGCATGAAGTCGCGCGGCGTGTACGAGACGCCGGGCGGGACGATCCTCCACGTGGCGCGGCGGGCCCTCGAGTCGCTCACGCTCGACCGCGAGGTGCTGCACCTGCGCGACGGGCTCGTGCCGCGCTACGCCGAGATGATCTACTACGGCTTCTGGTTCGCGCCCGAGCGCCGCGCCCTGCAGACGCTGATGGACGAGTGCGCGCAGGATGTGACGGGCACGGTGCGGCTCAAGCTCTACAAGGGCAACGTGACCGTGGCCGGCCGCCGCTCCCCGCGCTCGCTCTACCGCACGGACTTCGCGACGTTCGAGGCGGACACCGTCTACCGGCAGCGCGACGCCGAGGGCTTCATCAACCTCAACGCGCTCCGTCTCAGGATCCGCTCGCTGCGCGACCGCCGGGGCTGAGCGTGCGCGTCGACGTCGCCGTCACCCCTGACGGCCTCGACCGGGCGGCCGTCCCGACCTCCACCGTTCTCGTCGTCGACGTCCTGCGCGCCTCCACCTGCATCGTCACCGCGCTCGCCAACGGCTGCGCGGCCATCGTGCCGGTGGCCACGCCCGAGGAGGCCCGCGCGCGGCTGGCCGGACTGCCCGAGGCGCTGGTGGCCGGCGAGCGGCGCGGCGAGCCGCTCCAGGGCTTCGACCTCGGCAACTCGCCGCTCGAGTTCACGCGCGCGCGCATCGGCGGCCGCGCCGTGATCATGACGACCAGCAACGGCACGCGTGCCCTGCTGGCCGCGCGGGGCGCCGCCGCCATCGGGGTGGCCGCCTTCGTGAACCTCGGCGCCGCCGCGGCGTGGGCGCTCGCCGGGCGACGCGACGTGCTCCTGCTCTGCTCGGGGGAGCGGGGGGCCCGCTCGCTGGAGGACCACGTGTGCGCCGGGCTGCTGGCCGAGCGGCTGCTGGCCGCCGAGCCCGGGGCGGACGCGACGTCGGCCGCCAGGGAAGCGGCGGAGCTGGCGCGGCCGTACGGCAAGGACGTGGGACGGCTGGCCCGGGACTCGTCGTGGGCCCGGCACCTGGCCTCGCGCGGACGCGCGGCCGACGTCGCCGCCTGCCTGACCCTGGACACGGCCAGCGTGGTGCCCGTCTACCGTGCCGACGTTGACAAGGTCGTCGCGGGGCGCGGATAATGGCGCAGCCCAGCGGTCGGGCGAGCGGGAGCGAAGCGTGAACTTACCGATCGGGCTCACCCTCACGCGGATCGTCGCGGTTCCGCTGCTGATCCTTTTCCTGATCTCCAGCTCCCGCGTGCACGCGCTCATCGCGGCGGCCATCTTCACGGCGGCGGCGCTGACGGACTGGCTCGACGGCGTGCTGGCGCGACGCCGCAACCAGGTGACCACGCTCGGCACGCTGCTCGACCCGATCGCCGACAAGCTGCTTGTCGCCGCCGCCCTCGTGTCGCTGCTCACCATCGACAAGATCGCCGCCTGGGCGGTGGTGGTGATCATCGGGCGCGAGCTGGCCGTGACCGGGCTGCGCGCGGTGTCGGCCGGCCACGGCGTCATCGTGCCCGCCTCGCGGCTGGCGAAATGGAAGACGGCGAGCCAGTACGTCGCGATCACGATGCTCATCCTCGAGAAGGGAATCGTCTCGCCCACGTTCCACGGCGCGGCCGTCGGCGTGCTCTGGGTCGCCGTTGCGCTCACCCTTGTCTCGGCCGTCGACTACTTCTACCGGTTCTTCCGCAAGGCGGACTACCGCGCGATCGTGCCGGACGAAGAACGCTGGTCGTGATCGTCCTCGCGGCCGTCGCCGCGTACCTCGTCGGAGCCGTCCCGGTCGGATACCTCGTCGCGCGGCTGTTCGGCGTGGCCGACATCCGCCGCCACGGCAGCGGCAGCATCGGGGCGACCAACGTCCTGCGCACGGCCGGCCGGCTCCCCGGGATCGTCACGCTGCTCGGTGACATCGTGAAGGGCTATCTCGCCGTCGCGCTCGCGGGCTGGATCGATGGCGGCGCTCCCCGCGCGCTGGCCGTGGGGGCGGTGGCGGCCGTGGTCGGCAACTGCTGGTCGCTCTTTCTCGGCTTCCGCGGGGGCAAGGGCGTGGCCACCGGCCTGGGCGCGCTGCTCAGGCTGATCCCGCTGGCAACCCTCGCCGCGCTCCCCGTGTTTCTGGTGGTGGTGATCACGACGCGCTTCGTCTCTCTCGGCTCGCTCCTCGGCGCCGCGTGCGTTCCGTTCGGCGCGCTGGCGCTCGGCGCCCCGCGCCCGGCGGTGGTCGGCGCCGTCGCGGTGGCCGCGATCGTCGTGCTGCGCCACCACGAGAACATCGCGCGCCTGCGTGCGGGCACCGAGCGTCGCCTCGGCGAGCGCCGCGCCTCCGGCGCCCAGGACCCCGCGCCATGATCGCCGTCGTCGGAGCCGGCTCCTGGGGCACCGCCCTCACCATGCACCTGGCGCGCACCGGCGCGCCGGTCCGGCTGTGGGCGCGCGAGACCGAGATCGTCGACGGGATCCGCGCGCGCCGCCGGAATCCGATCTACATGCCCGACTTCGACCTGCCGGCCGGCGTCGAAGCGACCGGCGACGTCGCGGCCGCGGTGGACGGTGCCGAGGTCATCGTGATGGTCGTGCCCTCGGAGTTCTTCGCCGCCACGCTGGCGAGCGTGCCGGCCCGTCGCGAGACGATCATCGTCTCGGCGACCAAGGGCTTCGATCCCGTGCGCCACGTCCGGATGAGCGAGCTGGTGCGGGAGCGCTTTCCCCAGGCGCGCGTGGCCGCGCTCTCGGGGCCCACGTTCGCGCGCGAGGTGGCCCAGGGCAGCCCGACGGCCGCCGTCATCGCCGCCGCCGACGACGCGCTCACGTCGATGCTGCAGGGCAAGCTCGGCGCCCGCGCCTTCCGACTCTACGCCAACCGCGACATCGTCGGCGTCGAGGCGGGCGGCGCGCTGAAGAACGTCGTCGCGCTGGCCACGGGGCTGTCCGACGGCCTCGGCCTCGGCGAGAACGCCCGCGCCGCGCTGGTCACGCGCGGGCTCGCGGAGATGACGCGGCTGGCGGTGGCGCTCGGCGGCGAGCCGACCACGCTCGCCGGCCTCGCGGGGATGGGCGACCTCGTGCTCACCGCGACGGGAACCCTGTCGCGCAACCGCTCGCTGGGCATGGCGCTGGCGCGCGGCGACAGTCTCACCGCGGCGTCGGCGAAGACGCCCATGGTCGCGGAGGGCGTGCCGACGGTCCGCTCGGCGCTGGCGCTGGCGACCCGCCACGGCGTCTCGCTGCCGATCTGCGCCGAGGTCGCCGCCGTGCTCTTCGACGGCAAGCCCGCCGCCGACGCGCTGGCGTCGCTGCTTGGCCGCGCGCCCACGCGCGAAGACGCGCCGCTCGAGGGCCGCCGTGCCTGAGCTGCGCAAGGATCCGGTCGTCGGCCGCTGGGTGATCATCTCGACCGAGCGGGCGCGCCGACCGAATGACTTCAACACCGAGCCGGTGCGGCCGCGCGGCGGGCCGTGCGTGTTCTGCACGGGCAACGAGGACAAGACGCCGCCCGAGATCGTGGCCGTGCGCCCGCCCGACACCACGCGCGACGGGCCCGGCTGGTCGCTGCGCGTCGTCCCCAACAAGTTCCCGGCGCTGCGCATCGAGGGTGACCTCGAGCCGTCCGGCGAGGGCCTCTACGACCGGATGAACGGCGTCGGCGCCCACGAGGTCGTGATCGAGACGCCCGACCACTACGCGTCGCTGGCCACGATGTCGATCGACGCGGTGGCCGACGTGTTCCTCACGTTCCGCGACCGCATCCTCGACCTCAAGAAGGACCCGCGCTTCGAGTACGTGCTCGTGTTCAAGAACCACGGCGAGGCCGCCGGCGCCTCGCTCGAGCACCCGCACAGCCAGCTCATCGCGACGCCGATCATCCCGATCATGGTGACCGAGGAGCTGGCGGGCTCGCAGCAGTACTGGCAGCGCAAGGAGCGCTGCGTGTGGTGCGACGTCATCCGCCAGGAGCGGCGCGACCGGCGGCGGGTCGTCGCCGAGAGCGCCGGGTTCATCGTGCTCGAGCCGTTCGCGCCGCGCTTTCCGTTCGAGACGTGGATCCTGCCCGTGCGCCACCGCTCGGCCTTCGAGGAGTCGGGCGTCGAGGAGCTGCGCGGGCTGGCCGAGATGGTCGGCACCTTCCTGCGTCTGATGAACCGCACGCTCGGCTCGCCACCGTTCAACTTCATGCTCCACACGGCGCCGTTGCGCGAAGGGGCGGTGGAGTACTTCCACTGGCACCTGGAGATCATCCCGAAGCTCACGCGCGTGGCCGGCTACGAGTGGGGGAGCGGCTTCTTCATCAATCCCGCCCCGCCGGAGGACGCCGCGGAGGCCCTGCGGGCCGCCGCCCCCTGAGGGGCGTGGTACAATTCGACTCCGCTGGAACGCGGGAATAGCTCAGTGGTAGAGCACGACCTTGCCAAGGTCGGGGTCGCGGGTTCGAATCCCGTTTCCCGCTCCAGCGTTTCACTTCTTCCTCGCGCACGGCGGCGTACCCAAGTGGTTAAGGGAGCGGACTGCAAATCCGCGATGCGCCGGTTCGAATCCGGCCGCCGCCTCCATTTCTTTCGCTCCGGGACAGGTCGCCGTGTACGCTGAATCACTGGAAGCGGGGGCGTTGCTGAACTGGTATAAGCGGAGGGCTTAAAACCCTTTGTCCCGACAGGGAATTGCAGGTTCGAATCCTGCCGCCCCCACCAATCCCAGCCGGTTCCTCGAACGCGGCTTCGATCTGCTTGCCGAGCATCAACACTCGGCCTACGCTTATCTTCTCGGTGTGTATCTCGGCGACGGCTACATCGAGCGACACCCTCGAACGTCGCGTCTGACGATCTATCTCAATCGCAACCGGCCCGACATCATCCGAAGCTGCGCTGCCGCCATGTTCGTCGTGCTTCCCGAGAGACGCGTCGGGCTCGTGAAGCATGGAGAAAACTGCATCTACGTCAGCTCATACTCTCGCGCGTGGTTGAGACTATTCCCGCAGCATGGGCCCGGCCCGAAGCACACGCGGGCCATCGTTCTGGAGCCGTGGCAAGGGGCGCTCGTTCGGTTGCATCCGATGAACTTCGTCCGTGGCTGCATCGAGTCCGATGGGTGTCGCCACCGTCGCATCGTCAACGGGAAAGACTATCCGACCTGCTCGTTCGACAACCGTTCCGAAGACATCCTGACGCTGTTCACGTGGGCGTGCGGGCTGATCGGCATTCCGGCCCTGGGGCTCCCTCGCCGAAGCCGTCGCGTTTCTTGGACTAACCGCCTCCCACGGTTTATCGTAGTCCGTCATGTTCGCGTCACCCGGCGCCATCGCGTTCCAGATCCCTGCGATCTTCGGGTTCGGGCCGTTCCCCGTGCGCTGGTACGGGATCCTCATGGCGACCTCGATCGTGGTCGGGCTCTGGGTCGCCCATCGCCAGGCCAAGCGCGAGGGCCTGCCGGCCGACGACATCATCAGCGTGGCGCAGTGGTCCATCCTCGCCGGGATCATCGGCGCTCGGTTCTACGAGGTGATCTTCAACTGGGACTACTACGGCCAGCAGCCGTGGAAGATCCCCGCGGTGTGGGAGGGCGGCCTCGCGATGCACGGCGGGCTGATCGTCGGCCCCCTGGTCGGCGTGCTGCTCGCGTGGAAGTGGCACGTGCCGATCCTGAAAGGGCTCGACGTCATCGCGCCGGCCATGGTCCTCGGCCAGGCCATTGGACGCTGGGGGAACTTCTTCAACGAGGAGGCGTTCGGCCGGCCGACCGACGTGGCGTGGAAGCTCTACATCTCGCCCGCGCATCGGCCGCCGGGCTTCGGGCAGTTCGAGTACTTCCACCCGACGTTCTTGTACGAGTCGATCTGGGACTTCGCCGTCTTCGTCGCGCTGGTCAGCTGGCTGCGCCCGTCGCTGCGCCAGTACCCGGGCGCGCTCTTCTTCTGCTACATCGGCCTCTACTCGATCGGGCGCTTCGCCATCGAGGCGCTGCGGCTCGACAGCTTCTGGCTCGGCAACTTCCGCGTGCCGCAGCTCGCGAGCGTGCTCGGCGTGCTCGTGGCCGTGATCGGCCTCGCGTGGACGCGGCATCGCTCCTCGCCGGTGCCGGCGAGCTGAGCCCCGCGGTGGGCGATGCGCGTCGAGCAGGTCGGTCCGTACCTCTGGCGCATCCCGCCTGACGCGGCGCCCGGCATGCGCGTGCCGGGGCTCGTCGTCGCCGACGAGCCGCTGATGCGCCAGATCCGCACCGACGCCGCGCTCGCGCAGCTCGCCAACGGCGCCACGCTGCCGGGCATCGTGCGCGCCGCGCTCGCCATGCCGGACATCCATCAGGGCTACGGGCTGCCCGTCGGGGGCGTGGTGGCCACCGACGTGCGCAGCGGCGTGGTGAGCCCCGGCGCGATCGGCTTCGACATCAACTGCGGCGTGCGGCTCCTGCGCACGGGCCTGGAGGCGTCCGCGGTGGCGCCGCGGGTGAGCGCGCTCGTCGAGGCGCTCTACGCGACGGTGCCCACCGGCGTCGGCGGGCGCGGCTCGGTCAGCCTCGACGCGCGCGAGCTCGGCCGCGTGATGGCGGACGGCGCGGGGTGGGCGGTCGGGCGCGGCCACGGCACGCGCGAGGATCTCGAGGCCATCGAGTCCGCCGGCGCCATTCCCGGCGCCGACCCCGAGGCCGTCTCGCGCCAGGCCATCGAGCGCGGCGTGCGCCAGCTCGGCTCGCTCGGCTCCGGCAACCACTTCATGGAGGTGCAGGTCGTCGACGAGGTGTACGACGAGGCCGTCGCGGCGCGGCTCGGCTTGCACGCGGGCGGGGTCACGCTGATGATCCACACCGGCTCGCGCGGCCTCGGGCACCAGGTGTGCACCGACTTCTTGAAGACAACGGGCGCCGCGCTCGCGCGCTACGGCATCAGCGTCCCCGACCGCCAGCTGGCGTGCGCGCCCATCGACTCGCCGGAAGCGCGCGCGTATCTCGGCGCGATGCGGGCGGCCGCCAACTTCGCCTTCGCCAACCGCCAGGTGCTGGCCGAGGCGGCGCGGCACGTCTTCGAGCGCGTTCTCGGCGTCACGCCGGCCGGGCTGGCCATGCGCGTGGTCTACGACGTCGCCCACAACATCGCCAAGGAAGAGGAGCACGACGTCGACGGCACGCGCCGCCGGCTCCTGGTCCACCGCAAGGGCGCGACGCGCGCGTTCCCCGGCCAGCCCGTCATCGTGCCGGGCGACATGGGACGCTACTCGTTCGTGCTGGTGGGCACGGAGGCGGCCATGCGCGAGACGTTCGGCTCAACCTGCCACGGCGCCGGCCGCGTGATGAGCCGCACGGCCGCGGTGAAGGCCGCCAGGGGCCGGCGGATCGTGGACGAGCTGGCGCAGCGCGGGGTCGTCGCCCGGGCCGCGGGCTTCCAGTCGCTCGCCGAGGAGATGCCCGAGGCCTACAAGGACGTGCGAGAGGTCGTCGACGTCGTCCATCGCTTCGGCATCTCGACGCGCGTGGCGCGCCTGAAGCCGATCGGCGTGATCAAGGGCTGAGCCGGACGACGTGGTAGACTGATCCGGATGTCATGGAAACTTAAGCAAAAAGCGCAGGCACTGCTGGCCGCCGAGCAGGGGACGGTGTACCGGGACTGGGGCGGCCGCGTCTCGATCGCGCTCGTCTACCCCAACACCTACGCCGTCGGGATGTCGAACCTCGGCTTTCAGACGATCTATCGCCACCTCAACGCGCTGCCCGCGGTCGTGTGCGAGCGCGTGTTCCTGCCCGAGCCGGCCGATCTCGACGAGATGCGGCGGACGTCGACGCCGCCGCTGTCGCTCGAATCGCAGCGCCCGCTCACCGACTTCCAGCTCATCGGGTTTTCGGTGACCTACGAGGGCGATTACATCAACGTCCTGCGCCTGCTCGAGCTCGCGAAGATCCCGCTGCGCGCCGCCGAGCGGCGGTACCACGATCCGCTGATCCTGATGGGTGGCGTCTGCGCCTTCTCCAACCCGGAGCCGATCGCGCCCTTCATGGACTTCATCGTGGTCGGCGAGGGTGAGGAGCTGGTCGGCGAGCTGATGCAGGCGTATCGCGAGGGCTACCGCGAGCGTGAGACGTTCCTCGACGGCCTCGTGCGGCTCGAGGGCGTCTACGTGCCCGAGCGCCACGACGTCACCTACGCGCCGGACGGGACGGTGGCCGACGTGCGGCCCCAGCGCGGCGCGCCGCCGATCGTGGTGAAGCGACGGCTCAAGCAGGTCGACGAGTTCCGCACGATCGCGGCCGTCAAGACGCCGAACGCCGAGTACGGCCACATGGCCCTCCTGGAGGTCGGCAAGGGGTGCGGCCGTGGTTGCCGCTTCTGCCTCGAGGGCCAGGTCTATCGGCCGGTCAGGCACCGGAGCGTGGCCGCGCTGAGCGCCACCATCGCCGACCTCGCCGCTCAGGGCGAGAAGCGGATCGGCCTCGTCGGGGCCTGCGTGTCGGACTATCCGTGGATCGGCGAGCTGCTGAAGATCGTCGAGGACAATGGCATGGAGCTGTCGATCTCCTCGCTGCGCGCCGACAGCCTCACCGACGACCTCGTCGCCTCGCTCGCGCGCGGCGGCCACCGCACGCTCACGATGGCGCCGGAGGCGGGGACCGAGCGGCTGCGGCGCGCCATCCGCAAGGCGATCACCGACGCGCAGCTCATGGCCGCCTGCGACCTCGTGCGCGCCCGGGGCATCCCGAATCTCAAGTGCTACTTCATGATCGGCCAGCCCACGGAGACGTCCGAGGACGTGGCGGCGATTCCCGACCTCGCGGGCCGGATGCTCGAGCGGCTGCGCGTGCTCGATCCCACCGGCAAGCCGTTCGGCAAGCTCACGCTGTCGATCTCGTCGTTCGTGCCCAAGCCATGGACGCCGTTCCAGTGGGCGCCCTTCGACGGCGCCGAGTCGCTCAGCGCCAAGCTCGAGACGATCAAGCGCGGTGTGCGTACCTTCTCGAACGTCCGGGTGCTGCACGAGAATCCGCGCGAGGCGGCGCTGCAGGCGTTGCTCGCGCGCGGCGACCGGCGCGTGGGCGACTTCCTCGAGCTGGCGGCCCGCCTGGAGGGCGACTGGCGGCGCGCGCTGCGCGAGTGGGACGGCGACGCCGGCTTCTACACGACGCGCGAGCGGCCGGTCGGCGAGCGGATGCCCTGGGATCACTTCGAGGTCGGCGTGAAGAAGGCGGGTCTCGTGCGCGAGTGGGAGCGCGCGCTGGCCGCCGAGCCGGCGCTGGCGGGGACCGCCTGACCGACATGGCCACCGCGCTCGTCGACACGCGCAACCGTCCGCTCCGAAACCTCCGGGTCTCGGTCACCGATCGGTGCAACCTGCGCTGCGGCTACTGCATGCCCGAAGAGGAGTACGTCTGGCTGCCGCGAGAGGAGATCCTCCACTTCGAGGAGGTCAGCCGCCTCGTCGACGTCTTCATCGAGCTCGGCGTGGACAAGGTCCGCCTCACGGGTGGTGAGCCGCTGCTGCGGCGCGGCCTGCCGGCGCTCATCCGGCTGCTCGCGGCCCGGCCCGCGCTCCGCGACCTCGCGATCACGACGAACGGCGTGCTCCTCGCCGAGCATGCCCCCGCGCTGCGCGCCGCCGGTCTGCACCGCGTGACCGTCAGCCTCGACACGCTGCGGCCCGAGCGGTTTGCGGCGCTCACCCGGCGGAACCACCACGCGCAGGTGCTCGAGGGCATCGCGGCCGTGCCGCGCGCCGGCTTCAGCGGCACCAAGCTCGACACGGTGGTGATCCGCGGCGTCAACGACGACGAGCTGGCCGACCTCATCGAGTTCGGCCGGCGCGTGCCCGCCGAGGTGCGGTTCATCGAGTACATGGACGTCGGCGGCGCCACGCGCTGGTCGGCCGAGCAGGTCGTGAGCCGCACGGAGATGCTGGACGTGCTGGCGCGGCGCTACGGTGGGATCGTGCCCGTGGTCGAGACGTCGTCGGCGCCGGCCGATCGGTTCCGGCTGCCGGACGGCACCGTCTTCGGCATCATCGCCTCCACGACGGCGCCGTTCTGCGCGGAGTGCGACCGCAGCCGGCTCACCGCCGACGGCCTCTGGTATCTCTGCCTCTACGCGATGCGCGGCATCGACCTGCGCGGCCCGCTGCGGGGCGGCGCGTCGAGCGCCCAGCTCAAGGCGCTGATCACCGGCGGCTGGACGGCGCGGACGGACCGCGGCGCCGAGGACCGCCTGGCGCTGGGCGAGCGGACGCCGCTCGTGCAGATCAGCGGCCTCAAGCGCGACCCGCACCTCGAGATGCACACGCGGGGAGGCTGAGGGTGAGCGCGGGCGTCGGGCAACCGGGCGGAGAGCAGGTCAAGGCCGACGTCCGCGAGCGCGGCGCCGGCGGCCAGCACGCCGACCGCCGCCTCTTCATGCAGCTCCAGGTGCTCGGAGGCTGCGCCGATCCCAAGCCGCTCGTCACCGCGCTGGAGACGAGCCGCCTCGAGGCGGTGCTATACCAAGACGTCAACGACCCACGCGGCGTCGGCGTGCTCGCCATGAGCGAGGACCCGACCGCCCTCGTCGGCGCGTATCGCGACCTGCTCAACACCGAGCCGTTCGCCGGCCTGTCGCTGCGTCGCGAGCTCACCATGCTCGGACGCACGTACGCCGCGGGCTTCGAGCAGGACCTCGAGGAGTGGTTGTTCCTCCGGCCGCGGCGGACCGTGCTCAACTCGGCGTGGCCGTGGGCGATCTGGTACCCGCTGCGCCGCACGGGGGCGTTCGGGCGCCTCTCGCCGAAGGAGCAGGGGGAGATCATCCGCGAGCACTCGATCCTCGGCCGCGCGTACGGCGACGCCGACCTCGCCCACGATGTCCGGCTGGCTTGCCACGGCCTCGACGTCCACGACAACGACTTCGTGATCGGCCTCATCGGCCGCGAGCTCCACCCGCTGTCGCACCTGGTGCAGACGATGCGCAAGACCGCCCAGACCTCGCAGTATCTCCAGACGCTCGGTCCCTTCTTCGTCGGGCACGTGCGCTGGCAGAGCGCCGCGCCGCGCTGAGCGCCGGCCTGGAGGCATGACGATGACGACGCGCGCGATCGCGTGGCTGGCCCTGGCGCTGCTGCTCGCGCCGCTCCTGTCGGCCGGCGCCGCCGAGCCGGTGAAGGTCGTCTATCACCTCAACGAGGGCGTCGAGCAGGCCGCGCGCGCGATGACCAACATCCGCAATCACCTGTCGGCGGACCCGACGGCGAAGATCGTGGTGGTCGCCCACGGCCGCGGCATCGACTTCCTGCTCAAGGAGGCGAAGACGCCGGGCGGGACCGCGTTCGTCACCGACGTCGACGAGCTGGCCTTGCGCGGCGTCGAGTTCCGCGTGTGCCGCTTCACGCTGGAGCGCCGGAACATCGAGCCCTCGCGGGTGGTGCCGGACGCCAAGCTCGTCCCCTCCGGCGTCGCGGAGGTGGCCCGCCTGCAGTCGCGCGAGCACTATTCGTACCTGAAGCCCTGAAGCGCCGCGCCGTCGTCCCCGCGCTGGCGGTCCTCGGCCTCGCGCTGTGGCTGCCGCCGTGGCTCGCCGACCTGCCGCTCGCCGGCCAGCGCGCGCTGCTCGTGATGCTGATCGCGATCGTGCTGTGGACGAGCGAGACGCTGGAGCCCGGCGTCACCGCGCTGCTCGCCGTCACCCTGCTGCCGCTCAGCGGCGCCACGCCGACGATGCGCGCGGCGCTGCAGGGGTTCGCGAGCCCCGTGCCGTACTTCCTGGTCGGCGTGCTCACGATGGGCGCCGCCGTCGTGAAGAGCGGGCTCGCGGAGCGGCTGGCGCGCACGATCCTCGAGCGCGCGCGCGGCCGCAGCCTCGCCGTCTACGTGCAGCTGGTGCTGGCGTTCCCCGTGCTGACCTTCGTGCTGCCGTCGGCGACGACGCGCTCGGGCATCCTCATCCATATCTACGACGAAGTGTTCGCGCTGGGCCGCGTGCCCCGCGGCGCCGACATCGCGAAGGCCGTGATGCTGGCGCTGTCCTCGATCAACCGCCTCGCCTCCACGGCGCTGCTCACCGGGGGCATCACGCCGGTGATGAGCGCGGCGATCATCGGCGGGCTCTCGTGGACGGGCTGGTTCGCGCTCATGGCGGTGCCGTACTGGGCGATCCTGGTGCTGGGCGGCCTCCTGACGTACGCGCTCTACCGGCGCGGCTTCGCCCACGGCCTGCCGGTGCCCGAGCGCGAGCGTCGCCGGCCGATCTCGGGCACCGAGTGGCGGACGCTGGCGATCATCCTGGGCGCCTCGGCGCTGTGGCTCACCGACCCGCTGCACCACCTCGATCCCGCGATCCCGGCGCTGCTGGCCTTCGCGGCGCTGCTCACGCCGGGCCTCGGTCCGCTCGGCTGGTCCGATCTCGAGCGCGGCGTGGGGTGGGCGAACTTCTTCGTCATCGCGGCCTCGATCTCGCTCGCCCACGCCCTCGACGCGAGCGGCGCGGCGCCGTGGCTCGGACGCCTGCTCGTCGGCGGCCTGCCCGGGCTGAGCCGGAGCGCCGTCGGTACGATCGTGTTCCTCGTGCTGGGGGCCACGCTGCTCCGGGCGCTGGTGCCGAACATCTCGGCGTTCCTGGCCCTGGCGCTGCCGATCGCGATGTCCGTCGGCCGCGAGGCGGGGCTGAATCCGGTCGTCTGTGCGCTGGCGGTGATGATGACGGGCGACGCCGTCGTCTACTACCCCGCGCAGAGCTCCTCCGCGCTCGTCATCTACGAGCGCGGCCACGTCTCGGCCGGCGAGATCTTCCGCTTCGGGCTCTGGATGACGCTGCTGGGCTGGGTGACCGTGCTCGTCGTCGCGCTGCCGTGGTGGTCGCTGGTGGGCGAGCCGTTGATACCACGGTGAGGCGGGCGCTTCGAGCGCCGGCTTTGCCGGCGCCATCGATCTTTGGGGGGAGGCATCGGAGGGGGCCGTCGAGGCCCCCTCCGAATGAAAGCGCGGCCACGTCTCGGCCGGCGAGATCTTCCGCTTCGGGCTCTGGATGACGCTGCTGGGCTGGGTGACCGTGCTCGTCGTCGCGCTGCCGTGGTGGTCGCTGGTGGGTCAGCCGCTGACCGGTCCTTAGTGTCTCGCCACCCATGCGAGCACCGCCGGGACGAGCTCGCGCAGGCAGCGACGGCTCAGGACGAGGCCCCAGTGTGACGCGTCCGCCTCGAGCCAGTCCGACGTCAGCGGCAGATCCGCGTAGCGGCTGCGTGGCCACTGCCTGTCTTGCGTGCCCACGACGATCAGCAGCGGACACGGCAGCCGAGCGAGCACGATGCCGGCCTGCCGGTCGTCCCGCGCGAGCAACGACTCCGGGCCCAGCGAGGCGAGGGCGATGAGCCGCTCGTCACGATCGAGATCGGGCATCATCGCGTCCTGCCGGTCCGGATCGCGATCGACGATGCCGTACGCCTCGGGCCCGAAGACCCCGGGGCGCAGCGGCACGCGAGGATCCCGTTTCGTCGCCGGCGTGCTCGGGGCGAGCCCCACGCACGCGTGCGCGCCGCCGCGCGCGGCCGCCATGAGTGCGGCCAGCCCGCCCATGCTCCAGCCGACGAGCACGGGTGGGGTGCCGAGCCGATCGATCGCACGCCGGACGTCGTCGGCGTAGTCCGCCATCGCCGTGTGGGCGAGGTCCGCCCGCGGGCCGTCGCCATGCCCGCGCAAATCGAGCGCGTCGGCGGTCACGCCGTGCGCGGCCAGCGCGGCGCGCCAGTACGTCCAGACGCGCGCCGAGTTGGCGGCGCCGTGGACGAGGAGGAACGGGGGCGAGGCGCTCAGGTCAGGGCAGCGGCGCCGGGAGCTCGGTGCCGCCCATCAGCCAGCGGTCGACGCCGGCCGCGCACGAGCGCCCCTCGGCGATCGCCCACACGATCAGCGACTGGCCGCGCTGCATGTCGCCGCACGTGAAGACGCCCGGCACGCTCGTCATCCAGTTGGCGTCGCGCCCGACGTTGCCGCGCTCGGTGAGCGTGACGCCGAGGTCCGCGAGCATGCCCGGCCTCTCGGGGCCGACGAAGCCCATGGCGAGCAGCACGAGGTCGACGTCCAGCGTGAACTCGCTGCCGCCCACCGGCTTGAAGTCGAGCCGGCCGCCCGCGCGCACCATCTCGACCGTCTGCGCCTCGAGCTTCTTCACGCGGCCGCCCTCGCCGAGGAAGCGCTGGGTCGAGACCGAGTAGACGCGCTCGCCGCCCTCCTCGTGCGCCGAGGACACGCGGAAGATGTTGGGCCACTGCGGCCACGGATTGTCGGCCGCGCGGGCGTCGGGCGGGCGCGGCAGCAGCTCGAACTGATGGACGGAGAGCGCGCCCTGGCGGTGCACCGTGCCGAGGCAGTCGGCGCCCGTGTCGCCGCCGCCGATGATGACCACGCGCTTGCCCTTGGCGGTGATGAACGCCTCGTCGGGAACGGGGTCGCCCTCGCAGCGCTTGTTCGAGAGGGTCAGGTACTCCATCGCGAAGTGGATCCCGCCCAGCTCGCGGCCGGGGATCGGCAGATCGCGCGGGGCGCAGGCGCCGCCCGCGAGCACGATCGCGTCGAAGTCTTTCTTGAGATCCGCCACCGGCACGTTGACGCCGACGTGGGCGTTGGTCTGGAAGACCACGCCTTCCTTCTCCATCAGCCCCAGCCGCCGATCGAGGTGCCGCTTTTCCATCTTGAACTCGGGGATGCCGTAGCGGAGCAGGCCGCCGATGCGATCGGCGCGTTCGAACACCATCACCGAGTGCCCCGCGCGGTTGAGCTGCTGGGCGACGGCGAGCCCGGCGGGACCGGAGCCGACCACGGCGACCTTCTTGCCCGTGCGCACGGCCGGCATGTCCGGATGCACCCAGCCGTGCTCGAACGCGTGGTCGATGATCGAGACCTCGATGGCCTTGATGGTGACCGCGTCATCGTTGATGCCGAGCACGCACGAGCCCTCGCACGGCGCCGGGCAGAGCCGCCCCGTGAACTCCGGGAAGTTGTTGGTCGCGTGCAGCCGCTCGATGGCGTCCCGCCAGCGGTCCTTGTAGACGAGGTCGTTCCAGTCCGGGATCAGGTTGCCGAGCGGGCAGCCCTGGTGGCAGAAGGGGACGCCGCAGTCCATGCAGCGCGCGCCCTGCTTGCGGAGGTCCTCGACCGGAAACGGAAGGTAGACCTCTTTCCAGTCGCGCAGCCGCTCGGCGATCGGCCGCGTCGGAAACTTCTTGCGCTGGATCTCCAGGAAGCCGGTGGCCTTACCCACTCGTGGCCCCGACCAGCTCGGCGAACGTCGGCTCGCGCCCCTCGGCGCGCGCCTTGTTCTCCGCCGCCAGCACGCGCTTGAAGTCCTTCGGCGTCACCTTCACGAAGCGCGGCCGCATCGCCCGCCACTCGGCGAGGATCTTCGCGGCGTGCGCGGAGTGGGTGTAGGTCACGTGGCGGTCGATCAGCTCGCCCACCAGCGACACGTCGGCCGGCTGGTCGAGCGGCTCGAGGTCCACCATCTCGCGGTTGCAGAGGCGGTGGAAGTCGCCGTCGAGATCGAGCACGAAGGCGAGGCCGCCCGACATCCCCGCCGCGAAGTTGCGTCCCGTCCGGCCGATGACGACCACGCGGCCGCCCGTCATGTACTCGCAGCCGTGGTCGCCGAGGCCCTCGACGACCGCGTGGGCGCCGCTGTTGCGCACGGCGAAGCGCTCGCCGGCCACGCCCCGCACGTAGGCCTCACCGCTCGTGGCGCCGTAGAGGGCGACGTTGCCGATGACGATGTTGTCCTCGGGCACGAAGGTCGCGCGGCGGGGCGGGTGGACGATGAGACGTCCGCCCGACAGGCCCTTGCCCCAGTAGTCGTTGGCGTCGCCCTCGAGCGTGAACGAGATGCCGCGGGGGAGGAACGCGCCGAAGGACTGGCCGGCGGAGCCCGTGAAATGAACCTTGATCGTGTCGTCGGGCAGGCCGGCGGCGCCACGCTTCAGCGTCACCTCGTAGCCCAGGGTGGTGCCGACGGTGCGGTTGACGTTGCGGATCGGCAGCGAGAGCTCCACGCGGGTGCCGTGATCGATCGCGTCGCGGCAGGCCGGGATCAGCGTCGTGTGGTCGAGCGACTTCTCGAGGGCGTGGTCTTGCGCCACCACGCAGCGCCGCGCCACCTCCGGCGGCATCGCCGGCGAATACAGGATCGACGACAGGTCGAGCCCGCGAGCCTTCCAGTGGTCCACGGCAGCCGAGACGTCGAGACAGTCCGCGCGGCCGATCATCTCGCTCATCGACCGGAAGCCGAGCGAGGCCATCAGCTCGCGGACCTCCTGGGCGACGAAGCGGAAGAAGTTGACGACGTGCTCGGGCCGGCCCGCGAACCGCTTGCGCAGCTCGGGGTCCTGCGTGGCCACGCCGACAGGACACGTGTTCAGGTGGCAGACGCGCATCATGATGCAGCCGAGCACGACCAGCGGCGCCGTCGAGAAGCCGTATTCCTCGGCGCCGAGCAGGGCGGCGATCACGACGTCGCGGCCGCTCTTCATCTGGCCATCGGTCTGCACGACGATCCGGTCGCGCAGCTTGTTGAGCACCAGCACCTGCTGCGTCTCGGCGAGACCGAGCTCCCACGGCACGCCGCCGTGCTTGATCGACGTCAGGGGCGAGGCGCCGGTGCCGCCGTCGTGGCCCGAGATCAGCACCACGTCGGCGTGGGCCTTGGCCACGCCGGCGGCGACAGTCCCCACACCCACTTCGGCGACGAGCTTGACGTGGATGCGGGCGCTGGGATTCGCGCTCTTCAGATCGTGGATCAGCTGCGCCAGGTCTTCGATCGAGTAGATGTCGTGGTGCGGGGGCGGGGAGATCAGCCCCACGCCCGGCATCGCGTAGCGCACCTTGGCGATCCACGGATAAACCTTGTGGCCGGGCAGCTGGCCGCCCTCGCCGGGCTTGGCGCCCTGGGCCATCTTGATCTGCAGATCCGTGGCGTTGACGAGGTACTCGCTGGTCACGCCGAAGCGGCCCGACGCCACCTGCTTGACCGCGCTGCGCCGCCAGTCGCCGTTGGGATCGCGCACGTAGCGCGCGGGATCCTCGCCGCCCTCGCCGGTGTTCGAGCGCCCGCCGATGCGGTTCATGGCGATGGCGAGCGTCTCGTGCGCCTCCTGGCTGATCGAGCCGTACGACATGGCGCCGGTGGCGAAGCGCTTCAGGATCGACTCCACCGACTCGACCTCGTCGAGCGGCACCGACGGGCCGGCCGGCTTGAGCGTGAAGAGCCCGCGCAGCGTCGCGCGGTGGCGGCTCTGGTCGTCGACGATCTTCGAGTATTCCTTGAAGGCGGCGTAGCTGCCCGCCCGCGTGGAGGCCTGCAGCTTCGCGATCATGTCGGGGTTCACCTGGTGATGCTCGCCGTCACGCCGCCACTGGTACTCCCCGCCCCAGTCCAGCTCGGGCTTCTCGACGGGCCGCTCCGGGTAGGCCGCGGCGTGACGTTGCCGCACTTCCTCGGCGATGACGTCGATGCCGATGCCGCCCACGCGCGACGCGGTGCCGGTGAAGTAGCGGTCGACCACGGCACGGTTCAGGCCGATGGCCTCGAAGATCTGGGCGCCGCAGTAGGACTGCAGCGTCGAGATCCCCATCTTGGCCATGACCTTGAGGATTCCTTTGTTCAGCGCCTTGATGTAGTTCTTCACGGCCTTGGCGCGGTCGAGGCCGGCCAGCACGCCCTCCTGGATGAGGTCGTCGAGCGTCTCGAAGGCCACCCACGGGTTCACGGCGCCGGCGCCGTAGCCGATCAGCAGGCACATGTGGTGGACTTCGCGCGCGTCGCCCGTCTCGACGACGAGGCCGCAGCGCGTGCGCTCGCCGTGGCGCACGAGGTGGTGATGCACGGCGGCGGTGGCCAGCAGGCTCGGGATCGGCGCGAGCTCGCGCGTGACGCCGCGATCGGAGAGCACGAGGACGTTGTGGCCGTCGGCGATCGCGCGGCTCGCGCGCTGCTGCAGCGCCTCGATGGCGCGCTCGAGCCCGGGCGCGCCCTCGGTCACCGGGTAGAGCATCGGCAGCGTCACCGCCTTGAAGCCCAGCGCGGAGACGTGCGCGAGCTTCGCCAGATCCTCGTTGGACAGCACCGGGTCCTTCAGCACGATCTGGCGGCACGACCCGGGCTCGGCGGCCAAGAGGTTCCCCTCGGGCCCGATCGTGGACTCCATCGCCGTCACCAGCTCCTCGCGGATCTGGTCCAGCGGCGGGTTGGTCACCTGCGCGAAGAGCTGCTTGAAATAATCGTAGAGCGGCCGCGGCCGGTCGGACAGCACGGCCAGCGCGGTGTCGGTGCCCATCGAGCCGATCGGCTCCTCGCCGTTCTTGGCCATGGGCGCCAGCAGCAGTCTCAAATCTTCGTGCGTGTAACCGAACGCCATCTGCCGCGTCAGCACGGTGGCGTGGTCGGACTCCGTGACCGGCGCCGCCGCCACGTCCTCCAGCCGCACCTGGTTCTGGCGGAGCCAGTCGCCGTACGGGTGCTCGGCGGCGAGCTGCGCCTTGATCTCGTCGTCGTCGATGATGCGGCCCTGCGCGGTGTCGACGAGGAAGATCTTGCCCGGGTGCAGCCGCTCCTTGACCAGCACCTTTTCGGGCGGGATGTCGAGCACACCGACCTCGGAGGCCATGACCACGAGATCGTCCCGCGTGACGTAGTAGCGCGACGGCCGCAGCCCGTTGCGGTCGAGCACGGCGCCGATGACGGTGCCGTCCGTGAACGCGATGGAGGCGGGGCCGTCCCACGGCTCCATCAGCGAGGAGTGGTAGTCGTAGAACGCGCGCCGCTCGGGGCTCATCGACTCGTGGTGCTGCCACGGCTCCGGGATCATCATGAGGATCGCGTGGGGCAGCGAGCGGCCGTTCATGACGAGGAACTCGAGGACGTTGTCGAAGGTCGCGGAGTCCGACAGCCCCTCGCGGGTCACGGGCAGCACCTTGGCGAGGTCGTCGCCGAGCACGTCGGAGCGGCACAGCGCCTCGCGCGCGCGCATCCAGTTGATGTTGCCGCGCAGCGTGTTGATCTCGCCGTTGTGTGCGACGTAGCGGTACGGGTGCGCGAGCGGCCAGGACGGGAAGGTGTTGGTGCTGAACCGCTGGTGGACCAGCGCCAGCGCCGACTCCATGTCGGGGTCGAGCAGGTCGGGGTACATCGACTCGATCTGGTCGGCCGACAGCATCCCCTTGTAGATGAGCGTGTTGCTGCTGAGGCTCGGGAGGTACGTCAGCCGCTTCTCGGAGAAGTCCATCGCCTCCACGGCGTGCTCGATGCGCTTGCGGACGACGTAGAGCTTGCGCTCGAAATGGGCGGCGTCGCGCGCCGCGCCGCGGCCGATGAACACCTGCTTGATGGTCGGCTCGACGTTGAGGGCGCTGGCGCCCAGCAGGCGGTCGTCGGTGGGGACGTCACGCCAGCCCAGAAGACGCTGGCCTTCCTCGGCGACGATCGTCGCGATGAGCGCCTGGACCTTCTCGCGCTGCATGGCGTCGCGCGGCAGGAACACGCAGCCCACGCCGTAGTCCTTCGGCCCGGGCAGGGGAATGCCGAGCCGACCACACTGCTTGCGGAGGAACTTGTCGGGGACCTGCAGCAGGATGCCCGCGCCGTCGCCGGTGTTCGGCTCGCAGCCGCACGCGCCGCGGTGCAGGAGGTTGATCAGCACCAGCAGGCCCTGGCGGACGATCGCGTGGGACTTGCGGCCCTTGATGTCGACCACGAAGCCGACGCCGCACGCGTCGTGCTCGTGGGCGGGGTCGTACAGACCCTGCGGGGGAACTTCGCCGATGGTCGCGACCGGCGTCTGCTCCTTCATCGTCCTACCCCTATGTGAACAGTTGCACGATACTACCGGAGGAACCAGTATTAGTCAGCAGCGAAAACACGGATGGTAGGTATCAGCCTGGCTAATGGTGTAGAGTGGGCCCGTGCACCTGGAGACGCTGCGCCTCTACTGCGACGTGGTCCGGCTCCGCTCCTTCTCCAAGGGCGCCGAGCAGAACTTCGTCTCCCAGTCCGCCGCCAGTCAGGCCGTCCAGCAGCTCGAGGCGCAGGTGGGGGCGCCTCTCATCGACCGGACCAAGCGGCCGTTCGCGGTGAGCCCACAAGGGAAGGCCCTCTACGAGGCTTGCCGGTCGATGCTGGCGGCGTGGGAACAGGCCAAAGCGGAGGTGGCGGCGGTGAAGGCGCGGCTGGACGGCACGGTGCGCGTCGCCGCCATCTATTCGGTGGGCTTGCACGACGTCAGCCGGCCGATGCAGCAGTTCGCCTCGCTCTATCCCGCGGCGCGCGTCCAGCTCGAGTGCCTGCACCCTCACAAGGTGGTCGAGGCGGTGATCAATGGCGACGCCGATCTCGGGATCATGTCGTACCCACCCTCCGACCGCTCGCTCACCGTGGTGCCGTTGCGGGTGGAGCCGATGGCGGTCGTCTGCCATCCCAACCACCGGTTCGCGCGCCGACGGCTCGTCATGCCCGCCGACCTGAACGGCGAGCGCTTCATCGCCTTCGACCGGGCGCTACCGATCCGCAAGGCCATCGACCGGGCGTTGCGGCAGCACGGCGCGAAGGCCAATATCGTGATGGAATTCGACAACATCGAGACGATCAAGCAGGCCATCATCATCGCGGCCGGCGTCAGCGTCCTGCCGCGTCACACGGTGGAAAAGGAAGCGGGGATCCGCACGCTGGCCACGGTGCCCCTCGGCGTGCCGGACCTCGCACGGCCGGTCGGGATCATCTATCGTCGTCAGAAGCCGCTCACCCCGACCGCCAGCCGCTTCGTCGAGATGCTGAAGGAGGCGAGCGCCGTGCCCGCCCAGGTCGCGGCCGGCGACCGCTGAGTGGC
>Ga0209056_10000053_pt1 | contig 110147 bp, 112 predicted proteins | sample GraSoiAngelo_114_FD_185876 | JGI IMG/M metagenome (GOLD analysis project Ga0209056, IMG submission 185876) | Grasslands soil microbial communities from the Angelo Coastal Reserve, California, USA - 14_0903_13_40cm (SPAdes) (version 2) | ecosystem: Environmental > Terrestrial > Soil >... | reverse complement strand
CCGCGACCGGCCGGCGACGCGGATCCACCACGATCATGGCGGCGACGGGGAGGAGGCCGAGGAGCTGCGTGAGGCTCGCCGTCGCGCCCGGCGGCGTGCCGTTCTTCCGTGCCACGAGGTACGCGACCGCGATCGGCGACGTCGGATCCTTGGCGATCTCCGCCTCGATGACCGACACGGGCTGGAGGAGGTCGAAGCCGGCGCGCGCGATCTGCATGCCGAGGAGGCCGAGCGCGACCGCGCCGGCCATGACGACGGCGGGCGTCCAGCGGACGCCGGACCGGTGCGCCGTCGTGACGAGCGCGACCGGCAGCACGAGTGCGGCGAGCATCGCGTAGAAGTGGAAGAGGACGCCGCCGTAGAGATACGCGAACCGGAAGCTCGGCTGCAGGGCGAAGTGCAGCCCGATGAAGAGGATCGTGCCCGTGGAGACGACCGCGGCGACGGCGGCGCGCCCCGTCGCAGGATAGACCTCGCGGGCGATGCGGAAGCAGGCGAGCGTGTTGATCGCGGCGCCCAGCAGACCCAGGAGGTGCGGCGGGCTCCAGAGCGTGACGTCGAGGCCGAAGAGGCGGTGCCAGAGGTCGTCGATCGGCGCTGCGAGGACGGTCAGCGCGATCCCCCACGCCGCCAGGTGGAAGCCGCGCGTCCCCGTGAGGCCAAGCACACGCACGACGTCGCCGCCGCGCCAGGACGGGGAGAGCGTCGTCGCGGCGAGGACGCCGAAGCTCAGCCCCACCATCACCACGACGCCGGCGTAGGTCATGAGGTGGGGCGCGATCCAGAAGGAGTCGCGTCCGATCAGCGTGTGCCACTGGATGTCCCACTGGACGCCCCAGCTCGAGACCACCTTCGCGCCCAGAAGCCCCCACAGCGCCGCGCGGCGCCACGCGAGCGACGCGTCGGCGGTAACCGCCGCCACAGGGGCGCCGATCGCTTCGGTCCTGACGCTCATGCCCGCCCGCAGTCTACCGTCACGCCCCCATCGCCGCCAGGACCTTCCGAGCCTGGTTCAGGTGGTCGATGGCGTGCAGGCGCCAGCTGACGATCGCGTACGACTTCCAGTCGAGGTCCTCGACCCACGCGAGCGGCGTCGTCGTGCCCTGCGCGTCCTTCACGTTGACGACCATCACGAGCGGCGCCGTCGCGGCGGTGCGGAAATCGGGCGGCACGGCGGCGAGGGTCCTCTGGACCTCGGCGTGCATGCGCGTGAGCTCGTCGAGGAGCCACGGCCACGGCCGCAGGAGCGGCGCCTTCGACTGGAGGCTGGCGGGGATCGGCTCGCCCGGCGGCCGCCGGCCCGCGAGGAGACACCAGAGCTCGTCGAGCCCCGGGCGGTAGGTCTCGACGAGGTGATCCACGATCTCCTGGATCGTCCACTCCCCCGGGAGCGTCGCGCGCGCCGCCTGCGCCGCCGAGAGCGGCGCCAGGAGCGCCTCGACCGCGCGGCACGGCTCCGCGATCCGCTCGCGGAGGACGGCCACCGGCGCCTGCGCGCTCTTCGTCCTGAAGTACTCCCGCGCCTTCTCCATCGCCTGCGTTTCCGCCTCGGACCTCATGGCGCCTCCTTTTCGAGGTAGCGTGTCAACACGTCTTCGCAGAGCCGGACCGCCACCGCGGCGCCAAACGCCCTCGGGTCGAACGTGAGCTGGAGCGAGACGCCGTCCACGAGGGCGAGGACGACGGCGGCCGCCTGCACGACGTCGACCCGGCGGAACGTCCCAGCCTCGATCCCCTGGGCGACGAGCGCGCCGATTTGTCGGCGCACCCGCCTGTAGAGCGCGGCGTTGATCTCGCGCAGCCGCCGGTCGTGCATCATCTCGCCCCAGAACTCCACGAACACGACCCAGAACTCCCGCGCCTCCGTCGCCAGCCGGAGACAGGCGGTGATGAGCGCGCGCAGGCGCGCGCGGGGATCGCGGGGGCCCCGGGCCTGCGCGGCGGCGACCCGGCGGTCGAGGTCCGCCATCACCATCTCGAGCGCGGCCACCAGGATCGCTCGCTTGTCGGCGAAGTAGTAGTGGAGGATCCCCTGGCTCACGCCCGCCGTGCGGGCCACCTTCTTCATCGTCAGGCCCGCGTAGCCGTCGCGGGCCAGACAGCGGATCGTGGCGCGCACGATCTGCTCCCGTCGGAGCGGGGCGACGCCAACCTTGGGGCTCATGCTCTTTTCTTGATTGGGCGACCAATTATCATCGAGGCGCCCCCCCACCGTCAAGCGGGCGCGGTCGGCGGATGGGGATCCGGGAGGGCCGGGGGGGAGCAGGCGCTCAGGCGCCGGCGCGGCGCCGCGCCGCCGCGCGCTCGGCCTCGAGCCGCTCGAGTTCGACGGCCGAGTGGTCGGCGAAGGTCATCGCGGCCGCGATCGCGCGATGGCCGGCCCGCTCGGCGATGAGCCGGTGCATCGCCTGGCAGATCCTCCGGTACGCGGGGTGGCCCTGGGGCGTGGTGCGCAGCTCGATCACGTGCATCGCCTCGCGCGCGTTCATCTCCATGTAGAACCGGACCCGGTACGCCATCGCGACCGCGTACGAGGCGACCTCGGAGAGCCCGGCGGCGACGATCGCGTCGTGGAGCTCGGCCGACTCCACGAGGACGCGCGTCCAGTCGGCCTCGGCGCCGGCCTCCGCGACCGCCTCGGGCATGACCGAGCCGTGGTGCGGCGTGAGCCGCTGCCACTCGAGTGTGAGCAGGCGGTGGCGCTGCAGGTCGCGGAACGCCCCGTAGTCGCCCAGAATGTCGAAGCGGTACGAGGTCCGCTCGAAGGCGCGCCCGGGCCGGTGGCGCCGGTTGAGGCGCTCGCCCACGTAGGCGTCGAGCACCGCCCGCCGCTCCTCGAGCGACATCTTTCGCGCGCGCTCGAGCAGCTCGTCGTCCGGCAGCGCCGAGACGGCGTAGAGGGCCGCCGCGACGACCTTCACCTCCCCGTCGGGATCGAAGTCCGTCAGGGTGACCTCCTCGCGCGGCTCCGGTGCGGCGGCGTCCAGCAGGCGCGCGGCGACCTCCTGCGTCGCCGCGCGCGTCGCGGCGAGATAGCGCGACCAGGCACCGCCGCGCTCGGGCAGGTCCACGCGCTTGAGGAACGCCGGAATCACGCGGCGCAGCTCGGCCAGCATCAGCTCGGCGTACGCGCGCACCTCGGCGAGCGGGTGGGCGCGCATCCGCAGCAGGAGCTGCTCGTACGCCTGGCCCGTCCCGTAGATGCCGACGTGGGAGATCGTCGCCGCGGGCAGCATCCCGCGCAGCGTGTCGAGCGCCTTCGCGCGGATGGTCATCCGGTAGACGGTGTCGGCCTCCGCGGCAGCGCGCGGGTACTTCGTCTCGTAGAAGGCGCGCATCCGCGGCAGCCACGCCCGGTAGGTCTCGAAGGCGCGGTCGAGCACCGCCACGTACCGCTGGCGGAGCGCGGCGTCGAGCTCGGCGGGGACGTGATAGCGGTAGCGGCCGCCCGGGCGGTCGTCGTACGGGATGTAACGCGTCGACTGCTCGAGGTAGGCCATGAGGCGCCCCCACTCGAGCACCTTGGTCAGGATATTGGAGGCCCCCTCGCACGCCAGGTGGACGCCGCCGAGCTGAGCGACCGAGTCGTCGCCGTACTCGAAGAAGACGCGCTCGTAGAGCTGCTCAGCACGCTTCGTCCCGGCGTCGCCGACCTGCCGGGCCACAACCCGCGCAGCGTCCGCCGCGGAGCCGCTGGCGGCGCGGAACTCGTCGAGGAAGAGCCGGCGCAGCGACTTCGGCGAGCGCGAGTAGCGCGCGAAGAGCGCGCCCTTCACGACCTCGGACAGGTTGACGAGCGCGAAGACCGGGCCGTCGAGGTTGGTGAAATAGGGGGCGAGGGCGGCGCGTTCCTCCCGTGTGAACTCGTCGGCCATCTCGAGGGTGATCTTAGCACCTCCCCGACCGTCCGGCGCCCCTACGCGGGCCGCCTTGAATCGGCGCGGGATCGGTACTACTATCTCGCGGCGTCTCGTTCTCGGTGTGCGACACCTCTCACGGCTGAAAGGAGCACGTGGCATGAGGCTCAAGTCCCTGCTCGCTCCCGCCCTGATCGTCGTCGCGTCGTCGTCCGCCGCGCTGGCCCAGAGCGACTGTACCAAGCTCGTCCCGCCCTCGCCGTGGGGACCGAACGATCAGACGGGCGCGACCAACCGGGTGACCGCCGGGGTGACGAAGGCCGCGGCCGCCGAGATCCAGGAGGGCAAGGTCGTTCCGATGTCCTACCCCCTCGCGGACGGCGTGCCACTCTTCGGCACCCGGTTCACCAAGACCATCCTCACGGCCACGTCGCTCGCACCGGGAGCGTCGTTCGGCGAGAACCAGCTGACCTACATGGAGGACACCTGGCTCAGCCAGAGCCACGTCGGGACGCACCTCGACGGGTTGGGCCACATCGGGCGCAAGGATTGCTACTTCAACCAGACCGCGATGGGCAAGTACATCAACCAGAACTCGATCACGAAGCTCGGGCTCGAGCACTTGAAGTCGTTCGCCACCCGCGGCGTTCTGATCGACGCGGTCAAAGTGTACCAGGCGGCGGGAAAACTCAAGAGCAACTCGGCGTGCACGAAGCCCTGCCTGGACAAGGGCACGGTGATCACCCGGGCCGACCTCGAGGCCGGGCTCAAGCTGTACAACGTCACGCTCCGTGAGGGCGACATCGTGATCATCCACACCGGCTGGGGCAACCTCTTCGAGCAGTACCCGAAGCAGAACGCGCTCTTCAATTCGGGCGAACCCGGCATCGGCAAGGATGTGGCGAACTGGCTCGTGTCCCAGAAGATCGTCGCGGTGGGCGCGGACACGTGGGCCGTGGAGGTCATCCCCGGCGAGGATCCCAAGGAAGCGTTCATCGTCCACAACATCCTCATTACCGACCACGGCATTCACATCATCGAAAACGTCCGCACCGACCTGATGGCGGACGAGGCGGCCCGCACCAACCGCGCGACGTTCTTCTTCAACATGACGGTCCCACGCGCGGTCGGCCTCACCGGCAACTTTGTGGGTATCGACGGCATTCGCTAGGCCCCGCGGGCTCGCGGCGCCGACGGTGGATTCGCTCACGCCGGCGCCGCCGTCCGAGCGCAGGTGGTTTGTGGCCGGCGCGGCGGCGGCGCTGCTCCTCGCCGCCGCCGGGGCCGGCGGGCAGGAGCGGCGGTACACGGTGGCCTTCGCGAATCTCACGGAGGAGCCGACCGTGACGCTCGAGGGCACCGGCTTCACCGGTCGCGACCTCAGAGAAAGCTTCGCCCTCGCAGCGCGACGGCTGCCGGTCGAGATGGTCTTCTACGACAACGAGCGGAACAACCGCCGGGCGGTAGCGAACGCGGAGGCGGCGGTCGCACGCCGCGTCGACCTCTACGTCCAGTATCACGCCGATGCGGCCACCAACAGCATCGTCGCTGACCGGCTCAGGGCTGCGGGCATCCGCATTCTGGCCGTGAACTACCCCGTCGCCGACGCGCCGCTCTACACGGCCGACAATCTAGAGGCGGGTCGCATCGCCGGGGACGCCCTCGGGCGGTTCGCCGCGCGGCCCTGGCGCGGTCAGGTCGTCGAGGGCGTGCTCGTCGGCTCTCTGACCGCGAACGGGGATCGCGTATCGGAGCGGGCGCGGGGCGTCGAGGAGGGGCTCCGGCGCCACCGCCCCGGCGTGCGCATCACCGCGCTCGACACGCACGGCAACCCGGCGCAGGTGGGCGCGCTGCTCGGGAAGTTCCTGGCCGCGCGCCCAGCCGTCAAGCTCCTCGTCGGGGCGATGGACGACGCGACCGCGCTCGCGGTGAAGAACGCACTCGAGGCGGCGGGGAGAGCGGCCGACGCCGCCATCGTGAGCCACGGGCTCGATCGCTCCGTCCACGGCGGCGTGAACGACAGGAAGGAGATCGATCCGGCCAACCGGGGCAGCATCGTGATCGGCTCGGTGGCGTTCTACCTGGACCGCTATGGGTACGAGATCCTTCCGCTGGCCCTCCGCATGCTTCGGGGCGAGCCCGTGCCGCCCCGCACGGTCACCGCGCACCGTCTGGTGACGGCCGCGAACGTGTTCCTCGAGTATCCACCGTCCGATATGAACTGAGCGCAGGCCTCACGGGGGCGGCGGGACCAGCACGATGCCGTCGACCCCCGCGCCGCCGCTGTCGCGGGCGATGGCGACCGTGACCGCGCGGGTCCCGCTGATCGCCATCGTGGGATAGAGACCGAATGACGCGAGCCTTCCGACGCCGACCACGGTGTCACCCACGCCCGCGATCTTCCGGGTCTCACTCCGGTCCGCGGTGAAGACGCCGATCGGGGCCGGTCCATGATCGACCGAGGCCACGAAGCCGACGGTGCCCGCCGCGCTCAGCGCCGGCCACAGTCCGAGATAGGAGAACACCCCGCCACCCGGCGCGGGGTCGCCGAGCGCCGCGACCTTGCGCACGCGATCGCCCTCGACGACGAAGATCCCGGCGGCGACGGGTCCCCGCTTGAGGACGGCGTTGAAGGCGATCGCCCCCGTATCGTTAAACGCGATCCGCTCGGACAGCTTGGCGAAGATTCCCCCGATCGGGGCGTCGTCCCCGGCGCCGAGCACCATCCTGATCTTGCCGTCCTCGCTGACGAATAGGCCGCCGGGGACGGCCGGACCCTCTACGACGGCGGCGAACGCCACGATGCCCTTGGCGTTGACGACGGGCGCACCGAAGCCGGCGAACACACCGCCCGCCGGGGCCGCGTCTCCCTGCGCGACGACCTTCCGGAGCTTGCCGGCCGACGCCACGTAGATCGCCTCCAGGCTCTCCCTGCCTCGACGAACCGTGGCGAGGAATGCGACGTCGCCGCGGTCGTTGAGCGATGGCGCGTCGACGGACGCGAGGACCCCCGACGGCACCCCGGGTGCGGCCCCGCCCGTGACCGCGACGGTCTTCACCGTGCGCCCCGTGGCGAGGAAAATGCCTTCGACGGTCTTGCCGCCAGCGACCGCGGCCGCAAAGGCGAGCCTGCCGTGCGCGTTGAGCGCCGGAATCGGGTGCCTGCCGAAGCCGGAGAAGGTGCCGCCTGCGGGGGAAGGGTCTCCATCCACCACGACCTTGGCGACCTTCCCTTCCGACCACACGAAGAAGCCCTCGCTCGCGCGGCCGCGGAGGATCGTCGCGAAGAAGGCCACGCGTCCCTCGGAGGTGACCGGCGCGACGATCGGGAGGGATTCGACGCTGAAGCGCTCGAACGTGCCCCCGCCCGGGACGGCATCACCGGCGAGCACGACGGGGCGAGCCCGATCGGCGTCGCCGGCGGCGGAGGACCGCGCCGCAAACGGCGCGACGAGCGCCGCGACGATGAGGACCACCAGCGGGAGCATGACGTGACACTATAGGCGAGCCGGTGGGGCTGAACAATGCTGGGACACGGCACGCCACGGACCGTCCGTCACGTCGGGCTCGGGTTTCTGCTCGTCCTCGCCGCCACGAGCGACACGGAACCCCTCGAGGGTGCGCGCGCGCCCGAGCTCAGCGGCGCGTGCTACTGCAGGGCGACGGCCGAGCTGCGGTGCGTGCCCGACCTGACCGAGCGCGACTGCGCGCGCCGGTGCACGGAGGAGCTGTGCGACGACTGGTTCTGGCTGGAGCGCCGGCCCTGCTGGAATTGGGGCTACGGCGGCTGAGCCGGGCGGTGGGTCTCGCTCGCCTCGTGCGGTCGGTCGCGTTGGTGCTCGCGCTGGCGGGCGCCGCGCTCGCGCCATGCGCTGCCGAGGCGAAGCTGCGGGTGGTGGCGACGCTTCCCGACCTCTTCGCCCTGACACGTGCCGTCGCCGGTGACGTCGGGGCGGTCGACCTCATCGCGCGCTTCGGCCAGAACCCGCACGACATGGAGGTGCGGCCGAGCCACATGCTGCTCGTGCGGCGCGCCGACGTCCTGGTCCGGAACGGCCTCGAGGAGGACGCCTGGATCGACGTGATCGTGCGGGGAGCCGCGAACCCGAGGGTGCTTCGCGGCTCGCCGAACGTCGTCGAGGCCTCCCAGGGGATCCGAGTCCTCAAGGTCCCGGCCGGCCACGTCGACCGCTCGCTGGGAGACGTGCACCCGCTGGGCAGCCCGCACTACACGCTCGACCCCGACAACGCGGTGATCGTCACGGGGAACATCGCCGCGGGGCTGGCCCGGGTGGCACCCGAGCACGCACGCGCGTTCGAGGCCAACCGCGCGGCGTTTCTCGACCGGCTCGCCGACGCGCAGCGGCGCTGGCAGGCCGTGCTGGCGCCATTTCGCGGCGCGCGGATCGTGAGCTATCACGATAGCTGGCCGTACTTCTGCAGGGCCTTCGGGCTGGTGGAGGGCGGCGTCATCGAGGATCGGCCGGGAATCCCGCCGTCGCCGCAGCACGTGGCCGCGCTCATCCGCCAGATGCGCGACGACCGGGTCACGGTCATCCTGCAGGAGAGCTGGTACCCGCGCGACACCGCCAAGCTCATCGCGCAGGAAACGGGCGCGACGCTGCTGGTCGTTCCCCAGTCACCGGGCGCCGTGAAGGGCACCGAGGACTACATCTCGCACCTGGAGTACCTCGTCGGCGCCATCGCCGACGCCCTCAAGTGACGCTCGGCTCAGCCCTTCCGCATGTAGGCGGGCGCCTCGCTCGTGAGGAAGTCCTCGCGCGGCGGCGCGAAGACGTCCACGACCTCGGTGTCCTCCGGGAACCACGCCTCGTGCTCCACGCCGCCCGCGATGACGCCGACGTCGCCGGCCCGGCACGTCCGCTTCTCGCCGCCCAGGCGGAACTCCATCGTGCCCGAGATCAGCCAGAAGATCTGCTCGTGCGGGTGCGCGTGGGCGGCGGCGTGGGCGCCCGCCTTCATCGACCACCAGACCACCATCTCCTTGTCGCCGACGAGCACGCGGCGCGAGATCTTGTCGGTGATCTTCTCCTCGGGCAGGTGTCGGAGCGCGTGAAAGCCCTTCATGCTCGGCATCGGCGGTGCCTCCTTCGGTATGGTAGACCACGATGAATCCGCGCCGCGACGCTGTCAAGTGACTCGCCGCCCGCGCGCGTGCTAGGCTCGTCCCCCTGACGGACGAGGAGGTGTCATGGCGCGGCTGAAGATCGGCGTCATCCCCATCGAGGGCGGCCATTATTATCGCGAGGCGCTCGAGGAGGTCACGCGCGCCGAGGAGCTCGGCTTCGAGTCGGTGTGGATGGAGGAGCACCACGCCGTCACGGACCACTACTGGCCATCACCGCTGACCGTGCTCGCCGGGTTCGCGACGCGGACGTCCCGGGTCGCGCTCGGCACCGACATCCTCGTCGCGGCCTTCTACCATCCCGTCCGCCTCGCCGAGGACGTGGCGCTGCTCGACGTGATGTCGAACGGCCGGGTCACGCTCGGGATCGCGATCGGCTACAAGCCGGACGAGTTCGCGCTCTACGGGGTCGAGCTCGAGAAGCGCGGGGCCCGGTTCGAGGAGCAGCTCCGGATCATGACGGGGCTCTGGACGGACGGGCGCGTCAGCTTCAAGGGCCGCTACTACACGGTCGAGGGGCGGCTCGAGCCCCCGCCCGTGCAGCGGCCGCACCCGCCGGTCTGGGTCGGCGGCTGGGGCGAGCTCACGCTCAAGCGGGCCGCGACGCTCGCGGACAACTGGATCCCGGGTCCGACCGCCGACCTCAAGCGCCTCCTCGAGGGGAAGCGGCGGTTCCTCGACAACCGTCGCGCGGCCGGGCGGACGGCGTCGATCACCGAGTGGCCGCTGACCCGCGACGTCATCATCGCGGACACGGATCGGGCGGCGCGGGAGCTCGCCGAGCGACACATCATGGTCGCCTATCGCAAAGAGTACGCGGGCGGCTGGCGTCACCCGTTCATCGACGCCTCCATCGCGACCGATCTGGACAGGCTCATGGCGGACCGCTTCATCATCGGCGGGCCCGAGCACTGCGTCGCCGCGATCAAGCGGTTCGTCGAGGCGTACGGCATGACCCATCTGATCTGCCGCACGTTCTTCCCCGGCATGCCGCACACCCACATCATGCGTGAGCTCGAGCTCATCGCCCGGGAGGTGATGCCGGCGTTTCGCTGAGTCGGCTCGCCGTCCGCAAGGTTCCCCTTGGTGTCGTGTAAGTATATGATATACTAGACGCTTGCCGGCACTACATCGAGAGACTGGAGTGAGATAGCGATTTCGCAAACAGCCTGGCGGCTCGATCGCTCGTACCAGTGGAACTACGGCCACGCCCCTGCCCTTCCTCGCGTCCGGCGTGTGCCGCCCGGGCCGGGCGGCCGCCTCTTCAACCACGCGCTGAACTCCCCTCTGGGGATCGCCGCCGGTCCGCTGCTCAACGCCAAGTGGGTCGAAGCCTACGCGCGCCTCGGCTACGACATCCTGACGTACGCCACCGTTCGCTCGGCGTATCGCCCCGCCTGGAGCCTCCCGAACATCCGCTGCGTGGAGAACCAGGAGCCCGCCGCCGTCGTCACCCGGCGGGTCCGGCCCGGGGCCTGCCGCACCCTCGCGGTATCGCTGGGGGAGCCCTCGACCGAGCCAGACGTCTGGCGCAAGGACGTCCGCCGCGCGAAGGAGCGGATCGGACCTGGCCAGATGCTGATCGTGAGCGTGGCGGGCACGCCGGAGCCAGGGCGCGACGCCGAGGCCCTCATCATCGATTACGCGCGCTGCGCGGCGTGGGCGGTCGAGAGCGGCGCGGACGCCGTCGAGCTCCACCTGGCGGTGCCCGACCCGTTCGTCGAGCAACCGCAGATGATCTACGAGAACATCCCGCTCGCCGCCCAGATTCTCTACCGCGTGCGGGCGACCGTCGCGCAGCCGGTGCTCGTCAAGCTCGGCGCGTTCCGGAGCCCGCGCGCGCTGCACGAGACGGCGACGAAGCTCGCGCCGTGGACCAACGGCTTCGTGCTGGTCCACGGCGTGTATCGCCGCGTTCTGGACGAGCGGGGCAATCCCGCGTTCGAGGGGTCGGGACGCGAGTCCGCGAACGTCGTCGGGCCCGACATTTTTTCCATCGCGTCGCGCCAGGTGGAGGAGATGCTCGCCTGGCGCCGGGCGGGGGCGTGGGAACGCGCCGTGCTCGCCGTCGGTGGGATCTCGACCGTCGAGCGCGCCCAGGACCTCGTTCGGGAGGGCGCCGACGCCGCGCTCGTCGCCACGGCGGCGCTCTTCGACCCGCTCCTCGCCGTCCATTTCCGCCAGGTCCGCGCGACCGCCGTAGCCTAGGTCCGGGAGGCGGGGGGCCGGGAGGCCCCGCCGCGTTCTGGACCAGGCTACGCGGAACGCGCGAGCAGCAGGTGAATCTGAAGCGCGATGGCACCGAAGGCGGGGCTCGCCCGGGTCTCGACCGTGCGCGGGCGCGGGAGCGGGACCGGGACGAGCTCGGCGACGCGCCCCGGCCGCGGGGTCAGGACGACGACCCGATCGGCGAGAAAGACCGCTTCCACGATCGAGTGGGTGACGAAGACGATGGTCTTCCGCGTCCGGCTCCCCTCGCCCCACACGCGCAGCAACTCCAGATTGAGCTCGTCGCGCGTCATCGCGTCGAGGGCGCCGAAGGGCTCGTCCATCAGGAGCAGCGGCGGATCGAGGAGCAGCGCCCGGCAGAGCGCGGCGCGCTGCTGCATGCCGCCCGACAGCTCACGCGGGAGCCTGTCGGCGAAGTCGCCGAGGCCGACGAGCCGCAGGAGCTCGAGCGCGCGGGCACGGAACGCCCCGGGGTCGAGCCCCGCGAGCTCGGCGGGGAGCAAGACGTTCTCGACGATCCGCCGCCACTTCAATAGGATTGGCGCCTGGAACACCATCCCCACGGCCGGGACGGGCCCCGTCACCGCGTGTCCGTCCACCGCGACCCGGCCCGTCGTCGCCGGGCGGAGGCCGGCGATGATCCTGAGGAGCGTCGACTTGCCGCAGCCCGACGGCCCGACCAGCGCGACGAGCTCGCCGCCGTCGACCCTGAACGAGATGGACCGGAGCGCCTCGACGGGGCCCGACGCCGCGCGGTACGTCATCCCGACCCCGTCGAGGACGATCAACGCCTGGGCGGCTCGATCTTCGTCAGGAACTCGTTGGTGAAGACCTCGTCGCAGCCGACCCTGCGCGGCATGTCGGGCATGTAGGTGTTGATGAGCTCCACCGTCGCGCACATCTTGGCGCGGTCCATCCAGCCGATCCCGTGCTTCGCATATCGGTCGGTCTTCATGAGCTCGAGCCCGAGCCTCAGGTTCGGCTCGATCAGCGCGAGGTCGATCTCGGGCACGCGCCGCTTGAAGATCTCGAGCGCGGCTCTGGGGTCGCCCATGACGTCCCGCCAGCCCGCGTAGGAGGCGGCGACGAAGTCGCGCAGGACCCTCGGGCGCTCGTTCAGCGTTTTCTCGCTCGCGATCACCGACATCGAGTAGGTGTCGAAGCCGTGCTTGTGCCACGGCATGCTGGCGACGTTCTCGCGGCCGAGGGCCTTCTCGTAGAACGGCAGGCCGGTGAGATAGTCCGCGACGACGTCGACGCGCTTCTCGGCGAGCGTCACGAACTTGGCCGCGGGCTCGATGGTCACCCACGTGACCTTGGACGCGTCGATGCCGTGGAGCTTGGCGAACGCCGGGAAGAGCTGGCGCTGGGCGTCGCCGGGGGGCGCGGCAAGCGTCTTGCCCTCGAGATCCTTCGGCGTCGCGATGGCGCTCGACTTCCACATCCACATGTTGAGCGGGGTGTTGTCGAAGACGGCGCCCACGATCTTCACCCGAGCGCCCTGCGCGATCCTCGGAATGACGACCGCCGCGTCGGCCAATCCGATGTCGGCGCGGCCGGTATCCACTTTCGCGATGGAGTCCCCGGAGCCTTTCGAGTTTTGAAGCTCCACCTCGAGGCCGCGCGCCCGGTAGTAGCCCTTCTCGAGGGCGACCCAGTACGCCGCGTGGTCGCCCACGGCGAACCAGTTCAGGGCGAAGACGACCTTCTGCGGCGACTGCGCGCCGGGCGCGCCGAGGGCCGCCGCCAGGACCGCGAACGTCGCGAGCATCGCGAGCGTCACGTGTCTCATCGTGTCCTCCTCACGTCGTGTCCGCCCAGGGCGCCCACGCGCGCGCGGCCAGCCCGACCGCACCGTAGAGCCCGAGCCCGATGACCGAGATCCAGGCGAGCGCCGCGAACGCGACGGGCGTGTTCAGGTTCGTTTGCGCATTCACGATGACCATGCCGAGGCCGGCCTGCGAGGCGACGAACTCGCCCACGATCGCGCCCACCACAGCGGCCGTGGCCGTGATCTTGAGCGCGGAGAGCACGTACGGGAGCGCGTTCGGCAGTCGGATCTTCACGAAGACCTTCCACTTCGGCGCCCCGAAGACGCGGCCGAGGTCGAGCAGCTCCTCGTCGATCTGCGTGAGGCCGACGGCGGTGTTGATCACGACGGGGAAGAAGCCGATCAGCGCCGCGATGAGCACGTTGGGCACGACGCCGTAGCCGAGCCAGAGCAGGAAGAGCGGCGCGACCGCGACCTTCGGGAGCGTGTTGACCACCACGAGGAACGGCACGAGCGCGCGCGCCGCGGTGCCCGACCACGCGATCGCCACGCCCAGCGCCACGCCACCCGCCCCCGCGAGCGCGAAGCCGCCGAGGATCTCGAGCGTCGTGACCCAGATATGCGCGTGCCACGGGATCGAGAAGTTCAGCGCGGCGCGGACGACCGCGACCGGACCAGGGAGCAGGTACTCGCGGATCCGCAGGAGCGGCGGCACGACCTGCCAGATCAGGAGCAGCGCGCCGAACAGCACGAGCGAGGGAACGTAGCGCCGAAGGGCTCCCCGCGTCACGGCGCGCCCATGATAGCGCGCGGCGCGTGTGCTACGCTACGGCCCGTGCGCTGGCTGATCGTCCTTCCGTTCGCGCGGCCTGGCCTCATGGGCATGGATTTCGCCGAGGAGCTCAGGGCGCTCGGGCGCCAGGTCCGCACGTTCGCGTATCGCCGGGACAACCCGCTCTACAAGAACCGTGGGACGAAGGCCGCGTACCAGCGCTGGATCCTGCGCCGGCTCGAACGGGTCTGTCTCGCCTGGCGCCCCAGCGTCGTCCTGGTGATCAAGGGCGGGCCGATCACGCCCGCGCTGATCCGGCGCGTGAAGTCGAGGCTCGACATCGCCTTCGTGAATTTCTTTCCCGACAACCCGCTCTGGATGCTGCCCTTCGAGGCGATCGAGGCGTACGACCTCTTCTTCACGAAGGAGCGTTACGCGAAGCGGAGCCTCGAGCAGGTCGGGCTCCGCAACCTCGCGTACCTGCCGATGTACTGCGTTCCGGGCGCGCACCACCCCGTGACGCCGACCGAGGAAGAATCGCGGCGCTGGGGCGCGGGGGTCAGCTTCGTCGGCAACCGCTACCCGTACCGCGAGCGGTTCGTCCGCGAACTCCTCGCGTACCCGCTGCGTGTGTTTGGCGGCGGCTGGGCGAGCGCCTCGGACCGAGCGGTCCGCGCGATCGCGGGGCCGCCCGTGTTCGGCGGCGAGAAGCTCCTGGTCTACGCGGCGTCCACCGTCTCCCTCAACCACCACCATCCGATGAACGACGTCGTGGGCGTGAACACGCGCACCTTCGAGCTCGCGGGGGCCGGGGCGTGCCAGCTCGTGGACCTCAAGGAAGACCTGCGCTCCCTCTTCAAGCCGGGCGAGGAGGTCGTCACCTACCAGGACCTCGTGGAGCTCAGAAAGGAGCTCGATTTCTACCTGGCGCATCCCGACGAGGCGCGGGCGATCGGTGAGAACGCCCGCCGGCGTGCCCTCGCCGAGCACACGCTGCGTCACCGCGTCGAGGAGATGCTCGCGACGCTCGACGAGCGCCACGGGAGACGCGCGTGACCGACTCGCTGGCGCGGAGCCTCACGTGCGTCGACTGCGCCACCGCCCACCCCCTCGCCTACCGGCTCGAGTGTGAGCGGTGTCACGGTCTCCTCGAGCTCACCTACGACCTCGAACGCATGCGGTCCCTCGGGCCCGCGATCCTCACGGGGACGGGGCTCTGGCGCTATGCGCCCGTCCTCCCCATCGCCGACCCGGCCCATCGCGTGACGCTCGGCGAGGGCGGGACGCCACTCCTCGACGCTCCGCGGCTGGCCCGAGACCTCGGCGTACGCCGCCTGCTCGTGAAGTTCGAGGGCTCCAACCCGACGGGTACGGTGAAGGACCGCTCCTCCGCCACCGCGGTCAGCGCCGCGCTCCAGTTCGGCTACCGGGCGACGTCGGTCGTCAGCTCGGGCAACGCGGGCTCGTCGATCGCCGCCTACGCGGCCCGCGCGGGCCTGCGTGCGCTGATCTTCGCGTACGCGCGCGCCTCGGCGCCGAAGTTACTGCACATGGCGGCGACGACTCCGGATCTGATCGTCTACCAGGGCGTGTACGACGACCTGATCCCGCTCTGGGACCGGCTCGTCGAGGAGCGACTCTTCTTCGACTGCGGCGCCTCGCGCAACGCCTACAAGCAGGAGGGCAAGAAGACGCTCGCCTACGAGATCGCCGAGCAGACCGGCTGGGTACCGCCCGACGTCGTCGTCGCGCCGGTCGCGGTCGGCGAGACGTTCATCGCGACGGCGCGCGGCTTTCGCGAGATGCACGCGGCCGGCTGGATCAGCCACCCGCCGCGCTTGGTCGCGGCCCAGGCGACGCGGGCGAACGCGATCGCGCGGGCGTTCCGCGAGGGGGCGCCGATCATGCCCCTCAAGATCGGCTACACCGTGGCGGAGGGGCTCGCCGCCGGCAACCCCGGCAAGAAGGGCGACTGGGTGCTCCGCCTCCTGCGCGAGGGCAAGGGGCTCGCGGGCGACGCGGAGGACGCGGAGATCCTGGACGCCCAGCGCCGGCTGGCGCGCACCGAGGGTGTCTGGGCGGGGCCCACGGGCGTCGCGACCCTCGCCGTCCTGATCCGCCTGCTCGCGCGACGGGAGCTCGATCCCGCGCAGACGATCTGCGTCGTCGTCAGCGAGACGGGGCTCAAGACCGAGGCGGAAGTGCCGAGCCGCGCCGGCGCCGCGTTCGACTACGACGCGCTCCGGCGGCTCGTCCACGAGCGTCTCGGCACCACGTAACCCCGGCGTCGGCCATGCCGCTTCCAAGACGGTTCTACCTGCGGCCGGCCCGCGCCGTCGCGCGCGATCTCCTCGGCTGCACGCTCGTCTCGCGGCGCGGCCGCGCGATCACGGCCGGGCGCATCGTCGAGGCCGAGGCGTATCTCGGCCCGGAGGACAAGGCGTCACACGCCGCCTTCAGACCCGGCAGCCGCTCGGTCTTCTACGGCGAGGGCGGCATCGCGTACGTGTACCTCAACTACGGGGTCCACTATCTGCTGAACGCGATCGCCGGGCCCGTCGGCCGGCCGGGCTGCGTGCTCATCCGCGCCCTCGAGCCCGTGCTGGGGCTCGCGACCATGGCGCGTCGGCGTCGCGTCGCCCGCGACTCGCCGCGCCTGGCGAGCGGGCCCGGGAACGTCACGCGCGCCCTCGGTATCACGCTCGCCGAGCACGGCGCCGACCTCTCCGCGGGGCGTCTCACGATCGAGCCGCCCGACCGACCGCGCGATTTCCGCATCGCCTCGGGCCCGCGCGTCGGGATCACGCGCTCGGCGGAGCTGCGTCTGCGCTTCTGGATCGTCGGCAACCGCTTCGTGTCGGCGTCGCCGGCGGAGGCGTCACGCCGGTCGCCCGCGTGCGGGGGCCGCGGCCGGGCGGGGAGCCCTCCGAGACCCGTAGCTTCTGGGCGTCGTTTCGCCACTGACTGAACGGAGTCGCTATGCGCAGCGAGTGCTCGCGTGGTCGAGGAGGGTTCCCCGCCCGGCCCGAGCCCCAGCCTACAGCGGGTACGGCACGAACTCTTGCGCGATCTCGACGACGCCGCCGAACCGCCGTCGCGCCTCGTCCGCCATCGCGGGGAGCTCATCGTGGTAGTCCGCCTCGATGTGCGCCAGAATGAGGCGCCGCACGCCCGCGCGCGCCGCGACGGCCCCGGCCTCGCCCGCCGTCGAGTGGACGCCGAAGCGCCCGCGATCACGGTCGGGGAACGTCGCCTCGTGGATCAGCGTGTCGGCACCCCGCGCGAGGGCCACGACCGCGTCGCACGGCTCCGTGTCGGACGAGTAGACGACGCCGCGCGCGCCCGCGTCGGCGCGGATGGCGAAGTTGGGCATGGAGCCGTGCTCCACGGGCGAGGTCCGCACGACGAGCGGACCGAGCTCGAAGGCGTGGGCGCCCTCGCCGGGCCCGATCGCCTGGACCCAGAGCGAGAACATCCCCGGCCGCTCCCAGACGCCGAAGAGCTTCAGGAGACTCATGAGGGGCTCGACGTGCTCGGGTCGGCACCGCACCACGAGCGGCGTCCGACGCCCGAGCAGAATCAGGTTCTGCACGAGCGCCGGCAGGCCATACGCGTGGTCCGGGTGGAGGTGCGTGACGACCACGTAGGCGACGTCGAGCGGGTCCACGCGCGCGAGTCTGAGCTTCTGCACGGGGCTCCCACCGCAGTCCACGAGCACCGCGCCCTCAGGCCCGACGAACACCAGCGAGGTCGTGTCGCGCGCCGGCGACGGGACCGCGCCGGAGGTGCCGAGGAAGGCGAAGTGGGTCACGGCTCCCGACGGAGCGCGTCGGGGTCGAAGAGCGCGTCGGGCAGGTTCATGTTGACGTCCACCGAGCGGACGGTAAACAGCATCAGCAGCTTGCCGCCCACAAACAGTTCCTGCCGGTACGGGAAGAAGAAGCCGCCGGGCAGCCGGCGGTGCTCCGAAAACGCCAGGTCGAGCGTCGTGGGACCGGTCGGCAGCGTCTCGCGCGGGACGAACGTGACGAAGCGGATGACCCCGTACTGAGCATCGAGCCAGACCGCGGGGACGTTGTGGTCGCCCGGCCGCGCGCCGATGACCGTGATCGGCCGGTCGCGCACGCGCACGACGTGGCTCACGTCGTCGCGGACGCCGAGCGCCCGCCACTCCGCCAGCAGGTCGGCGGCGCTCCGCCGGACGGGCACGAGCAGCCGCGTCCGGTCGCTCTCGGCCGGGAGGGCGGGCGCCTCGTACACCTTTCCGGCGGGCTGGCGGACGAAGACCCGGTCCCCGACGATGAGCCGGACCTCCCGTTGGCCCTCGACGGTCTGCTCGACTCGCTGACGCCGGGGCAGCTTGAAGAGCACGCGCTGCGTGCCCGTCGATTGGGCGTGGCGCCCGCCCGGGTCGTAGAGCGTGAGGTTCTGGACGATCACGAGGTCGGTCACGTTGACGTCCGAGAGGCGGGCGACGAACGCCTCGACGGCGGCCCGGGCGTCCTGCGCCGCGCTCGGAGGGGCGCCGACGCCGAGGGAGGCGAGAAGCAGCAGGAGGACGGCGGCGCGGGCCACGTTATCTGGTTATAATGCCTTACGTATCGTGAACGCAAACCATAAGGAGGGCCCGTGCCCACCGACGCGCTGAACACCGGCATCCTCGCCCTCGTCTGGAACTCGGGGCCGATCGCCAAGGTCGTCCTCGCCGTGCTCCTCGGCTTTTCGATCGTGAGCTGGGCGCTGATCGTGGACAAGGCGTGGCAGTTCCGCCGCATTCACCGCCAGACGATCGAATTCCTCAAGACCTTCCGCGAGGGCCGGCGGCCCTCGATCGTCTACGGGGCGGCGCGGCGGACGCGCGAGAGCCCGCTCTCCCAGCTCTACACGGCGGCGTACCAGGAGGTCTCGGGCCTCGGCGACGTCCCGGACCGCGTCGGCGACGACGCCGACGAGGGGTTGCCCGCCGAGCGGCTCGAGGCGGTCAACCGCGCGCTCCGCCGGGCCGCGGCGCTCGAGGTCGCGCAGCTGGAGCGGTACCTCCCCTTCCTCGCGACCACCGCGAGCGCGACGCCGTTCATCGGGCTCTTCGGGACGGTCTGGGGCGTGATCGCCGCGTTCCACGGCATCGGCCAGCAGGGCTCCGCGAGCCTGGCGGTCGTCGCGCCGGGCATCTCGGAGGCGCTGATCGCGACGGCCGCGGGCCTGGGCGCGGCGATCCCGGCCGTCATCGGCTACAACTACTTCGTGAACCGCGTGAAGCACTGGGCCACGGAGATGGACGGCTTCACACTCGACCTCCTGAACCTCCTGAGTCGGCCCGCGCCGAAGGTGGCGCGTTAGCGATGGCGTTCAGTCCCGAGCCCTCCGGCGCGTCGCGTCGCATCGGCACGAGCCTCGCCGAGATCAACATCATCCCGCTCGTCGACGTCGTGCTCGTGCTCCTGCTCATCTTCATGCTGACCGCGCCCATGATGTACCGCGGCATCGACGTCAACCTGCCGAAGGCCGCGTCCAAGCCGACGGCGGTCGAGGAGCGCATGGTCCTCACGCTGACCCGAGACCACTCATTGTTCCTCAACGACAAGCGCGTCGGATCCGGCGCGCTGGAGACGGCGCTGCGCCAGGCATTCGTCAACCGGAAGGACAAGACGCTCTACCTCAAGGCGGACGCCGCCCTCGCCTACGGCGCCGTGGTGGAGACCATGGACCGCGTGCGCCGCGCAGGGATCGAGCGACTCGGGATGGTGACCGAGCCGGCGCGCGAGCGCTGACGTCCGGCGGCGACCGCTGCCATGCGGCTGCGTGGACGCCTGCACCTCGGTCCGGCCCTCCGGCGGCTCCGGCTGCCCGTCAAGTCCACGGTCGTCTCGGTCGTCTTCCACGCGGCCTTCGCGGGGGCGGTGCTCTGGGGCAACGCGGTGTGGGGTGACAGTCAGTCGAAGCCGGTGATCGTCAACCTCGTCCCGGCCATCGCGGCCGTCGGCGCGCCGCAGGGGCGTCCGGAGATGCCGCCGCGCGCCGAGGAGCCGACCCCGCCCCGGCCGATCCCGACCGATCTGCCACGGCGCGAGGCCTCGCGCGATCTTCCGGCGCGTGAGCTGCCGGCACGCGATCTCCCCGCCCGTGACCTGCCGGACCAGGGCGTGCCGCCCCGCGCGCCGGGATTGCCGCGTCCGAGCGACAAGGAGCTGCCGACCGTCGCGAGCACGCGCACGCCCGCGCCGGCCCCGGCGCCAACCCCCGCGCCGGTGCCCGCCCCGGCCGCGCCGCCGCTCGGCCAGCGCACCGGATCGCCCCAGGGCGTCGGCGCGCTCACGCTCAACGTCACGGACTTCCCGTACGCGTGGTACGTCGCCGCGATCCACCGGAAGATCAAGGAGCGGTGGGACGGCTACGCGCTGGCCGGCCAGCAGCCGGCGGTGATCTTCGAGATCGGGAGGAACGGCGAGCTCAAGCGCGTCGTCGTCGACAAGAGCTCCGGCAACCCGTACTACGACCAGACGGCGATCCGGGCCGTCACCGAGGCCAACCCGTTTCCGCCGCTGCCGGTGGATTTCAAGAAGCCCACCCTGACGATCGGCCTGCAGTTCGCGTACGACCCTACAGCGACGAGGTGATCAGGTGAGACGAACCAGCGTCGTGGTCGTGATCGCCGTCCTCGCCCTCGTGGCCGTGGCCCTCCCATGGTCGCGCACGCCGGCGCCCCGCGCCCAGGGCGTGGACGTCTACATCAACATCACCGGAGGTGGCGCGAAGAAGCTGAACATCGCCGTCCCGGAGTTCACGGTCCTCGGGGGGACGGACACGGCGGGGCTCGGGAAGCTGCTCGCCTCGGTGGCCGGCCAGGACCTCACCTTCTCGGGCCTCTTCAGCGTCGTGGCGGGCACGGGCTCGATCCCGTCGAACAACCCCGAGGCGCTCCGGCAGTCGTGGACCGAATTCGCCGCGGCGGGCGCGCACGCCGCCCTTCACGGGCTGCTCACGCTCCGGGGCGAGCGGCTCGAGGCGGAGATGCGTCTGTACGACCTCACGTCCCCCGAGCACCGGCTGATCGCGGCCAAGAAGTTCGAGGGCCCGACGGCGCAGCCGCGGCGGCTCGCGCACAAGATCGCCGACGAGGTCGTGCTGCAGTTCACCGGCGAGCCCGGGGTCGCGGACACGAAGCTCGCGTACGTCGAGGGTCCGGCCGGAGCGAAGGAGATCTGGATCTCGGATTACGACGGCGCCAGCCCCGCGGCCGTCACGAAGAACGGCTCGATCAACCTGATGCCGGTCTGGAGCCCCGACGGCCGCTCGCTCGCCATGACGTCCTTCATGCAGGGCTACCCGGACCTCTACCGCCTCTTCCCGTTCGAGCGCCGCCCCGTGCAGACCCTCGCGGCGTTCGTCGGGATCAACTCGTCGCCGTCGTGGAGCCCGGACGGGCGCTCCCTCGCGGTGACGCTCTCGAAAGACGGCAACCCCGAGATCTACGTCCTCGCGGTCGCCACGGGGACGCTGCGCCGCCTCACCCGGCACGCCGGCATCGACACCGAGCCGGTCTGGTCGCCGACGGGTCAGCAAATCGCGTTCGTGTCCGACCGCAACGGACAGCCGCACCTCTTCGTGATGGATCCGGACGGGTCCAACGTCCGCCAGATCACCTCGACCGGCTTTCACACCCAGCCGCGCTGGTCGCCGAAGGGCGACACGATCGTCTACACGCAGCGAGAGGGCACGCACGACCTCTGGGCGGTGAGCCCGGACGGCTCGAACCCGCGTCGTCTCACCGCCGGTCCCGGCGACAACGAGGGCGCGGCCTGGGCTCCGAATGGGCGTCACCTCGCGTTTCAGTCGAATCGCCTCGGCCGGTGGCAGGTCTTCGCGATGCTGCTCGACGGCTCACCGCCGACACAGATCTCGCAGGGGCCCGCAGAGCACACAAGCCCCTCGTGGTCGCCGCGGCTGCCGTGATAGGATTGCTCGTCGTGAAACGAGACTCGAGGCCCAAAGGAGGCGTCATGGGTAGGCGTGGGGCTCACCTCACGATCATGCTGCTCCTGGTGCTCGGCGTGGTCGCCGCCGGTTGTGCGAAGCGCCCCGCCACGACCTCGGTGGCAGCGCCACCGCCGTCCGCGCCCGCACCCGCCGCGCCTCCGGCCACCCCTGCCCCGGCCCCGAGCACGCCGGCACCGGCCGCTCCGGTTCCGAGCACGCCATCCACGCCGGCACCGGCGCCGGCGCCTGCGGCGACCACCGCGCGACCGGCGCCCGCGGAGTTCGCCTCGATTCCGGAGCTGAAGGACATCCACTTCGACTTCGACAAGTACGACATCCGCCCGGACGCCGCGAGGACGCTCGACGCGAACGCCGCGTGGCTGAAGTCGAACGGGAATCAACTCCTCCTCATCGAGGGGCATTGCGACGAGCGGGGCACCAACGAGTACAACCTGGCGCTCGGCGAGCGGCGCGCGAAGTCTGCGATGAACTACCTCGTGTCCCAGGGTGTCCAGGCGAGTCGCATCACGATCATCAGTTACGGCGAGGAGCGACCGCTGTGCACCGAGCACACCGAGACGTGCTGGGCCCAGAACCGACGCGACCACTTCCTGGTCAAGCCCCGCTGACGTCCCTCGACGCCTCCGTGAGGCGGAAGACCGCGCTCCTCCTCGCGCCGCTCCTGATCGCCGGCGGCTGCGCCGGCGCCGCCGAGGTGACCGGCGTCGCGATGCAGCAGGACGTCTTCCAGCTCCGCTCGGAGGTCGCCCGGGCCCAGCAGACGGCCCAGCGCGCGAAGACGGAGCTCGACGGCCTCTCCGTCCAACTCGACCGTCGCGTGCGCGACCAGCAGACGGAGGGCGAGCGTCAGAGCGCCGCGGTAACGCAGCGCCTCGACGGGCTCGCCTCAACGCTCTCGACCTTGAGCGCGCGGCTGGACGAGCTCGCCACTCAGGTCGACGGGCTCGGCCGCCAGCTCCGCGGGGGCGCGCCCGCAGCCGCACGCCCCGCCGCGCCCGCGCCGGCCCCGCCGCCCGCCGCGGCGCCGCTCGCGGCCCCCGTCGCGCCCGCGCGCCCGACGACGGGCGCCCTCCAGCCTCAGGACATTTACCAGGCCGCTTATATCGACTTCAGCAAGGGGAGCTACTCGCTCGCGATCGCTGGCTTTCGCGAGTTCCTGCGGCGCTATCCCGATCACGACCTGGCGGGCAACGCGCAGTACTGGATCGGCGAGGGGTACACGGCGCTCGCGCGGAGCTACGCGAACGCAGACCAGGCGGACAAGGAAGCCGAGTCGCTCAACCAGGCGGTGCAGGAGTTCAGGAAGGTCCTCGCGAACTACCCGCGGGCGGACAAGGCCTCCACCGCGCTCTACAAGGAAGCGCTCGCGCTCATCGAGCTCAAGCAGCCGCAGCAGGCCGCGGCACGGCTGCAGTACCTCGTGGACAATTTCCCACAGGCGGAAGAGACGCCGCTCGCCAAGGAACGGCTCGCGTCGCTGAGGCGGAACGGCTCGCCGCGTTAGCGCGGATCGGCGCTAGTCGTCGAGGCCGAAGACCCACACGACCGTCATGTCGCGCTCGGGCGTGTGGTAGACCATGAGACTCGCGCCGGGATAGTCCGAGTTGGCCGAGTTGACGACCACCGGCGCCTCGAGGACGTGCGGGACTGGGCCCGACTCCCAGAGCATTATCGACACGAGGAAGGCGGCCACGAGCGCGCTCCCAACGGCCAAGCGGGGACGAAGCCACACCGGCTGGAGCGCGCGGACAGGGGTCCAGCGCTTCCCCTGCTCGACACCCCGGACGATTCCTGGCCAGAAGGCGGTCCAGTCGGGCTCCGGTACGCGTCCGGCCTGGCTCAGGACCTCCCGCAGCAGCGCCCGAATCTTGAGGACGCCCTCGGCCTCCCGCTGGCACGCCGTGCAGGCGGCGAGATGGCGCGCCGCCGACTCCGCTCGGGCCCCTTCTAGGGCCCCGTCAAGGTAGGCTCCGATCCGCTTCCGAGTGCGGTAGCAGGTCAGCACGATCGTTGGACGATCGAGCCCCTCGCCCGTATTCTCATGCGGGCATGATACCCGAACAGCCGGCGACGCTCGCGGTCGCCCCGGACGTCGCCCTCGAGAGCCGGCTCGCGGTCCCCCCCGGCGCGCCGGCGGGGGTCGTCATCTGCCATCCCCATCCGCTCTACGGGGGCGACATGGACAACCCCGTCGTGGTCCGCGTCCAACAGGTGTGCGCCGACCTCGGGCTCGCCACCCTGCGCTTCAACTTCCGCGGCGTGGGCGGATCGAGCGGGACTCACGGCGGCGGCGGCGCCGAGCAGGACGACGCGAGGGCCGCGCTCGACGCGCTCTCGAAGGCGACCGGCGCGCGTCCGCTCGCGATCGCCGGCTACTCGTTCGGGGCGTGGGTGGCGGCGCTCGTCGGATACCACGACGCGCGCGTCACGGCGCTCGCACTGATCGCGCCGCCGCTCGCGATGTACGACTTCGGCGGGGTCGAGGGCAAGCGCGTGCCCACGCTCGCGGTGGCCGGCAGCGCCGACCCGTACTGCCGGGCGGGCGACTTCCAGCGCTTCACAGAGCGGTTCGCGTGGGTGACTCCGGCGGTCATCGAGGGCGCCGACCACTTCTTCTTCGGCAAGCTCTACCCGCTCGGCGAGGCGGTAGGCGGCTGGGCGCGGGGGTGGATCCCTGCGGGAACGCGTTAGGAGCGCGTCTGGACAACGACGCTTCGAGCGCCGGCTCCGCCGGCGCAGTCCATCCTGGGGGGAGGATTCGGAAGGGGGGCGAAGCCCCCCTCCGAGTTTATCCGCGCGGCAGGCGCGCGGGCGTGGCGTTCCCGGCCGAGAGGATGATGCGAATCCCCTCCTCGACCGTGAGCCCCGTGGCGATGACGCTCTCGCGGTCCACGACCACGACGTCGCCGAGATAGAGGTTGTTGGTGGGAACGAAGACCGTCACCATGTCGCGTTTGCCGTCGGGGGTGTCCAGGAGGAGCTGGCTCGTGATAAACCCGAACGCGTACTCGCCGGCCCGCGGATGCTCCACGAGGACGACCGCCCGGAAGGCGGTGCGACGCTCGGGCGAGAAGGAGTCGATCAGCATCTTGATTGACGGATAGAGACGCCGGTAGATCGGCACGCGCATGAGGAGCGTGTCGCCCCAGGCGAGCACGCGACGGCCGACGACGTTCCGGGCGATCGTGCCCATGACGAGGATGATGGCCACCGCCGTCAGGAAGCCGAGCCCCGGCACGGCGCGGCCGAATATCTTGTCGAAGGTCGGGGCGAACACGTCGTCGATGCGGCTCCAGAAGATCCAGAGGAGCCAGGCGGTGAGGAAGACGGGGACCGTGAAGAAGAAGCCCGCGATGAAGCGGACCTTGAACCAGTTCTTCACGCGGGACGACATGATCGAGTCGAGAATAACACCACCCCGGCCCCGCGCGCTCATCACGGGCGGTGCCCGCCGGGTGGGGCGGGCGATCGCGCTCGCGCTGGCGCGCGCCGGCCTGGATGTCGCGATCGGCTACCACCGCTCGGCGCGGGAGGCTAGAGGCCTCGTGCGTGAGCTCGAGGCCGCGGGCGTGCGCGCCGTCGCGCTCCGCGCCAATCTGGCGGACCCTCGGGAGGCCCGCGCGCTCGTGCGCGACGCCGTGCGACGCCTCGGCCGCCTCGACGTCCTCGTCAACAACGCGGCCGTCTTCGCGCGGACGCCGTTCCTCCGCGCCTCCCCGGCGCAGTACGCGCTCCATCTCGACCTGAACTTGCGCGGCGCCTTCTTCTGCGCCCAGGCCGCGGCGCGCGCCATGCGTCGTCACGGCGGGCACATCGTGAACGTCGGCGACGTCGGCGCGACGAAGGGGTGGCCGGACTACATCCCCTACACGCTGTCGAAGGCGGGAATCGTCGCGCTGACGCGAGGCCTCGCGACGGCGCTCCGGCCCCTGGGGATCGCCGTGAACTGCGTGGCGCCCGGCGCCGTGCTCCGGCCGCGCAGCGTGTCGCCCGCGCGCTGGCGGCGGCTGACGCGCGGCCACGCGGGCAGCCCCGAGGACGTCGCGGCCGCGGTCCGCTTTTTCGCGACGTGCCCGTGCTACATCACGGGCCAGGTGCTCGGCGTGGACGGTGGCGAGGGCGCGTGACCCGCGCTACGGGAGCCGGATACGCCCGCCGCCCATCGTCTGTAAGAAATCGCCGAGCGAGGCGAAGCGCATGAAGGGGTTCTGGCGCCTCTCCGCGCCGATCGTGGAGGCGGGGCCGCCATAGTTGTGGCCGGGAAACAGGGTCGTGTCGTCGGGGAGCGCGCCGAGCCGCTGCGTGAGCGAGTAGTACATTTCCACGGGGTCGCTCCCCGGGAGGTCGGTGCGCCCGCACGAGCCGATGAAGAGCGTGTCGCCCGAGATCAGCCGCCCGTCGACGAGGAAACACTGGGAGCCCGGCGTGTGACCGGGCGTGTGCAGGAAGGTCAGCGTGAGCCGGCCGACCTTGAGCGTGTCGTGATTGTCCACCGGTGCCAGGTCGGAGCCCAGGCCCTTGAGGAACTCGCGTTCGGCCTTGTGGACGCGCACCTTCGCCTTCACGCGGCCGAGCAGCTCCTCGAGGCCCGGGATGCGCCCCGGCATCCCCCACGACTCGAGGCTCCCCCCGACGTGGTCCTGGTGGGTGTGCGTGACCAGGGCGTCGGTGATCGTCATGCCGTCGGCCTCGGCGGTCCCGACGATCGTGTCGATCTCCCACGCCGGGTCGACGACGACGCACTCGCGGGTCTCGGGATCACCGACGAGGTAGACGAAGTTCTGCATGGGCCCGAGTTCCATCTGCTTGAGGTAGATCGCCTGCGCGTCCACGCGCTCCATCGTATCCCAGCGGCTGACTCTGCGCTAGAATGGGACGCCACGGAACTATCATTCACCGCGGGGTGACGGATGACGACGGCCAAGGCCAGGGCGGCGGCGCGAGTGACCTACCAGCTCGAGACGCTCTGGGACTACGACTACGAGCCGACCCACGCCGAGTTGGAGACCCTCTACGAGACCGCCAAGAAGAATCAGTGGAACGGCTCGACGGCGATCGACTGGAGCCACCGGCCGGGCGCGGCCGGTCCGGTGCTCAACGTGCAGGTGGCGTTCGCGGGGACGAACTTCTTCGCGCGCCTCACGCCCGAGGAGCAGAAGGAGGTCGAGATCCGCGTCTCGGCCTGGCGCCTCTCGCAGTTTCTCCACGGCGAGCAGGGCGCGCTCGTCGTCTGCGGCCAGCTCGTCAACTCGATCCCCGAGCTCGACGCCAAGCTCTACGCCTCGACCCAGGTCGTGGACGAGGGGAGGCACGTCGAGGTCTTCGAGCGCTACGTCAAGAAGCTCCACAAGATCTACCCGGTGGACCCGCTCCTCAAGACCGTCCTCGACGAGATCCTGGCCACGAACCTCTGGGAGCTGAAGCTCCTCGGCATGCAGATGATCGTCGAGGGGCTGGCGATCGCCGCCTTCAACCTGATGCGCAAGCAGACGGCCGACCCGACCCTCGCCCAGCTCCTCGACTACGTGCTCCAGGACGAGGGGCGCCACGTGAACTTCGGGTACTTCGCGCTGCGGCGGTCGATCCCCGACATGGCGCCGGCCAAGCGCGAGTACCTGGAGGACTTCACGTTCAGGATCTGCGACGCGATGTACGCGCGCGACGAGCGGACGGGCTTCCAGTCGATCAAGACCGTGTGGAACGAGCTGGGCTGGGACGGCGACGCGATCTGGCGCGACACGATCGCCCACTCGCAGACGACGAAGGCGTTCAACAGCTTCCTCTTCCACGACAACCTGATGCCGCGTCTCGTGCGACTCGGGTTGATCTCCCCACGCGTCGAGCCCCGCTACCGGGCGATCGGCCTCTGCGTGTGAGGAGGCCCCGCCCGCTCGAATGACGCCCCGGTCGCTCACCCTCCTCCCGGCCCTCGCGCTGGTGGCCGCGGCGTGCGCCCCCTACCCCGTCGAGGGCGACTTCGCCGGGCGCCCGCTGAACGGGCACGAGGATCCGGGGCGAACGATCGTCCTGATCCACAACCACGGCTTCTCGCGGGCGCACGCGGGGACGTACCGGCCCGTGACGCCCCCGATTCTGCGACTCGCGGGCGACCGCAACCCGGACGTCGTCGTGTTCTCCCAGGTCCGCAACCTCGCCAACCCGACCGCGGCGGACCACGCGGCGTTCATCGCGTCGGCCGTCGCGTACTTCCACGCCGAGCGCGGCGTGCCGATCGAGAACATGATTCTCGCGGGCCAGAGCTGCGGCGGGTGGGGCTCGCTCTACGCCGCGGCCTTCACCTATCCGACGATCGGCGGCGTGCTCGCGTTCGCGCCGACGTGCCACGGCAAGCTTCCGCACCCTCCCGAGGTGCGCGCCCGCCGGGCCTGGGAGCTGGTGCGGCTCGCGGAGCGCCTCCGCGCGCAGGGCACCATCTTCTTGTACGACGGCGACTCGTACTACGACGTCGCCGAGTGGGAGGCGTTCACGGCGCGGCTCGCCCCTCGCGCGCCGTGGCTCCAGATCGTCCGCGTGAGTCGCCCGCAGATCCTCGCGCTCTGCGACGCCTGCGGCCGGGACAGCCACGGCGCGTACTGGGACAGGCGGTTCGCGGAGGCGTTCTTCGAGGACCACGTCCAGCGGACGATCGACGGCGTCCGCGCGCGGATCCGCGCGCGCGTGGCCCCCGGGGCCGACTAGCCCTTGAAGTCGTCGGGGATCTTCGGGAGCTCGCCGAGCGCCTTCGTGTCGACGGCGTAGATCGCGGGCAACACCTTGAGCTTCACGTACGCGTGGTCGCCCTCGTGTCGGCCCACGAGCACGGTGGCGATCTCGGCGCCGCCCGCGCGCAGCAGGGTGACCTCGAACGTGGGCGCGTCGAGCCCGTACCGCACGGGGTCCTGGCCGCCCGGCGCGGCGATCGCGTTCCACTTGAGCCCGCGGAGCGTATAGAGCAGGTTCTCCACGTTCGCGCCCTTCGCGGCGCCCGTCCCACCCTCGACCATCCGCCAGTCGGCCTCGCCGCTCCGCTCCACCACGACCGTCTGGCCGCCCGCTCGCACGCGCACGGTCTTGACGTCGCGCGGCTCGAGCGCCGGGAGCACCGTCCGGTCACGCAGCTCGGTGACCGAGCGCGCGAGCCCGTCGAGCGCGTCGGCGCCGACGATGACGACGGGCCCGCGGCCGGCGACCGCGGCGTACGCCATGGCCTTGCCCCCGCGCCGGTCGGGCGCCGGCGCCAGCAGCACCGTCGTGGGGGCGGCGGCGCCCGTCTCCGTGACCGTCACGCGCACGGTCGGCCGAGCGAGGTACCGTGGGATGCCTGACGCATCATCGGTGAGGAACGCCTGGGCCTTGAGGTCGCGGAGCTTGAAGAGGAGCGCGCCGGACTCGACCTGGTCGGCCGGCAGATTCTCGGGCGCGACGATCCGCCAGCGGTTTTGCTCCTGCGTGAGCGCGACCTTGCCCTTCGGACTTTCGAGGTCCACGCGCGCCACCTTGTCCCGGTCGACCTCCACGACGACCTTGTTCCGGAGCACCGCGACGTTCTTCGGCACGATCGCCCACGCCTCGGCGGGCAGCAGCAGCACCGAGGACTCGCCGGGCCGCATGGCGTAGGCGCCCTGCTTCGCCTTGTCCACACTCCCGATGAGGAGCGACGCGGTCGCGCGGTCCTTGTCCCTGCCCGTGTGGATCGAGACGCGGAGCGGCCGCACCAGGCCGTAGGGGGCCAGTGACTTCGGCGACTCGGCGACGAACTCCTTGATCCGGGTGGACCCGAGCTTGTCGAGGAAGGCCGTGACCGTCTCGGCGTCGGCGGCGAGCGCGACCGGGCGCGTGAGCCTCCACCGGCCGTCCACCTGCTCCACGGCGAGCGTCTCCTCGGGCGTGACCACCTCGAACGCGGTCACCTGGCGCTGGCCGAAGGCGAGCACGGTCTTGTCGCGGAGGTCGGCGAGCGGGCGCGTCACGTCCCGGAGGACCGTGTCCGACACGACGAACACGGCCGGCTTGTCCGCCTCGCGCGCGTAGACCCAGACACCCGTCGGGTTCTTGACGCCGAGCTGGAGGCCGAGCTGGCGGCCGTTCTTGAGTCGCAGCGTGACGACGGCGGCGGGCTTGTCGAGCCCGTACGCATCGAGCCGCGTCGGGGCGGACTCGATCTCGCGATCGACCCGCGCCGTCGTGAGCGTCGTCAGCGTCTCGTCGACCTTGCCCCGATCGCCGCGCGCCGTCACGGGTCCCACCAGCCGCCAGCCGTCGGGCTCGCGCTTGAGCGTGACGACCTCACCGCCGCGTCGGAGCTCCACCTCGGTGACGTCGGCCGCGTCGACGGTCCAGAGGCGTCCCTTCTGCGCCTCGACCTTCGCGCGCTCGGGCCCGCCCCTGATCTCGTAGACGTAATAGAAGGCGCCCAGCGCCAGGAGGACGACGGCGAGGATCGCGGTCGTCTGCCAACGCATCGCGAGCTACTGCGCGCCGCGGCGGCGGACGACGGCCACGACGCTGCCGGCGAGCACGAGCCCCGGGACCACGATGACGGGGAGCAGGAACACGAGCTGCGCTTGGTTCGCGTTGAGGAGGACGGGCGTCTGCCTCGCGTCCTTGGGGCGGATCGAGATCTGATCCTCCTCCTCCGCGAGCCAGCTCACCGTATTCAGGAAGAAGTCCCGATTGCCCTGGAGGTTCAGAAACTGGTTGGCGGCGAGGTTCGAGGTGCCGTAGACGACGATCCGCGCCTTGTCCTTCGTGGCCACGGCCGCCACCGTGAGCGGGCCCTTGGGGTCGGCGGGATCGGGCTTGGCCACGCCGCGCTGCAGCTCCTCCCGGTTGGTCTCGCCCCAGCTCTGCTCGCTCGTCCGTGCGAGCGAGTCCCAGCTCACCCCCTTGGGCATCGGCGCCGCCGCCGACAGCGAGCGCGTGAGCGGGAACAGCGTGCTGACGCCGCTCATCTCGCGCGTGATCGCGTGCGCCCCGTACTGCTGGACGATCGGCACCTCGGGCCCGATGCCGAAGAGCCGGCCGATCGGGTTGCTCTCGACGACGAGGTCGTTGTCCAGGACGAACCCGTACTTGGCGAGGTACTTCCGGAGGCCCTCGCTCTGGAACGGGTCGACCATGAGCAGAACCTTGCCGCCGCGGCCGATGTAGACGTCCAGCGCGTCGAACTCGGGCTGGAGGAGGTCGGTGCGCGGCCCGGCGAGGATCACCACCGCGGCGTCGTCGGCGATCTTCCCCTCGCGCGCGAGCGTGAGCGGCTTCACCGTGTAATTCGTCCGCTCGAGCGCCGCCTTCGCCTCGCTGAAGCCGGGCCGGTCGCTGTTCGTGAGTTCGTGCTCGCCGTGCCCCTGGACCACGTAGACGACGCGCTTACCCTCGCGCGTGACCTTGACGAGCCCGTTCGTGAGCTTCTCCTCCTCGGCGTCGAGAATTTTCTCCGACTTCGTCTTGGTCTCGAGCACGACCGTCCCGTACGCCTCGATCCCGTAGCGTCGCGCGAGCGCGGGCTCGCGATCCGGGTCGACGACGCGCCACGTGAAGCGATCGGCGCTCGCGTAGCGGGCGTACTGCTTGAACAGGTCCTCCGTCACGCGCTTGCCAGGCTGGTCGCTCCGGAAGAACCCGATCGCGCTCACGTCGGTCGGGAGGGTCCGTAGGAGTTGTATCGTTTGGGGCGAGAGGCTGAACCGTTTGTTCTCGGTCAGATCGTACCGCCACGAGTGCTGGGCCGCGAGCGCCTGCACGAGGCCCGTGACGCCGAGGACCAGCAGGATCATGACCGCGGCGTTCACCCCGTAACGCGTCGTCCGGCGGCCGAGGAGGCCCCGGTAGTCCTCGATCCGCGCGAGGAGCGAGGCCACGACGAGGAGCGCGCCGGCGACGAGCAGGAACCCCCGGTAGTGCGCCTGGCCGGGCCACACGAAGGGCAGCGCGACGCCCGCGGCGAGCGCCGCGAGGCCCAGAGAGCCTCCCCAGTCCAGGATCCTCCGGATCATCCCTTCCACCGGCGCGCTTCGAGGGAGCGGAGCGTGAGAAACAGCGCGAGCGCGATGAAGTTCGCGTAATACAGGACGTCCTTCGTGTCGAGGACCCCCTTGGCGAAGTTGTCGTTGTGCTCGAGGATGGAGAGGTGCTGGAGCACCTTGCCCCACGCGCCGCCGGCGTAATCCGCGCTCCACCCGATGATCCAGAGGATCAAGAGGATGCCGAAGGTCGTGATCGAGGCGACGATCTGATTCTCGGTCAGCGACGAGGCGAAGAGGCCAACGGCGATGAACGTGCTGCCCATCAGGAGGAGCCCGACGTAGCCGGTCGCGACCGGTCCCCATTCGAGCCGCGCGAAGGCGACGACGATCCCCGGGTAGAGGAGCGTGAGCACCAGCATGAGCCCGTACAGGGCGAGCGCGGCGAGATACTTCGCCGCCAGGACGGCGCCGTCCCGCACCGGGTACGTGAGCAGGAGCTCGATCGTGCCCGAGCGCCGCTCCTCGGCGAACTGCCGCATGGTCACGAGCGGCATCAGCAGGAGGAGGATGACGCTGATGTTCGAGAACAGCGGACGCATGACGCTGTCGGTCACGTTCAGCTCGCGGGCCATCGCCGGGTTCATCATCGACTGCATGGACGCGAGCGTGAAGAAGGCGAAGATGCTGTAGAAGAAGTAGCCCGCGATCAGCGCGAAGATCGCCACGACGACGTACGCGACCGGCGACGTGAAGTAGAGCCGCATCTCCTTCTTGAAGATCGGCCAGATCCTCACGGGCTCGACTCCTCTCCCGCCTGCTCGCCGGCCACCACGCGGATGAAGACCTCTTCGAGCGTCGTCCCCACCCGCTTGAGCTCGAGCAGGCTCCACCGCTGCTGGGAGGCGAGCGCGAAGATCTCGGCGCGCACGTCGCGCCCCCGCGCCGCCTCCACGACGTACCTGCCCGCGCTGTCCGTCACCGCTACGCCCTGGACGGCCACCACCCCGGGGATTCCGCGCATCGCGGAGTGCACCGCCGCCGGCGGCCCCACGATCTCGACCTCGACGCGCGCCGTGGGAAAGAACTGGTCGACGAGTGTGTCGATGGGGCCCTGCGCGACGATCGACCCCTTGTTGATGATCACCACGCCGCCGCACACCATGGAGACCTCGGGCAGGATATGCGTCGAGAGGATCACGGTGTGCCGGCCCGCGAACGACTTGATGAGCGAGCGGATCTCGGTGATCTGTTTCGGGTCGAGGCCGAGGGTGGGTTCGTCGAGGATCAGGACCTCGGGATCGCCGAGGATCGCCTGCGCGAGTCCGACCCGCTGCCGGTAGCCCTTCGACAGCCGGCCGATGAGCCGGTGCTGGACGTCGGTGATGAGGCAGCGCTCCATGACCTCCGCGACCCGGCGCCGACGCTCGGCGCGCCCCACGCCCTTGACCTCGGCGACGAAGTCCAGGTACGGCGCGACGCGGAGGTCCCCGTAGAGCGGGACGCTCTCCGGGAGGTAGCCGATCCGCCTGCGGACCTCCAGCGACTCGCGGAACACGTCGTGTCCCGCGACCTGCGCCGTCCCGCTCGAGGCGGGCATGAAGCAGGCGAGGATGCGCATCGTCGTCGACTTCCCCGCCCCGTTCGGGCCGAGGAAGCCCACGATCTCGCCCGGCGCGACGCTGAACGACACGTCCCGGATCGCGGTGATCGGGCCATAATGCTTCGTGAGGCGCTGTACTTCGATCATTCGAGGCTGACCGACGGATTATACACTGTAGCGGGGCCCGCGAGGCCGGCATCAACCGCAGGTGGCCCGAGAAAGGCACGCTCAGCTCCGTTGTGGCGGGGCCCGCGCCGGCATCAACCGCAGGTGGCCCGAGAAAGGCACGCTCAGCTCCGTTGTGGCGGGGCCCGCGAGGCCGGCGCCATTGGGTGGGTGGCCTGAGGCCAGGCGCGACCCGGCTCCGTTCCCCACATCGCTTTTCATTCCACCCGGGTCCGCGAGGCCGGCGCCAGCGTGGGTGGCCTGCCCTCGGCACGCTACTCCCTCCCGACCACCGGCATGATCTCCCCGAGCCACGCGGGCACGGCGATCATCTTGCTCGTGGCCGGGTCCAGGCAGGCGTGGAGCGTCGAGCCCGTGGCCACCGTCGCGCCGTCCTCGCTCACGATCTCGTAGGAGAAGCGGAAGCTCGCCCGCCTGCGCTCGCTCACCCAGCAGCGGACCTCGAGCAGGTCGTCCAGACGCGCCGGGCGCACGTAGCGCACGACCGCCTCGACCACAGGGAGGTGGACCTTCCGGTCCACGTCCGACATCGGGAGCCCCTGCGCGCGGAGGAATTCGACGCGGCCGACCTCGAAGTAGGTGAGGTAGTTGCCGTAATAGACGATCTGCATGCAGTCCGTGTCCTTGTAGCGGACCCGGATTTTCGTGCTGGTCATTCCACTCAGAGATACTGGCCGTAACGGATCTTCTCGACCACGCCGCGCACGCCCTTGTAGCCGTCGATCGCGTCGAGCACGTTCTCGGTGGTCACGAGCGACGACGGGGCGCCCGCCGCGACGGCGTGCACCTTCGCCTCGAGGGTGCGCCTGAGGATCACCGAGATGTCGGCGCCGCTCATGCCACCCATCACCGGGAGCACCTTGTCGTAGTCGATCGGCGCGAAGATTTGCCGACCGGCGTTCTTCTCCGTCCGCACGCGGATGAGCTCCAGGATCTCACGCTGGTCGTCGGTGTCCGGGAGCGCGATTTCGATCAAATGGTCGAGGCGTCCCGGCGCGACGAGCGTGGGATCGAGCGCGTCGGTGCGGGTCGTCGTGGCCACGATGAGGACGCGCGTGGACGGTTCCATCGCGTCGAGCTTCTCGCAGAGCGCGGCGACCAGGCGGGCGCTTGCCTCGCGCGCTTGCGGCGGGGGCAGGAGGTGCTCGAGCGACAGCGCCTCGGCCTCGTCGAGGAAGAGTACCGCCGTTCCCTCGCTCGTCACGATCCGGAGGATCTCCTGGAGCAGCTCACCCGTGTTCACGCCGAACTTGGAGGTGAGGTTGGTCAGCTTGAGGTGGTAGAAGATCGCGCCCGACGCCGTCGCGAGCGCCTGGGCGAGCTTCGTCTTGCCCGTGCCGGGCGGGCCGTACAGGAGCAGACCCTTCGGCGGCGCGATGCCCCACCGCGAATAGAGATCGGGGTTGGTCAACGCGACCGCGAATCCGCGCAGCTCGGCCTTCGCCTGCCGGACGCCGCCCACGTCGTCGAAGGTGACCGTCGGCCGGAACTGCGTCTCGACCCGTCCGGTGAGGTCGCCGAACTTCTCGCCGAGCTTTGCGAAGACGTCTTCGAGTCGCCGCTGGAGCGCCCACTCCTGGTCGTCGCGCTTCTGGCGGTCGGCCATGGCGTCAGATGGACGGCCCGCCGCGCGGGGCCCGGGCGCCAGTCTTCTCGAAAACGCGGTCCTCGACAAGCACCGGCGCCTTGGCGCGGATCGCGAGCGCGATCGCGTCGGAGGGGCGGGCGTCGAGCTGCACCTCCGCGCCGTTGGCCGTGAGGTAGATCATCGCGTAGTAGGTGTCGTTCCTGAGGTCGGTGATCACCACGCGCGTCAGCGCCACCTTGAGGCGGCCGAAGAGCGTCAGGAACAGATCGTGCGTCAGCGGGCGCGGCGGCGTCGCGCCCTGGAGCGGCACCGCGATCCCGGTCGCCTCCGCCAGGCCGATCGTCATCGCCAGCGACCGCTTGTCCCGCTTGCCCTGCAGCAGCACCGTCGGCTGCTGCGTCCGCTGGTCCATCAGCACCGCGACGACCTCAACTTCCTGAGGTCCCGTCGCCTTCGGCGGGCTCACGTCCGCCCCCTCGGGTGCGAGCTGCGCCCGCTCGGGCGCCCCCAGCACCGCAAAACTCACCAGCGCGATCACTCCGGCCCGGCCGCTCGTGGTCATTCTCGCCACCCCGTTTCCCCTGCGACTTCCGAGAGTATAACGTCGTCCCCGCGCGGTGCGCGAGAACCACCTCGGCGCGTGTCGGACTCGCCGCGGTCGCGCGCCGGCTTTGCCCGCGCAATCCGTTCACGGGCGAGGCCGCCGCGGGTAACCGGGGGGAGCGGCGTCGCTCCCCCCGACGTCGGACTAGGCGTGCTCGAGCCGGAGGCTCAGCGCGAATCCCGCGAAGAGCAGCGACGTCAGGATCGTCCACATGAACGCGTAGCCGACGCTGTGCGTGACATAGCCGAAGACGAGCGCGCCGGCCGTCTGGCCCGTGAGAAAAACGGAGCTGAAGATCCCGACGACGACGCCGCGGCGCCCGGCGGGCGTCTGGTCGGTCACGAGCGCCGCGAGTCCAGGGTAGAGGAACCCATGGGCGCCGCCCGCGAGGAGGCCGGCCAGGAAGAGCACGGGCACCACCGGCGTCTGACTCGTCCGGGCGACGAGAAACGCCGTGATGGCCAGGAGTGCGGTAGCGACCGCCTGCATGAGCATGGACGGAACGATGACGGCCCGGCGGCCGCGGGTGTCGATGAGCCGTCCGCCGAAGACGCGCACGCCGATCGCGGCCAGCGCGTACGCCGTGTAGAAGAGGGCGAGTGTCTGCACGCCGAGGCTCTCCGCGAACGTCGGCAGGAACACGAAGATCGTTCCGGCGCCGAGCCCGAAGAAGACGGTCACCCCCATGCTGAGGCGGAAGACCTCGCCGAGCGCGCCGCGTTCCCAGAGAAACCCCTGGACCGGGCGTGGCGTCGCGCGCCCCTGCTCGCGCAGGCCCAGCACGATCCACCCGGCGACGGCCGCGACGGCGGCGGCCATCGTGAAGAGCGCGCGAAACCCGAGGCGGCGGATCACCCACTCACCGAGGAGCGGCGCGATCGCCGTCGCCGTGAGCCCCGCGACCCCGTAGATGCCGAGCGCCCACCCTCGGCGGGCGGGCGGCACCAGGTCGATCACGAACGAGTAGTTCGATACGAAGAAGCACGAGAAGCCGAGCCCCTGGACCGCGCGGACGAAGGCGAGCAGCAGAATCGACGGCGCCACGGTGGAGACAAGCGCGGCGAAGATCACGAGGGCGACCCCCACGAGCATGAAGGGCCGCCGGCCGACGGCGTCGGTCCACGGGCCGATGAGCGGCTGGCAGACGATCCCGACCGCGTTGTACAGGCCCATGACGACGCCGATCTCGACCTCCGTCCCGCCGAGGGCGGCGATGTAGAGCGGCAGGAGGATGAAGCCGTTCATGCTGAGGAAGAAGAAGAAGTTGGTGGCCGTCGCCCGCAGGAAGATATTGTCGGCTAGAATGGGCGACACACGCGATTATCGCATGACGACGATCGACTCCGTGCTGCGCCGGTCGCTCGACGACCGGTCCGGCGAGCTGATCCTCACGCTCGATCCCCACTTCCAGGGCCTGCCCGACACGGCGCACGGAGGCTCGGTCCTCGCGGCCTTCGACGCGCTCGCGGGCCTGACCGGTCCGCGCCACGTCGGTGGCGTCTACCGAAAGCGAGTCCCCGTCGGCGTGCCCCTCGCCCTCACCCACGGGCGCACGGAGGCGACGCACACGTTCGTTCTCCGCGATGCCACGAGCGTCCTGGTCGATGGTCGTGTGGCGCCGGTAGCGGATACGCGCCGGGGTGCGCCGGCGCCTCTCGGAGACCCATTGCTTCTGGGCGTTGCCGAGCACGGCACGGGTGAAACGTTCGCCTTCGGCTCGGTAGCTAGTGTGGTCGACGAGGGGCGCCGGCGCACCCCGGCGCATCAGCTGCCGATATCGCGCACGTGCTTCGCGTGCGGCGTCGACAATACGCTCGGGCTACGCGTGCGGCTCGAGTTCGACCACGCGGAGGTCCGCGGCGCGTGGACGCCGCGCGAGCCGTTCAGGACGGCTGACGGCACGCTGACCACGGTGGCGCTCACGACGCTCTGCGACGAGGCGGCGTTCTGGCTTGGCGCGCTCGCGACGGGCGAGTCCGGCATGACGACCGAGCTCGCGGTCACGCTGCGCCGGGCGGTCCCCTTCCTCGGGGCGCTCACGGTCACGGGCGCCCGCGCCGCAGCGCGGCCGCAACCCGACCCGCGCTACTGGGACACGGAGGTCCTCGTGTGGACTGAGGACCGCACCCTCGTCGCGTCGGCGCGCATCACGTTCGTCGTCGTCCGCGGCGCCGCGCGTCGGCTCGTCCAGGGCATGCTCACCATGAACGACCCGGCCGTCGTCGCGCGGGTCTTCCCCGCGTACGCTCGGTAGCGGCGGACGGGCCTCGGCGTGACGCTCCGCACGGCCCGCTGGGTGATGCTGCTCGTACCGGCCTCGCTCTACGTCTTCTCGTGGGTCCACCGCGTCGCCCCCGCGGTCGTCGCCGCCGACCTGATGCGCGCCTTCTCGATCACCGCCGCGGCGCTCGGCAATCTCGCGGCGATTTACCCCTACGTGTTCGCCGCGATGGCGCTGGTCGCCGGCGGCCTCACCGACACGCTCGGCCCGCGCTGGACGCTCGCGCTCGGCGGCGCCACGATGGGGCTCGGCGCGGCACTCTTCGGCGGCGCATCGACCTTTGGCGTGGCGTTCGCGGGGCGGCTCCTCGTCGGGCTCGGCGCGTCGGTCATGCTGATCGCGTGGCTCAGCCTGGCCGCCGCGTGGTTTCGCCCCGACGAGTTCGCGACGATCTCGGGCTGGACGCAGACGGTGGGCAACGCTGGCGCCCTCCTGGCCGCGTCCCCGCTCGCGCTCCTCGTCGAAGCCGTCGGGTGGCGGCACACGTTCGTCGTGATCGGCGGCGTCACGCTCGTGCTGGCCGCCGGCGCCGCCGGCCTGATCCGCGACCGCCCCGAGGGCATGGGGTTCCCGCCGGTCAATCCAGAACACGCGCGGCGGAGCGTGCCAACGCTCCGCGAGGTTCTGCGGGGCGTCCCCGAGGTCATGCGGAACCCGCGCACGTGGCCGCCGATCCTCGCCACGTGCGGGATCTACACGACCTTCATCACCTTCCTCGGTCTCTGGGGCGTGCCGTACCTGACCCAGGTGTACGGCCTCACCCGGGTTCACGCGGCGACCGTCGTCTCGATGCTCGCGGTTGGCACCGCCATCGGCTCACCCGTGGTCGGCTGGCTGTCCGACCGCTGGCTCGGCCGACGCCGGCTGCCGATGGTGGCCTTCGCGGCGCTCTACGCCGTGTGCTGGATCGGGCTCGTGCTGCCCGCCGACGCGCGCCTGCCGGTTTCGTGGCTCATCCCCTTCTTCCTCGTCACGGGCTTCGCGGCGTCGGGGCTCGTGCTGGTGTGGAGCTGCGTCCGCGAGGTCAACGACCCCGCGCGGGTCGGGATCGCGATCGGCTTCTGCAATGTGCCGATTTTCCTCGGCGTCGCAGTGCTCCAGTGGCTGACCGGCGTGATCCTCGACGCGAGGTGGGCCGGGCTCACGGCCGGCGGGGCTCGCCACTACCCGCCCGCGGCATACCAGGCCGCCTTCACCGTCTGCCTCGCCCTCGCCGCGGGCGCGCTGATGGCCGCGCTGTGCGTCACCGAGACGCGCTGCCGCAACGTCTGGACACGCCGCGCCTGACGCTAGCCCTTCAAGTGCTTCGCGAAGAACGCGAGGCAGCGCTTCCAGCCGTCCTCGGCCGCCTCCTTCTTGTAGACCTGCGGCCGGTCGTCGGAGAAGAACGCGTGCGGGGCGCCCGGGTAGAGCACGAACTCGACGTTCGGGTTCGTCTTCTTGAGCTCGGCCTCGAAGCGCTTGACGTCGTCCGCCGGGATCCCGCTGTCGGCCTCGCCGTACAGACCGAGCACCGGCGTCCTGATGCGCGCCACCAGGCTAAACGCGTCGACGCCCGGCGCGTCGGGGTACGTGCGCTTGACGTGGCCGTACCACGGCACCGCCGCGGTCACGCCAGGGTACTCGGCGCTCACGTGGAGCGTGAGCGCGCCGCCGCCGCAGAAGCCAGTGACGCCGAGCCGGTCGGCGCGCGCCCAGCCCTGCTGCTTGGCGTGGTCGGCAGCGACCGAGATGTCGCCGAGGTATTGCATCCGGGTCACTTTGCCGGCGATCGCGCCCATCTCCTGGAAGTTCTTCCCCTGCATCCCGCCCTCGCGCTGGTAGAGCTCCGGCGAGATCGCGTAGTAGCCGGCGTGCGCGAAGCGCCGGACCACGTCCTTGTGGTGCTCACTGTTACCGGTGAAGCCGGAGATCACGACGACCACGGGGTAGCGACCCGGTGCCTCCGGGCGCGCGTCGTACGCCGCGATCATCGTCGCGCCCACGTTCAGCTGGAGGTCGCGGGCCGTGATTCCCTTCGTGTCGGTGACGATCGCCTGCGCCAGCGAGATCCCGGGGGTGAGGACGCCACCCACCGTCGTGTACGCGCCGAACTTCAGGACTTCCCTGCGGCTGAGCGGATTGGCCATACGCGCCTCCTGGCGTCTTGAATCACTGTCCAATCAACAATCCATTGTAGCGGGGTCCGCGAGGCCGGCAGACTCCCTGGGTGGCCTGAGCAAGGCACGAGCCGGCTGCGTCCCTCCAATCAACGATCCGTTGATGGTCGGGGTTCCCGCATTCAACGGGCCGAGGACTTCTGCTTCTCGGTGTCCACCCAGTCCTGCCACGCCTGCTGGGCCAGGCCGACGGCGACTTTCCCCCCACAGCGTACGAGCGGCGTCCGAAGCAGCCGCGGCTCGTCGAGGGCGCGGGCCAGGAGCCGCTCGGGCGAGTCGCCTGCGACGTGCAGGCCGAGGGCGCGGAAGCGCGGGCGATCGGGGTCGATCAGCGCGGCGGCGCCGAAGCGCTCGGCGAATCGGCGAAGCTCACCGCGCGTGGCCGGGCGCTCCGCGAGATCCACGAGGTGCACCGGGACCCGCCGCTCCGCGAAGAAGCGGAGCGCCTTGCGAGTGTCCGGGCAGTCGTGGAAGCCGAAGATCTGGACGTTCGTCGTCACGAGCCGCGGCGGCGCTCAGCTGGCACTGCCACCCCGGGCCTGCGCGGCGCGCGCCCTCAGCGCCTCCCAGACGGCGAGCGGGATCGCGGGGGTGCCCGGGTGAGTCGCCTTCCCCAGGTGAGGCCCGTGATAGTCGGAGCCGCCGGTCGCGACGAGGTCGTGCTGCCGGCAGAGCTCGAGGTATGTCGCGGTCTGGGCCGGCGAGTGCTCGGGATAGTACGTCTCGATCCCCATGAGCCCCGCGCGCGTGAGGTCGGGAATCAGGTCGTCGCGCCCCGCGAGGCCGGGGTGCGCGAGCACGGGCACGCCCCGCGCTCGGCGGATCACGGCCACGGCGTCCGCGGGCGTCAGGCGCTTGCGCGGCACGTTGGCCGGCCCGCCCGCGCGCAGGTAGCGATCGAACGCCTCGCGGACGGACGCGACGTACCCGCGGTTGACCATGACCTGGGCGACGTGGGGCCGGCCCGCCGACCCGTCCCGCGCGAGCGCCAGGACCTCGGCGGGATCGATGGGCATGCCGAGCTCGGCGAGTCGCTCTGCCATACGGTAGACACGCTGCCGGCGCTCCGCGCGTTGCTCGCTCAGGAACTGCTGGAACCACGCGACCTCCCAGTCCACGGAGTAGCCGAGGACGTGGATCTCGGCGGGCCCACCGTCCCCTCGGCCCGGTACGTCGCAGTTGATCTCGAGCCCGGGGACGATCTGGAGCGGCGGATGGTGGCGCGCCTCGTCCATCGCCTCGGCGAGCGCGTCGGTCGAGTCGTGGTCCGTGATCGCGAGCACGCGCACCCCGTGCTTGACCGCCAGGCGCACGAGCTCGCGCGGCACGAGCGTGCCGTCCGACGCGGTCGTGTGCGAGTGGAGGTCGACCGCCCCGCCCAACGCTAGCCCGTCAGATAGGTGAGGATCGTGCGGACGCCGACGCCCGAGGCGCCCTTGGGGACCAGCGGGAGGTCCTTCTCGCTCCACGCCGGCCCCGCGATGTCGAGGTGCGCCCACGGCAGGTCGCCCGCGAACTCCTTGAGGAAGAGCGCGGCGTTGATCGCGCCGGCGCCGCGCGGACCGACGTTGTTCAGGTCCGCGACGTCGCTCTTGAGGTGCTCGCGGTATTCGTCGAGCAGCGGGAGCTGCCAGAGCCCTTCGCCGGCGGTCCCGGCGGCCCCGAGGAGACGCTTGGCGAGGTCCGCGTCGTTCGACAGGAGGCCGGCGCAGAGCGGGCCGAGCGCGACGACGCAGGCGCCGGTGAGCGTCGCGACGTCGATCACCTCGTCGGGCTTGACGCGCGCGGCGGCGTAGGAGAGCGCGTCCGCGAGCGTGAGGCGTCCCTCGGCGTCGGTGTTCCCCACCTCGATCGTCGTCCCGTTCATCGCCCGCAGCACGTCGCCCGGGCGGAGCGCCGTGCCCGACGGCATGTTCTCGGTGGCGGCGATCAGGCCGTGGACCTCCACCGGCGACCGCAGCTGCGGCAGCGCGCCCATGATCCCGAGCACCGCCGCGGCGCCGGCCATGTCGTACTTCATCCGCAGCATGCCCTCGGAGGTCTTGAGGTCGAGCCCGCCCGAGTCGAACGTGATGCCCTTGCCGACGAGCGCGACGCGCTTCTGACGACGGCCCGGGGGCGCGTACGTGAGGTGGATGAACTTCGGCGGCTCGGCGCTTCCGGCCGCCACGCCGAGGAACGCGCCCATCCCCATGCGGCGGCACTCGGCGCGGTCGTGGACCTGGATCGCGAGCCGGCGCTCCTTGGCGACCTGCGCGGCGGCGCGGGCGAGGTCGCTCGGGCTCAGCTCGTTCGCCGGAGCGTTGATGAGGTCGCGCGCGTAGGCGGTCGCGCGCGCGAACACCTCGCCCCGGTGCGCCCCCTCCGCGATCTCACGCCCGTGGCGACCGTCGGTCTCGACCACCCGCAGCTCCTCGACGACGCGCTCGGGCTTCTCCTTCTTGAAGCGATCGAAGGTGTACGTCCCGAGGAGCGCGCCCTCGACGAGGGCCTGCGCGCGCTCGCGGGCGGGCAGCCGGTCGCCAAGGACCTCCGCGGCGACCGTGCGGGCGCCCAGGTCGCGCGCGCGGCGGAGCGCCCCCGCGGCGCCGCGACGCAACACCTCGAGCGTCGTCTCAGCGCGCCGGCCGAGCCCGACGACGACCACGCGGCGCTTGCCCGCGTGGACGTGCATCACCTGCCCCGCCTTCGCCTTGAACCTTTCGGCATCGAGCGCGGCCTTGATGTGCCCCGCCGCCCCGCGGTCGAGGCGGGCGAGCGCGTCCGGCAGCTTCGTCTCCTCGGCGTAGAGCCCGACGACGAGCGCGTCGGCCGCGACCTCCTCGAGCCGCTTGGTGACGACCTCGATCTTCACGCTCTCGCTCCTCCCCTGAGGGTCTGGGCGCGGCGGATCATGTCCACGAGCCCATCGGTCGTGTCGAGCTCCGCGACCCGATCGATCTCGACCCATCGCGCCTCGGCAGCGTCGCTGCCGGACGTGAGCCGCGTGGACTCGGGGTACGCGAGGTAGTCCACCAGCACGTAATGATACTTGACCCTTCCGGCGGCATCGCGGGTGACGCGGTCCACCACGCCGGCGACGCCCGCCACGGTGATCGCGAGCCCGCATTCCTCGGCGACCTCCCGCAGCACGGCGTCCCGCGTCGTCTCGCCGAGGTGGACGAGGCCGCCGGGCAGGCTCCACTTGCCGAGGGCCGGGGGCCGGCCGCGCTTGACGAGCAGCACGCGGTCGCCGTCGAGGACGACCGCGCCGACGCCGACGCGCGGCTCGGCCGGATACTCGCGGCTCACACGGGGCCGGCGAGCCACTCGGCCGTGGCGTACTTCTCCTCGACGAGCCGGGCGGCGTGCGCCGTCTCGTCGGCGGTGAGGCCGTCGGCCCTGAGGCGGAGACCGTGCTCGCGCTCGAAGGCGTGAGCGAGCGCGGCGGCGACGTCGTCGAACTTCGGCCGGTGGCCGAGCGCCGCCTCGAGCGTCGTCAGGGTGGCGAGCGGGTCGCGCGTGGTCGGAAAGAGCGTCCGGAGGCGCGGCGCGTCGACGCCGAGCAGGATCGAGCCGTGCTGGACGAAGCACCGGCCGTGCCGCCGCTGGGCGCTGCCGACGACCTTGCGCGCGGCGATCTCGATCTCGTAGCTCCCGGTCCGCGCGAAGCAGAACGCGGGGGTCGGGTCCCCGCCGCGCGCGACCGCGACCATCGCGACGGGCGCGCCGAGCGCCCGGAGCCCGGCGACCAGCGCGCGCGCGATCCAGCGATAGGTCTCGCCGAGGTCGCGGGCCCCGCCGAGGTCGTCGGTGGTGGCGACGACGCTGTAGGTCAGCTCGCGCTCGGGGCCGTCGTGGTAGATCGCGCTCCCCCCCGTCGGCCGCCGCACGAGACCGACGCCGAGCCGCCGGCACGCCTCGACGCTCACGTCGCGATCGAGGGCCTGGCCGTAGCCGAGCGACACCGTGGGCGGCGCCCAGGCGAAGAACCGGACGGTCGAGGGGGAGGTTCCCGCCTGACGCCCGCGCCAGACGGCCTCGTCGATCGCCATGTTCGTGGCGCCGTCGCACGGCTCCGTGACGAGCAGCCGCCACGGGCGTCCCGGCGTCACTTCGCCGCGGGGCTCCACCGGAGGTCCGGCTCGCGCGCGGCCCGGGTCTGGTCGAGGCGGCGCACGGGTGTCGTGACGGGCGCGTCCTGGACCACCTGGGGCGACGTCTCCGTCTCGCGGGCGATCTGGATCATCGCGTCGCAGAACGCGTCGAGCGTCTCCTTCGCCTCCGTCTCGGTGGGCTCGATCATGAGCGCCTCCTCGACGATGAGCGGGAAGTAGGTCGACGGCGCGTAGAAGCCGAGATCGAGGAGTCGTTTGGCGATGTCGGTCGCGGTGACGCCGAGTTTCTTCTGGCGACGAGCGGACAACACGCACTCGTGCATACACGGTCCCGGCACCGCGACATCGTAAGCCTTCTCGAGGCGCTTCATGATGTAGTTCGCGTTCAGGATCGCGTTGTCCGCCACACTCCGCAGGCCGTCGGCACCCATCGTGCGGATGTAGGTGTACGCGCGCACGTGCATCCCGAAGTTCCCCCAGAACGCCTGGAGCTTGCCGATGGACTGGGGCCGCTTCCAGTCGAGCGCGTAGCGGTCGCCGTCCTTGGTGACCACGGGCACCGGCAGGAACGGCTCGAGGTGCGCCTTGACGCCCACGGGACCGGCGCCCGGGCCGCCGCCTCCGTGCGGGGTCGTGAACGTCTTGTGGAGGTTGAAGTGGCAGACGTCGAAGCCGAGGTCGCCCGGGCGCGTGATCCCGAGGATCGCGTTCAGGTTGGCGCCGTCCATGTAGACCTGCACGCCCTTGGCGTGGCACAGCTCGGTGATCTCGACGATGCGCGGCTCGAACATGCCGAGCGTGTTGGGCACCGTGATCATGAACGCGGCGACGTCGGTGTCGAGGTGGCGCGCCAGCTCGTCCAGGTCCACCTCACCGTTCGGCTGCGACTTCACCTCGACCACCTCGTAGCCTGCGAGGGCGGTGGACGCAGGGTTGGTGCCGTGGGCCGAGTCGGGCACGAGCACCTTCGTCCGCTTCTCGCCCCGCGCCGCGTGGTAGGCGCGGATCATGAGGACGCCCGCCAGCTCGCCCTGGGCGCCCGCGGCCGGCTGGAGCGACACCGCGTCCATGCCCGCGATCTCGGCGAGCATCGCCGCCAGCTCGTGCATGAGCCGGAGCGCGCCCTGGCTCAGCGCCTCGGGGGCGAGCGGGTGGAGGCGGGCGAAGCCCGCGACGCGGGCCATGTCCTCGTTGATCTTCGGGTTGTACTTCATCGTGCACGAGCCGAGCGGGTAGAAGTGCGTGTCCACACCGTAGTTCAACTGGGAGAGGCGCGAGTAGTGGCGCACCACGTCGAACTCTGAGACCTCGGGCAGCCGCGGCGCCTCGGCGCGCAGGTACGCCTCCGGAAGGAGCGAGCGCGCGTCGCTCGTGGGCACGTCGGACTCGGGCAGCGAGTACGCCACGCGGCCGGGCGAGGACAGCTCGAAGATCAGCTTGTCGTAGCTCGCAGCGCTCATGGGACGACCGCCCGTTCGAGCGCCTGGGCGAACGCGTCGATCTCCTCCTTCGTCCGCTTCTCCGTGACGGCGACGAGGAGGCAGTCGGCGAGCGCCCGGTCGAACGCCTTCAGGGGCACGCCCGCGAGGATGCGCTCTTTGGCGAGGCGCGCGACGACCCGGTCGGGCGGTTTCGGGAGCTTGAGCGTGAATTCCTTGAAGAACGGCGCCTGGAAGCGGAGCGAGACGCCCGAGAGCGCCGTCAGCCGCCGGGCGGCGTAGTGGGCCTTCGCCGCCGAGAGCTCGCCGACCTTGACGAGGCCGTGCCGCCCGAGCGTCGCGAGGTAGATCGTGGCCATGAGGGCGCAGAGGGCGACGTTGGTGCAGATGTTGGAGGTCGCCTTCGCGCGGCGGATGTGCTGCTCGCGCGTCTGGAGCGTGAGCACGAAGCCGCGTCGCCCGTCGCGGTCCACGGTGGCGCCGACGAGGCGGCCCGGCATCCGGCGCACGAGCTCTTTCTTGGCCGCGAAGACGCCGAGGTTCGGCCCACCGAAGCTCATCGGCACGCCCAGCCCCTGCCCTTCGCCGACGACGAGATCGGCGCCGAGCTTGCCCGGCGCCTCGAGCACGCCGAGATTCACCGGATCGGCGACGACGATGAGCACGGCGCCGGCCGCGTGCGCGATCTCGGCGGCCGACGCGATGTCCTCGAGACACCCGTAGAAGTTGGGCGACTGGACGACGAGCGCGGCGGTCTTCGGCCCGCAGAGACGCGTCGCCGCCGCGAGGTCCGTCGTCCCACCGGGCGCGCCGGCGTCGCGCAGCCGCATCCGCGGCCCCTCGCAGTAGGTCGCGGTCACGCGCCGGTAGAGCGGGTTCACGCCGCGGGAGACGACGACCTCGGTCCGCTCGGTGGCGGCGTGCGCCATCAGGACCGCTTCGGCGACGGAGGAGGCGCCGTCGTAGATGGACGCGTTCGCGACGTCCATGCCCGTCAGCTCGGCGATCATCGTCTGGTACTCGTAGATCGTCCTGAGCGTGCCCTGGCTCGCCTCCGGCTGGTACGGCGTGTACGCCGTGAAGAACTCGCCGCGCAGCACCAGGTGGTTGATCGGGCTCGGGACGTAGTGGTCGTACGAGCCCGCCCCGAGGAAGCAGGCGTACCGGTCGGCGTCGGCGTTCGCGTCGGCGAGCGTCTTGAGGTGACGGATCAGGTCGGTTTCGGCGAGCGCGGGCGGCAGCGCGAGCGGCCGCGAGAGCCGCGCCTTGGGCGGGATCTTGACGAGAAGCTCCTCGACCGACGCGGCGCCGATCACACGGAGCATCTGGTCCTGCTCGGCGGGCGTGTTCGCGATGTACCGTGACGCCATCAGTGGGCCCCCTGCGCCAGGAACTCCTCGTACTGCTCGGCCGTGAGGAGCTGGGCCCACTCGGCCTTGTGCGAGGGGGCGATGACGAGCATCCAGCCGCGGCCGTACGGATCCGCGTTCACCGTCTCGGGCGCGTTCGGGACCCCGGTGTTGACCTCGACGATCTCGCCCGACACGGGCGCGAACAGGTCGGAGACCGCCTTGACCGACTCGACGACGCCGAACGGCTTCTTCGCCGTCGCCGTGGCGCCGACCTTCGGCAGCTCGACAAAGACGACATCGCCGAGCTGCTCCGCCGCGTACGCGGTGATGCCGACTCGAACGCGATCATCTTCCCGCTTGGCCCATTCGTGGTCCCGCGTGTACCGGAGCTCCTTCGGAACGTGTGCCATCGTCACCCCTTCTTCACCCGGGGCGGATGGAACGGCGTGCGGACGACGCGCGCGGCCTTGGCCTGCCCCCGGACCTCGACGGCCAGCGCGGTGCCCATCGCGGCGAGCGCGGTCTCGACGTATGCCATCGCGATGTACCGGTCCACGGAGGGGCCGTAGGAGCCCGACGTGACGACGCCGACCCGACGCCCGTCCTTGAGCACCGGATAGCCGTGGCGCGCGACCGCCTTGTCCACCATCTCGATGCCGACCAGCCTACGACGCACACCCTCCCGGCGAACCTTCTCGAGCGCCTCCCGGCCGATGAACTCGCCCTTGGCCGGCTTCACGACCCAGCCGAGCCCCGCCTCGAGCGCGTTCGTCGTGTCGTCGATGTCGTTGCCGTAGAGCGCGTACTTCATCTCGAGCCGCAGCGTGTCGCGCGCGCCGAGCCCGATCGGCTGCGCCCCGTCGTCGCGCCCCGCCTCCAGGAGTGCCGCCCAGAGCCGCGCGGTGGCCACCGCCTGCGCGTAGAGCTCGAACCCGTCCTCGCCCGTATACCCTGTTCGCGAGATCAGCGCGTCGATTCCCGCGACCACGCCGCGCGCGAAGCGGTAGTACCCGATCTTCGCCACGTCCTCCGCGGCGAGGCGGCACACGAGCGCCTCGGCCCGGGGCCCCTGCACCGCGATGAGCCCGGTGTCCGCCGAGACGTTCTTCCAGCGCGCGCCTTGGCCCTGCCCGGTGTATTGATTCACATGGGCCCAGTCCTTGTCGATGTTCGCCGCGTTGACCGTGAGCATGAATCGGTCGTCCGCGAGCCGGTACACGGTGAGGTCGTCCACGATGGTTCCCCTCGGATAGCAGAGGAGTGAGTACTGGACCTGGCCGACCGCTAGCGCCGCGACGTCGTTGGTCGTGAGGCGCTGGAGCGCGTCGAGGGCGTGCGGCCCTGTGAGCTCGAACTCCCCCATGTGGCTCACGTCGAAGAGGCCGACCGCGTTGCGCACCGCCCGGTGCTCCTCGATGATCCCCGCGTACTGCACCGGCATCTCCCAGCCCCCGAACGGGACCATGCGCGCGCCGGCCTTGACGTGCGCCTCGTAGAGCGGGGTGCGCTGGAGTGGTGTGTCCACGAGCGATTCAGTAGACCATCGCCGCGGGGCCAGGGTCAAGGCCGCGCGGCCGTCGCGAGCTCCGTGCACCACTCCTCGATCGCGTTCCGCATCGCCTCGGGCTGCTCCGTCGGGATCCAGTGCTCGGCGGCGAGCCGGAGGACCCGGCAGTTCGGCAGCGCGCGCAACCGTCGCTCGGTGAGCACGGGGTCGCTGAGCGCGCCGCCCGTGGAGAGGAGCGCCAGGACCGGGACGCGGATCGCCTCGAGATCGGCCACGCCGCGGTTCACGGCCATCAGTGACTGGAGATACACCGCGGTGGGCGTCGTGGCGAGATCGACCCAGGGAGCCGCGTGGCGCCGCGCGATCGTCCCGGAGCCGCCCTGCGACATGGCGGCGCGCGTCCCGCGGTCGAGCTCGACCAGATCGAGCGGCGCCACACGCCGTCGGCGGATGCCGAGCGCGTTGAGGGCACGGACGAGCCACACCACCGGCACCGAGAGCGGCCGGAGTCGGGCGGTCGCGCTCAGGCTGCCACGGAGCGCGTCGCGCAGCATCGGCTCGATGAGCACGAGTCCGAGAACCGCCCCGGGATCGCGCCGGGCGAACTCGACGGCGATGTTGGCGCCGAGACAGTGGCCGGCGACGACGGCCCGCGGTGCGCGCTCCGCTTCGAGGACCGCGGCGAGGTCGGCGCACCACTCGTCCATCCCGATCCGCCCGCGGTCGAGCGAGCCACCGTGGCCGCGGAGGTCCGGGCGCAGGATGTCCCAGTCCGCCCTGAGCGACGTGTTGGCGACGAACTCCGACCAGCGGGTGAGGTTGCTGCCGAGACCGTGGAGCAGGACGAGCGTGCGCCTCGGGGCTCCCGGCCGCCAGAGCCGGTAGCCGATGACCGCGCCGTCCCGGGTCCTCAGGCTCCGCGCGGTGTCCAGGGGATCACTTCACCGCGTAGCCCCGGCCCTGCATGCACGCGGCGTAGGCGCGGTCGTATCCTTCCTTGCTCTTCGAGTACTGGTACGTCCCGCCGCCCGCCGCGCCGCCCAGACCGCCGACGGTCGCGCCCACCGCCGCGCCCCTGCCCGCGCCGCCCCCGGTGGCGGCGCCGATCGCCGCACCCGCCGCGGCGCCGCCGATCGCGCCGACCACCGCGCCGACCGCCGCGCCTTTGCCGGCCTCGGTCGCGGGATCGAAGCCGGTCTGCTGCTTCGCCCACGTCTGACACTCGCCGCTGTCGCGCGTCTGCTGCTCCGCGCTCTGGCCCTTGGCCGGGTACACCATGACCGAGGGCTGCGTCGACGACGCGCAACCGGCGAGCACGAGCGTGACCAGCAGAGCCGCAACCCCATGCTTCTCCATGCGCCCTCCTCGAGGATCGTCGGTTCTCGTCCGGGATGCGGTCAGGCCTTCGGAAGCCACTCGCGCAGCGGCCGGACGCGGCACCCCGCCTTATCGAGCGCCTCACGGACCATCCGCACGATCTTCTGCGCGCCCGGCGTGTCGCCGTGGCAGCAGATGGTCTGCACCGAGATGTCGATCTCGACGCCGTCGAGCATGCGCACCCGTCCCTCGACCGCCATCTTCACCGCCTGGGCGGCCGCGCGCTCCGGGTCGGTGATCAGGGACCCCGCGAGCTTGCGCGAGACCAGCGTGCCGTCGACGTTGTACGCGCGGTCCGCGAAGCCCTCCGAGGCCACGCGCACGCCCCGTTTGCGGCACGCCGCGTCGTACTTGCCCGAGGCCAGCGTCATCAGAATCAGCTCCGGGCCGCCGGACTCGAGCACCGCCTCGCCTGCCGCGACGGCGAGCGCCTCGTCCTTCTCCATCATGCTGTAGAGGATCCCGTGCGGCTTCAGGTGCTGGAGATCGCTCCCGGCGGCGCGCACGAACTCGCGCAGCGCGCCCGTCTGGTAGCAGAGGTAGTCCTTGACCTCCTGTGGCGTGACGTCCATGACGCGACGGCCGAAGCCCATGAGGTCCGGCAGGCCCGGGTGTGAGCCGATCGCCACGCCGTGCCGGAGCGCCAGCGCGACGGTCTTGCGCATCACGTGAGGGTCGCCCCCGTGGAAGCCGCACGCGACGTTCGCCGAGGTGATCCAGGGCATGATCTCCTCGTCGGCGCCGAGGGTCCACCGACCGTAGCTCTCGCCCATGTCGCAGTTGAGATCGATGTGCTTCGTCGCCATCCCCCTGACTCCTTAGCTCCGCGCCGTGACGCGGGCGAGCGCGTTGACGAACCGGTCGATGTCCTCCTCCGTCATCGCCAGCGAGCAGGCGCCGAGCCCCCGCTGGGTGAGGAGGATGCCTTCGTTCAGGAGCCCCATGAAATGGCGGAGGGGGGCCTCGGGGTCTCGGGGGCGGCTCGAGCGGTAGTCGGTGAGCGGCTCGGCGGTCCAGTGCAGACAGAAGAGCGAGCCGACGCCGGAGACCTGGCCCTTGCGTCGCGTCGCGGCCAGCAGGCGCGCCACGCCGCCGCGGAGCCGCTCGCCCAGGGCGTCGAGGCGCGCGTACGCTTCGGGCGTGAGCGCGTTGAGCGTCGCGACGCCCGCCGCCATCGTCGCCGGGTTTGCGTTGAAGGTCCCGCCGTGGCTGATGCGTGCTGCGCCCTTGCGCGGGTCGTAGTAGCTCATGACGTCGGCCCGACCGCCGAAGGCGCCGACCGGCAGGCCGCCGCCGATGATCTTGCCGAACGTCGTGAGGTCGGGCCGGACGCCGAAGCGCTCCTGCGCCCCGCCCCACGCGATCCGGAACGAGATGACCTCGTCGAAGATCAGGAGGATCCCGTGGCGTTCGGTGAGCGCGCGAAGCCGCTGGAGGAACCCGTCGACGGGCGGGATCACACCCCCGATCCCCAGGAGCGGATCCACGATGACGGCGGCCAGGTTCTTGGCCTCCGCCTCGATGATCGCCTCGCACGCCTCCCCATCGTTCCACGGAAGGACCACGGTGTGCTTGAGCACGGCGGGCGGGATCCCGGCAGACGCGGGCAGGGGCTTCGGACGCTTGCGGCTCCCGGCCGCCTTCGGGTCGGGCGCGACACTCACGAGCACCCAGTCGTGGGTGCCGTGGTAGGCGCCCTCGAACTTCGCGATCTTCGGCCGACCCGTGAACGCGCGAGCGAGGCGCACGGCGTTCATCGTCCCCTCGGTGCCGGAGTTCGTGAAGCGGATCTGCTCGACCGACGGCACGCGCCGGGTCAAGATCTGCGCGAGCCGCACCTCGTGTTCCGTCGGCCCCGGGAACGAGAGCCCCTGCGCGACCGCCTCCTGGATCGCCTTGACGACCTCCGGCGGCGCGTGGCCCAGGATCAGGCTCGTGTAGTTGCCGTTGAAGTCGAGGCGGTCGTTGTCGTCGGCGTCCCAGACGTGGGCGCCCTGGCCGCGCTGGATGTAGAACGGGTACGGGTCGAAGAACGTCGTCGTGCGGCTGTTGCCGCCGGGCATGACCGCCACCGCCTCTTCGTGCAGGGCACGGGAGCGGACCGTCTTCGCCGTGTACTCGTGGAGCTCCTTCTCGATACTCATGCGATCTCCTCCCGCAGCCCTGTCTCGAGGGCTGCGTCGGCAAGGTACAGCAGCCGGTGGGCCTCGTCCACGGTGACCGCGCGGAACCGGAGCGATTGCCCGGGTCTGACCTGCCCGACGCGCCCGATGTCGAACGAGCAGACGGTCGCGACCTTCGTGTAGCCGCCGGTGGTCTGCCGATCGACCAGCAGGACGATCGGCAGACCGTCTCCGGGGATCTGGATCGAGCCGAGCGCGATGCCGTCCGAGATGATGTCGTGGCCGCGCGCGTGTGTGACCCGCTCGCCGGAGAGCCGGGCGCCCATGCGGTCTGACTGGGGCAGCATCGCGTAGGCGCCGCCGAGGAGGGCGCCGATGCCCGCCCGGGTGAAGCGGTCGGCCTGAGGCCCGAGCACGATGCGGATTGTGGGCTCGCCGCCGTACGCGGGCACCGCGCGGGGCGCGACGCGCCAGGGGCGTGGCGGAGGGACCGCAAAGAGGCGGAGCCGGTCTTCTCTCCGGAGCGCGCGTCCCTCGAGCCCGCCGAGCCGCCCGCGGAGATAGGTCGAGCGTGAGCCCATCACCGGGGGAACGTCGAGGCCACCCGAGAACGCGACGTAGCTCCGCACCCCGGAGCGCGCCGGACCGAGCTTGACCACGTCGCCGGGCTTGAGCGTGAGCGTCGTCCAGGCCGGCGTCTCTCGGCCGTTGATCGTCACGGGCGTTTCGGCGCCGGTGACCGCAACCGCGCACGGCGCGTCCACCTCGAAGCGCGGCCCGAGCAGCGTACCCTCGAGGGCCGCCGCGCCGTCGGGGTTGCCGACGAGGCGGTTGGCGAGGACGAAGGCGAGTCGGTCCACCGGGCCGGACGGCGGGACGCCGTAGCGAAGCTGACCGGACCGGCCGAGGTCCTGTACGGTCGTCTGGGGCCCTGGGTCGAGGATCCCGATCACGTGATCACCGGCGCGTAGGCTCGCGCGGCGACGCGCGCGGCGATCGTGTCGTATTCGCCGCGGTCGATCGCTCGGAAGCTCACGCGGTCCCCGGGGCGGAGCAGAACCGGCTCGGGCGACTCCGGGTCGTAGAGGCGGAGCGGTGTGCGACCGAGCACCCAGAAGCCGCCGGGGCTCTCGACCGAGTAGACGCAACACTGCGTGCCGCCGATACCGACGCTCCCCGCCGGCGTCTTCGTGCGTGGCGTCTCGAGGCGCGGGATCGTGAGCCGCTCTGGCATTCCGGTCATGTACGGGAGCCCCGGGGTAAAGCCGATGAAGTAGACGAGGTACTCGGCGCCGCTGTGGAGCTTCACGAGCTCGGCCGTCGAGATGCCGAGCCGCGCGGCCGCCGCTTGGAGCTCGAAGCCGAGCGCCGGGTCGTCGTAGCAGCAGGGCAGCTCGACCAGGCGCGAGGGAGGCAGGACGGCCGTCCCCGCCTGGGGCAGGAGCTCCGTGATCGAGGCGCAGACGGCGTCGTAGCCGACGGCGCGTGGGTCGTAGTAGACGAGCAGCGAGCGGAAGGTCGGGACCGTCTCGACGACGCCCGTCAGGCCCTTCTGCTGGATCAAGAACTCGAGCGCCCGGACGCGCGTGTTCACCTCGACGCTGATCTCCTCGTCGAACTCGACCAGGACGGCGAGATCGCCCGCCGGGAGAAACCTCACGCTCACAGCGCCGCGAGCGCGGAGTTCGGGAGGTCGGTGAGGAACATGTGCCCCGGGCTGTGCGTGATCATGAACGGCGGCTTCGAGGCGAGCGCGACCGCCTGGGGCGTCACGCCGCACGCCCAGAAGACCGGCACGTCGCCCGGCCTGAACTCCTGACGGTCGCCCCATTCGGGCCGATCGAGGTCCTTGATCCCGATCGCCGCGGGATCACCGATGTGGACCGGCGCGCCGTGGGCGCCGGGGAAGCGCGCGCTCGCGGTCACCGCCTTCGAGAGGTCGGCGGCGGCGATGGGGCGCATCGAGACGACCATGGGCCCGTGGAAGACGCCCGCCGGCCGGCACGGGATCGACGTCCGCCACATCGCGACGTTCTTGCCGTGCTCCACGTGCCAGAGACGGACGCCGGCCTCGAGCAGCGCCCACTCGAACGTGAACGAGCAGCCGAGCAGGAACGCGACGAGGTCGTCACGCCAGTACGGTGTCGCGTCCGTCACCTCGTCCGTCAGCTCGCCGCGCGTGTAGATCCGGTAGCGCGGGATGTCGGTTCGGAGGTCGGCGCCCGGGGCGACACCGACGGGCTCGGCCGAGCCCACGTCGGTGACCTCGAGCAGCGGGCACGGCCGCGGATTGCGCTGGCAGAAGAGGAGGAAGTCGTACGCGGAGGCCTTCGGGAGCACCGCGAGATTGGCCTGGACGTGGTTCGCGCCCAGCCCCGCGGTGATGCCCGTCAGCTTGCCATTCCGGATGTCCCGCCGGATCTCCCGCGGATGGCGCGCGTCGATCGGCATGGAGCCATTCTACCTCTGGCCGAGGCGCGGCCACACCTCCGGGTTTACGAGCACCTCCGGCTTCTCGCCCCGCAGCACGCGCAGCATCTCGCCCGCGACCTGCACCGCCATTTGTCGATTCGCCTCGCGCGTGACGCCGGCGACGTGCGGGGAACAGACGACGTTCTCGAGATTCAGGAGGGGGTTGTCGAGGGGCGTCGGCTCCTCCTCCCACACGTCGAGGCCCGCGGCGCCCAGGTGCCCCCGCGTGAGGGCCTCGAAGAGCGCGCGCTCGTCCTGCACGGGACCGCGCGAGGTGTTGACGAAGATGGCCCCCGGCTTCATGAGCGCGAGCGTCTTCGCGTTGATCATGTGCGTCGTCTCGGACGTCAGCGGCGTGTGGCACGTGAGGACCTCGACCTGCGGCAGGAGGGCCTCGAGGCTCTTCACGGGTTCCGCCCCACGGCGGCGCACCTCGTCGTCGGGCACGTACTTGTCGTAAGCGAGGACCCGCATCCCGATCGCGCCGGCGAACTTCGCCACGCGGCGGCCGATGTTGCCGACGCCAACGATGCCGAGCGTCTTCCCGGCGAGCTCCGTGTTGCCCACGACCCGCGTGGCTCCCCAGTCCCCTTTCCGCGTCAGGGTGTCGATGTGGCGCGTCCTCTTCACACAGGCGAGCATGAGCATCAGCGCGTGCTCGGCCACGGCCTGAGAGTTCGAGCCGGGAGCGTGGACGACCGCCACACCAAGCCGGGTCGCGGCAGGAATGTCCACCGTGTCCAGGCCGACGCCGTGCCGGCCAACGACCCTGAGCTTCGTGCACGCAGCCATCAGGCTCTCGGTGCAGCTCGGCCGAAGGCGGAACAGTATTCCTGCCGCCTCGGCGGCGACCCTCGCGAGCCCGGCCTCGGTCTCGTCGTCGCAGACCACGACGCGGGCCTCCCGCTCGAGGAGCGCCTTGCCGTCGGGATTGATCGGACCGGCGAGCACGACCAGAGGACGCGACTCGGTGGCCATCGGCGCGGTCTCCTTTCCCTCGCGTACGCGAGCGCTATTTCCGGGCGACGAGGACCAGGCGGGGGGCGTCGAGCGAGAAGGGCGTGCCGTCGAGCCCGCCGTAGAGCTCCACGTGGCCCCAGCGCTCCGGCCGCAGCATCGCCGAGAGCTCGTGGGCGGAATAGAGCCGGATCTCGCTCTCGCCGATCAGCTCCGCGGCGCCTTCCTTCGCTTTCGCGATCGCACGCTTGCTCCGCCACCACCGCGCGCGCCAGCGGCTCGTCGCGGGATCGAACGCGTTCTCGATGCGAAGCGTCCAGCCGTTCACGCGTTTGCGCTCCTCGGGCGGCAGCGAGCGCACCAGCTGGTCACGGTTCCGGGTGTCGAGCACGAACACGCCGCCTGGCTTGAGCGCGCGCCAGAAGCGGTCGATCACCAGGCGATCCTCGTCGTCGGAGAAGTAACCGATCGAGCTGAAGAGGTTGACCGCGAGGTCGAACTCACCCGGGAACTCCATGTCCCGGATGTCCTGGCAGACGAGCCGCAGGGGGACGCCGGCCTCGGTGGCGGCCTTCCGCGCGCGGTCGAGCTCGGTCTCGCTGAAGTCCACGCCCGTCACTTGGAAGCCACGGCGGGCGAGCTCGATCGAGTGGCGGCCGAACCCGCACGGGGCGTCGAGGATCCGCGCGCCGGCCTCGAGCGCCGCGACCCCGACGATCCACTCGACGTCGCTCGCCGCGTCCGTCGGCGACGCGAACGCCTGCGAGATCTGGGGCCAGGCCTCGCGGAAGAACCGCTCGCTCTGGAACACGGCGGCCATTGTAGCGGGGACCGCGAGGGCGGTCTACTCCGTGGGTGGCCTGAGACGAGGCGCGACCCGGCGATGTTGTAGCGGGGACCGCGAGGGCGGTCTACTCCGTGGGTGGCCTGAGACGACGCGCGACCCGGCGATGTTGTAACGGGGTCCGCAAGCTCGGCGCCAGTCGTGGGTGGCCCGAGCCAGGCGCGACGCGGCTCCGTGCCGCATGTGATATTTTCCGGCTCATGGCGACCCTGGTGACGGGCGCGTTCGGCTGCATCGGCTCGTGGGTCGTGCGCGGGCTGTTGGCGGGGGGTGAGCGTCCCGTCGTCTTCGACGTCGGGGACGACCCGTGGCGGCCGCGGATGATCGCGGGGGACGACGTCGCGCGCCGGATCACGATCGTGCGGGGCGACATCGCGGACCGCGACGCCCTGGTCCGCGTCGTGCGCCACCACGCGATCCGCCGCATCATCCATCTCGCGGCCTGGCAGGTCCCGCTCTGCCGCCAGGACCCGTCGAGGGGCGCCCTGGTCAACGTCGTCGGTACTGCAAACGTCTTCGAGGCGGCGCGAGCCAGCGAGGGTCGGGTGGAGCGTGTCGTCTACGCCTCCTCCGCCGCCGTCTTCGGCGCGCCCGACCTCTACCCTCCCGGCCCGATCAAAGACGACGCGCCCAGACTCCCGGCGACGCACTACGGCGTCTACAAGGTCGCCAACGAGGAGACCGCGCGGGTCTACTGGGCGGAGCACAGGCTGTCCTCGATGGGCTTTCGCCCCCTCTCGGTCTACGGGCCCGGGCGCGACTTCGGCGTCACCGCCGATCCGACGCTCGCCATGAAGTCCGCCGTGCTCGGACGCGCGTTCAAGATTCGGTGGGGCGGGCGGACCGACCTCGTCTACGTCGAGGATGTCTCGCGCGCGCTCCTCGCCGCGGCGGCCTCCCGCCTCGACGGCGCCCGCGTCTACAACCTCCACGGCGCGTCGGTAGCGATCGCCGAGCTGGTGCGCATGATCGAGGCGGCGTGGCCCCGCGCGCAAGGGCTGATCACGCACGTCGAACAGCCGATCCCCTTCCCGGCGGCACTCGACGACGCGCGGTACCAGAAGGACCTGGGCCCCGCGCCGCCGACCGCGCTCGCCGACGGTCTCAGGAAGACACTCGACGAGTTCGCGCGGCTCCAGGAGGACGGGCGACTCGATGCACGGGAGCTCGAATGAAGCCGACCCGCCCCTGTCTCAGGCCACCCTCGATGGCGCCGGTCTCGCGGACCCCGCTCCAGTGACCGACTACCGCGTGAGGCCCGCGACGGCGGCCGACGCCGACGCGATCTGCCGCATCTACAACCAGGGCATCGAGGACCGGGTCGCCACGCTCGAGACCGAGCTGCGCACGCCGGAGGAGCGCCGCCGGTGGCTCGCGAACCGGAGCCCGCGCCACCCGGTGGTCGTGGCCGAAGCGACGGAGCCGCGCTTCGTTGGCGGGCACGGCGGAGGGGAAACGGAGCCGGGGCGCACCTTTGTCAAGCCACCCACGGAGTCTTCCGGACTCGCGGCCCCCGCTACAATGGTCGGCTGGGGGAGCCTCAACGTCTTCAACCCGCGGGAGGCCTACCGGTTCGTCGCCGACTTCTCGATCTACGTCGAGCGGGCCTGGCGCGGCCGGGGCGTGGGGCGCGCGATGCTCGAAGCGCTGATCGAGCTCGCCCGGACGCACGGCTTCCACAAGCTCGTGCTGTCCGCCTTTCCGTTCAACGCGGTCGGCGGGGCGCTCTACGAGAAGCTGGGCTTCCGCACCGTCGGCGTCTACCGAGAGCAAGGCCTGCTCGACGGCAAGTGGGTGGACACGATCATCATGGAGAAGCTGCTCTAACCGCGCCGGCGCTCAGCAGTGACGACAGGGTGGGAAGTCCCGTGAGTACACGGGCTGCTTGAGAAACTCCTCGGGGTTGTAGGTCCAGAACTGGCCCACGGCCGGGTAGGTGTGGATCACGGTGTTCTGCAGCCGGCCGCCCACGCGCTCGACCTTACGGACGTAGATGTTCTGGGTGGGGTTGCCGTACGGGTCCATCTTCACGGGGCCGCGCGGGGCGTCCTGGATCTCGACCTTCCGGAGGGCTGCCATGAGGGCGGCCCGATCCTCGACCCTGCTGCCGATGGCGCGCACGGCCTCGCCGATGATCCGTGCGCCGGTGTAGCAGTTCTCCGAGTAAAACGAGGGCGTGCGGTTGTACGCCTTCTCGAACGCGGCGCGGAAGCGGCGGTTGGCGGGCGTGTCGAGGGACGCCGAGTAATGGTGCGCGCTCACCACACCGAGCGATTCGTCGCCGAGCTGGGGGAGGATGTGTTCGTCGGTATACGTCCCGCCCGCGATGAGGGGCAGCCGGTTGCGAAGACCGCTGGCCGCGTACTCCTTCGCGAACAGGAGCGTCCATCGCCCCAGCGCATTGACGAACACCGCGTCGGCGTCCTTCCTCACCTGCGCGAGGTACGGCCCGTAGTCCTGCACGTTGAGCGGCACCCAGAGCTTCTGGACGATCTGCCCGCCGTTGTCCTCGAACGATTTGTGGAATCCACCGACCGTCTCCCAGCCGAACGCGTAGTCGAGGCCGATCGTCACCACCTTCCGGTAGCCCAGGACCTTGGCCGCGTACTCGCCGAACGGATGCATGTTGCCGCCGGCCGAGAAGCCGGTCCGGATCAGCCATGTCGGCCGCTTGCGCTGGGTGAGATCGTCGGCGGAGTTGATCGGGTAGAGCGTCGGGATCCCCTGGGCCTCGATGTACGGAACCAGCGCGTACGCGACGTTCGAGAGGATGACGCCGGCGACCATGTGGACCTGGTCGCTCTCGACGAGCTTGCGGAGCTTGGTGAGGGCGGTCGCGGGCAGGCCCTCGTTGTCCTCGAGGATCACCTCGAGCTTCCGTCCGGCGAGCTGCCAGCCGCTCTCCTGCCAGAAGAGCTCGCAGCCGCTGTACATGTCCCGGCCGGCCGCGGCGATGGCGCCCGACAGCGGAGCGAGAAATCCGATCCGCATCGGTCCCTGGGCCGCCGCGTCGCCGGCGACGGCGACCGACGCCAGGGCCGCGAGGACGACGTGCCTGCGGACCGTGTGCACGGCTAGTAGCGGTGGGCGATCGGCAGCTCCTCGGCGGGGAAGAGCGTGATGATCTGGGCGCCCTTGGGAGCGACGACCACCTCCTCCTCGATGCGCGCCGCCGAGACACCGTCGGTCGCCGGGCAGTAGGTCTCGACGGCGAAGACCATCCCCGCGTGGAGCTCCGTCGGATCGTCGAACGAGTTGAGGCGGCTGATGATGGGGCGCTCGTGGAGACCGAGCCCGAGCCCGTGGCAGAAGTTGAGGCCGAACGCGGCCATCTCGGTCTCGAACCCGATCTCCTGCGCCTTCGGGAAGGCCCGGGCGATCCGGTCGGTCGTCACCCCGGGCTTGATCAGGGCGATCGCCTCGTCCATCCACTCGCGCGCCTTCTTGTAGGCGCTGACCTGCGCCGCGGTCGCGCGGCCGACGCTGAAGGTGCGGTAGTAGCAGGTCCGGTACCCGACGAACGACTGGATGATGTCGAAGAAGGCCTGGTCACCCGGGCGCACGAGGCGGTCGGTGAAGTTGTGCGGGTGGGGGCTGCAGCGCTCACCCGAGATCGCGTTGATCGCCTCGACGCAGTCGGAGCCCATGGCGTAGAGCCGCTGCGTCGCGAGCGCCACGATCTCGTTCTCGCGGACGCCCGGTCGGAGGGCCTCGGCGATATCCTGGTAGACCCCGTCCACCATCGCCGCGGCCATGTTCAGGAGCGCGAGCTCGTCCGCGCTCTTGAGCGCGCGCGCCTCGAGCATCACCTGCTGGCCGTCGCTCACCCGTACGCCCGCCTCCTGAAGCGCGAACAGGAAGGGCGGCTCGACAACGTCGATGCCGAGGGGCATGTCGACGACGCCCTCCTCGCCGAGGATCGCCTTGATCTCGCGCGCGGCCTGGGTGAACAGGCCCGCCTTCGGCGAGACGGCGCCGCGCAGGCCGACGAGGCCGGCGAGCGAGTGCTTGGGCGGGAGCCACGGCGCGTAGAGCCGGTGGTGGCGGGCCGCCGACCCGAAATCCCACACCCAGGGCTCGCCGTTGCCGGTCAGGAGGCACCAGCGCGTGAGCTTGTCCCGGGCCCACTCGCCGATGACCGTGCTCGAGATATAGCGGATGTTGTGCTGGTCGAAGACGAGCAGCGCGCCAAGGCCGGAGCCGGCCAGGGCCTGGCGAACCCGGCCCAGCCGGTAGGCGTGCAGGCGGCGGAAGTCCACGCGCTCCTCGAAGTCCACCTGCATGTGGCCGGGCGCCTGAAGGGGGCGGTCCCACGCGTGTCGCGGGTCGACGGCGTCCGGCGTCACACGGCGCGGCTCGGCGGGTCGTTGCTTCCTGGCCATTGTGATTCTCCCGAACAAGCGTTCTCCGGTCGGCCGTTACTCTAGCGCATTCGGTGGTACTATCGCCTGTACCTTTCACGGTCCGCCACCGGCCCAGAACCTTGGGAGGGTGCGCCAATGAAGAAGCTGCGCGACATCATGCGTCACGGGTTCCTCTTCACGGTCCAGCGCGGCGCGACGGTCGCCGAGGCGGCGCGCACGATGGCGGCGAACAACGTCGGCATCGTGGCGGTGCTGGAGGGGGACAGGCTCGTCGGGGTCTTCTCCGAGCGCGACATCGTCCAGAAGGTCGTCGACCGCGGCCTCGACCCGGCCCGCACCCCGGTCGCTGAGGTGATGACGGTCCGGCTCGTCGTGGCCGACGCCGACGAGGACTACCAGTCCGCGATGCGCAAGATGGATCAGGCGAACATCCGCCATCTGCCCGTCGTGAGCGGCGAGCGGCTGCTCTCGATGCTGTCGATCCGTGACCTCATGCGGATCGCGATCGAGGACCGGGGCGCCGAGATCGAGTACCTGAAGGAGTACCTCTACCAGGTCCCGCCCGGCCTGGAGCGCTAGTTCGTCGAAGGGGGCGACTTCACAGGCGCGACCTGACCGCGCCTCGAGCTCCGGCTCCGCCGGCGCAACCGGCTCGTAGACGAGGCCGCCACGGGTGACCGGTGGGGGGAGTTGGGGGGAGCGGCGGTCGCTCCCCCCAACGTTGACTAGTCCGTCGGCGTCGGCAGCGCCTCGACGCGCTCCGCGGCTGCCCCCTCGCGCGGCTTCGCGGGCTCGGTCCGCACGCGCCGCATGAAGGGGAGGATCGCGAGGAGCCCGAAAAAGATCATCGACAAGAGCCAGAACTCGTCGGCATACGCGAGCACGCGCGCCTGGTTGACGAGGTCGCCGTAGAGGGTCGAGAGCGCCCGGCGTTCGGCGGTGAACGTGTCGGTGCCCTGCGCGACGAACTGCGCGGCGAGCCCTTTGAGGCGCGCCGCTGTCTCGGCGCTCCAGATGTTGACGTGGCCGACGAGCGTGGTCTGGTGGGCCTGGCTCCGGCGCGCGAGGAGCGTCGTCGCGAGCGCGACGCCCACGCTCCCGCCCGCGTTCCGCACCACGTTGAAGGCCGCGGTCGCGTTCCCGAGCCGCTCCATGCGCACGGTCGCGAGGGCGAGCGTCTGGAGCGGGACGAAGACGAAGCCCATGCCGAGCCCCTGGACGAAGCGCGGCCACGCGAGGTTCCAGTAGTCCACGCCGATCGTCATGTTGGACATCAGCGAGAGCGCGACGCCGTTGATGAAGCAGCCGGTGGCGAGCAGCATTCGCTGATCCATCCGGGTGACCAGCCGGCCCGCGACGAGCAGCGACAGCATGTTGCCGAGTCCACCCGGCGCCAGCACGAGCCCCGAGGTCCACGCGTCGTACGCAAGGAGCTTCTGGGTGTAGAGCGCCAAGAGCAGCATGCTCGCGTAGAACGCGAAGACGGAGAGCGAGATGACGACGCTCGCGATCGCGAAGTTCCGGTCGTTGAAGACGCTGAGATCGAGGATCGGCTCGGCGCACGTGAGCTCACGGAAGACGAACCCGACGATGGCGCAGGCGGCCACCACGGCGAGCCCGGTGATGAGGCGCGAGTCGAACCAGTCCTCGCGCTCGCCCCAGTCCAGGGTCAGCTGCAGGCACCCGAACCCCACCACCATCAGCGCGAGTCCGAGCACGTCGACCCGCCCGGGCTTTCGCTGATGGGGCGAGTCGAACACGAACGCGCTGGCCATGATGAAGCCGATCAGGCCGATCGGGAGGTTGATGTAGAAGATCCACCGCCACGACCAGTTGTCGGCGATCCAGCCGCCGAGGGTCGGGCCGAGGATCGGGCCCAGCATGATCCCGACGCCCCAGAGCGCCATCGCCATCCCCCGCTGACGGAGCGGGAAGATCTCCCAGAGGATCGCTTGCGAGATCGGGATGACCGGCCCGCCGCCGAGGCCCTGGAACACGCGCGCGAACACCAGGAACGTCAGGTTGGGCGCGATGCCCGAGAGGAACGAGCTGACCGTGAACAGGACCGTGCAGATCAGGAAGAAGCGTCGGCGCCCGAGCAGGCCCGAGAGCCAGCCCGTCGCCGGGATGATAATCGCGTTCGCGGCGAGGAAGGACGTGATGATCCACGACATCTCCTCGACGCCGGCCGAGAGCGAGCCCTGCATGTGCGGCAGGGCGACGTTCGTCACGCTCGTGTCGAGGATCTGCATCACGGTCACGAGCATGACCGAGAAGGTGATCAGCCACTTCCGCACGGTGGACAACGGGGCTGTTGCGGCGGGGTCCGCGAGTCCGCGACCCGCGTGGATGGCCTGAGCCAGGCGCGACCCGGCGCCGTTCATCGCACCCGGATCGTCACGATGACCGACATCCCGGCGCGCAGCGTGTGCGGGTTGCCGAACTCACGCGCGTCGAGGAGGATCTTCACCGGGACGCGCTGGACGACCTTGACCCAGTTCCCGGTCGCGTTCTCCGGAGGCAGCAGCGAGAAGCGCGCGCCCGTGCCGGCCGAGAGCGAGTTGACGCTGCCCGTGAAGGCGCGGTCGGGGACGCCGTCCACCCAGACCTCCGCGCGCATGCCCGGGCGGATCCGGGAGACCTGGGTCTCCTTGAAGTTCGCGAGCACCCAGACATCGTGGAGCGGGACGATCGCCAGAAGCGGCTGGCCCATCTGGACCACCTGCCCCACCTCGACCGAGCGCTTCGAGACGACGCCGTCGATCGGCGTACGCACCTCGGTGTACTGGAGCTGGAGCTCGGCGAAGGCGAGGTCCGCCTGCGTCTCACGCAGTCGCGCCTCCGCCTGCGTCGCCGCCGCGTCCTTGATCGCCACCTGGTGGAGCTGGCTCTCGGCGCGCGCCAGCGCCGCGCGCGCCTCGGCGACGCGCTGCTTGGCCTGATCCACGGCGTGGGCGCGGGAGGCGAGCTCCGCCTGCGCCTGCTGGATCTCTCGCTCGGCCTGGGCGAGTCGCCGCTCGGTCGCCTCGACGGTGGCGCTGGTCGTCTCGTAGGCCGCCTCGGCCGCGTCGAAGTCGCGTCGCGCGACCAGCTCGCTCTGGAGGAGCTGCCGGAAGCGCTCGAGCTCACGCCCCGCCTGGCGCTGCGCGCTCTGAGCGCCGGTGACGTCGGCGCGCATCGCGGCGGCCGCCGCGCGCCGCGACTCGAGCCGCGCGCGCGCCTCGTCGACCGCCGACTCGCTCGCGCGCACCGCGACGACCGCCCCCTCGAGGGTCGCGCGCGCCTGGTCGATCACCGCGCGCGTCTCTTCCCGAGCCAGCGGCAGCTCCGAGCGCGCCGCCTTTAAATTCGCCTCCGCCATCGACACGGCGGCGCGCGCCTGCGCGACCCGCGCCTGGTAGTCGCGCGGGTCGATGCGGAGCAAGAGCTCGCCCTCCTTCACGGGCTGGTTGTCGCCGACCAGGAGCGCCGCGACGTGGCCGGACACCTTGGCGCTCACGGGGGTGATCGTGCCCTCGACGTACGCGTCGTCGGTCGAGACGTAGTGGACCGCGTAGTGCCAGGCCCAGCCCGCGTAGGCGACCGCGGCCAGGGCGGCGAGGGCACCGAGTGCCCACAGGAGCCTCGTCCTCACGCCAGGAGCACCGCCGTCGCGACCGGGCGCGCGAGGAGAGCGTTAATCGCGGCCGATCGGTGCGAGCCGTCCCGCGGCGTCGAAAGCGAGGGGCGCGGGGTCGGTGAGCTGGGTGAGGTCGGGGCGTTTGGCGAGATCGGGCAGGAACGCTTCGGACACCTCGATCTCGCCGAGCATCAGGGTGTTCTTGATGCGAATGACCCGCGCCCGCTCGGGCGGCGTGAGCCCGATGCACGAGAGCGCGGTCTCGATCGCCTCGCGGTCGACGTCGTACGTCGGCGGCACCTTGGCCCCGCCCGGTGCACAGGCGGTGATGGCATTGATGAGCGTCGGCTTCATGTCGATCTTGTCCACGAGCCGGCGCGTGGTGAAGTCGGCGTTGCCGATGCCGACGGCGTTGCCGTAGCTCTCCGCGGTCAGGTCGAGAGCGACGATCCAGAGGATCTTCGGATCGGCCGGAAACGGCTCGTGCGGGTTGGACGGTCGACCGATGACGTTCGTATCCATGCCGGCGCCGGAGATGTTCTTGCCGATCTCCTCGACGATCAGCACGTCCATCGGGGAGAAGGGCAGCCGCGCCATCCATTCGCGCGCGTCCTTGAGCAGGCGCCGCTCGCCGGCCTCGAGATTCTCCGCGGTGAACGCCTCGATCCGGGCGGTCTCGTCGTACCCGTTCTCGACGATCCCGAGGCCGAAGCCGATCCGCGACTTCGACAGCACCTCGCGGCCGACCGATGTGATGACGGTCTCGTAGCCGTGGTGGATGTTGGCGCGATGGTACTGGATCGCGCCCTGGTACTTGCCGAGCCCGATCGTCATCATCTTGAAGAGGCCCGACTCGATCGACCCCTTGAAGTCGGTATGGGGCTTCACACGGTTGACCAGGCCGATCCAGTCGGCCTCCGCCGCGTAGCGGTCGAGCCAGACGGGCAGGCCGAGCGCCTCACCCACCTGGACGACGTCCATGGTCGCCCGGATGGGGCAGCCCATGGCCGCCTCGGTGATGCCGTAGTGCGCGAGCACCGAGAGCTGCCCCTCGGGGGTCCCGCCCCCGTGGCTGCCCATCGCCGGGAAGACGAACGGCCTGGCGCCGAGATCCCGGAGCCACCGAACGGTGGCGCCGACGATCACGTCGATGTTCGCGATCCCGCGGCTCCCGGCTCCGACGGCGACGGTGTCGCCGCGTTTGATCGGGAGCTCCGCGGTGCCGAGCGCCTGGGCGACGGCGGCGGAGATGTCGGTCACCCGGGGACGAGGGAAGGTCTGGCGGATTCTGAGCATGCGGGGCCACGCCATAGGAGACGCCTCCTGAGTGCTCTCGTAATACCGGGCAGCCCCCCGGAAGTCAAAGAGTTTTTGGCGGCGGAATATGCTATATGTAAGTGCCGATTTTCCATGCTGAGCTGCCCTGCCCGGCGCGCGCGGATACTTCTTGCAAGCCTGCTCCTGGTCGCGAGCGGCTGCAGCTGGCTCCGGCCCGCCCCGACGCCGATCCTCCCCGCCGAGGAGCTCTACTCGACCGGAGAGCAGGAGTTGACCGCGAAGCGCTACGACGCGGCCCGCGAGAACTTCAAGAAGATCGTCGAGCGCCACCCGAACTCGTCCTACGCGTCGCGCGCGCGCTTCTTGATCGGCGAGGCCTATTATCGCGAGGCGGAGTTCGACAAGGCCATCAAGGAGTTCGAGGCGTTCGTGGGGTTCTTCCCCCGCCACCAGATCGCCGACCTCGTCCAGTACCGCCTGGCGATGAGCTATTACGATCAGATGAAGCCGGTCGAGCAGGATCAGGGGCTCACCCAGAAGGCGGTCGACCAGTTCCGGAAGCTCGTCAAGGAGTACCCGGAGAGTCGCTACGCGACCGAGGGGCTCGCCAAGATCGACGTCTGCCGGGGGCGGCTGGCGCAGAAGGAAGTGTGGGTCGCCAATTACTACTTCACGCAGGGCAATCCGAGCGCGGCGCGCCAGCGGCTCGAGCTCGTGCTCAAGCGCTATCCGCGCACGCTCGTGATCCCCGAGGCCCTCTACCTGCTCGCCGAAGTGAACTTCTACGAGGGCAAGAACGCCGAGGCCGCCGACCTCCTCCGCGGGCTCTCGAGCGAGTACGGCTACACCGAGTGGGGCCGGCGCGCCGTCCAGCGGCTTCGGGCCCAGCGGTGAGACGAGGCGAAATCCCGTGCACGACATCGTCGACCTGCGCTCCGACACCCTGACTCTCCCCACGCCCGAGATGCGCGAGGCGATGGCGCGCGCCGAGGTCGGCGACGACGTCTGGGAGGAGGATCCGACCGTCAAGCGCCTGGAGGCGATCGCCGCCGAGCGGCTGGGCAAGGCGGCGGGCCTCTTCGTGGCGTCGGGCACGATGGGCAATCTCGTCTCGGTGGTGAGCCACACGCGCGCGGGCCAAGAGGTCGTCCTCGACCTCGACTCGCACATCTTCAACTACGAGGTCGCCGGCGCCGCGGTCATCGGCGGGGTACAGACGCGCCCGGTGAAGACGGCGCGCGGGTTCCTCACGCCCGAGCAGGTGCGTGAGGCGCTGCGGCCGGCCAACATCCACATCCCCCCGACGGGGCTCGTCTGCATCGAGAACACGCACAACCGCCACGGCGGAACGTGCTGCACGCCCGAGGAGATCGGTGCCGTGGCGGCGGTCGCGCACGATGCGGGCGTGCCGGTCCATCTGGACGGCGCGCGCATCTTCAACGCGGCCGTCGCGCTACGGCGCCCGGCGAGCGACTTCGCGCGGAACGCGGACTCGGTGACCTTCTGCCTGTCGAAGGGGCTGGGGGCGCCCGTGGGTTCGGTGGTCTGCGCCTCGCGCGAGCTCGTCGCGCGGGCGCGGCGCGTGCGCAAGATGGTGGGCGGCGGCATGCGGCAGGCGGGCGTCCTCGCCGCCGCGGGGATCGTCGCGCTCGAGCGGATGGTGGACCGGCTGGCGGAGGACCACGCCAACGCCCGCCGGCTCGCCGAGGGCGTCGCGAGGCTGCCGGGACTCGCCGTCGACCCGGTGACCGTCCAGACGAACATCGTCATCTTCGGCGTCCAGCGTCCGGGGGAAGTCGGTGCGAGCCAGGCGGCGACGAGCGAGCTCGTGGCGCAGTGCGCCGCGCGGAAGGTGAAGATCCACGCGATCGGGCCGACCTCGATCCGCTGCGTCACCCACAAGGACATCGACGTCGAGGACGTCGAGCGCGCGCTCGAGGCGTTCGGCGAGATCACCAGTCGATGGTAGTGCGAGCCGAGCGGCGGCCGCGGAGGCTCGGCGACGCGCGCCGCGAGGCGAGTCTGTGACCCCGGTAGTGCGAGCCGCAGCCAAAGGCGAGGCGAGTCTGTGATCCAGGCCCCGCCGTCCGAGGCGAGCCAGTTATGGTAGCGGGCTAGAGGGGGCGTCATGGCCGAACGGCTGCTCGAGGTCAAAGGGCTGAAGACGTACTTCTTCACCGACGAGGGTGTCGTCCGCGCCGTCGACGGGATCGACTTCCACATCAACCGGGGCGAGACGCTCGGCATCGTCGGTGAGTCCGGCTCTGGCAAGAGCGTGACGGCCCTCAGCATCATGCGGCTGATCCCGACGCCGCCCGGCCGCATCGTCGCCGGCGCGATCACCTACAACGGCCGGAACCTGCTCGAGCTGCCGCCCGCGCAGATGCGCAAGATCCGCGGTAAAGAGATCTCGATGATCTTCCAGGAGCCCATGACCTCGCTGAACCCGGTCTTCACGGTCGGCGAGCAGATCGCCGAGGCCGTCCGCCTCCACGAGAGGCTCGGGCGCCGCGACGCGATGGACAAGACCGTCGAGATGCTGAAGCTCGTCCACATTCCGAACGCCGAGCGCCGGGCGAAGGAGTACCCGCACCAGCTCTCGGGCGGGATGCGGCAGCGCGTGATGATCGCCATGGCGCTGTCGTGCAACCCCAACCTCCTCATCGCCGACGAGCCGACGACGGCGCTGGACGTCACGATCCAGGCGCAGATCCTCGAGCTCCTCAACGAGCTCAAGGCCAAGCTCGGCATGGCGATCATGCTGATCACCCACGACATGGGCGTCATCGCCGAGACGGCGCAGCGGGTCGCCGTCATGTACGGCGCCCAGATCGTCGAGGAGGCGTCGGTCGGCGAGCTGTTCAAGGAGCCCCTCCACCCCTACACCCAGGGGCTCCTGCGCTCCATCCCGCGCATCGACCTCGCCGCCACCCAGCGGCAGAGGCTCGAGGCGATCCCCGGCACGGTCCCGACCCTGCGCGGGGACATCAAGCCCGGGTGCCGCTTCGCGCCGCGCTGCGCGCTCGCCAAGCCGATGCACTTCGAGAACGATCCGCCCCTCAAGGAAATCCGACCGGGCCACAAAGTGGCCTGCTTCCTCTACTGAGGCCCGCCATGCCAGAGCCTCTGCTCCGGGTCAAGAACCTCAAGAAGTACTTCCCGATCCGCGGCGGCCTCCTCTCGCGCGAGGTCGCGCGCGTGCACGCCGTGGACGACGTGTCGTTCGAGATCCTGCCGGGCGAGACGCTCGGCCTGGTCGGGGAGTCGGGCTGCGGCAAGTCCACGACGGGCCGCTCGATCCTCCGGCTCATCGAGCCGACGTCGGGCGAGGTCTGGTTCGGGGCGCAGAACGTCACGACGCTCGACAAGCGCTCGCTGCGCGCGCTCCGCAAGGAGATGCAGATCATCTTCCAGGACCCGTACGCGTCGCTCAATCCGCGAATGACGGTCGGGTCGATCATCGGCGAGGCCCTCGTGATCCACAAGCTCGCCGCGACGCGGAAGCTGCGGGAAGAGCGCGTCGTCCAGCTCCTCGACACCGTCGGCCTGGCGGCCGACCACCTGCGTCGGTACCCGCACGAGTTCTCCGGCGGTCAGCGCCAGCGCATCGGCATCGCGCGCGCGCTCGCGGTGAGCCCGAAGCTCATCGTCGCGGACGAGCCCGTCTCGGCCCTGGACGTGTCCATCCAGGCGCAGATCATCAACCTGCTCGAAGACCTCCAGGCGAAGTTCGGGCTCACCTACCTCTTCATCGCCCACGATCTGTCCGTCGTCGAGCACATCTCGACGCGCGTTGCCGTCATGTACCTCGGGAAGATCGTCGAGATCGCTCCGGCCAAGGAGCTCTACACGAACCCGAAGCATCCGTACACCGAGGCGCTCCTCTCCGCCGTACCCATCCCGGACCCGACCATGAAGCGCAAGCGGATCCTGCTGGAGGGCGACGTGCCAAGCCCGATCAACCCGCCCTCCGGGTGCCGCTTCCATACGCGCTGCGCGCTCCGCGTGCCGTCGTGCTCTGAGAACGAGCAGGTGCTCAAGGAGGTCTCCCGGGGCCACTGGGTCGCCTGCCAAGTGCGTACGGGCGTCGCGATCCGTTGAACAGGGCGCGGGCTCCCGGGCTGTCGCCACGCCCGCGCCCCGTCGCGATCACCCGCTTCCCCTGTTCTCACCGCCGATCTGAGGAGTCGTAACCGTTCGAGCGCGGGCTTTGCCCGCGCAATCCTGATCTTGGGGGCAGGCGCGAGCGGGCCTCAGGCCCGCTGCGCCGTCGGAAGGGGGGCGATGCCCCCCTTCGAGTGAACTAGTCCCAGAGATAGGCGCGCGGGTTGACGGAGTGGCCCTTCACGAGGATTTCGTAGTGGAGGTGCGGGCCCGAGGAGCGACCGGTGTTCCCGCTGTACGCGATCACCTGGCCCCGCTCGACCCGCTCGCCCTGCTTCACGCCGATCTGCGAGAGGTGGCCGTAGAGCGAGCGGACCTCCTGGCCATGGTCGAGGATGACCGTGTTGCCGTACTCCGGCTGCGCGCCGGCGAAGAAGACGGTGCCGCCGGCGGGCGCGCGCACGGGCGTGCGGGGCTGGGCGTTGATGTCGAGACCGCTGTGGAACTCGGTGACGCGCGTCCAGGGCGAGACGCGATTGCCGAACTCGGAGTTCACACCGCCGCGCACGGGCCAGCGTGACGGGAGCGCCGCCAGCGCCTTGCCGGCGCGGGCCATCAGGCGGTCCAGAGCCCGGAGATTGTCGCCCTGCTCTTTCACGCTCTCGGCGAGGCGCTCCAGCTCGTTCCCCCGTACGACTCGCCCGAGGGGCTCGTCCCCCGGCGCGATCCGCGCGGTAACCTTCACGGCGCCGCCACCGATGCCCTTGTCGCGCGCGCCGGGAGCGAGCTCGGGACCGAACGGCTCCCAGATGCGCGCGTGGAGCTCGCGCCATCCCACCATCTCCTGCCGGAGCTCGACGACGCGGCGATTGAACGCGTCGATCGTCTCGCGCTGCTCGGCGATCTGCCGGGCGAAGGTCCTAGCTTCGCGCGTCAGCTCGCGCAGCTGGGCCCAATCAGTGGTGAGGCCGCCGACCACGGAGAGGGCGAGGGCGACCCCGGCGAACGCGCCCCTCGCGACAGGTCGCGTGAAGTTGAACCGGACCACCTTGGTGCCGTCGCCCCGGACAATCAGCAGACTGAACTGATCGCGGCCCTTCACGCGTGCCCGCGGCCCCGGAGGCTCCGGTCGGGGCACTCGAGCGGGCTCAGGTCTTTCCCCGACCAGACTGTCAACAGAACACTCCTCAGGCCGCATGCCGGAAGACCCATCGCAAACGCCGTACCAGGCGGGATGGGCACGCACAATCAAGCAGTTGGAGCGCATGGGCTGCCATTCCGGCAACCGAGCGGGCAATTTCGTGTCACTATCATGACAAGGTGTATCGGGCCGTAACCCCGCGTGAGATCGGCATTTATTGACACTTTGCGTCGCCGCGCAGTATCATCGCGGGACAGGCCCCCAAGAGGAGTTCGATGGACGAGTTCTACCGGATCAAGCGGCTTCCGCCCTACGTCTTCGCAATCGTCAACGACCTCAAGACCAAAGCGCGCGCGCGCGGCGAGGACGTCATCGATCTCGGCATGGGCAATCCGGATCTTCCGACGCCCAAGCACATCGTCGCGAAGCTGATCGAGGCCGCCCAGAACCCGAAGAACCACCGCTACTCCGCGTCGCGCGGCATCACCCGCCTGCGGGTCGCGATCGCCAAGTGGTACCGCGACCGCTACGGCGTGGAGCTCGATCCCGACTCCGAGACGATCGCGACGATCGGCGCCAAGGAGGGCCTGGCGCACCTGGCGCTGGCGGTCCTTCAGCCCGGCGACGGCGCGCTGGTGCCGAACCCGACCTACCCGATCCACTCCTACTCGGTCGTCATCGCCGATGGGGATCTGCGGTCTGTCCCGCTGACACCGGACGGAGATTTCTTCGCGCGGCTGGAAGAGACCGCGAAGCTCGCGTGGCCGAAGGCGAAGCTGCTGATTCTCTCGTTCCCGCACAATCCGACGACCATGTGCGTGGACCGCGCGTTCTTCGAGAAAGTCGTCGCCTTCGCGCGCGATCAGCGGCTGATGGTCGTCCACGACCTCGCGTACGCCGACTTCGCGTTCGACGGCTACCAGCCACCGTCGTTCCTCGAGATTCCGGGGGCGAAGGAGATCGGCGTCGAGATCTTCTCGACGTCGAAGTCGTACAACATGGCCGGCTGGCGGCTCGCCTTCGTGTGCGGCAACGCCCGGATGATCCATGCGCTGGCGCGCATCAAGTCCTATCTGGACTACGGCGCCTTCCAGCCGATCCAGATCGCCGGCATCATCGCGCTCGAGGGCGATCAGACGTGCGTGGCCGAGATCGTCGAGGTCTACAGAAAGCGCCGCGACGTCCTCGTCGACGGGCTCAACAAGCTCGGCTGGTCGGTGCCGAAGCCCAAGGGCACGATGTTCGTCTGGGCGCCGATCCCCGAGCCGTTCCGCGCGCTGGGCTCGCTCGAGTTCGCCAAACTGCTCATCCAGGACGCGAAGGTGGCCGTCTCGCCGGGCATCGGGTTCGGCGAGTACGGCGAGGGCTTCGTACGGTTCGCGCTGGTCGAGAACGAGCAGCGGATCAAGCAGGCGCTCCGCGGGCTCAAGCACCTCACCCGCTGACCGCCCATTCCTACCGCGGCGGGGTCCAGTGAGATGTCCAGTGAGGTGAAGGAAGTCAGGATTGGATTGCTCGGCCTCGGCACGGTCGGCGCGGGGGTCGTCAAGATCCTCGAGTCGCGCCGTGCGATGCTCGAGGAGCGTGCCGGGTGCCGGCTCACCCTCGCCGCGGTCGCCGACACCGATCTCACCCGCCCGCGCGAGGGGCTCGATCTCGCGAAGCTCCCGATGACGCCCGACGCCGGGCGCGTGCTCGCCGACCCCTCGATCCACATCGTGGTCGAGCTCGTCGGCGGGCTCGAGCCCGCGCGCTCGTTCATCATGAAGGCGCTCGGCGCCGGCAAACACGTGGTCACCGCCAACAAGGCGCTCCTCGCCCACCACGGCGGCGAGCTCTACGACGAGGCGCGGCGCCGCCGCGCGACGCTCGCCTTCGAGGCGGCCGTCGCGGGCGGCATCCCGCTGATCCAGGCCGTCAAGGAGGGGCTCGTCGCCAACCGCATCCAGACCGTCTTCGGCATCGTCAACGGGACGTCGAACTACATCCTGTCGAAGATGACCGACGAGGGCCTGGACTTCTCCATGGTCCTCAAGGAGGCGCAGGCGGCGGGGTACGCCGAAGCCGACCCGACCCTCGACATCGAGGGCATGGACTCCGCGCACAAGCTCCAGATCCTCGTCACGCTCGCGTTCCGCACCTTCATCGACCTCAAGGACATCCACACCGAGGGCATCACGCGGGTGACGCAGCAGGACATCGGCTACGCGCGCGAGCTCGGCTACCGGATCAAGCTCCTCGCGATCGCCAAGGCGGCCGACGGCGGCGTCGAGGTCCGCGTGCACCCGACGATGATTCCCGCGGGCTCTCCGCTGGCGGCGGTCTCCGGGGTCTTCAACGCGGTCTTCGTGACCGGCGACGCGGTGGGCGATCTGATGTTCTACGGTCGCGGCGCGGGGCAGCTCCCGACCGCCTCGGCCGTGTGGGCCGACACGCTCGACATCGCGCGCCGCATCGCCCACGGCATCCCCGCGCTCGCGCTCGAGCTGCCCTCCGCGGGCCCCACGGCGCTGCCGTTGACCCCGATGGAGCGCATCCGCTGCTGTTATTACCTGCGCGTGATGGCTCAGGACCGGCCCGGCGTGCTCTCGAAGGTCGCGGGGATCCTCGGGGACAACAACATCTCGATCGCGAACGTCATCCAGAAGGGGCGCGGGACGCGCGAGGCCGTTCCCGTCGTCATGCTGACGCACGAGGCGCGCGAGCGCGACATGCGCCAGGCGCTCGCCGCGATCGATCGCTTGCCCGACGTCGCGGCGTCGACGACGATCCGCGTCGAGGGCGGGCCCGCATGAAGGCCTGGCGCGGCGTCATCGAGCAGTACCGCGACTTCCTCCCCGTGACGGATCGGACGCCGGTCGTTACGCTCTGTGAGGGCAACACGCCGCTCATCCTGGCGCCGCGCCTCGCCGAGGCGACCGACGCGCGCCTTGAGATCTACCTCAAGTGCGAGGGATTCAACCCCACGGGCTCGTTCAAGGACCGCGGGATGACGATGGCGATCTCCAAGGCGCTCGAGTCGGGCTCGCGGGCGGTGATCTGCGCCTCCACGGGCAACACCTCGGCCTCCGCGGCGGCGTTCGCGGCGCGCGCCGGGATCCGCGCCTTCGTGATGGTGCCGAAGGGCTCGGTCGCCCTCGGCAAGCTCTCGCAGGCGGCGATCCACGGCGCGAAGGTCCTCACCGTGGACGGTAACTTCGACCAGGCGCTGACGATCGTCCGGCGGATCGCCGAGCGGCACCCGGTGACGCTCGTGAACTCGGTGAACCCGTTCCGGCTCGAGGGGCAAAAGACCGCCGCGTTCGAGATCGTGGACCAGCTCGGCAAGGCACCCGACTACCACCTGATCCCCGTCGGCAACGCCGGGAACATCACCGCGTACTGGCGTGGGTACCGCGAATACCACCGCGCGGGGCGCATGAAGGAGCTGCCGCGCATGGTCGGCTTCCAGGCGGCCGGCGCGGCGCCGATCTACGAGAATCGCGTCATCGAGGAGCCGCGCACCGTGGCGACGGCGATCAAGATCGGCAACCCGGCGAACTGGGGGCCGGCGCTCGAGGCCGTGAAGGACTCGCACGGCTGGATCGACGTCGTCAGTGACGAGGAGATCCTGCGCGCCTACCGGATGCTCGCCCGCGAGGAGGGCATCTTCATGGAGCCGGCGTCCGCGGCCACCCTCGCCGGCCTGATCAAGTGCGTCAAGGCGGGGCGCCTCGAGCCCGGCTCGACCGTGGTGCTCACCCTCACCGGGCACGGGCTCAAGGACCCGGACACCGCGCTCGAGTCGGCGTCGCGACCGACGACGGTGCCGCCGGCGATCGACGCGGTCCTCGCCCAGCTCGGCCTCTGAGCCGGCCGAAGGTCCTCCTCGGCGTCGCGGTCAGCGTCGTTCTGCTCGTCTACCTCTTCTGGAGCGTCGACCTGGCCGAGCTCGGACGCCAGCTCCGCGCGACCCGCTGGGGCTGGGCGGCCCTCGCCACCGCCTTCGCACCGCTCGGTCTCTGGGCACGCGCCCGGCGCTGGCGCTACCTCTTCCCGCCACGCTCGGCTCCGCCGGGGCTGGTCCCGGCGGTCATGATCGGGTACATGGCGAACAACGTGCTCCCGCTGCGCGCCGGTGAGGTCGTGCGTGTGTACGTCGTCGCGCGCCGCTGGAGCGCCGTCGGCGCTGGCGGCACGGGCCACGCCTTCTGGACGGTGCTCGCCACGCTCATCGTCGAGCGGGTGCTCGACAGCCTCGCCGTGGTCCTGATGCTCGCGGTGCTGGTTCTCGTCGTCCCGGTGCCGGCGTTTCTGCAGGCGGCGGCGCTGGCCGTCCTCGCGATCGACCTCGCCGGGATCGCCGTCCTCGTGGCGCTGGTGGCCGCGCCCGCACGCTGCGCCCGGCTCATCGAGCGGCTCTCCGCGCGCTGGCCCCGGCTCCGGCAGCGCGCGCTGAGCGTTTTCGAGACGTTCGTCCGGGGGCTCGACGGGATCCGCGCGCCCTCCCACGCCCTCCCGATCCTCGTCTGGACCGCGATCCTCTGGGTCATCCCCGCGGCGGCGGCATCGATGATGCTCACCGCGATGAACCTCAGCCTGCCCTGGATCGCCGGCTGGGCGGTGCTCGCGTTCGTCGGGCTCGGCATCTCAATCCCGTCGGCGCCCGGCTACGTCGGCGTCTTCCACGCCGCAGCGGCGCTCGCGGTCGGCCTCTTCGGTGTCGCCCAGGCGGCCGCCGTCGGCTACGCGCTCGTCTTCCACGCGAGCCAGATCCTGCCCGTGATCGCGCTCGGCTGGGTCTACCTCCTCCGTGAGCAGCTGCGCCTGGGCGAGGCCATGCACGCCCGGGCACTGTAGCGAGGACCGCGTGCCCGGGTCGCGCCGTGGGTGGCCTGCTGCGGGCGCGCTCGTGGTAGATTTCTAACGCTATGGCGCTGGTCGTCCAGAAGTACGGCGGCTCGTCGGTCGCCGACGACGAGAAGATCCGGAACGTCGCCCGGCGCGTCGCGGCGAGCGCGCCCGGCCGGGAGCTCGTCGTCGTCGTCTCGGCGATGGGCAAGACGACCGACGGCCTCGTGGCCCTCGCGCACCAGGTGTCGCCGTCGCCCGAGCCGCGCGAGATGGACATGCTGCTCGCCACGGGCGAGCAGGTCACGATCGCCCTCCTCGCGATGGCCCTGCAGTCCTTAGGGCTGCGGGCGCGTTCGTTCACGGGATTCCAGGCGGCGATCCGCACCGACCGCGCCCACACGCGGGCACGGATCACGCAGATCAGCACCGAGCGCGTCCGCCAGTCCCTCGACGCGGGCGAGATCGCCGTCGTCGCGGGGTTCCAGGGGCTGTCCGACGAGGACGAGATCACGACGCTCGGTCGCGGCGGCTCGGACCTCACCGCCGTGGCGCTCGCGGCCGCCCTCAAAGCCGAGGTGTGCGAGATCTACACCGACGTGGACGGCGTCTACACCGCCGACCCCGCCATCGTCCCCGACGCCAAGAAGCTCGCCCGCGTCTCGTACGACGAGATGCTCGAGATGGCGAGCCTCGGCGCGAAGGTGCTGCAGTCCCGCTCCGTCGAGTTCGCGAAGAAGTACGGCGTGACCGTCCATGTGCGCTCGACGTTCAAGCCGGACCCCGGCACGCTCGTGACGAAAGAGGAGCAGGGCATGGAAGAAGTGGTGGTCACCGGCGTCACGCACGACCGGAGCCAGGCGAAGATCTCCATCCTGAGGGTCCCCGACCGGCCGGGCATCGCCGCCCAGGCGTTCGGCGCGATCGCCGCGAAGAACATCGTCGTGGACATGATCGTCCAGAACATCAGCCGCGACGGGTACACCGACATGTCGTTCACCCTGCCGCGCGGCGACCACGCCCGCGCCGTCGTCGCGCTCGAGGAAGTCGCGCGGTCGATCGGCGCCCTCGGCGTCGTCCACGACGAGCGCGTGGCCAAGGTCTCGATCGTCGGCGTCGGCATGCGGAGCCACGGGGGCGTCGCCGCGAAGATGTTCGCCACGCTCTCCAAGGAAGGGATCAACATCCAGATGATCTCCACCTCCGAGATCGCGATCTCGTGCGTCATCGAGGACAAGTACGCGGAGCTGGCCGTCCGCGCCCTCCACGACGCCTTCGAGGTCGGCAAGGGGGCCAACCGATGAGCCGGGGCAAGGCCGCGGTCTTCTTCGGTCCCGGCAAGCCGTTCGAGCTCCGGGAGTTGCCACTGCCCGAGGTGGAGCCCGACGCCGTCCTCATCCGCGTCGCGCTCGCCAACGTGTGCGGTTCCGACCTCCACTTCTGGCGGGGCGACGCGCCATTGCGCCTGCCCGACGACGGCTGGATCTTCGGCCACGAGATGACCGGCCGGGTGTCCCGGCTCGGCGCGCGCGTCCAGACGGACTCGCTGGGGCGCCCGCTCAGGGAAGGCGACCGCGTCGCCTACACCTACTTCTACCCCTGCGGGCGCTGCTACGCCTGCCTCGCCAACGAGCCCGCGGCGTGTCCGGCGAAGATCGAGCGGCCGCGAGGGCCGTCCGAGTTCCCGCACTTCCACGGCGCGTTCGCCGAGTACTACTATCTGCGGCCGCGCGGCGCGCTCTTCCTCGTCCCCGACGCGCTGCCCGACGAGATGGTTGCGCCGGTGAACTGCGCCCTCTCGCAGGTGATCTTCGGGCTCGGGAGGGCGGGCCTCGCCTTCGGCGGGAGCGTCGTGATCCAGGGCGCCGGCGGCCTCGGGATCCAGGCGGCGGCGGTCGCCCGGGACATGGGCGCCGCGACGGTGATCGTCGTCGATCAGCTCCCGGGGCGGCTCGAGCTGGCGCGGGCGTTCGGCGCCGACCACACGATCAACCTCAAGGAGGTCGCCGACCGCAAGGAGCGTGTCGCGCTCGTGCGGACGTGGACGGGCGGCGGCGGCGCGGACGTCGTCTGCGACTTCGTCGGCTTCCCGCAGGTCATCCCGGAGGGGATCGAGATGCTCCGCTCGGGCGGCACGTACCTCGAGATCGGCACGATCAGCCGCGGCGCGAAGGTCGAGCTCGAGCCATCGCTGCTCGTCTGGGGGTCGAAGAAGATCGTGGGCGTGATCCAGTACGATCCGTGGGTCATCCCCCGCGCGCTCGACTTCCTTGTGCGCAACCGCGGGCGCTTCCCCTTCGACCGGCTCCTCTCGCACAAGTACCCGCTCGAAAAGATCAATCAGGCGTTCGCCGACTCGGAGTGGCACAACCGGGAGACGACCACGATCACGCGCGCGGCCCTCGTGCCCTAATCAACATCGGGGGGAGCGGCGCCGCTCCCCCCGATACCCCCCACCGGTCACCCATCGCGGTCTCGCTCGCGAATCGATTGCGGCGGCAAAGCCGCCGCTCGAAAGCCCAGGGGGTGGCTCGGAGGGGACGCGCCCTTGGGGCGCGCCAGTCAAGTCGCCCTCTCCAATGGTCTTGTGCTCCGGTCCGCGTTGTGGCAGGGTGCCTGCCACCGTGGCCGATGGCCACGTCCGGGGAGGTGCGTATGGCTCAGCTCCTGATCAACGGCAAGACCTTCATGGTCGACGCCGATCCCGCGACACCGCTCCTGTGGGTCATCCGCGAGCGGCTGCAGCTGACCGGCACCAAGTTCGGCTGCGGGATCGCCCAGTGCGGCGCGTGCACCGTCCACCTCGACGGCGCGGCGGTGCGGTCGTGCCAGACGACCCTCGCCCAGGCCGCCGGAAAGAAGATCACGACGATCGAAGGGCTCCACCCCAAGGGGGAGCATCCCCTCCAGAAGGCGTGGATCGCCGAGCAGGTGCCGCAGTGCGGCTACTGCCAGTCGGGCCAGATCATGCAGGCGGCGGCGCTCCTGGCGAAGAGCCCCAACCCGACCGACGAGGAGATCGTGGCCGCGATGTCCGGCAACATCTGCCGCTGCGCCACGTATCTGCGCATCAAGCGCGCGATCAAGCGCGCCGCGCGGGGGATATAGGCCATGAAGAGCACGAGGACCGAGCTCAGCCGTCGAGACTTTCTGAAGACCACTGCGGTCGCGGGCGCCGGCCTTACCCTGAGCTTCACCATCCCGGGCGGGGGCGCTCGAGAGGCATCGGCGGCCGCGGCGTTCGAGCCGAACGCCGCCCTCACGATCACGCCGGACGGGATCATCACCGTGCACATCACGAAGGCGGAGATGGGCCAGGGCGTCGGCACCGCGCTCGCCCAGATCGTCGCCGAGGAGCTGGAAGCCGACTGGAAGGACGTTCGCATCGACTACCCGATGAACGACCCGAAATACGGGCTGATGCTCACCGGCGGGAGTTGGTCGGTGAACTGGACGTTCGACTCCCTCTCGCGCGCGGGCGCCGGGGCGAGGATGCTCTTGACCGAGGCCGCCGCCAAGCAGATGAACGTGGCAGTCGCGGACTGCGTCGCCGAGGACGGCCGGATTCGGCACCTCCCGACCGGACGGTCGATGCCGTACGGAGAGATCGTCGCGAAGGTCCCGATCACGCGGACCCTCTCCGAGGAGGACCTCAAGAAGATCGAGCTCAAGAAGCCGAGCCAGTACCGGATCGTCGGGAAGTGGATCCCGCGCCTGGACATCCCGGAGAAGGTGACGGGCAAGGCGAAGTTCGGGATCGACACATTTCTTCCGGGGATGGTCTACGCGAAGGTCGCCTACCCCCCGACGCGCGAGGGGGGCAAGCATACGGCCGTCGATGACACCGGGGCGCGGAAGGTGAAGGGCTGGATCCAGACGGTCGTGACCGACGACGTGGTGGCCGTGGTGGCGGACACCTACGACAACGCGGTGAGGGCGCGTGACGCGCTCAGGGTCTCCTGGGACCCGGGCCCCAATGCCGGCGTCAGCACCGCGTCGATCTTCGAGATGTACGCGAAGAAGGCAAAGGAGGACCTGACCGCGCCCTCCTGGGTCGAGCAGGGCGATGTGAAGGCGGGCCTGGCCCAGGCCGCGAAGACCCACGAGGCGACCTTCACGACCGACTACGTAGCCCACATGCAGATGGAGCCGATGAACTGTGTCGTGCGCCTGGACGGCGGCGCGTACGACATCTACACCGGCAGCCAGTTCCAGACGATGGCCGTGGGGGCGCTCTCCAAGAAGCTCGGCGTCGACCCCTCGAAGATCCGCATCCACCAGCACTACCTCGGCGGTGGCTTCGGTCGCCGGCTCGAGCCCGACATCATGGTGGAGACCGCGCTCATCGCGCGGGAGGTCAAGCGGCCGGTCAAGCTGATTCGCTCGCGCGAGGAGGATCTGCGGCGCGACTACTACCGCTCGGCCACGCTCCAGGTGCTGCGCGGTGGCCTCTCGGCCGACGGCAAGGTGATCGCCTGGGAGAACACGCTGGTGGCGGCGTATCCCGGCGAACGCTATGGCGGGCTCGACGACAAGGGACGCGATCAGTTCGCGCTCAACGGCAGCGACCACGTGTACGAGATCCCGAACCAGTTCGTGCGCGCCGTCCGGGCCGAGACGGGAATGTCGGTCGGCTACGTGCGGGCCGTCGCGCCCAACTACACGTTCTTCGCCGTCGAGACATTCATCGACGAGCTGGCCCACCTGGCCAAGGCCGACCCGGTGCAGTTCCGCCTGGCGATGCTGGGCGGTGCACCGCGGCTGGCCCGTGTGCTGAAGCTCGCCGCCGATCGGGCCGGGTGGGACTCACCGCTCCCGCCCAACGTCGGCCGCGGGGTCGCCTGCGTGACCGCGCAGGAGCGGAAGTCGCCGACGTGGACGGCGAGCGTGGTGGAGGCGCAGGTGGACCCGGCGAGCGGCGCGGTGAAGGTGCGGAAGATCGTCTGCGCGGTGGACTGCGGCATCGTCGTCAACCCCGACGGCGCCCGCTCGCAAATCGAGGGCTCGCTGCTCTTCGGCCTCTCGAACGCGCTGAAGGAGCGGGGCACCGTGAAGAACGGGGCGCTCGAGCAGTCGAACTTCCACGACTACCAGGTATTGAGGATGAGCGACGTGCCCGAAGTCGAAGTGCATGTCGTCCCGTCAACCGAGTACCCCACGGGCCTCGGCGAGCCCGGCACGACCACGATCCTCCCCGCGCTGTCGAACGCGATCTTCGCGGCGACCGGCGCGCGGGTGCGGAGCGCGCCGCTCACGGCCGAGCGCGTGCTCACGGCGATCCAGCAGAAGGCGTAGCCAACCAGTCGGAGGGGGCCTCGACGGCCCCCTCCGAGGCCGGGGGAAGCGCTCCCGCGCGAGAGCGAACCCCCAGAACTCGAGCGCGCCGGCCAAGCCGGCGCTCGAACGGCGCTCACTCCGACGCTCGGCGTCCTCGGCACCGGCGGCCGAACGCGAGCGATCCCGCGAGGCAGCCAAGCCCGCCCAGCAGCACCATGCGCGCGGTGCCGAGGCTCGCCGCGAGCGTCCCCGCCAGCAGCGTGCCGGCCGGGGCGAGACCGACGAACGCCATCGTGTAGAGGCCCATCACGCCCCCGCGCCGGTCGTCCGCGACGATGGTCTGGATCAGCGCGTTGCTCGAGGCGAGCTGGACCATCACGCCGAATCCGGTGACGAACAGCAGGGCGAGCGACAGCCAGAGCGCGTCGGAGAGCGCGAACAAGGCGAGCGCGCTGCCGGCCACGGCGGCTCCGACCGTGATCGTGGCCGCCGACTGACCGAGCGAGCGCTGGCCCGACAGGACGAGCGTACCGACGAGCGCGCCGCAGCCGGACGCCGCCATCAGCCAGCCGAGGGTCTCCGGGCCGCCGTGGAGCACTTCCGACGCGAACACGGGGAGCAGCACGGTGTACGGACGACCCAGCAGAGTGACGAGGGCCACCAACATTAGAATGGCCGCGATCGGCCGGGTCGAGCGTGCGTAGCGCGCGGTCTCGTGGAGCCCACGAAGGATCGGCGTCGCGGTCCGCGCCGGGGCCTGCGGCGCTGCGCGCATCGCCCCGAGCGCCAGGAGGACCGCCGCGTAGCTCGCGCCGTTCACGAGAAAGCATACCCCCTCACCGGCGTGCGCGACGATGGCGCCGCCGATCGAGGGGCCGATCAGCCGCGCCGCGTTCGTGACCGACGCGTGCAGGGCGACCGCGTTCCCGACGTCGTCCCGACTCTCGACGATGTCGGCGACGAAGGCCTGGCGGGCCGGGACGTCGAGGGCGCCGACGACCCCGAGGAGGGCGCCGATCGCGACCAGCTGCCAGACGGCGACCACACCCGCCAGCGCCAGCCCTGCCAGGACCAGCGTCAGCGCCATCGCGAGGCTCTGCGTGACGACGAGGATCCGGTGACGGCTCCACCGGTCGCTGAGCCCCCCCGCGATGGGCATCAGGAGGAGCGAGGGGAGCTGGCCCGCGGCGGCGAGGACGCCGAGCAGGAGTGGCGAGCCCGTCAGCCGATAGGCGAGCCAGCCCATCGCCACCTGCTGGACCCAGGTGCCGACCAGCGACACGGACTGGCCACCGAGAAAGAGACGGACGTTCCGCGACCGGAGGCTGCCGAAGGCCCGCGCGCGGGGGAGCTCCATCGACGAGGTGGGCGGGTGACCGCCAATGCGGGTCACCCGCCCTTGCGGGTCACGCGCGCTTCAGCTGGGCACGGTCGATCGGAAGCGTGCGAACGCGCTTGCCCGTCACCGCGTAGATCGCGTTGCAGACGGCGGGCGCCACGCTCGGCACGCCGGGCTCGCCGAGGCCTCCCGGCGCCTCGCCGGAGTCCAGGATGTGCGGCTCGACGACCGGCATCTCGTTGATGCGGAGCATCGGATAGTCGTGGAAATTGGACTGTTGCACACGACCGCGGTCGATCGTGATCCGGCCGTAGAACGCGGCCGTGAGCGCGTACACCGCGCCCCCTTCCATCTGCGCCTTGACCTGGTCGGGATTGACCGCGATGCCGGGATCGATGGCGGCGACGAGCCGGTGGACGCGGACGGCCCCGTCCGGGGCGACCGACACCTCGGCCACCGTGGCGGCGTAGCTGCCGTAGGAGAATACGACGGCGATGCCGCGTCCGCGCCCGGACGGGAGCGGCGCCCCCCAGTTCGCCTTGGTCGCGGCCAGCTCCAGCACCCCCTTGTGGCGGGGCGACTTGCCGAGCAGCGCACGCCGGTACTCGTACGGATCCTTGCCGGCCAGGTGGGCCAGCTCGTCGATGAAGCTCTCGATGATGAACCCGTTCTGCGACGGGCCGACCGAGCGCCAGAACCCGAGCGGGATACCGAAGTCCTTGTTGGTCCACTCGATGCGGAGATTCGGGACGTCGTAGGGCATGTTGCGCACGGCTTCGACCGCGGCGGCGTCGATCTCGCCCGCCTTCGCGCGTCCCTTCTGGATCAGAATGCCCGGCCCCACCATCCGCGTGAACCACGCGGCGGGCATGCCGTTGGCGTCGAGCGCCGCCCGGAAGAGGTTGTACGTTGCGGGACGGTAGAAGCCGTGAGTCAGGTCGTCCTCGCGCGTCCACATGACCTTCACGGGCGCGCCGACCGCCTTCGCCGTCTCGACGGCGTCCACGATGAAATCCTGCTCGCCGCGCCGGCCGAACCCGCCGCCGAGCAGCGTCGTGTGCACGGTGACCTTCTCGGGCGGGAGCCCGGTGAGGCGCGCGCCCGTCGCCTGAGTGCCTCCAGGGTTCTGCGTCGGCGCCCAGATCACGCAGGCGTCGGGCGTCACCTGCGCCGTCGCGTTCATCGGCTCCATGCACGCGTGCTCGAGGAACGGCACCTGGTACACCGCCTCGTGCACGCGCCCGCCTGCGGCGAGCGCCTTCTCGGCGTCGCCGTCGTTCCGCGCGACCTGACCCGGCTGTCTGGCGGCGGCCTCGTACTCGCGCGTGATCATCGCGCTCGACACCTGAGCGGTCGGTCCCTCGTCCCACGTCACCCGGAGCGCCTTGCGCCCCTGGGAGGCCGACCAGAAGCCGTCGGCGACCACGGCGATGCCGTTCGACACCTGGACGATGTGCTTGACGCCTTTTACCTGTTTCGCGGCTGTCGCGTCGAAGCTCTTCACCTTGCCGCCGAAGACGGGGCAGCGCTCGATCGAGGCGACGAGCATCCCCGGCACCACCACGTCGACCCCGTAGATGCCGCGGCCGGTGATCTTCTCGGGCGTGTCGCGCCGGTGCACATGCTTGCCGATATAGCGGAATTTGTCGGGGGTCTTGAGCTTCGGGTCCTGCGGCACGGGCAGCTGCTGCGCACGGTCCACGAGCTGGCCGTAGAGGAGCCGTCGTCCGGTCGGCTTGTGGACCACCGCGCTCGGCTCCGTCTCCACGCTCTCGACCGGCACCCCCCACTCGTTGGCGGCGGCCTGCATCAGCATCTCGCGCGCCCCTGCGGCGGCCTTGCGCCACATCGCCAGGTGGTCGCGGACGCCGCGGCTTCCACCGTAGGACTGGGCGCCCGTGACAGGGTTCTTGAAGAGCGCGGGATTGGCGGGCGCCTGCTCGACGCGGACCCGGTCGAGGTCGACGTCGAGCTCATCGGCGATGATCATGGGCGTCGTGGTCAGCGAGCCCTGCCCCATCTCGGGTACCGAGTTGGTAATCGTCACGACGCCGTCGCGATCGATCCGGAGCCACTGGTTCGGCGCGAACACACCCGGCGTCTGCGCGAGGGCGTCGGACCGGCGACGCGGGAGCGGGAAGCCGATCGTGAGCCCCGCGCCGACCGCGAGGCCGCCCTTGAGGAGCGCGCGTCGGGAGACGAGCGTCTTCATCGCGCGCCTCCTTTCTGGAGCGCCGCCGCCTGATGGATCGCGGCCCGGATGCGCTGGTAGGTCCCGCAGCGGCAGATGTTGCCCGCCATCGCGGCGTCGATGTCGGCGTCCGTCGGGGAGGGCTTGCTGGCCAGGAGGGCCGCGGCCGACATGATCTGCCCCGGCTGGCAGTAACCGCACTGGGGCACGTCCACCTCCGTCCACGCGCGCTGCAGGGGGTGGTCACCCTTGTCCGAAAGGCCCTCGATCGTGGTCACGCGCTTGCCGGCGGCGGCCGAGGCCGGCGTGACGCACGCGCGCACGGGCGCGCCATCGAGGTGGACCGTGCACGCGCCGCAGAGCGCCATGCCGCACCCGTACTTGGTTCCGGTCAGGCCGAGCGTCTCCCGGAGCACCCACAGGAGGGGCATCTCGGGCTGGACGTCGACCCGCTGCGCTTTGCCGTTGACAGTGAGTGAGACCATGGAGACCTCCTGGGCCAGAATCTGACGCGCCTCAGGAAACACCAGCATCACCTCGCTGTCAACTCCTGTATAAAATTTTCGACTCTAGTCACGCGCGCCGCGGCGTGGGATCGTCGGCGCATGACGCTCTACTCGCGCCATCAGCTGATCGTGCTGCTCGTCCTCCTCAGCGCCGCGGGGTTCGGCCTCGCCGTCGGTCACTGGCGCCGCGCTCACCCCGATGTCGTCGAGCGGCTGGAGCAGTTCGATCGGACCCCGCCGCCCGCGGGCTCACTCGCGCCGCCGGCGCGGTTCCCGGCATCCCCCGAGCGCGGGCACCCACGAGCGACGCCGCGGTCAGCGCGACAGACGTCGCGCGCCGCGCGCATCGACCTCAATCGCGCGGACGTCGCCGAGCTGACGCAGCTTCCCGGCATCGGGCCCGTGCTGGCGACGCGAATCGTCCAGGCGCGCGAGGCCGACGGACCATTCGCCGCGGTGGACGATCTCCACCACGTGGGCGGCGTGAGCCGCCGCACGATCGAGCGGCTCCGACGGCTCGTGACGGTCACCCGCTGACGGGTCTTCCATGCCATGGCGCGCGATGCCGCTCGCTCCCGTCGCGATCGCGTTCGCCGCCGGCGTGGGCCTCGCCCCCTGGGCGCGTCCGGACGTGGCCTGGACGACGTGGCTCGCAGCGCTCGCGAGCACCGGCGCGCTCCTCCTCACGGGCCGGACGGCCGGGGCGACGGCCTTGCTCCTCGTCGGCGTCGCGGCCGTCGGCGCCCTTCATGGAATCGAGACGCCCCTGCCGCCCGGCCACGTCGCCCGCCTCGATCTGCCGCGGACGGCGCACGTGGATGGGCGGCTTGTCGCCGAGCCGGTCTGGTGGGCCCCCGATCGCGTCCGTCTCCTCATCGAGGTCGAGCGCGTCGACGGCCTCGAGCGCTCGGGACGGATCCAGGCGACCGTGTACGGCGTGGCGCCACCGCTCGTCCTCGGCCAGCGGATCACGGCGGAACTGCGCCTCCACCCCGCGATCGGCTTCCGCAATCCTGGGACGTTCGACTACGCCGAGCACCTCAAGCGCGAGGACATCCGCGTCACGGCAACGGCGCGCGCCGACCGCCTCACGCCGGTCGACCACCCTGCGCCGCCCTGGCCCGAGCGGATCAAGCGCGCGTCGGTGGCGGCGATCTCCCAGGCGTTGCCACGCGCCTCCGCGGCGCTGCTGGCAGGGCTCCTGCTGGGCGAGCGGACCGCCCTGCCACCCGAGCTCGACGAGGGCTTCCGCCGCGCCGGCGTCTATCACGTCCTCGCGGTGTCCGGCTTCAACGTCGTGCTGCTCGCCGCGGCGGTGCTCGCCCTCTGCCGGCTCGCCCGCGTCGGCCGCCGCGTGTCCGCGGTCGCCGCGATCGTCGTCGTCGTCGGCTTCGCAGCGGTCGTCGGGCCCGAGCCCTCGGTGCTGCGGGCGGTCGTCATGGCGGTGCTAGTTCTCGCGGCGCTGCTCCTCGAGCGGGAGGCTTCGGTCACCAACAGCCTCGCCCTCGCCGCGCTGGCGATCCTCGCCATCCGCCCGGGTGACCTGCTCGACCCGGGCTTTCAGCTCTCCTTCGCCGCGACCGCCGGCATCGTAGCGGCGCCGATGCCGCGCGGCGTGATCGCCGGCGCGATCGCTGTCAGCGCGGCGGCCCAGCTCGCGGTTCTGCCGATCACCCTCACCCACTTCAACCAGCTCTCGACGATCGGCGTCGTCGTGAACCTCGGGGTCGTGCCCCTGGCGGGCGTGGCCACGGTCGCGGGGCTCCTCGCGGTCGCTGCCTCTTTCCTGAGCGCGGGCGCAGCCCAGATCGGCTTCGACGCGGTCTGGCCAGTTCTGCTCGCACTCCGCGCCGTGGTCGCGCTCGCGGCCGCGGTGCCCGGGGCGGTCGTGTACCTGCCGGCGCCCCACGGGGTCGCCATCGCCTTCTACGCGGGAGCCCTCGCGCTAGGGCTCGTCTGGTGGCGGCTTCGTGCCGAGCGGCCTCGTGTCGGGGGACCGAGCGGCGCGGCGGCCCTCATCCTGCTCGTGCTCGCCGTCGCCGTGGCGGTGTGGCCTCTGCTCCGGCCCCCCGACGGCCGCCTGCGCGTCATCGTCCTCGACGTCGGCCAGGGCGACGCGATCGTCGTCGAGGCGCCCGACGGCCGCGTGCTGCTCGTGGACGCGGGCACGGGAGGCCCGATGCGGCTCGACGCCGGCGCGCGCGTGGTGGCGCCATTCCTGTGGAACCGTGGACACCTGCGGCTCGCAGGCGCGATCGCCACCCACCAAGACGCCGACCACGCCGGTGGCATGGAATCGATCCGCCGCCGCTTCGGCGTCGCGCCAGGGCTGGAGGCCGAAACGCTCGCGCGGGGCCCGCACTGGATCGCCGGCGCCATGATCTCGCTGGTGCGGCCCTGGTCGCGAGCGGGTGGCGGGGTGGCGGGGTCCCTCGGAGACCCGTGGCTTCTGGGGGTTGCCCAGCCCGGCGCGCTCGAGACGCCAGCGCGCGGGTCGGCTGCTAGCGTGGTCGACGAGGGGCCCCGCCACCCGGCCGCCGGCTCCCGCCGGAGCCGCAACGACGAGGCCATCGTGCTGCGCGTCGAGTACGGGCTCGCGTCGTTCCTGCTCGCGTCTGACATCGAGGCCGCGCGCGAGCAGGCCCTTGTCGCCACGAGGTCGCCGCTCGCCGCGACCGTCCTCAAGGTCGCGCACCACGGGTCGCGCACGTCGAGCACCCCCGCGTTCCTCGGCGCCGTCGGCCCGGCGATCGCCGTGATCTCGGTGGGCCCGCGCAATCCGTACGGCCACCCCGATCCCGGCGTGCTCGAGCGTTTGGCAGCGGCGGGGGCGCGCCTCTACCGGACGGACCGCGACGGCGCGGTGATCGTCGAGACCGACGGCCGGACGCTCACGGTCACCCGCTGGGCCGCGCGGGCGACCGACCGCTTCTGCCTCGACCCCGAGGCGATTTGTTAGAATCGAGCGCCATGGCGAGAGTCAACGACCACTACCTGAAGCTCCGGTCGAGCTATCTCTTCTCGGAGATCGCGCGGCGTGTGAGGGAGTTCCAGAACGCGCACCCGGGTGCCGGGCTCATTCGCCTGGGGATCGGCGACGTCACTCGTCCGCTGGCACCCGCGGTCGTCAAGGCCTTGCACTCCGCGGTGGACGAGATGGCGCGGGCCGAGACGTTCAAGGGGTACGGCCCGGAGACGGGCTACGAGTTCCTCGTCGAGCTGATCGCCAAGCACGACTTCGGCGAGCGCGGCGTCACGGTCGCCTCCGACGAGATCTTCGTGAGCGACGGGGGCAAGAGCGACTCGGCGAACATCCAGGAGATCTTCGCCGCCGACTGCGTCGTCGCGGTCATCGACCCGATCTACCCCGTGTACCTGGACAGCACCGTGATGGCGGGGCGGGCGGGCGCGGCGCGCGACGACGGCCGCTACGACCGTGTCGTCTACCTGCCCTGCACCGCGGAGAACGGCTTCGAGCCGCCGCTCCCCGAGCGCCACGTGGACCTCATCTACCTGTGCTTCCCGAACAACCCCACCGGGGCCGTCCTCGGGCGTGCGGGGCTCAAACGCTGGGTGGACTGGGCACGGCGCGAGGGCGCGGTGCTCCTCTACGACGCGGCGTACGAGGCCTACATCCGCGACCCGGAGATCCCACACTCCATCTACGAGATCGAGGGCGCGCGCGACGTCGCGATCGAGTTCCGCAGCTTCTCGAAGACGGCGGGCTTCACCGGGACGCGATGCGCGTTCACCGTCGTGCCCAAGGGCCTCATGGGCCGCGACGGCGCCGGCCAGCCGGTGAGCCTCAACGCGCTCTGGTTCCGGCGCCAGTCGACGAAGTTCAACGGCGTGCCCTATATCGTCCAGCGCGGGGCCGCCGCCGTCTACACCGACGAGGGGCGCCGCGAGGTCGGGTCGGCGATCGATTTCTACATGGAGAACGCCCGGATCATCCGGGAGGGGCTCGAGGCGGCGGGGCTCAGGGCCTATGGCGGGAAGAACGCGCCGTACATCTGGGTCAAGACGCCCCGAGGGCTCGGCTCGTGGGACTTCTTCGACAGGCTCCTCGGCCAGGCGCACGTCGTCACCACGCCGGGCGCCGGGTTCGGGCCGAGCGGCGAGGGCTACGTGCGACTGACCGCATTCGGCCGGCGCAACGAGACGGAGGAGGCGGTCGACCGGATCAAGACCCGCCTGGCGCTCTAAGAGTCGTAGGGGGCCGAACCGCGCCTACTCCGACACGTTCCTAACGCCGCCGAGCGACGAACGCTGTGGGCGAGATCGCCGTGGACGGGAAGGCGGCGAGGATCTGTCGGTCTCCGGTGACGAACGACACCCGAAGATCCCGAGCCAGCCCCACGAACTCGCAGTCGTAGGCGGAGCATCCCGAACGCGCCGCGAGCCCGAGAACCTGCTGGGACGCGACGGTGTACTCTCCGCCCGCCATCCTGCGCTCGGCCTCATGCGCGATGCGGACCGCGTCGTCGAGGCCGAGCCCGCGCCGGTGCACCAGGCCCGCCAGAACGTTGCGGAATTCCGAGCGCCAGAGCAGCGGGGCCACCCACACGGGATCCCGGACCAGCACCGTTTCTGCCTGCGCCGTGTTCTGCCCGCTCACGTACAGATACACGAGCAGATTCGTGTCAACGACGATCACGCACGCCCGGCGGTCTTGAGTCGCGCCAGCACCCGATCGGTGAGACGCCCACCCGCCGGCGTGTGACGCACCTCGCGCGCGCGCGCGAGCAGGGCTTCGGCGTCCACCGGAGCCGCCTGGGCGAGCACCTCGAGGCACGCGATGACCTCGCGGTTGAGGCTCCGCCGGTGCAGGGTCGCCCGCGCCTTGAGACGGCGGACCAGTGGCTCGGGGACGTTCTTGACCGTCAGCGTCGCCATCGTGGTGTATCCAAATTGGTACCAGAATGGATCCATCGAGAGGATACCGCGAGCCATCGGCCCGCGTCAATCCAAAGGCCTTCGATCGAGGGTTTTGCTTCCGGCGGTTTCGAGCGCGGGCTTGGCCCGCGCAATCGAGTCCTGGGGGAGGTCTCGGAGGGGCCGTCGGGGCCCCCCCTCCGAGGTCCTAGCTCTCGTACGCGCGCTCGTACTGGGCGCGCAGGCGCTCGAGCTCCTCGGGGTCGAGGCGCATGCCGAGCGAGAGGCCCATCTCGCCGAGGATCGTCTTGATCTCGTTGAGCGACTTCTTGCCGAAGTTCTTCGTCTTCAGGAGCTCGGCCTCGGTCTTCTGCACGAGATCGGCGATGGTCCGAATGTTGGCGGTCTTCAGACAGTTCGAGGCGCGGACGGAGAGCTCGAGCTCGTCCACGTTGCGGAAGAGGTTCTCGTTCAGCTCGGTCCGCGGCCGCGTCTCGTCGCGCTCGGCCGCCTCCTCCTCCGGCGTCGCCTCGGGGAAGGCCGTGAGCAGCGCGAAGTGGTCCTCGAGGATCCGTGACGCCTCGCCGACGGCCGCGGTCGGCGCGACGCTGCCGTCGGTCCACACCTCGAGGACGAGCCGTTCTCGCCCGGTCGCCACGGCCTCGACGTGGAAGTTCACGCGCTTGACCGGCGAGAAGTCGGCGTCCAGCAAGATCGCGTTGATCGGCAAGGCCTCGGGCTCACGCTTCTCGGCGGACACGTAGCCGCGGCCGCGCTCGACGCACACCTCCATCTCGAGCACCCCGTCCTTGTCGAGGGTGGCGAGCGGCACGTCGGGCGTGAGGATCTCGACGTCGGCGTCCTTCTCGAAGTCGCTCGCCTTGACCACGCCCGTGCCCTGCGCGCGGAGCCGGAGGATCTTCGGACGGTTGACGTGGTGCGCGAAGACCACCTTTCGGAGGTTCAGCATGATGTCGAGCGTGTCCTCCGTGACCCCCGGGAGATGCGAGAACTCGTGGAGCACGTTCTCGATCTTCACCCACGTCGGCGCCGCGCCGTGGATGGCCGACAGGAGGGCGCGGCGGTAGGCGATGCCCACGGTCAGCGCGAATCCTGGCTCGAAGGGCTCGATGACCAGCTTGCCGTAGTTCTTTTCCTGAACGGCCCAGTCGTGACGCGCGGGAAGCTCAAGCTCCACCATGAAGACCCCCTCAGAGGTGACCCGGTCGTGTGGAGAAACGCGGGGCTCGCCCCAGGCCACTCAGTATACCAGAGGTTCAATGTTACACTCGTAGAATCATGGGGTTGCGCCCTCTTCCGAGCGCCCTGACCCTCGGCGCCGCCGTGCTCGCCACGGTGCTCGCCTGGGAGATCTTCACTCCCGCGCCGGCGCTCGATGCCGGAGGCGTGGTCGTGGAGATCCCCGCCCACCGAGGCGTCCTCGGCGTCGCCGCCGCACTCCGGGACGCCGGCGTGATCCGGAGTCGCGCGGCGTTCATCACGCTGACCCTGGTCCGGGGCAGCGCGCGCAAGCTCCAGGCCGGCGAGTACGAAGTCGAGCGCGCGACCGACACGATGGGCGTGCTCAGGCTCCTCGAGACCGGCCGTGTCAAACAGCACATCGTCCTCCACCCCGAGGGCGCAACCGTCACGGAGCTCGCCGGGGAGCTCGAGCGGGAGCGCATCGCGAGCGCCGCGGCGACCCTGCGCGTCGCGCGCGATCCGGCGTTCCTCCGCGGGCTCGGCATCCCGGGGCCGAGCGTCGAGGGCTACCTGTTCCCGGACACCTACCAGTTCGTGCGCGGGATGACGCCCGAGGAGATCCTGACACGCATGGTCCAGCGCCTCCGCGCAAAGCTCACGCCCGACACGCTCGCGCGCTCCCGCGGGCGCGGGCTCGACCTCCACGGACTCCTCACCCTCGCGTCGATCATCGAACGCGAGGCGGTCGCGCGCGACGAGATGCGCCTGATCTCGGCGGTCTTCTGGAACCGGCTCAAGCTCGACATGCCGCTCCAGGCGGACCCGACGGTGCAGTACGCGCTCGACAAGGAGCGCCGCGCCCTCACCCGCACCGATCTCCTCGTCGATCATCCCTTCAACACGTACCGCCACCCGGGGCTCCCGCCGGGGCCGATCGCGAGCCCGGGCCTCCAGGCGATCGCGGCCGCCCTCGACCCCGCGCCGGTGAAGTACCTCTACTTCGTCGCGATGGACGATCGCCGTCACTACTTCTCGACGACGATCGAGCAGCACAACGCCGCCGTCGCCCGGTACCGGCTCGCCCGCAATCGCTGAACGTGCTATAAAACCCGCGACATGATGCGCTCCACCGCGCTCGACCCCGCGGTCCTGCGCCCGGGGGCCCGCCGCCCGCTGCCGCTGCTCTACCGCCTGTTCCGCGCGCCGGTGCGCCGGCTCCTCGAGCGCGTCTTCGACCTCGCCGTCCACGGGCTCGAGTACCTGCCCAGGAGCGGACCCTACATCGTCGCGGCGAACCACCACAACTATCTCGACGGCGTGGTCCTCGGCGCGGTCGTGCCCGAGCCGATCCGCTTCATCGTCATGCCGCGCGTGTGGCGGGCGACCCCGCTCCACCCGCTCTTCCACCGTCACGTCGGCTCGATCCCGATCAACCTCGAGCGCCCGGATCCGGGCGCGCTCCGGCGTGCGCTCGGGGCGCTCGCCGTGGGACGCGTAGTCGGGATCTTCCCCGAGGGACCCTTCAGCGTCCGCGGGCGGCTCGAGCGCGGCCTGCCCGGCGTCGCGCTCCTGGCGCTCCGGTCGGGCGCGCCGGTCATCCCCGCCGGGATCACCGGCACGTACGAGGCCCTCGCCGAGCGCTGGGGCCACATTCCGCGGCGGAGCGCGCTCCGCGTCCGCTTCGGGCCGCCGCGCCGCTTCCTCCCGGACGGCGCGCACGGTCGACGGACGGCCCGGCAGAGCGTGACCCAGCGGATCATGGACGACATCGCCACGCTGCTCACGTGAAACCCCGGCCGGGACGCAAGAACGTCAGAAAGCCGTGGGCGGGCCGCTTCACGCAGTCGACCGATCCGACCGCGGAGCGCTTCACCGGCTCGCTCGCCTTCGACCGGCGCCTCTGGCCCTGGGACATCACGGGCAGCGTCGCGTGGGCGAAGGCGCTCGGCCGGGCGGGGCTCCTCACGGCCTCCGAGCGCGACACGATCGTGCGCGGTCTCGACGCCGTGCGGGAGGAGCTCGCCACGGGCACGTTCCCGTTTCGGCCGGAGCTCGAAGACATCCACACGAACGTGGAGCGGCGACTCCACGACCTGGTCGGCGACGTCGCCGGCAAGCTCCACACGGGCCGCTCGCGAAACGACCAGATCGCGCTCGACGAGCGCCTCTATCTGAAAGACGTCGCCGCGCGCGTCGCCGAGGGGCTTCGGCGCGTGCAGGAAGCCCTCGTCGCGCGGGCCGCCGAGACCGTCGAGGCGCCGCTGCCCGGGTACACGCACCTGCAGCGCGCGCAGCCCGTCGTGCTCGCCCACCATCTGCTCGCGTACGTGTTCATGCTCCAGCGCGACCGCGAGAGGTTTCGCGACGCTCGTGCACGGGCCGACGTGCTCCCCCTCGGCGCGGCGGCGCTGGCGGGGACCGCGTTCCCGATCGACCGCGAGGCACTGGCGCAGGACCTGGGGTTCGCCGCGGTCTCTCCGAACAGCCTCGACGCCGTGAGCGACCGCGACTACGTCCTCGAGTTCCTGGCGGCCGGCGCGCTCGCGGGCATGCACCTCTCGCGGCTCGCCGCGGACCTCACGCTCTGGGCGACCGCCGAGTTCGGCTTCGTCGAGTTCTCGGACGCGTTCGCGACGGGCTCGTCGATCATGCCCCAGAAGAAGAACCCCGACGTCGCGGAGCTGATCCGTGGCAAGAGCGGCCGCCTCTACGGCAACCTCGTCGCCGTGCTGACGACGATGAAGGGCCTGCCGCTCGCGTACAACTCCGACATGCAGGAGGACAAGGAGCCGTTCTTCGACTCCGTGGACACGCTCGAGGCGATCGTCGGCGTCCTGCCGCCGCTCCTCGCCGCGCTCACGTTCCGCACCGATCGAATGCGGCGCGCCGCGGGGGAGCACTTCTCGACCGCCACCGACCTCGCGGACTACCTCGTGCGGAAGGGCCTGCCCTTTCGCCAGGCGCACGAGGTCGTCGGCCGGCTCGTGCGTTACGCCCTCGACGAGGGCAAGACGCTCGAGGACCTCACGCTCCCCGAGTTTCGCCGCTTCTCGCCGTTGATCGACGGCGACGTCAAGGACGCGATCACGGTGGAGGCCTCGCTCCGGGCGCGGGCCGTGACCGGCGGCACGGCGCCGGCGGCCGTGCGCCGCACGCTCGCCCTGGCTCGCACGCTGATCGCCCACGGATGAGCCCCCGCGCACGCCTCGCCGCGGGCGTCCTCCTGGCGACGCTCTCGCTCGCGGCGTGCGGGCGCAAGGGACCGCCCGCGGCGCCCGAGGCGCGCGTCCCGCGAGCCGCCGGCGACCTCGCCGTCGTCGTGCGCGCGTCGACGATCGAGCTCAGCTGGACCAACCCCACACGGCGTGTCGACGGCACCCCGCTGCGCGACCTCACGCTGGCGCGCGTCTTCCGCGTGGACGACGCGGGGGGTGGGGAGCCGAAGGCGGCGATGCAGGTCGACGGTCGGATCGCCGGCTACACGGAGATCACGGCCGTCTCTTTGGACGCGCCCGCGCCGGCGTTCGTGGCGGGTCACCGCGTCACCGTCACCGACGGCCGGGACCTCACGTACGGCCGGCGCTACACGTACGTGGTCGTCACCGCCGACGCGCGCCGGCGCACGAGCCCGCCCTCTCGACGCGCCTCGGTCACGTATATCGCCGCGCCGGAGCCGCCCGCGGGCGTCACCGCGCGTCCCGGAGAGCGCGAGGCGCACCTGGCCTGGCAGCCGCCCGCGCGGTTCGTGGACGGGAGCGCCGCGGCGGGCCCGCTCGCCTACGAGGTGCTCCGGGCGCCCGCAGCGGACGCGGAGCTCACGCCCGTGGCGACGGCGGCGCCCGGCCGCCTCGCGCTCACGGATCGCGGGCTGGAGAACGAGCGCACCTACTCCTACGCGATCCGCGCCCTCCGCACCGAGGGCGAGACGACGGCCTATAGCGCGCCGTCGGCGCGCGTCGCGGTGACCCCGCGGAAGACGACGCCCCCCGGGCCGCCGGAGAACCTCGTCGCCATTCCGTCGGCGGCCACGGTGCGGCTCTCGTGGAGCCCGAGCCCGGACTCCGACGTCGCGGGCTACGTCGTCTACCGCGCCGCGGCCGAGGGCCCCTTCGTCCGCGTGGGCTCGACGCGCGCGCCGACGACCGCGTTCGTCGACCGTGACGTGCCGCGGGGCACGTACCGCTACGCCGTGACGGCGCAGGATCGAGCCTCACTCCCCAACCAGAGTCGGCACTCCAACGAGGTGACGGTCAGCGTGCCTTGACTTCACCCCGCGTGGATGCTACGAACAAACGTTACATGGCTCACTTCGCCTACCGCCACTCCGACCTCTGCTGCGAGCAGGTGTCGCTGCGCTCCCTCGCCGCCGACGTCGGCACGCCCGCCTACGTCTACTCGAAGGCGGCCCTGCTGGAGAGCTACCGGGGCTACGACGACGCCTTCGCCGAGGTCCCGCACGTCGTCTGCTACTCGGTCAAGGCCAACGGGAATCTCGGCGTGCTCGGCACGCTCGCGCGCGCCGGCGCCGGCGCCGACATCGTGTCGGGCGGCGAGCTCTTCCGCGCGCTGCGCGCGGGCTTTCCTCCCGGGAGGATCATCTTCTCTGGCGTGGGCAAGACGCGCGACGAGCTCCGCGAGGCGCTCAAGGCCGAGGTCCTCATGTTCAACGTCGAGTCGCTGAGCGAGCTCCGCGCGCTCGACGATGTCGCCCGGGAGACTGGCGTGCGCGCGCCGGTGGCGCTCCGTGTGAATCCCGACGTCGATCCCGAGACCCATCCGTACATCGCCACCGGGCTCAAGACCTCCAAGTTCGGGATCCCCTTCGCGCAGGCGCACGAGGTCTATGCGGAGGCGGCGAGCCTCAAGGGCGTGGAGGTCGTCGGCGCGGACATCCACATCGGCTCGCAGCTCACCAAGGCGGCGCCGCTCGCCGACGCCGTCGCGCGAATCGCCGCGCTCGTCAAGACCCTGCGCGAGCGGTCGATCGAGATCCGCATGGTCGACGTCGGCGGCGGCCTCGGCATCCGCTACCGCGACGAGGCGCCGCCGACCCACCGCGAGTACGCGCGGGTCCTGCTGCCGGCGCTTCGCGAGCTCGGCGTGACGGTGCTGCTCGAGCCGGGTCGGTCGATCGTCGGCAACGCCGGGATCCTCCTCACGCGCGTGCTCTACCGCAAGGAGACCGGGGAGAAGACGTTCGTCGTGGTCGACGCGGCGATGAACGACCTCATCCGCCCGGCCCTCTACGACGCGTATCACGAGCTCCAGCCGGTCGCGGAGGCGCGGCTCGACGCGCCCCGGGAGACGGTGGACGTCGTCGGCCCGATCTGCGAGTCGGGGGACTTCCTCGCGAAGGACCGCGCGCTGGCGCGGACCGAGGAGGGTGACCTCCTCGCCATCATGAGCGCCGGCGCCTACGCCTCCGCGATGGCGTCCAACTACAACACGCGGCCGCGCGCCGTCGAGGTGCTGGTGGACGGCAACCGTTACACGATCGTGCGCCGCCGGGAGACCTACGAGGACCTGGTGGCGGGGGAGACAGTCCTATGAGTGCCCCGTTCCAGGGTTCGTTCGTCGCGCTGGTCACCCCGTTCCGGAACGGCAAGCTCGACGAGGCGAAGGTGCGGGAGCTCGTCGAGCTCCACGCGAGCCACGGGACCGACGGGATCGTCCCCTGCGGGACCACGGGAGAGTCGCCGACGCTCTCGCACGACGAGCACAAGCGCGTGGTCGAGGTCGTGATCGAGGCCGCCCGCGGGCGGCTCAAGGTCGTCGCGGGCACCGGCTCGAACTCGACGGCCGAGGCGATCGACCTGACCCGGCACGCCGAGCGCGCGGGCGCCGCGGGCGCGCTGGTCGTCAACCCGTACTACAACAAGCCCACGCAGGACGGGCTCTACCGCCACTTCCGCGCGGTCGCCGAGACGGTCGCGATCCCGATCCTCGTCTACAACATCCAGAGCCGCACGGCCGTCAACGTCGAGACGGGGACGCTCGAGCGCCTGGTCCGCGACGTGAAGAACGTCCTCGGCGTGAAGGAGGCGTCGGGGTCGCTCGACCAGATGAGCCAGGTGATCGCGGCGTGCGGGCCCGACTTCTCGGTCCTCTCGGGCGACGACAACCTCACCCTTCCGCTCCTCGCGATCGGCGGCCACGGCGTCGTCTCGGTCATCGCCAATATCCTGCCGCGCGAGACCGCCGAGATGGTCCACGCCGCGCTCGAGGGGGACTGGAAGCGCGCGCGCGACCTCCACTACCGGCTCTTCCCGCTGGCGCGGGCCGCGTTCCTCGAGACGAACCCGATCCCGATCAAAGAGGCGATGGCGATGGCCGGCATGCTCGAGCCGGAGTTCCGGCTGCCGATGTGCCGGATGAGCGACGCGAACCGCGAGCGGTTGCGCGCGATCCTCACGCAGTACGCCCTCGTGAAGTAACCGGTCACGATGCCCGTGGCCTCACCGACCGCCGGTGCTTCGGCGCCCCCGGCGGGTCGTCCCGTCGACGTCGTCGTGGCCGGCGCCGCCGGCCGCATGGGGACGCGTGTCGTCGCGTGCCTCCAGGGCGCTCCCGACCTGCGCCTGGTGGGCGCGCTCGAGGCGCCCGCGCACCCCGCGCTCGGCCGGGACGCCGGGGAGCTCGCCGGGGTCGGGCGCCTGAGTGTGGCGGTGGGCGGCGATCCCGCCACGATCGTCACCCCCGACCGCGTCCTCGTCGAGTTCTCCGTCCCGGAGGCCTCGCTCGAGCACCTGCGGCTCGTCGCCCGGAACGGGGCGCGAGCGGTGATCGGCACTACCGGCTTCACCGCGGCGCAGCGCGCGGAGATCGTGGACCTGGCGAAGCGCGCCGCGATCCTCGTCTCGCCGAACATGTCGGTCGCCGTGAACGTCGCGTTCAGCCTCCTCGGCACGATGGCCAAGGCTCTCGGCGACGAGTACGACGTCGAGATCACGGAAACCCACCACCGCTTCAAGAAGGACGCGCCGAGCGGCACCGCCCTCCGGATGGCAGAGATCGTCGCCGCGGCCCTGGGGCGCGACCTCGACCGGGTCCTCGTGTGCGGCCGGCAAGGCCTGCCGGGCGAGCGCACCCGAAGCGAGATCGCCGTCCTCTCGCTCCGCTCGGGCGACGTGGTCGGCGAGCACACCGTGTCGTTCGGCTCGCTGGGCGAGCGTCTGGAGCTGACCCACCGGGCGCACAGCCGCGACACGCTCGCGCGCGGCGCCCTGCGCGCGGTCCGGTTCGTGGCCGGGAGGCCGCCCGGCCTCTACTCGATGCAGGACGTGCTCGGCCTCACCTAGCGACGCGGCCATGCAGATCGTGCGGTTCAAAGCGGGTGACAAGACACGGTACGGCGCGCTCGAGGGCGCGACCGTCGTCGAGTACGCGGGGACACCCTTCACGATCTTCCGGCGGGGCCGGCGCCGTCACCTGCTCAAGCACGTGGTCCTCCTGGCGCCCGTCCTCCCGTCCAAGATCGTGGGGATCGGCCTCAACTACCGGGACCGCGCGACGGAGCTGAGGCGGGCGATCCCGGCCGAGCCCGTCATGCTGCTCAAGCCGACGACGACCCTCATCGGCCCGGACGATCCGATCGTGTACCCGTCCATCTCCGCGCGCGTGGAGCACGAGGCCGAGCTCGCGGTCGTCATCAAGCGCCGCTGCCGCGACGTGCCCGTCGCGCGCGCGCGCGAGTTCATCCTCGGCTACACGTGCCTCAACGACGTGACCGCGCGGGACCTGCAGGAGAAGGACGGGCGTGGCACCCGGGCCAAGGCGTTCGACACGTTCTGCCCGATCGGCCCGTGCGTCGCGACCGACATCGACCCGAGCGCCTTGACGATCGAGGCCTACGTCAACGGCGAGGTCCGTCAGTCCTCGAGCACCAAGGAGATGGTCTTCCCGATCGAGGACCTCGTGGCGCGCGTCTCCCAGGTGATGACGCTGCTCCCGGGTGACGTGATCACGACGGGGACACCCGCGGGGGTCGGCCCGCTCCGGCCGGGTGACCGGGTCGAGGTGCGGATCGAGTCCATCGGGATCCTCAAGAACCCGGTCGTCAAGCTCTGATGGCGGACAAGCTCCTCCTCGAGGATGTGCGGTTCTACGGCCAGCACGGCCTGACGAAGGCCGAGCAGACGGTGGGCGCCTGGTTCTCGGTCGACGCCGAGCTCGCCCTCGACCTCGGGCCCGCGGCGCTGTCCGACGACCTGGGCGCGGCGGTCGACTACGGCGCGGTCGCCCGCCGCATCGTCGAGATCGGGACCGGCCAGCGCGTCAACCTCATCGAGCGCCTCGCCGGCCTCATGGTCGACGCGCTCCTGCGTGAGTTCCCGGCGCACGAGGTCCGCGTCCGCGTCCGAAAGCTCACGCCCCCGCTCCACGGGCTCGTCGGCACGCCCGCGGTCGAGCTCGTCCGGCGACGCTGATGCCGCGCGCGTTCCTCAGCCTCGGCTCGAACCTCGGCGATCGCCTGGCGCTGCTCCGTGAGGCGCTCGAGCGGCTCGCGCGGCTCGAGGCCGTCGAGATCGTCGGCGCCTCCCCGCTCTACGAGGCCGAGCCCTGGGAGAGCGAGCCGGGCCGGACGCGGGACGAGACGCGCTGGTACCTCAACTGCGTCGTCGCGGTCGAGACCACGCTGCCGCCGCGCGCGCTGCTCGAGCGGGTGCAGGCGATCGAGACGGCGCTCGGACGCACGCGGCCCTCGGGCACCCCCGAGGCGCGGCGCTTCGCCGCCCGGACCCTCGACATCGACATCCTCTTCTACGGCCGCGAGGTGGTGAGCGTCCCCGACGACCTCCACATCCCCCACCTGCTCCTCGCGGAGCGCGCCTTCGTTCTCCGGCCGCTCGCGGACCTGGCGCCCGACTTCGAACACCCGACGCTCTACCGGACCATCCGCGAGCTCCTCCAGGACGTCGCCGACGACCACGAAGTCCGCCCGGGCGACTATCCCCTGCGTTGGTTCGAGGGCTGAGCCGGCGTGCCCCAAAGCGAGTTCGAGCGGCTGGCCCTCGAGCACATCGACGCCCTCTACAACTTCGCGGTGTACCTGACGCGCAACCCACCGGAGGCGGACGACCTCGTCCAGGAAACCTACCTCCGGGCGTTCCGCTTCGCCGACCGGTTCACGCCCGGAACCCATCTCCGCGCCTGGTTGTTTCAAATCTTGAGGAACACGTTCCTGACCTTCTATCGGGTCCGCGAGCGCGAGTCCGCCATCGCGGACGACGGCGTGCCGGACTGGGACGTGCCCATGTTTCACGACGCGCCCGAGGACTCGTCGAGCGTCATGGAGGCGCACACGGACCTCGAGCGCGCGCTGCGCCGCCTGCCAGAGGAATTCCGGACCGTCCTCTTGCTCGCAGAAGTCGAGGGCATGCCGCTCGAGGAAGTCGCGCGCGTGATGGAGTGTCCCGTCGGCACCGTCAAGTCGAGGATCTTCAGGGCGAAGGAGCGGTTGCGCGCGCTGCTGCGCGACTACAAGCGGTGATGAACGAGCGTTTTTCGGACGCGTCGGACGAGGAGCTCGGGCGGCGGCTCCGGGCGGAGCTGCCTCGATACGTGGCGCCGGCGCGCCTCCACGCGGCGATCGTCGAGGCGGCGGCGCCGGCGCCGCCGCGCCGGTCCGCGTGGCTCGCGGCCGCGTTCGCCGCGGGGGCGACGGCGCTCGTGCTCGTGCTGGCGTTCGTGCCGCTACTGCCCCGGATCCTGCCCGCCGATCCGGCGCAGCGGCTCATGCGCTCGGTCGTCGCCGAGCACGAGCGCGCGCTCATGTGGGGGGCGCGGCGCCCGGAGGCCATCCCGACGGCGCTTCCCTGGCTCACGCAGGAGTCGGGCATCGGCCTCACGCGGGTCTTCGGCGGCGACGACCGGCTCGCCTTCAGGGGGGCCGAGCCGGTGTACCTGGAGGGTCGGCGCGGCATCGCGCTCCACTACCGCGACGCGGACGGCCACCTCGTGACGTATATGGTGCTGCCCGCACCCGCGCTGCCGCTTCCGGACCGCCAGCGCGTCCAGGTCGAGCGCTGGAAGCCGGCGCTCATGTACGACAACGGCTTTTTGGCGTGGGTGTGGAAGCACGGGGATCTCGCCTGCTTCCTCGTCTCGGACATGGTCTCGGAGGCGGAGCTCGAGACGTTCAAGGACTACTTCGTCCGCGTGCGGACGGCGACGGAGCCGGTGCCGGCGTACTGATCGGGCGAGGGTGGGACATCTCCTGGCCACGCCCTGCCCGCTCTTGCTGGAGCCCTTGAAATTTTGTCCATCTAAGTGTACATTATTATGTACATTACTTCAGGAGAGTGAGATGACACAGCTGACGATCTCCGAAGCGCGCCGGACCCTGCTGGACCTGCCCGAGAAACTCGCGAGGGTGCCCGAGCGCGCGGTGAGTATCACGCGGAGGGGACGCCCTGTGCTTGCCGTCATGCCGTGGGAGTTTTACGAGAGCCTCGTCGAGACACTCGAGATCCTCGGCGATCCCGAGATGGCCTTGGCGCTGCGTGAGAGCGTGGAAGACATCAAGCGCGGGCGGATGGTCAGTCATGTGGAGGCCAAGAAGCGCCTCGGTCTATGACCGAGCCCGTCTACACGGTACGGTGGACGGAGACAGCGCTCAAGCTCGCAGAGGCGATCCCAGACCAGCGTATCAAACGCGCCGTTTACGATCGCGCCGGGCAGCTTGCGAAGTCGCCCGAGAAGCAGGGCAAGCCGCTGATCGGTGAGTTGAATGGCTTCCGCAGTGTTCGCGCCGCCGGTCAGCGGTACCGCATCGTCTACCGGGTCGAGCGACGAGAGGTCGTCGTCGCGATCGTCGCTGTGGGGAAGCGGAAGGAAGGCGATAAGAGCGACGTCTACGTTCTGGCGAGGAAGCTCTTGAGGCTCGGGTTGCTCCGTTGACTTGCCGTCAGGTCTCGCCCGCTCCTCGGTTTCGGGCGGCTTCAGGGAGGTCGCTGGCGACGGTGAACGGCAGCGCCATCAGGGCGACGGCGACGAGGAGCACCTCGGTGTCGCCGAAGTTGTACTCGAAGAGGCCGGCGACGAGGAAGGCGGCGATCGCCGCCATCGGGCCCAGAACGAGCGCGCGCGCGTCCTCGTCCCCCTTGGGGACGCGCGCGAGCGTCCGCACCGACGCGCCGAAGAACGCCACCCAGATCGCGATCCACGCGGCGAGACCGGGGACGCCGCGCTCCACGGCGATCTGGAGCGGCGTGTCGTGCAGGTGGCTCGTCGAGCGGCGGAGCGCCTCCGGCGGCGCCCAGAGGGGATAGAGCCGCTTGACCCCTCCCGGGCCGACCCCGGTGATCGGATGCGCCCGGACGAGGCGCAGCCCCGTGTCCAGCATCGCGAGCCGGTCGCGCGCGGTGTCATCTCTGAGATCGCCGATGGTGCGGAGCCGGGCCAGCACGCCCGGCTCGACGACGAGCGCCGCGGCGACGACGACCGCGAGCGTCGCCAGCACGAGGCCGCGCCGTCGGAGCAGGAGGGCACACCCCACCGCTCCCACGGCGAACCCGAGCCAGGCGCCGCGGACGTAGGTGAGGCCGAGCGCCACGACGCCGAGGGCCCAGAGGGGCGCCATCCAGGCGCGCTCGCGTCCCGCGCGCGCCAGGCGCGGCAGCGTGGCCACGAGGACCTGCGTGAGGACGCCCGCGAGCGTCATGTAGATCGAGAAGAAGCCGCGGGCCCGCGCGCATTTTCGAAAGAGCAGCCGCACGGGTCCGGTGTCGACGCTGCCGGACGGCGGGCAGAGGCCGACCTGCAGGACGGAGAGCAGCGCCACCACGGAGACCGCGACGAAAAGGCCCGTCAGGAAGCGCCGGGCCGCCGGCCGGTCGGGCAGCGCGTGGCGCATAAGATAGAAGGCGCCCAGCGTGAGCAGCCCCTTAGCGGCCGCGAGGCTCTCGACGGGGCGCGGCGATGCGAGCGCCGCCACGAGCGTCCACGCGGCGAAGCCGACGAGCGGTCCCGCGAGCGGCCAGCCCGCGCGCCGCGCGCCGGCCGCGCGCCGGCCGAAGGCGAGCCACGCGGCGAGCACGACGAGGGTCGCCTCCGAGAGCGAGATCGACGCGGCGAGCCCGAGCGTGAGCGCGACCAGCAGCCCGTCCCGGACCGCCGTGGTCCGCCACCACCCCGCGGCCGATGGAGCGCCCGTCGCGTCGCTCAATACGCGTTGCGGTTGCGGAAACCGGACCAGAAGGTCAGGAGGAGGATCTTCAGGTCGAGGCCGAGGCTCCAGCGCTCGATGTAGTAGAGGTCGTATTCGATCCGTTTCTCGATCGAGGTCTGGCCTCGCCAGCCGTTGATTTGCGCCCAGCCCGTGATGCCCGCCTTCACCTTGTGGCGGAGCATGTAGCCGGGCACCCGCCGGCGGAACTCCTCGACGAAGCTCGGGCGCTCGGGACGCGGGCCGACGAGGCTCATCTCACCGCGCAGGACGTTCCAGAGCTGGGGTAGCTCGTCGAGGCTCCAGCGCCGGAGGAACGCCCCGAGCCGCGTGCGTCGCGAGTCGTCCGGCCGCGCCCACACGGGGCCGGTCTCGCGCTCGGCGTCCACGCGCATCGTGCGGAACTTGAGCATCCGGAAGCGCTGGCCGTCCAGGCCCATCCGCTCCTGGCGGTAGAGGACGGGCCCGCGGGAGACGACCTTGAGCGCCGTGGCGATCGCGAGCATCACGGGTGCGGCGAGGACCAGTGCCCCGCCCCCGACAATGAGGTCCAGCACGCGCTTCGCCACGCGATTCCAGCCGTAGAGCGGGGACTCGCGCAGGTGGACGAACGGGATCGACTCGAACTCCTCGACGCCGCCGCGCAGCGAGGCGAGGCCGAAGACGTCGGGCACGAAGTGGATCGCGACGGGGTCGTCGCCGATCTCGTTGAGGACGGAGGTGAGGCGCGGGTACTCGCTGTGCGGCAGCGCGATGAACACGATGTCGACCTGCTGCCGGTCGAGGACGGCGCGGATGTCCTCGAGACCGCCGAGCCGCGGCGCGTCGACGCCGGGCGTCTCCGCCTTGTCCGAGAGGAGCCCCAGGACCCGGATGCCGACGTCCGGCCGGCGCCGCAGCACCCGCAGCACTTCGACCGCAGGCTCGCCGCCACCGACGACGATCGCGTACCGCTGGTTGTAGCCGCGGCGGCGCGCGAACCGGAGCACCTCGCGGAAGGCCGCGCGCGCGAGGCTCACCACGACGACCGACTGCACCAGGAAGAACGCGATCACGAGCCGCGAGTAGTCGTAGCCGCGGAAGGCGAAGGTCATGATCGCGACGAGGACGAGCACGCCGAGCGTGGAGGCCTTGGCCACGTCGAACCACTCGGAGAGATGCGAGCCGAGGCGGCTCGGCCGATAGAGGTCGAACGCGTGGAACGCGAAGCCCCACACGATCAGGACAGGCACGAGCTGGAGCGCGTAGTCCCGGAACGGCGGCACGTCGGTCACCCGCAGCAGGTGGAACCGGATCGCGTAGGCGGACACCCAGCAGGCCGCGATCAGGCAGAGGTCGCCCGCGAGCGCAAGGTGCTCGAGGAGGCGCGAGTGGGCCTTCAGCATGCCTGCCGCGCGCGGAACTCCCGCCATCGGGCGTCGACGTACTCGGAGAGGCGCCGCTTGAAGACGGGACGGTCGAACTCCAGGGCGCGCGCCCGCAAGGCCTCGGGGTCGAAGCGGTCCGCGGCGGCCTCGAAGGCGCGGATCGCCTCCGTGAGCGCCTCGACCGTCTGCTCGCGGAAGAAGACCGCCGTCGGCGCCGCGCCATTCATCGGAGCCTGTGAGCCCGGCACCGACCGTGGGTGGCCCGAGGCAGGTGCGCTCTCGAGGCCGACCATCGTCTCGAGCACGCCGCCGCGGCCGAGCGCGATCGTCGGACGCCCCGCGGCGGCGGCTTCGAGCGGCACAATCCCAAAATCCTCGACCGCGGGGAAGAGCACGGCGCGGCAGCGCGCGTAGAGGTCGGCGACCTCGCGGTCGTCCCGCCAGCCGAGGAACTCGATGCCGGGGCCGGCGAGCGCTCTGAGGCGCCGATCCTCCGGGCCGGCGCCGACGATCACGAGCCGCCGGCCGAGCCGCCGGGCCGCGCCGATCGCCAGGTCGATGCGCTTGTAGGGGACGAGCGCCGCCACCACGAGGTAGTAGTCGTCGACGCGGTCGGCGATCCGGAACCGGTCGACGTCGACCGGCGGGTGGATGACGTCGGCCTCGCGGCCCCAGACGCGGCGGATGCGCTCGGCGATGTGGCGGGAGATCGCGACGACGCCGTGAACCGACTGGGTTCGCCGGTCCCACCGACGGAGCGCGGCGGCGACGGGCGGGGCGAGGAGCCGCGTGGCGAGCCCGGCGCGCGCGCCGAGGTAGTCCTGGGCGAGGTCCCACACGTAGCGCATGGGCGTGAAGCAATAGCAGAGGTGGAGCGCGCCCGGCGGCGTGCGGACGCCCTTGGCCACGCAGTGGCTGAGGGAGAGGACCAGGTCGTACCGGGAGAGGTCGAAGCGCCGCACCGCGGCGGGAAACAGCGGGAGGTAGCGGCGGTAGTGCACGGCGGCGGCCGGCAGCCGCTGGACGAACGAGGTCACGACGCGGCGGCGCTCGATCACGGGTGACACGGTTCCGGGCACGTGGAGCAGCGTGAAGAGCGGCGCGTCGGGGAAGAGCTCGCAGACGACCTCGAGACACCGCTCCCCCCCGCGCATGCCCGTCAACCAGTCGTGGACGAGGGCGACGCGCGGGCTCGACCGCGCGGCCGCGCGGGGCGCGGCTAGCTCACTCGAGACCGGATGCGGCGTCGCCAATACTCCAGGAGATCGGTCAGCGTCGTCTCGAGCGGGATGGCGGGACGCCAGCCGAGCGTCGTCTCGACCTTCTCCCGCGAGCCGCGCAGGATCGGCACGTCGGAGGGCCGGAGCCGCGCCGGGTCCTGGCGGATCTCGATCCGCGGCGCCGTGGACTTCCCGACCAAGAAGTTCAGCACGCGCTCGATCGACCAGTCGACCCCGGAGCACAGGTTGTAGACCTCGCCCGGCGTGCCCCGCTCGAGCAGCGTCCAGTAGCCGCGCACGATGTCGCGGACGTCCGAGAAGTCGCGCGTGGGCTTGAGGTCGCCGACGAGCACCACCGGCTCGCGGAGCCCTGCCTCGATCTCGGCGATCTGCTTCGCGAAGTTCGACGTCGCGAAGCTCTCACCTCGACGGGGGCCATCGTGGTTGAATGCGCGCGCGCGGACGATGTGCATCCCGTAGCTCTTGAAATACTGCCACCCCATCAGGTCCTGGGTGACCTTGCTCACCGCGTAGGGCGAGAGCGGGCGCAGCGGATTCGTCTCGCGGATGGGCAGCTCGTCGGGGTAGACGAGGCCGTACTCCTCGCTCGAGCCGATCACGATGAAGCGCGCCTTCGAGCCGAGCTGCCGCATCCCCTCGAAGAGGTTCAGCTGACAGATCGCGTTGGTCCAGAGCGTCTCGGACGGCGTCGTCCACGACGCCACCACGAAGCTCTGCGCCGCGAGGTGGACGATGTAGTCGGGCCGTGCCTGCTCGAGGAGGGCCCGCACCGAGAGGAGGTCGCGCAGGTCGGACTCGAACAGGCTGATCCGGTCGCGCAGGTGCTCGATGTGTTCCGTCTTGCTCCGCCAGCGGAGCGCGCCGACCACCTCGGTGCCCTGGGCGAGCGCGTACTCGGCGAGGTGGCTGCCGACGAAGCCGGTGATGCCCGTGATGAGGATGCGCACCCCGACCATACTACTACAGGTGGTCGCGCCCGCCTCGCGTCCGGCGGAGCGCGCGGCGCCACGCGCCGGGCAGTGCCAGCGCGAGGGCCGGGCGCGCGGCGAAGAGCGCGCACCACCACGGGTACGCCCCGCTCCGCACCGCTCGCCAGCGCACGCGCGCCTCGGCGCCGAGCCGCTCGGCGTCGCGCACCGCCGTGACGCGCCCGGGCAGGAGGCGGCGCACCACGAGCGGCTCGGGCAGGTTCGCCAGCCGCGCGAGCCGGCTCAGGCGCATCCAGAGGTCGTAGTCCTGCGCGACCGGCAGCGTCTCGTCGTACCCGCCCGCCCGCTCGACGAGCGTCCGTCGCATCATGACCGCGGAGTGCACGAAGGGATTGCGCCGGATCAGCACGCGCCGGATCGTGGCGTCGTCCTCCGGCGGCCGGATGCGCGCGACCTCCCGTCCCGCCTCGTCGACCTCGCGCGCGCCCGTGCCGAGGAGCCCGACGTCCGGGTGCGAGCCGAGGAACGCGCGCTGGAGCGCGAGGCGCTCGGGCAGGGCGATGTCGTCCGCGTCGAGTCGCGCCACGAGCAGAGCACGCGCCAGGGCGAGCGCGCGGTTGAGCGCGCGCGTGAGTCCCGCGTGCGCTCGGCGCTCGGTGCGAACGCGCGAGTCCCGGACCGCGGCCAGCAGCTCGGACGTGGCATCCGTCGAGCCGTCGTCGATCACGATCAGCTCGAGGTCGCCCGCGGTCTGCGCGAGCACGCTCGCCACCGCGTCGCGCACCCACGGCGCGCCGTTGTGCACGGACATGAGGACCGAGACGGCCGGAACGCTCACGCGTCCGGCGCCGTGGCCGGGAGCTTGCGGAGGAGCAGGTTCAGGTACGGCAGGCACACGGAAGGGGGCAGGCCTGCGGCGCGCGCGGCTCCACAGAGTACGGCGAAGAACGGCGAGAGCGCGCGCCGCGTCCGCGATCGCGCGGTGTCGCGGAAAAAGCGCCAGCCGTAACCCGCCGCCTCGGTGACGTCCTCGAGGCCGCATCGACCCGAGGAGGGCAGGCAGTCGGCGAGGGTCGCGTTCCGCCAGCCGGTGCCGTCGGCGACGAACTCCGCGTAGGGCACGCCCGCGAACTTCGCCGGCCGGCACACGCGCGCACAGCGGTAGGCGAGACGCGGCGGGAGCCACTGGACGAGCGGCAGCCCGACCGAGTGCGTCTCGAGCGGGAACCAGCGGTTCGGCGTGTCCAGGATCGCGATGTATCCACCCGGCGCCAGGACGCGGTAGTACTCGTCGACCTGGGCGCGCCGGGTGCGCGCCGGCAGGTGCTCGACGACGCCGACGGCGAGCACCAGATCGAACGCGCCGTCGGCCCACGGGAGCCGCCGCGTCTCGTCGCCTGACAAGAGCGCGACCGAGGAGACCTTCCGGAGGCCGAGCTCCTCCACCTTGGCACGCGTGATCGCGACAAACGTCGGATCCGTATCGAAGGCATGGATGGTCGCGACCTCCCGCTGGTCCGCGAGGTACTCGGTCATGTGGCCGAAGGAACAGCCGACCTCAAGGACCGCGAGGTCGCGGGCACCGCGGGCGCGCAGGTGGCGAACGAGCGGCCCGAGAAAGTGCGGGCCCCGCGTCTCCTTGAAGTCAAAGTAGAGCGGCGCCCGGCGCACCCCTTTGCGCTCGATGAGCATGCGGATCACCCGCTCGCTGTAGCGCGTCGGGTATTCCCGGCCGTCGACGGCGAGCACGCGGCGCACCCCGAGATCGACGATGCGGTACGGTTCGTCCATCGGAGGCAGTATAGCGTCAGGCCTTGCGGGCGACGACCAGCAGCATGTGGCCGAGCAGCCGAAGCGCCGGCGCCGTATACAGGAGCCGCCGCGCCACCCCGGCGAGCGTGCCCCGGCGGGGCGCGTCACTGCCGGGGGCGGGGCGGGCTCGCCCACTCGGAACAACGCTCGCTTCAGACCCCGTCCCGCCCCCTGGCGGGCGCGACCGCGATCGAACCACCCGCCGGATGACTTGGCGGAGGAGCCGCGCGGGGTCATAGGGGTGTACCTCGCGAACGACGAACCCGTGGCGGGCGAGCGTCAGCGTGAGCTCCGCGCGTGAGAAAGCATACTGATAGAACTCGCCGCCGCGCCGTGCGACCGCCCGGTTCCGCCGTCGGATCCACGGCGCCGCAAGCCAGCGCGCGCCGTTCACGTACGGGACCGAGACGAGGAGCACACCGTTCGGCGCCAGCACCCGGCGCGCCTCCGCAAGGACGGCGTCCGGCCCCTGGGCGTCGTGCTCGACGACGCCCAGCGAGACGTAGCCGGCCAGCGCGCCGGCGCGGACCGCCAGCGCGCGGAGCTCCATCACCGCGAGTGGAGCCGCCGCTACGCGACGGCATGCGGCGAGCGCCTCGAGGCTCCAGTCCACCCCCGCCACGCGCCAGCCCCGCTCGCGCAGAAGCAGGACGTACTGACCGAGTCCGCAGCCTGCCTCGAGGATCACGCCATCCGCGGGCAGCGCACCCGTGATCAGGGCCGTCAGCGGCGAGCGGCGCGCGACGGCAAGAAGCTCCTCGACGGAGTGGCCGCCCCAGTGCTCGGTCCAGAACGCCGCCCGCGCTGCCGCCGAGTAGTAAGCGAGCCGCACGGGTCAGCGCTTGCGCGCGAGCGCTAAGAATCCGGTCGCGAAGCTCGAGAGGAACGGCGAGCGCCGCACCGGACCGAGACGGTCGAGAGCGCGCAGGAGGGCCGCCAGCGGCACCAGGCCCGTGCCGACGAGCCACCGGACGGGGCGGGACCCGACGTGCGCGATCGCCTGGCGCAGCTGGTTAGCGAGCGTCGTGAAGAAGCGCCCCTGCGTCGCGAGCGCAAGCGTCCGGAGGCCCGCGCTCTCGACCAGCTCGCGCGCGCGCACCTCGGTGAACCGGTGACGGTCGGTCGGACCGTCGGCGCGGTGGAAGAACGGTACCGCGAGGACCGCCGTGCCCCCTGGCACGAGGACGCGCGCGATCTCCAGCATCGCTGCCTCGGGCGAGACGAGGTACTGAAGCACCTCGATACACACGACCCAGTCCACGCTCGCGTCGCGAAAGGGCAGAACCTGAGCGTCGGCCACGACGTCGGGGCGCTCGCCCGGCTCGAGGTTCAGCCGCACCCAGCGCCGGACGCGGTCGCGCGGCGGCCGCCAGCGACCGCGCGCCACAGCCTTCGCACCGATTTCGAGGACCACGCCCGCGAGCCCCGACGCGAGCCGCTCAAGGTCCGTGTCGAGGAGCATGCGGCGGTAGCTGAGTCCAAGCGGCAGCACACTCAGCCGGAGCGCGCCAGGCGCTTGAGCAGCTCGATCTCCTCGGCGACGAGCCGTGCAAGATCGTAGCGCTCGACGATCCGCGCACG
>Ga0209056_10000052_pt1 | contig 110506 bp, 81 predicted proteins | sample GraSoiAngelo_114_FD_185876 | JGI IMG/M metagenome (GOLD analysis project Ga0209056, IMG submission 185876) | Grasslands soil microbial communities from the Angelo Coastal Reserve, California, USA - 14_0903_13_40cm (SPAdes) (version 2) | ecosystem: Environmental > Terrestrial > Soil >... | reverse complement strand
AACGTGGCGCGGGCGGCGATCACTGTCGGGCGCGACAGGCCGAGTTGTTTGGCGATCGAGTGATTCGACATTCCTTCCTGGGCGAGCAGAATCACTCGGCATTTCTGGGCCACTCGTTGTGGCGTCGACTATCAGACGCTTTACTTGCCGTTTCGCGCCAACCCGTTCTCCCAGGGCGTCAGCATTTCGCTGCGAGTCAGGCTCTTCGCCGGTCTGGAAGTGAAGGCACAGACCTACCGCTCGGCGACTGGCCAGCTCCGCTACACTGCCTCGGGGGACACCGTGTTGGCTGGTAACTACCGGCACGCCGCCAGCGAAAGCGAAAAGACTTTCAAACGTTTGCGCTATGTAGTCAGAGGCCGGGTCGAGGATGAGAAAGGCGCACCGGTGGAAGAGGCAGCAGTGCTTGTCGGCGAAGAACTCGTTTTCACAAACACAGCCGGTGAGTTTTTCGTGCGCCGCAAGACCGCCGCCGTGCTTCCACTCGAGGTGGCAATCGCCGAATTCCTGAACCCGGCCTCGTTCCGAGTGGTCTATGCTCCCCCCACGGTAACTCCTTTGCTCGATGGCGCTGCTCCTGAAATCATCCTGATTGTCGGGAGAAACTAGTTCTTCTCAAACAGGAAACTTCGCGTGACCCACGGCCTATACATAGAGGCTTATGCAGAGGGTCGACGCTTCACCTCACGCCACATCTCCGATAGCCATTCCAGAATCTGTTGCATTGTCGATAGTCGAGGTAATATATTGTCGATAGTCGAGGTATCAGTATGCCTAAGCCTTCAGACCTCCTGCAGGGAACACTAGATCTCCTGATCCTCAAGACTATTGCGACGGAGCCGCTTCACGGCTGGGCGGTTGCAAAGCGCATTCAAGTGCTTTCCGGCGAGGTCCTCGCAGTGGGCCAGGGTTCCTTATACCCTGCACTTCATCGACTCGAACAACAAGGCTGGCTTCGCGCCGAGTGGAAAGACTCTGATCTTGGGCGCCCTGCGAAGGTTTATTCATTGACGCGTGCGGGTAGGAAGCAACTCGACCGCGAACTTGATAGCTGGAACAGGCTCTCCTCCGGTGTCCAACTCTTAATCGAAACCGCTTAGGAATAACACTTTTGCGAGTCTATCGCGTGTTCATGCATCGCCTTCGTTCGATATTCAGGAAATCTCGGGCAGATGCGGATCAGTCGCTGGTTTTGCGCCGCAACCGGCGCCAGTGCTTGCGTACTTCGTCGAGCAGGTTGGGGCTGAGCATGACATCCCGGTCTTTGCGGCCTTTTCCTCCCTGGACGTGAATGACCATGCGCTTACTGTCGACATCGCTGATCTTCAGGTGGGTCAACTCGGCGCACCGCAGGCCGGTAGCGTAGAGCGTCATCAGCAGAGTGCGATGGAAAGGAGTGCGAGCGGCATCGATGAGACGCGCAACTTCTTCTTGGCTGAGGATCGCTGGCAGACGACGGTTCTTTTTCGGATAGGGAGTCTCGGCGATGCTCCAGGCCTTCTTGAGTGTCTTGATGTAGAAGAACCGCAGAGCTGCTAGGCGGTTAGCAACACTTCCTGGCGACAACTTCCGCTTCTGGAACAACTCGGCTTGGTATTCGCGAATGTGCCGCAGTCCCAAGCGGTCCGGCGAGCGGTTGAAGTGTCGAGCAAAATCTTCGACTGTGAGGATGTAGCAGCGTGTGGTATGTTGCGAGTAATTACGACGGTGGAGTTCTTCCACCATCATTTTGCGAAGTCGGGTCATGAGGACCTCCTTATGACCCGACAACTTACTTTAGCCGGTCGCCATGAACTGCTCCGTTCGCCTCAAGCGTAGCGTCCGCCGCCGGGCGGCTTCGTTCTGACGGGCAACCCGTAAGTCATCAGCTCGCCCGTTGGGTTAAATTGACCCGTCTGGCCAACTTCCGGGTGTCGGTTACAGTTGGCTAGGAAACGCCATCCACGCTCACAAAAAACTGTGCCATCTTAGGGGTTCACCCCAAGCTTTCAGTCCAAGTTCGGTCCAATTCAAGGGCGAGATAAATGACGCGCTTCCTCGTAAGCGACACCAGAAGCGGCAGTTAGAGTTTTGTATTGCATAGCTTCTAAGCAGAGGGTCGCGTGTTCGAATCACGCCGGGCGCGCCACATAATCTAGAGAATTCAGTGCGGTCGGCAGCAGGAGATCGTTGGCACCGACCGGCAGCGGACGGCGCAATAGGACTCCGGCAATGGCGTGCCCTATGATAATATACATGAGACGAAGGGAGTGCGCGGTCGAGGCCTAAGCATATGCATATGCTTGCTGAGCCGTAAACGAAAAGCAAAACCGACTGGCCGTGAAGCGCGAAAACAGTGAGTGGCTCCGCACAAAAGAAGCTCAACAACACGTGAGGGCCAAAGGTTACCACCCCTGTTACCACCCCCTGCTTGTGTTCTAAGTGGTTTAAGAGCAATCATTTACGGAGGGAATCAGCGGAGTCCTGCCAAGGTCCCAGGTTGGATAGAGCTGGAGTCCGAGCCGCAGGCCGTCACGCCGCTTGTATCCAAGACGTTATTACTCACCCCAGTTGTACTGTGCAAAACGGTACGAAAGGCCCATTCTCGCCACCAAGGGCATCAAGCAAAGTACTGATAGTACTAAAGCTGTGTCCGCATCAATCTTGGTGTATGCGAAACGTGGTCCCGAGATCTGTGCCGAGTTGAATAGATCTCGCGGAAATGACGGGACCAACCAAGGTCGGCTTCGATGGATGTAGAGAATCTGGACTCCGGGTACGACTCGCAGTTGCGATGAAAGTCGCGGAGGCGATATGCCCCTAGATGCGCTGGATCAGAGAACGCTGAGCGGCCTGCCGCGGCTCTCAGAGGTTTACGACGCCTACGGCGTCCAGGTCAATGCACTGTCCGTGAACGAGATCTTCGCGCTCTACGAGCGCACGGGCTTTCTTTATCCCGACAAGGCCGCCCGCCTTTTACCGCACCTTGGACAAGTCAGAGAGAACTGGCGTCGGATGTTACGTGGTGGCGATTCGCTTCTTTACGTGCTGACCGCCGGTGATAAAAAAAGAGGACGCGCCTCGATTGCAGTTTGGCGTACGACTCATCATGGCTGGACCTCCCAGCACCTGGTTTCTGAGAATAACCCCATCGCGTCTCGCGCAGTCATGCTCGCAGGAACGGCCGCGAGCATTCTGAGAGGTGTTGATGAGTCACATCAAAATTGGTTTCGGCCAGAGAACCGCTTCCCGTCGAGAGTGTTCGGATCCATGGTGCAGACAATCGGCCAGTCGCTATCGTCTGTTCAGCGGCACATGTATTTCGCGCTGCCGAGGAATTCGTCACTGCCATCCGGGGGAAGAGTTCGCATCGTCCCTTATGACCCTTCTCATGAAGATGCTCTGACCCTTATCGCATCTGTCGCGCGCGGCAGCATTTACGTCACTGCCGAACAGCTCACAACCGATCCAGAACTGACCGAGGTCAACCAGCTGTACAGCGAGGTCGGGCTCCGGCGAACTCGTCGCGTGTGGCTGGCCTACCGAGAGTATAAGGATGAGCCAATCGGCGCGGTTATCGCTTATCGGGGTCCTTTAGGCCTGAACTTCAGCTATATCGAAAATCGCTGCGACCTGCTGCTTCACCCCACGCTCCCGGATGCTGACGCTGTGGACGTTGTGTCGGCGTTACTTAAAGCATCTTCTTCCGCTTATGAGGATTTTGAGCTTGACGCGATCCCGGTGATCGCCGAGGAATTGGCCGCGCCGGCCTTGTTTCGACTGGGAGCCGAATTCCTCCGCCATTACTGCCAGGGAACGTGGCTACAGAAAGGACAGCTCCGATTCTACCGGCACGTAGATGGATTTTATTCGAGATTACAGGCGCGCGTTGAGAAACACAGTATGCAGCCAACGCTCATAGGCCAGGAACGGTGATGCAAAAAGGCACTGCCACTGCGGAATACATCATGGAGGATCCGCGCGAGGCATTGCGCCTCGAGCTCAAGGTCAATCCCGATGCCTGGGTCCAAAAATACCTGGCGCATCGAATCTGTCCGGGAGCAGAGGTCCTTTCAGTGGGGTGTGGCCCGGGCGTCATTCTGCGCTCGGTGACGAATTTGGATTCTTCGATTAGGGCAACGGGTATAGACGTGAGCGAGAACCGTTTGCGGCAAGCGTGGGAGAAGAATCGCGAGAATTCGCGCGTGAAATTTGTTTGCGGAGATGCCCAATCGATGGAGTTCCCGTCCGACCGCTTCGATCTGGTGTACTGCCGCATGTTGTTGCAATACCTGAAGGAAAAGCAACAGACCGTGTCTGAAATGGCGAGAGTCTGCAAGCCGGGAGGCACCGTTTTGTTGCAGGACCTGGATGGCCAACTTTTGTGGCACTACCCGGAAAACCCCGCCGTGCAGCGAACGCTTGAAAAAGTTGTGGCAGCTCTCGGTGCAACTGGTTTTGATCCGTTCGTCGGCAGGAAACTTTTCTCGTTTGCGCGGAACGCCGGATTGACGAATATCGATGTTCAGGTCGAGTGCTACCACTTAATTGCCGGCGAAGCTGATCCGCACATTTTGCAGCAGTGGGAATTGAAGCTGGAGATTGCCAGGCCCCGGTTAGCTCGGGTATTCGGCGGTGAACGCGAAGCTGAGGAACAGTCGCGAGCCTTCCTCGAATATCTTCGCCGGCCGGACACGCTTACCTATTCGACGGTCTTCACAGTGGCGGGGGAGAAGTCTTTATGAATTGCAGCTTCCGACTCACAGAAGCTCTTGCCATCCGTCGGGAGTCTCCGGGGAAGCGCTTCAAGATTTGCGGGATACCTGGGCCAAGTTTGGAAATGGGCCAATAGCTTAATTCTGATGCCGAAAGTGTTGGCTGGGGTGCGTACATGAATGACAGAACGAATCCACATTATCTGGAACGGGGAAACGACCCGATCCGACTGTCCGAGATGGTTCAGCGCCGGAAAGCGCGCGCTCGTCTTGCCGACGATTTCCAAGAAGGGAAGCTAACTATGTTGTTCAATCGCGACCACAAAACCGGTCCAGTGAAGAGAGCTGGCCGTATTTTCTTAGCTGGATTTCTCTCCGTGTTGCTGGCTGGTAGCACGGTAGCCCAGAATCCACGAAACGTCCCCGACGTCACTGCGATGAGCATGGAAGACCTGATGAATCTGCAGGTGACCTCCGTCTCCAAGCGCACGCAAAAAGTAGCGGACGCCGCGGCGGCGATTTTCGTGCTAACGCAAGAGGATATCCGGCGGTCGGGAGCGACCAGCATTCCGGAAGCATTGCGACTGGTCCCAGGCTTGGAAGTGGCGCGGATCGATCAGAACAAGTGGGCCATTGGTTCGCGCGGCTTCAACGGACGTTTCGACAACAAGTTACTGGTGTTGATTGACGGACGAAGTGTGTACACCCCTTTGTTTTCCGGCGTGTATTGGAATGTCCAGGATGTGATGTTGGAGGATGTGGACAGAATCGAAGTGATCCGCGGCCCCGGTGCAACGCTGTGGGGAGCCAATGCCGTAGATGGGGTGATCAATGTCATCACCAAGAAGGCCAAAGCCACGCAGTCCGCAGTCGTGACAGCTGGAGCCGGAACAGAGGAGCGGGCAGCCGGGGGCGTTCGTTATGGCAGCAAGCTGGGCGACAACACCTACTACCGAGCCTACACAAAGTACTTTGATTGGCGCCCGTCTGTATATCCATCGGGTGTGACGGCTCACGACGGCTGGGATGCCCTGCGTGGAGGATTCCGCGCGGATTGGACGCCGGCAGGAGCCAACTCCCTGACGGTCCAAGGAGATGTTTATCGCAGCAGATTCGACGAGACCCTGACTGTCGCGTCGCTATCAGCCCCGTATTCCAACACGTTCCCCAATGATGGGAAGTACAGCGGAGGAAATATCCTCGGGCGCTGGAATCATACTTCCGAAGGCTCTTCGATGTCGTTGCAGATGTACTACGACAATACGACGATTACCGACCATTCTCTTTTCGGCGACCACCAGAATATATTGGACATCGATTTCCAGGATGGGTTTCACGCCGGCAATTCCCAACAATTCGTGTGGGGACTGGGCTACCGGTCGATTCACGACAAGAACGACGCCAGTTTCACGGTTTCTCTGCAACCTAATCAGGTCACGCTGAATCAGTTCAGCACCTTCCTGCAGGATGAGATCAGTCTGGTTGACAATCGCCTGCAGATTACGCTGGGTTCCAAGTTCGAGCGCAACGAATTCACGGGGTTTGAAATTGAGCCCAACGCACGATTGCTTTGGAACCTCACGCCAAATCAATCGATCTGGACCGCGGTGTCACGCGCTGTCCGGACACCCGCCTTGACCGAAGAAGGGCTGCGCCTAAATTCGCAAGTTATACCTCCCGGGACGCCCGCAAACCCGACGCCGTTGCCGGCGGTGGTGGCGGTTTTCGGAAGCCATCAGTTCAATTCCGAGGACCTTCTTGCATACGAACTCGGTTATCGAGTGCAGGCGACCAAGAATCTCTCACTCGACATAGCCACCTTCTACAACAATTATTCGAATCTTCGCACTGCGGAGCCGGGAGCGCCTTATCCCGAGGGTAGCCCCGCTCCGACCGATTTCGTCATTCCTTTTGTTGCAGGCAACAAGATGAGCGGCGGAACTTACGGGGTTGAATTGTTTGCGGACTGGAAAGTCGTCCCGAAGTGGAGGCTGGTGGGTTCCTACAGCTATCTGCAGATGGACATCCACAAGAATATAGACAGTCAGGATCCCACTCCTGACAATCCAAACGGCTCAAGTCCGCGTCACCAATGGTATTTGAGATCTTCGGTCGACTTGCCGAAGCACTTTGAGCAAGACACAACTCTTCGATTTGTGGACCACCTTCCCAGCCTGGGCTTGCCGAGCTACTACTCTTTGGATGCGCACTTAGGCTGGAGGCCGGTTAACAGCCTGGAATTTTCGATCGGCGGTCAGAATTTGCTGAATAACTGGCACCTTGAGTTTATGCCGGATTTCGTAAATACGTCGCCAACCGTAGTAAAGCGCAGCATCTTTGGAAGCATCACGGTGAAGTTTTAGTGGATTGAAGTGCGAGCTTTCAGATTTCGATACCAGTGGGTGGTAATTTGATGTTGAGGCGACTGGGAATTCTGATCGTGGCGCTCAGTGTTTCGCTGAGTGGGACTCCGGAGGCCTTTGCACAAGCTCCGGACTCGCGCGACTCATCGGAATACTTGATTAAGGCCGGCTTTATCTATAATTTCGCGAAATTCGTGGAATGGCCGTCAGCCGCTTTTGCCCAGCCTGATTCGCCAATTGTGATCGGCATTCTCGGAACCGATCCGTTCGGACCCCTCATCGACCAGATCGTCGAAAACAAGAAAATCGGGGCGCGGAGTTTTGTCGTAAAAAGGCTGAAGTGGGGTACGGACTTCAAAGAACTCAGGGATTGCAAAATCCTCTTTGTGGGCGCGTCAGAAAAAGCGCACGTAGACGAGTTGGTCCAGATTGTGAAGACTCTGCCAATTCTGACGGTGGGCGAAACGCCCGGGTTTGCAGAGCGCGGTGGCGTGATTCGATTTGTCCTGGAAGACAACCGGGTGCGATTCGAGGTCAACGTTGAAGCCGCGCACCAGGCCGACCTGACGATCAGTTCCAGATTGCTTACGCTGGCGAGAATCATCCAACAAGCCGCAGCCGAGACGAGGAAGCCGGGATGATCCTCCAAAATCTATCCATCAAGCGGAAGCTCACGCTGATAACGATGCTGACGAGCAGCATCGCCCTGATTCTGTCCTCCGTCAGCTTTCTTATTTACGATCTCGTTTCGTTTCGCAACTTGCTCAGCCAGGATCTAATGACTCAGGCTGAGATTATCGGATACAACAGCGCGGGGGCCATGGAGTTCAAGGACGAACCCGCTGCAACCGCGACACTATCGGCACTCACGGCAAAAGAAGACATCGTCACGGCTGTTTTGTACAAGCCCGACGGCAAGATCTTTGCCCACTATTTTCGAGGCAATGCGGCGTTTTCCGGGTTTCTTCCCATCCATTTGCAAAAGAAAGGTTCCCGCTTCGAAGGGGGATACCTGGAGGTTTTCCAGGAAGTCACGCTCAACGGCGAACATGTCGGAACGCTGTTCTTGCAATCCGACATGCGCCAGTGGAGTCTGCGCGCCAAACGCTATGCAAACATCCTCATCATATTTGTGCTGGTTTCAGGACTATTCGCTTTGTTTGTCTCCTCGAAGCTCCAGGGTTTGATTTCAAAGCCCATTCTGCACCTCGAAGACACCATGCGAATGGTTTCTTCAAACAAGAATTACGCTGTCCGGGCTGTCAAAACATATAGCGACGAAATCGGCAGGTTGATCGATGGATTCAACACCATGCTCTCCGAAATCCAGCAGCGGGATACCGCGTTGCAGAGCACCAATGGTGAGTTGAAGACCAGGACGCAAGAGCTGGAGGAAGAAGTATTTCAGCGCAAACAGGCGCAGGAAGAGTTGCTCAAGGCGAAGCACACGGCAGAAGAAGCCAACCGCGCCAAGAGTACGTTTCTTGCAAATATGAGCCACGAGTTGCGCACTCCCCTTAACGCCATCATTGGCTATAGCGAAATGCTGGAAGAGGAAACGCGGGACACCGGCAAGATCGAAAATGTTCAGGACCTTCGAAAAATTCAGGGAGCCGGAAAGCACTTGTTGTCCTTGATCAATGACGTTCTTGACCTTTCCAAAATTGAAGCCGGCAAGATGGCCCTTCACCTGGAGAACTTCGACGTGTCACAGGTGATCGAGGAGATGGTCACGACTCTCAAGCCCGCCGCGGCAAAGAACGGCAACTCGATTCAAGTTCATCTGGCGGACAGCGTGAATACGATGCGCGCGGATGTCACAAAAGTCCGGCAAATTCTGTTCAACCTGCTGAGCAACGCCTGCAAGTTTACGGACCACGGTACTGTTTCCGTCAACGTGGATCAAATCAAGTTTGAGAATCGGGAATGGATTCAATTCCAGGTTCGGGACACCGGAATTGGTATCTCAGCCAAGCAAAAGGAAAACTTGTTTCAAGAATTTGCTCAGGCGGATGCCTCGATTGCCAGGAAGTATGGCGGGACGGGCCTGGGACTCGCCATTACTCACCGCTTCGTCCAACTGATGAAAGGGCAAATCTGGGTCGAGAGCGAACCGGGCCAGGGCGCGACCTTCACGGTGCGTTTGCCTGCTCAGGTTGTTTTCGAAGCAACAGAAAACGTGCAGTCAGAAAGTGCCGGCAAGATTCCGGCGGGGCCGTCCGAGACAAAAACCGGCAGGGAAACGATTCTGGTCATAGACGATGACCCTTCGGTGCGCGATCTAATGTCGCGCTTCCTCTCCAAACTGGATTTCCATGTGGTCGCGGCCGCGAACGGAGAAGAAGGCCTGCGGCTTGCCAGGCAAGTTGATCCGTTGCTTATTACACTCGACGTGGTCATGCCCGAGTGCGACGGATGGACCGTGTTAAACAAGCTCAAGAGCGATTCCAAGTTGGCCGGCATTCCCGTCATTATGGTCACCGTCGTCGACAATGAGGCCATGGGCTTGGACATGGGAGCTGCCAATTACCTGATAAAGCCGGTCGACCGGGACCGTCTTGCAGTTCTCGTAGAGAAACACCGGGTTGCTCGCACTTCGATCACAGACACGGATTTGGTCCCCTTATCCTATGTTGCGGAAGGTCCAGCCGGCCGCAAGACCGTCGGAGCTAGGGTTCCTAAGACTAGGAGAAACTGACATGCCGAAGATACTGCTAGTCGAAGACAACGAAATGAATCGGGACATGCTTTCACGGCGGCTCCAGAAGAAAGGGTATACCGTCGTAACGGCACAAGATGGCGAACGAGGTTATTCGTTGGCGCGTTGCGAAGCGCCGGACCTCATTCTTATGGACATAAGTCTGCCTGCGATGGACGGCTGGGAGGTCACGCGCCTCCTGAAGGCCAACGCATCGACTCGCCATATCCCTATCATCGCGCTAACTGCTCATGCCATGGTAAGCGACCGGGAAAAGGCGATTGGTATCGGTTGCGATGACTACGACACGAAGCCGGTTGATTTTGTCCGTTTGAGCGAGAAGATCGAAAGTTTGCTGGTCGAAAAGAAAGTGTCATGAACACACACAAGAACCGCTTGCTCATCGTCGATGACAATGAAATGAACCGGGACATGCTTGCCCGCAGGCTGGCACGCAAAGGCTATGAGATTGGGCTGGCCGAAAATGCGCAGCAGTTGCTGAAACGCGTCGAGCAAGACGGTGTCGACCTCGTGCTTTTGGATATCGAGATGCCCGAAATTAGCGGCCTTGATGCCCTGAAGATTCTGCGCGAGGCTTACACTCCGATCGAACTGCCGGTCATTATGGTGACCGCCAAGAACCAGAGTGAAGACATCGTCAAGGCGCTCGAATTGGGAGCCAACGATTATCTGACGAAACCAATTGATTTTCCCGTTGCGGTCGCGCGCATTGGCAGTCAGTTATCACACAAACGGGCGCAGGAGGCGTTGAGAGAGAGTGAGGAACGCTATGCGTTGGCGGCCCAAGGCGCCAACGATGGGCTTTGGGACTGGAATGTTCTTACCAACTTCGTACATTACTCGCTTCGCTGGAAGGCCATGTTGGGCTGTCAGGAGGGCGAAGTCGGAGGCACACCGGAAGAATGGTTTGACCGGATTCATGACGCGGATCGCGAGCGGGTGAAACAGGAGATTGCCGCTCACCAAAAAGGACTGACTCCTCATTTTGAGAGCGAGCACCGGATGTTGCACAAGGATGGATCTTTCCGCTGGATGCTAAGCAGAGGGCTCGCCGTTCGGGACGCTTCGGGGAAAACCTTGCGCATGGCTGGATCGCAGACCGACATTACCGAAGGAAAGGTCTCTGATCCGCTGACGGGACTGCCTAATCGCTTGCTCTTCATTGACCGGCTCGGACGCGTCATCAAGCACGCGAAGCGCCGCAAAGACCATTTGTTTGCCGTTCTATTCCTGGACCTCGATGGGTTCAAGATGATCAACGATAGCGTGGGCCACCTGATCGGGGATCAGCTCTTACTCGGCGTCGCCAACAGGCTGGAGAAATGCTTGAGAGCAACCGATACGGTTGCGCGTTTGGGAGAATCCTTCACCGTCGCGCGACTAGGTGGAGATGAGTTCACCGTCCTGCTTGATGATCTTAAAGATCCGAACGACGCGAAGCGCGCCGCAGAACGGCTAATGAAAGCGTTGACCGCTCCCTTTGTTTTGGGCGGCAAAGAAGTATTTACCTCGGTGAGCATTGGGATTGCCTTGAGCAATCCTGCCTACGAACAACCGGAAGACATCTTACGTGATGCCGACACGGCCATGTACCGGGCCAAATCTCTCGGTAAGGCACGCTTCGAAGTATTCGACGCAGATATGCGGGCAAGTGTAATGGCGCGCCTGCAATTGGAGACCGATTTGCGCCGCGCCCTCGAGCGGCAGGAGTTTCGCAATTTCTATCAGCCGATAGTGTCCCTGGCTTCGGGGAAAATTGCCGGTTTTGAGGCCCTGTTGCGCTGGGAACATCCGACTCGCGGGTTGCTTGGCCCTGAAGAATTTATTGCCGTTGCCGAAGAAACGGGACTCATTCGCGAGCTGGGCTGGTGGAATTTGCGTGAAGCTTGCCGCCAGATCAGCGACTGGAAGGCCAATCCTGACGCCGACCCAGATTTAATCATCAGTGTGAACCTGTCCGTCAAACAGTTTCTGCAACCCAACCTGGTTTCGGAAATAAAGGGGCTACTCCGTGAGCTGGCTTTTCCACCGGAATCTCTGAAGCTGGAAATTACGGAAAGCACCGTCATGGGAGATCCTTCCGCGGCAGTGGAAATGTTGCTGCAAATAAAAGCTTTGGGTATCCGCCTGGCCATCGATGATTTCGGCACGGGCTATTCTTCGCTAAGTTACCTACACCGTTTTCCGCTTGATACCTTGAAAATCGATCGTTCGTTCATCAGCGGCATGTGTGAAGGCGGCGAGGGCATGGAGATTGCCAGGACAATCATGCCGCTGGCCAATAATCTCCGGCTTGACGTGGTTGCCGAAGGAGTGGAAACGATCGAACAAGTTGCATTCCTAAGGAAACTGCACTGCAAGTTTGCCCAGGGTTTTTATTTTTCCAAACCCCTGGCGGCCGAGGAAGCAGGAGCGCTACTCATAGGACAGCCGGCTTGGAAGTAGTTCCCGGCTTGCGCAGAATGCCATGAAATTAGCCTGGCAGAACATCATTCACGATCGCTCTCGCTTCTCCGTGACCGTGCTGGGCGTGTCTTTTGCCGTGTTTCTGATGGTGTTTCAGGGCAGTCTCTTGGTTGGCTTCCTGCGGGCCGCGTCCAGGTTGATCGATGCCAGCGACTCCGATATCTGGATCACAGCGAGGGGAGTACAGGCCTTCGAGTTTGGAACGACTTTGGAAAGCCGGGTGAGAGAGATGGCGGCTGGCGTTCCCGGAGTAATGCAAACGGACCGCGTTTGCATGGCCTTTGCGGTCTATCGTACTCCCAAGGGAAAGCAACAGGTCGTTGCCCTGGTCGGAGCGGACCCTAATGTGGGAAAGCGCTTCCCGGTACCCGACGTGCCCGAACTCGCCGGAGAAATATCTCCTGACGCGGTTCTCTACGACGTCAGCGACCGGGACCTGATTGCGGTGCCTGTTCTGCCGACAGAAGTCGAGATTAATCGTCACCGTGCGAGCATCGAGCGCCAGATCCAGGGTTATGGCGCGTTCCTTGGCGTTCCTTTCTTGTTTACTTCCTATCGCAACGCCATCCGGTATCTCGGTTTCGGGCCCGACGACGCCATGTACGTCGTATTGCGAGTCAGCAAGGGCTCTTCTGTTTCCGATGTTAAACAAAGCCTGCAGGAACGGCTCCCGGAGGTCGACGTACTCACCCGGGATGAGTTTGCTCACAAGTCTCGAATGTATTGGACGATAAAAACGGGAGCTGGCGGCGCGATCTTGACCGCCGCGGTCTTGGGTTTTTTGATCGGGCTGGTTGTTGTCTCTCAAACCATTTACGCGAACACCATGGAGAACATTGAGGAGTACGCGACGTTGAAAGCCCTGGGAGCGCCCAAGTCGCTCGTGGCGCGCATCGTCCTCACTCAGGCCTTGCTCTGTGGCGCGGTCGGCAGCATTCTGGGACTCTTCGCGGTGATTCCAGTCATCGATCACGCTAAGTCGCTGATTCCTTGGATCTACATGCCCTGGTGGTTGCCAGTCCTCATGGTCCTGCCAAGCATGGTTATGTGTTCATTGGCATCCATTGCTTCGGTTCGCAACGCTCTTACCGTCGAGCCGGGGAGGGTGTTCCGTGCCTAAAAGTCGTCTCACGAATACCGTTTGTGAGGATGCCTCGGAACTTGCCTCGAGGTCGCATTATTCTGCGGCGTCAGCCGTCAAGACGGAAGTAGAACCCGATCTCAGTGTCCACGAGGGAACTTCCAGTCGATTTCTGGGCGTTGAGCGTGCGACGGTCTCATTCGGCGAAGGGGGTGCGCGGGTTTGCCCATTGCGCGGCGTTTCAGTCATGTTCAAGCGCGGCACTCTTTCTTTGGTCATGGGACCTTCAGGGAGCGGGAAGACAACGTTGCTGTCCATGCTTGGCTGCTTGCTGTCACCCGACCAAGGCTCCGTGTTCGTGGATGATGTCCTGGTGAACCAGCTAAGCGAAACGGAGAAGACTGCGATTCGCCAGAAGAAAATCGGCTTTGTGTTTCAGGCGTTCCGCCTCTTCCACTCACTCTCGGCGATCGACAACGTTGCGCTTGGTTTCGAACTTCGCGACCCGAAGCAATCGCAGCGATTGGAAATGGCGCAGGAACTCCTCGACAAATTCGGCCTGGGTGATAAATCCCATCAAGAGCCGAATGAGCTCAGTCCGGGAGAAAGGCAGCGAGTCGCAGTGGCAAGAGCCCTTGCGGGGGATCCTCCGATTCTTCTTGCCGATGAACCCACGGCATCTCTGGACGCTCAGGCCGGAAGGAATATCTGTCAAATTCTTCGCAATCAAGTTGATGAATATGGAAGAACCGTGGTGGTCGTGAGTCACGATCCACGCTGGCGGGAATTCGCCGATCGCACTATCACTCTATGTGATGGCGAAATAGAGCAAAAGGAGAATGATCTATGACGGCCCGCAGCAGATGGGTTATCGGTGGGTCCGCGATTTTCTTGGTCATCCTGATCGTCGCGTTCTTGGGAAGTACGCGGAACAAGAGTTCGGTGCAGGCGCGCGGGATACCTTCCGATGCTGCTGGTGCGACTGTTGCGTTTGCCTCCCCCGGAAGGGTCGAGGGGGCTTCGGAAACCACGCAGGTAGGGGCGGCCGCGGATGGCATCCTGAAGGCCGTCTACGTGAAAGAAGATCAGTTCGTAAGAAGAGGAACGTTACTTGGTGAGATCGCCTGTGATGATTTGCAAGCGAGTTTACAAACTGCGATGGCCGAAGCGGATGGCGCCCGCCAGACAAGAACCCGGCTTCTGCGCGGTGCGCGCGACGAGGAGAAAAAAATAGCAATTGAAAAGACGGCCGCCGCCCGCGCGACATTTGAAGAAGCTAAGTCGCGAATGGAGATGCAGCGCGCTCTTTTTCAAAGAGAGCAAGTGTCCCGAGCCACTTATGAGCAAGCTGTCCGTGATCTCGGAGTCGCGGATGCTAATCTGCAAGCCGCTGTTCGAACTGAGGAGCTGCTTGCCGCGCCTCCGTTAGAAGAAGACAAGGCCCGAGCGGATGCGGAGGTGCAAGCCGCAGAGGGTCGCGTTCGCACAGCCCAGGAACGCATCGGGAAGTGCGCAATCGTCTCTCCAATCGATGGAACCGTATTGCGGGTCTACGCCAGGCGCGGTGAGTCTTTTAGCACGGTCACTCCCCGCCCATTGTTCAGCCTTGCGGATACTTCTTCGCGCCACATTAAGGCGGAAATAGACGAGCGGGACGTGGACAAGGTTTCGGTCGGACAAAGGGTGGTTATCCAGGCAGATGCCCTTGACGGAAAGAGGCTCAATGGGTCCGTCGCCAGAATTTCTGCAATGATGGGCAGGAAGAGCATCTCCACCGGCGATCCATCTGACAAGAGCGACCGGGACATTCTCGAAGCTGTGATCGATCTGAAAGACACCACGCAACAATTGCCGATCGGACTTAGGGTTACAGTCCAATTCCTATCCAACGGTTCGCCGAAAAAATAGCCGCCACAGCAAACGAACCCCGCAAGACTTGTGCCTCATCGCCGGTGTCAGTAAAATGGCCGTTCCTGCTTCCCGCTGCTAATCTTTCTTTGAGACATACCGGAGTCATGTCGAATGGGGCAGCACTACGACGTTATCGTCATCGGCGGCGGCCACAACGGCCTCGTCAACGCTGCGTACCTTGCCAAGGCGGGGAACAAGGTCGTGGTCCTGGAACGCCGCCACGTTCTTGGCGGCGCCGCCGTCACCGAGGAAATCTTCCCCGGTTTTCTTTTCTCCGAATGTTCCTACGTTGTCTCGCTCCTTCGTCCCGAAATCATTCGTGAACTCGACCTTCCTCGCCACGGCCTGGAAATTCTTCCGCTCGACGGCACGTTCTCTCCCATGCCTAGCGGCGATTACCTCTGGCGCGTAAACGACCACGCCAAATCCGTCCGCGACATTCGCCGTCATTCCCGCATTGACGCCGAAGCCTACGACGAATTCTCCAAGATGATGACTCCCATGTGCCGCTTCGTGAAGCCCCTGCTCTCGATGGTTCCTCCCGATCCCACGACGCTCAATCCCAAAGATCTCAAGCAGCTCCATTTCTTGCTCCAGCGTTTCCGCGAACTTTCTTCCGACGAACGCTACACTCTCGTCCAACTCATGACCATGAGCTCCGCCGATTTTCTCGACCAGTGGTTTGAAACCGACGTCCTCAAGGCGACGATGTCCGCTTCCGGAATCATAGGCACGTTCCTCGGCATTCGCTCGCCCGGCACTGCCTACGTTCTCCTCCACCATTACATGGGAGAAATCGACGGGGCGTTTCGTTCGTGGGGCTTCAGCCGCGGCGGCACAGGCGCCATTTCAAACGCCATTGCCGACGCCGCCCGCGAAGCTGGCGTTGAGATTCGCACCAAAGCGCCTGTCGGCAAAATTCTCACCAAGAACGGCCGCGCCTGCGGCGTTGCCCTTCAGGATGGCGAAGAACTCTCCGCCCACATTGTTTCCTCCAGCGTCGACCCGCATCTCACCTTCGAAAAATTCCTCGAACCCAGCGAATTGCCCGCCGATTTCCTGGAAGGCGTCCGCCGCTACAAATTTCGCGGCTCTTCCGGAAAAGTCAATCTCGCACTCGACGCGCTTCCCAATTTCAAATGCCTCCCCGGTCCGGGCGCTCATCTTCGCGGCGCCATCTCCATTTCTCCCAGCATGGAGTACATGGAGCGCGCCTACGACGACGCCAAATACGGGCACTACTCGCGCCGCCCGTACATTGATATGGTCATTCCCAGCCTCACCGATCCCAGCGTCGCGCCTCCCGGTAAACACGTTCTCTCCTGCTTCGTGCAATACGCGCCGTACAAGCTTGTCGAAGGCACCTGGGACGATCAAAAAGAAGCTTTCGGCGACAACGTCATCAACACCATCGCCGAGTACGCGCCCAACATCAAAGACATCGTCGTCGGCCGCCAGATTCTCACCCCGCTTGATCTCGAGCGCGAATTCGGTCTTACGCAGGGCAACATTTTCCAGGGTGAACTTTCTCTCGAACAGCTTTTCTTTCTCCGCCCCGTCGCCGGATGGGCCTACTACCGCACGCCCATTCGCAACCTTTATATGTGCGGTTCCGCCACTCACCCGGGCGGAGGCATCATGGGAGCCAACGGCCGGCTCGCCAGCCAGGTCATCTTGAAGGAATGGTCGCTTGCTTCGCTGGCGCGCCGGGCAAAGTCTGGTCCTTCCCGCTCAACGGCGGCCGCGTCGAAGGCGGCCAACTGACCATGCCCCTCGGACAGCGTGTAGTTCTCATCGGCGGCGGGCACAACGCTCTCATCACCGCTTTTTATCTTGCCAAGGGCGGCTTCAAGCCCCTCGTCCTCGAACGCCGCGAAATGGTTGGCGGCGGCGCTATCACGGAAGAATTCTATCCCGGCTTCAAAACCTCGACTCTCGCGCACACTCTCGGCCCGCTTCGCACGGAGATCGCGCGCGACATGGAGCTCGATAAATTTGCGTGCGAAATCCTTTATCCCGCTCCGCGCGTCTTCGCTCCCAAGCCCGACGGAGGCTCGCTTCTTTTTTGGAACGATAACGCCAGGACCGCTCGCGGCATCGCGAATATTTCCGAACGCGATTCCGCCAAGTACATGGAATTTGCCGACGCTCTCGATCATCTCACCGGAGTTCTCGACCAGCTTGTTTCCATTACCCCGCCCGCGATTGACAAGCCCACGCCCGAAGACCTCTGGACACTGCTCAAGACCGGCCGCAACGTGCGCATGCTGGGCAAGAAGGGCATCTTCGATCTTCTTCGCTGGGCTCCCATGGCCGTTGCGGACTTCGTTTCCGAATTCTTCGAAACCGAGCTTATTCGCGCCGTCATCGCCGCCCGCGGCATTTTCGGCACGGCCCTCGGTCCCTGGTCCGCGGGTTCCACGGCTGTTCTTCTTCTCCGTGCCGCTTGCGATACGCACCCCGTGGGCACCGCTTCCTTTCCTCGCGGCGGGCTCGGCAGCTTCACGCGGGCTCTTGCCGAATCGGCAAAGCAGGCTGGCGCGGAAATTCGCATCGATGCCGAAGTCCAGCACATTCGCATCAAGGACGGCGCCGTTGCTGGCGTCGTGCTCACCAGCGGCGAAGAGATCGCCGTCGACGCGGTCGCCTCCGGCTTGGATCCCAAGCGCACCTTCTTCCATCTCCTCGATCCGTCCCAGCTCGATCCGACGTTCGCCAATCGCATCAAGAATTTCCGTTCGAATGGCACTGTCGCCAAAGTCAATCTCGCTCTCGGTGGCCTTCCCACTTTCTCCGCGCTTGATCCAACCGAGGGTTTTCTGGAAGCGCTCTCCGGCCGCATTCACATCGGTCCGGAAATCGATTATCTCGAGCGCGCCTTTGACGCTTCCAAGTACGGCGAATTTTCTCCAGCGCCCTATCTCGACGTCTGCATCCCCACGATTCTCGATCCCGAACTCGCGCCCGAAGGCAAGCACATCCTCTCCGCCTGCGTGCAATTTGCGCCGTATAAACTGAGGGACGGGGATTGGGACCTCTGTCGCCGGGAACTCGGTGCGGTCGTCATCAGAACTCTTTCCAACTATGCGCCGGATCTCCCCAGCCTGGTCGAAGGCATGCAGGTCATCACGCCCAAGGATCTGGAAACCTCCTACAGTTTCACTGGCGGCCACATTTTCCATGGCGAGCTTGCTCTCGATCAGATCTTCACCATGCGTCCCGTTCTCGATTGGGCGCGCTACAAAACGCCCATCCGTGGCCTATTTCTGTGCGGCTCCGGCACGCATCCTGGCAACGGCCTCAGCGGCGCAAGCGGCGCCAACGCCGCCCGCGAAATCATCCGCGACCTCCGCTGATTCCACTCTTCCCTGTCGCAAGAAAAAGGCGCCCGCCCGCGGCAGACGCCCCAAGCACATAACCGCGCATCATGAGAATTGACTACAGGTGGTGAGGCATCTTCTTGGCATTCGCACTTGCTGGCGGCGCGGCATGCCGGTGCGGAACCGTGAGCGTCGTGCCCTGGACATTCGTCGATGGCGCCGTCGCTGAGAACGTCGGCAGGTTGTGAGCGCGCACCTGTGTCGCCGCCTCGAAGCCCGATGCCAGCTTGATCAGTGTGGGTTCACTGAACGCCGTCCCGAAGAAGCTGATCCCCAGCGGAACACCATATTGCGTGCAGTTCGTCGGCTGCGTAGTTGACGCGCACAGCTTAGGAAAGCCCGCGGGCACCTGCACAATCGGGTATCCGGGCCCCGCCGCCAACCCCGACGTCCCAAAGATGAAGTGGTCGCCGTAAAGCAGGTCCGTGGCCCACGCCGGGTTGTCCGTCGCTGACACGACTGCGTCCAGATTGAATTGTGCGATCGCCGCGTCAATGCCGTTCACACCCGCGAGGTGATCAATGGCGAGTGCCTGGTTGTAAGTCAATCCCCCGAACGCGGGCTGCGGGTCATCCGGACCGGGCGCCAGCGAATTGGCCAAATCCCAAAGGTCCTGGTTGAAGAACGGCATCTCGACGTCCGCATGGGCGTTGTTGAAGTTGATGGCGGTCTGCAGCGTCCCGCCCGCCACCGGCACGCCGACGCGCGTGCCGAAATACGCCGCCACGTCGTTGCGGAATTCGAAAAGTAGTACCAGGAACTCGCCGTCCGCCGATGCGAAGTTGAAGCCCGCGGCATCCAGATCTATTACGGTCGCGCCTGCGTTTTGAAGGGCCTGCACGGCTTCTTCGAACGCGTCCAGCACCGGTTGCGGTGTCGGGACATTTGGGTCGAATCCTCCTAACCCTACGCGCGTCACGCCAAGCTTAGCTCCTTGCAGCCCGTGTGGGTTCACGAACTTCGTATAGTCGGTGGGGATGTTCGTAGGACGCGTCTTGCCCGTTCCCTGCCACCCCAGCGGAACGCCGCCGGTCGCCGGGTCACGCCCGTCGAAAGTGCGGCTCTCAATGACGCTCAGCGCCGCCGCCGCATCAGCCACCGTTCGTCCGTGCGGGCCTACCGTGTCTTGCGTGTGCGAGATAGGTACCACGCCGGCGCGGCTGGTAAGCCCCACTGTCGGCTTGATGCCCACCACGCCATTGGCATTGGCGGGACACACGATACTGCCATCCGTCTCGCTGCCAAACGAAACCGCCGCGAAGTTCGCCGACACCGCTGCCCCCGATCCGGAGCTGGAACCGCAGGGGTTGCGATCGATACCGTAGGGATTGTGAGTCTGCCCCCCGCGGCCGGACCAGCCACTGATCGATTCGAAGGATCGGAAGTTCGCCCACTCCGACAGGTTGGTCTTGCCTAAGATCACCGCACCGCCAGCGCGAAGATTCGCCGCCACCGTGGAATCCCGCAATGCAGGCGTGCCCACGAGCGCCAACGATCCCGCGCTGGTCTGCATCTTGTCGCCAGTGTCGATGTTGTCCTTGAGCAGCACCGGGATGCCGTGCAAAGGCCCCAGAACCACGCCGCGCCTGCGCAGCGCGTCTGCATTGCGGGCCATGACCAAGGCGTCCGGGTTGAGCTCAATCACCGAATTCACCCCCGGGCCGTTCTGGTCCAGGGCGAGGATGCGGTTGATGTATTCCTGGGTCAGTTGCTCCGAGGTGAGCGAGCCGGAGGCCATCTCTGCCTGAAGTTGAGCCACAGTAGCTTCGTTGTGCTGCGTGGGTATGGATGTTGGTGTTGCGCTCTGTCCGAACGTAGAGGCCGGCGCCAGCAGAGCTGCGAGCAGTAAAATACGGATTACGGGAATGTTCATTTTATTTCCTCCTGGGAGTCTCGGCCGCAGGCTGGCGGCGCGAAATCAGGACGCGGCCGGTGGGCTTTTTCGAGGCGGAGAAAATAATCCCCTTGCGTGCCCGAAGTCAATCAGGTCTTCTACTGTTGAGCTCAATGGAATTTGCGGGTAGCTAATCGAGATACCTACGCTCATCTAACCGGGCTGTCGGCCTGAGCCCGCGCGTGTTTCGCCCCTTGCTCATAACTCCCCATCCGCCTATCGTTTGTCGGCGAAACCCCATGACCACCACCCCTTAGCGTCATGCCGTTTCTGCACACGTAGCGGCAAACTAAATTCTGTGGCGCGTTCGGGGCCCTTTGGGTTGAAATGTGAGCTTATGGCCGACTACTTCCTTGTTGACCATCTTGATGTAAACCGTCTCTTGAGGGAGTGGCGATGGCTATGCCCTCAACCTCTGGAGCTCGTCGCCAGAAGCGCCTTTGGAGATTTGTTTCTGGGCGACGAGGCTGGAAAGATCTTCAAGTTGGATATCGCGGTCGGTCAAATGAACGAGATCGCGGTGTCCGAGACGGAGTTTCGGCATTTGGCGCAGACCAAAGAAAAGAGACAACAATGGTTCGCAGAGAAAGATGAGCTAGCCGCAGGAGAACATGGACTGAAGCCAAACCAGAATCAATGCATAGCCTTCAAGATACCCATCGTGTTCGCTGAGGCGGGCACTCCAAACAACGCATATGTGGGCAGTCTCTATGAGCAGGTATCGTTCCTCGGCGACCTGAATCGACAGCTCTCACAGGTCCCCGACGGCTCCAAAGTGCAGCTTCGGATCCAGAAATGAAATTTTCTTGAGGATGGAAGAGAGACCGCGTCAATTTACGCAGGCGATATGGAGCCAAAGCCACAGTTTTTTCCCACGCCCGCCGAGTTTCGTGCCTGGTTCGAATCGCACCGCGACAAATTCCAGGAACTATTCGTCGGCTTTCACAAAAAGGCTTCCGGGAAGCCCAGCATCACCTGGCCCGAATCCGTGCAAGTTGCGTTGTGCTTTGGGTGGATCGACGGCGTTCGAAAGAGCATCGACGAAACCAGCTACATGATTCGTTTCACCCCGCGCAAGCCCACCAGCACCTGGAGCGCCATTAACATCAATTTTGTTCGAGAGCTAACAAAAAAGAGGTTGATGCATCCCGCCGGCCTCAAGGCTTTTGCCGCTCGCAACTCAAAAAAGTCGGCCATCTACTCTTACGAACAATTCAAGAACGCCCAATTTACTCGCGAACAAGCCAAACAGTTTCGCGCCAACAAAGCCGCTTGGGAATTCTTCCGTTCGCAACCTCCTTGGTACCAAAGGGTGACGACCTATTGGGTCATCAGCGCGAAAAAAGAAGAAACGAAACTCAGGCGACTTTCCTTGCTCATTGAGAATTCCCAGAATCGGCGATCGATTCGCCAGCTTACGCCCACGAAGAAGAAGTAACTTGACTGCTGGCCGTGTAGAATAATCGCCACTCAAACACGAAAGGTGATACTCATGTCCGACTATCTTCTCAAGACTGAACCTTCCGAATACTCGTTCGCCGATCTTCAGCGCGATAGAGCCACCGTGTGGGACGGCGTGCACAACCCCGTAGCTTTGAGGAATCTTGGAGGAATGAAACCTGGAGACAGGCTGATCATTTACGAAACCGGCGACCACAAGAGCGCGGTTGGCACGGCCTTAGTCGTCTCCGTCGACACCTCCAATTCCAAGGATCCCGCCGTCGAAATCAAAGCAGGAAAGGCGCTCGCCAAGCCGGTCTCCCTCGCGCAAATCAAATCCAACAAACTCTTCGCTGATTCCCCGCTCGTTCGTCAAGGCCGGCTTTCCGTCGTTCCCCTCACTGCGGCCCAGTACAGATTCCTAACAGGCGACTGATTCTCCAAACCCGCGTATGATGCGTGGACAAATTCATGAACTCGCGAGGTTTCATTCCATGAAACGCTCTATTTTTCTTCAGCTCTTTTTCGCAGCCGCTCCTCTTTTTGCCCAGCAGCCGCCCGAAATCCGCTTGCACTCTGTTCCCGATTTTCTGAAGCTTCCGCCCGATATTTATCTCGGCGAGGCTACCGGTGTGGCCGTCAATTCCAAGGGTCACGTTTTCGTCTTCTCACGCGGCAACACCACGGGCCCCGCTTACGCTGCGGCTGCCGCGCAACTCCTCGAATTTTCGCCCGATGGGAAATTTCTCCGCGAGATCGGCCATCATCTTTACGCCTGGTCTTTCGCGCACACCGTGAAAGTCGATAAGGACGACAACATCTGGGTCACCGACAAAGGCTCCGACATGGTGATCAAGTTCAATCCTGAAGGCCGCGTCGTTTTAGTTTTCGGCCGCAAGCAGGAAGCTTCCGACGAAGGCACCGAGCCGCTCAAGCACGTCAAGCCGCCGCTTCCTCCCGTCGACGGCATATTCCGCCAGGTCACCGACGTGGCGTGGGATACTTCCGGCAATTCGTACATCACCGATGGCTACGTCAATTCCCGCATCGCCAAAGTCGACAAGGACGGAAACTGGCTCAAGTCCTGGGGCGAGCCCGGCGATCAGCCCGGCCAGTTCAACGTTCCGCACAGCATCGCCGTCGATGCTCAGAATAATATTTACGTCGCGGACCGCGGCAACCGCCGCATCCAGGTTTTCAATACCGACGGAAAATTCCTACGCCAATTCACCATCGACGTTCCCGCGCCCGCCGACGCTCGTCCCGCCATCGGCAATAAACCCACAGCAACAACCGGCACGATGTCTCCCGGCGCGCCCTGGACCCTTTGCATCACGCCCGGACCAAATCAAGTTCTCTATACTTCCGATGCTTTTCCCGGCCGCATCTACAAACTTTCTCTCGATGGAAAAGTTCTCGGCGTCCTCGGCAAATCCGGCAAGCAGCTCGGACAATTCGGCTGGATTCACGAAATCGCGTGTCCCTCTGCGGACGAACTCTACGTTGCCGAACTTTTGAACTGGCGCATCCAGAAACTCATCCTCGAACCAACTCACTAGCCCGGCGTCCCGTAGACGTTTTTAAAAAACTCTTCGCGTTTAAGCCGCGTCGAACAGCAGCGGGAAAAATTGGCCGCCCATTTTCTCGCCGCGAGGAATTACGGGAACGCCTGCAAGCAGCGGTTCATCCGCATTGGACAGGACGCCGTCGCGAAAAACGTTGATCACCGTAGCGCGCCGCGGAGCGGGCGTATCGTTGGCGCGCGAGCCGTGCATGGTTCGCGCATGGTGAAAGGAACTTTCCCCTTTTTTCATTTCAATGGCGACAGGTTTGAATTTTTCTTTTAGTTCCTCGGGCAGACTCTCGCGGATGCCGTCCATTTCCCCCGTGAGAACGGGTTTGGGCAAGTCCGGCCATTTGTGGCTTCCGGGAACGTAATTCAAGCAACCGTTTTCGCGCGTAGAGTCGTCCAAGCCAATCCAGCAGGTGAGATGTGCCAAGGGCGTCGTTCTTGTCCAGTACGAATAATCCTGGTGCCAGGCCACCACTCCGCCATGCCGCGCCGGTTTGCAGAAAAGCTGGTCGTGCCAGAAGCGCACCGGACCGCAGAGCAACTGCGACGCCGGCACGAGGAACGCAGGGTTCCAAAGCAGATCGTGAAAGCCCGGCAGAACGCGCCACGCTCCCAGCGCGTGAAAAACCACGCGGTTCGGGTCCGTCGATTCGTTGGAATGGTATTCGTGAAATAAATGCCGGCCGGGATGCGCCGGATCCATGAGTTGTTCCAACTCCGCGCGGAGAGCTTCCACCTGCTCGTCGTTCAGAATACGCACGCCCTTCAGGTAGCCATTTTCGCGGAAGAATTCGAGCTGCTCTTCGGTGAGGCGGTACCGCTCCCAGTCGCGAGTAGAGGTGGAGCGGGGGAACAGCGCGCTGACGGGTTGATGGTAACGGGACAAGTCTTCGATCATGCTAGGCGCTCGACTCTTCGTTTCTTTGATTGGCAGCTATTTCAGTTCAATCTCCACGATTTGACCGCCCGTGCTCCCGACGTTGGCAAGAGTGTGGGTGACTTTGGTGTCCACCCAATGGAAATCGCCGCGCTTTATCTCGTGCATGATTGATTGACCGTCGGGCGCGGTCATTTTCAAGGTGAATCCGCTTGTGGCGATGATGAGATAGGGGCGCACATGCGTGTGCATGGCGGACGCGGCGCCGGGAGCAAGGACCCAATTGTAAATGCGAGCGCTGGGATTTTCCGCGGCAACAGTTGCGGCAGTGACCGGCGACGGCGACTGCGGACGCATCAGAAGCTCGACGTCCAGCACATCATAAGGATTCGCGCCTACGTTGTGGACACGGTGCGTGTACGAGTTGCCGGGGAGGGTCAGCACGGAAAAGGTACCTGCCTCGGAAATAGATGGCGGGCCTTCCTTCTCGTTCCATACTTGCTGCGTGATCGAGGTGCTCGAGAGGGGAATGGCGGCGCGGTCGTGCGTATGAGTATGGTAGAGCGTGCGCTCGCCTGGCGGCAGAGTCAGATGAATGACGACTACGGATTCATTCTTCAGCACTACGTGATGAAGCGGCTCATTTTCAACGGGTAGGGGCTCAACGGGCACAGGCGCTGAAGCCTTCTGAGCCGCGAAGAGGGCGGACAAAGAGAAGATAAGCGCCGAACCAATTTTGATGTTCATCATTTTTGTATTTGTAGGCCACCTTGGGCCGATTGAATGGAAGGGTATCGTACCTCGGTTTTCCAGCGAATAGCGAACCTTGCCTCCATACCCCACCCCGGGTGTTTTGCGGCAAAGAGTCCGGAAGAGACTGAAAACAAAAGAGTTGATTTCTTCGAGAGCACAAAAGAGTGCGCAAGAATGTGAAAAGAAAGAACTTGAATAAAAATCGAGTTCTCGTCGTCATGACGCGCCAAGCTTTTCCAAAATAGAAAGAATGTCCCCCCACCCTGGCAGTTTTCGTAAGAGGTGGCAAACAAAGGAGTTGCAGGATACACAACTTGGAAGAAGGGACTGAAGATGGAAGGAAGGTATCGGGGTGCGATGCCCGAGCTGTCGTCGATCAATCACCACATAAATTGTCAAATATTATAGTACTAGTATTTAGCGAATTGGCATCATTTGTTCGAACGATTCTGCAAGAAGAACAAAACGAAGGGGTAGAGCTCACTGAGCATCCGTGCAATGGTTCAAAAGAGCCCCACATGCAATGGCGAGAGAAACGCCATGAGTCCTTGAGAAAAGAACATGTCCAGGATTCATCGGGATCGCGCAGCGAAAGAGAGGTTGGCTATGCCGCTAAGGCGAACGTCGCGGCTTGTAGCGACGTTTCAGGAGGCAGTAGAATGGTTGTCTGACACCGAGGAGGGGCCGCCATGGCTACTGCCGAAAAGATTGTTCACGTTTCAGAGTTCACCAACGAGCCGTTTATTGATTTTACGAAGCCGGAAAACCGGACGCGCATGGAAGAGGCACTGAAAAAGGTGAAGGCGGAGTTTGGGCGCGAATACCCGATGTGGCTCAACGGCAAAAAGGTGACCACAACGGAAAAGCGCACGTCGACGAACCCTTCGCATCCGATGGAAATTATCGGTGTTTTCCAGAATGCCACGGCGGAGATGGCGCGGCAGGCCATCGAAGACGCCAACAGATACTTTGACACGTGGAAAAAAGTTTCGCCGCAGGAACGGGCAAAGTTTCTTTTTCGAGCGTCGCAGATCGTGCGCGAAAGGAAATATGAACTGAACGCGCTGGTGTGCTATGAAGTGGGCAAGACGTGGGTGGAAGCGGATGCGGACATCGCGGAAACCATCGACTTCCTGGAATTCTACGGGCGCGAAATGCTGCGATTGGGCGAGCCGCAAAAGCTAGTGCCGATGCGCGGCGAGCGCAACTACCTTATGTATATTCCGCTGGGCGTGGGCGTAATCATCCCCCCGTGGAATTTTCCGTGCGCCATCATGGCGGGACTGGTCGCGGCGTCGCTGGTCACCGGGAACACGGTGGTGCTCAAGCCGGCCAGCGATTCGCCAACGATTGCGGCAAAATTTATCGACATTCTTTTTGAGGCAGGCATTCCGAAGGAAGCGGTGGACTTCATCACCGGGCCGGGCGGGGCGGTTGGAGATACGCTGGTCACCCACCCGAAGACGCGGTACATCGGGTTCACGGGATCGAAGGAAGTGGGGCTGCGAATCAGCGAGCTGGCGGGGAAGACTGTGCCGGGACAAATGTGGATCAAGCGCACAGTGCTGGAGATGGGCGGTAAAGACGGCATCGTGGTGGACGAAGAGGCGGATATTGACGCGGCGGTGGAAGGCACGGTACAGGCGGCGTTCGGCTATCAAGGGCAGAAATGTTCGGCGTGCTCGCGAGCGATTGTTTCAGAAAAGATTTACGACACGTTCGTGCAAAAGCTGGTGGAACGCACGAAGAAAATTACGGTGGGGCCGAGCGACGATCCGAACAACTATATGGGGCCGGTGGTCAGCCAGTCGGCGATGAAAACGATCTTGGATTACATTGAAGTCGGAAAGAAAGAAGGGAAGCTGCTGACGGGCGGGAAGCGCGCAGCGGGGGACGGGTACTTCATCGAGCCAACGATTATTGCAGACGTGGCTCCAAAAGCGCGGCTGGCGCAGGAAGAAGTGTTCGGGCCGGTGCTGGCGGTGATCAAGGCGAAGAATTTTGATCAGGCGCTGGAAATCGCAAACAATACGGAGTTTGGGTTGACCGGCGCGGTGTACTCGAAGAATCCGGAGAAAATCAAGAAGGCGGAAGAAACGTTTCACGTCGGCAATCTTTATTTGAACCGGAAGTGCACGGGCGCGATGGTCGGGGCGCACCCGTTCGGCGGATTCAACATGTCCGGAACGGATTCGAAGGCGGGCGGGAAAGATTATTTGCTGCTGTTTATGCAGGGCAAGTCGATTGCGGAAAAAGTGAGCTAAGAACTTTTTCCAGCGAGCACGCCAGCGCGTTGGGTAACCCACTTCAAAACGCGAAAGACCGGATAGCTGAGCACCAGCATTCCAAGCGCGAGCGGGGCGTTTTTCTGGTCGGTGACAATCGAACCAATTAAGAAGAGCACGGAAGCGGCGAGGGCGATTCCTGTCGACCAGGGATATCCCCACGCCCGGTAAGGCCGCGCCATCTGCGGCTCGCGCTTGCGCAGCGCAAAAAGAGAAAAATAAGAAAGGGTATAGTTGGCGACAAAAAAGAACGAGAGCATAGCGATAACGCGTTCGAAGGCATTGGAGCTGAGGAAGGAAATGAGCACGAAGAGGACGCCGACGATTGTGCTGAGGAGAAGAGATACCGTGGGAGTGCCGCCGGTGTTCACTTGCGTGGCGCGGCGGAAAAATAATCCATCGCAGCTCATGGCATAAAGAGTGCGCGTGCAGAAAAGCTGATTGGCATTGAGACAGCTCAACATGGAAATGATCATGATGGAGCGGATGATGGGGTCGCCGAGGGCTCCGAAGACGCGATCGGCGACGGCGCCGAGAACGAAATTATTCCCGGCGATTTCCCGCATCGGCAAAATATAGAGCGCGATGAGATTCAGCAGCAGATAAATTCCCATAATGGAAAAGACGCTGCCGAAGATGGCGCGCGGAATATCGCGCCCGGGATTACGAACTTCCTCACCAAAATAAATGACGCCGTCCCAGCCATCGATGGTGTAAATCACGGCCTGCAAACCGAGCATGATGGCGATGGCCAGGGGCCATCCCGCGGGCAAAGGAAGCGATGAAGAGGCGGATTGCATTGTCGCTTTATGCGCCGGGCCGCCGAGAAGAAAACAAGCGAGGACTAAAATAAAAAAGGCCCCGGTCTTCATTGCGGCGGTGGAAAGTTGCGCGCCACTGCCCCAGCGAATGCCGCGCCATTGCAAGACTCCAAGAGCGCAGATGATGGCAATGGAAATGATTTCTATTTTTGTGTTGCCCGCGAGAACAGGAAAAAGGTGGCCGCTGTATTCCGCGATGACGATGCCGACGGCGGCGGCAGTGCCGCACGTGGATAGCCAATCGCTCCAGCCGACGATGAATCCGGCGTAGTCCCCGAGGGCGCGGCGAGAAAAATTGTACTGGCCGCCGCTGCGGGGAATGGCGGCGCCAAGCTCCGCCATGGAAGATGCACCGGAAAATGCGTAGAGCCCGCCGAGAATCCAAACGGCAAGAAACATCCAGACGTTAGGGAGAAGTTTGGCAACGTCGCCGGGCGTACGAACGATGCCGGCCGCGATGGTGTTGCCGATGGCCGCGGCCATGCCAAACCACATGCCTAGAACCTGAAGCAGGCGGCCGCGACCAGCTGCTCGCGTGGAGCTAGCAATGGAAGAGGCTTCCGTTGTGCCAGACAATGTGCGGTCTCGAGGTATGCGCGAAACGGAGCCATCATATCGGGGAGATGGGAAAAAGCAAGCTAGAAGTGGGGGATTCCAATGCTACTCGATTGCCATTTTTATCGCAGAGTATCGACGAAATTCCTTTTGCCCAGGCGAAGGATTCCTGCACGAGTAGGAGTGAGATCGGGCCGGCTGAGCTGAGGCAAAAAGTTGCGGAAGCTGTCGATTTGGTGGCCCCTCGTTCGACATTAAGGTAGAGCCAGGGAGAAAGGAAGCACGGGAGGGGGCCATGAAAGGACAGGACACATACTTTGGGAACTTTAAGCTAATCGTGGGAGTTGCCGTCGTTGGGTTTGCGCTCGCCACGTTGATTGGCAGGTATGATGGGACTGCGGTACATGGGTGGAGCGTTTTCGAAGGAACAATACGGCTTGCGTTAGAGGTATTGAGGCCGGTTATTCTGGCGGGCTGGCAGTGTGTGTCAGTGAATCTTTGCGGGGATTCCAAGTGTTTGCAGCATCTGTTACAAATTGTGACGTCGATGTGGCCACTGCTTTGCGTAATTGCTGGCTAGAGCTGACCGGGACGTCCTCATATGGGCGGGTGGAGTGATTGGCGAACCTTTAACAATTTCCAGCAAAAAAGATACGGTAACCTGTCGATTTTACTGGGCGTCGCTCGACGTATAAGTGGAGGGACTCGGTTCCGCCGGTCGAGACGGGCCGGAAGCCCAGGTCCGGAACCTAAACGAGAAGGAGACACCGCCATGCGATTCATGATGCTGATGATCCCAAAGGGCTACGAGAAGGCCGAGCCGGGTACCATGCCGGACGCCAAGGCCGTAGCTGCGATGATGAAGTACAACGAATCGCTACAGAAGGCAGGCGTGCTCCTCGCGCTGGATGGGCTACACCCGCCCTCGATGGGTGCGCGAGTCTCGTTCTCCGGGGGCAAACCCAAGGTGACCGACGGGCCGTTCGCCGAGGCGAAGGAGATCGTTGGGGGGTACTGGATGATTCAGGTGAAGTCGAGGGAAGAGGCCATCGAATGGGCCAAGCGATGCCCCGGGTCGGACAACGAATTGATCGAGGTTCGCCAGGTGCAGGAGTTTGCGGACTTCCCGGCCGACGTCAAGGAAGCCGCAGCGGGGTTTGCCGAGATGCAGGGGCAGTCCAAGTTGCACAAGGAGTCTTGAACGTGCAACGGTTTTGGAAAAATAATGTTTGTCCTTGTCGATTTCGCAGAGCGTCGTTCGTCGTAGTTGTAGAGGCCGGAGTTTTCAAGCCTTAGTTCGACAAGTTTAGTTGGAGGAGATCGTGACCGTTTCGCAGGGCGCGGCTCCAAACCCAAAACAAGGAGAAGACAATATGAAATTCCTAAGCATTTATAAGCACGCCGAGAGAACCGGCCCTCCATCGCAAGAGGAGATCAACAAAATGGGCAAACTAGTCGAGGAAGGCATGAAGGCCGGTTGGCTGTTGGCGACTGAGGGATGCCTGCCCACCGCACTTGGCGCGCGGGTGCGGAACTCGAGCGGGAAGTTGACGGTGACCGATGGTCCCTTTACAGAGGCGAAGGAAGTCGTGGGCGGGTTCGCGATCCTTCGGGCAAATTCCAAGGAAGAGGTCATCCAATTAACGAAGGATTTCCTGAAGGTCGCCGGCGATGGGGAGTGCGAAATTCGGCAGATCTTTGAAGCGGACACATGCTTGCAGAAGGCCACGACGGTTTAGTTGCGAGCGTCGCGGCACGCCTGGACCTTGAAGAAGATCTGTCGAGCAGTCGATTTCGCGGACCGTCGCTCGACTTATAAGCAGAGCCAAGTTTTCCGAATCGGACGAGGCCGCGAGGAGAATTAGCTTCCAACCAAAAATAAAGGAGATGTGACTATGAAATTCATGATGATCGTTAAGTCGGCGGAAAGGTCGGGCCGGCCACCACAAGCGTTAATGGAAGCAATCGACAAGCTCGGCCAAGAGGCGGTCAAAGCCGGCACGATGGTTGCAAGCGGCGGGCTGGCTCCCACTGCGGTGAGCACGCGCGTCCGACTTTCTGGAGGACAACTAACCAAGGTCGACGGACCCTTCACCGAGGCCAAGGAAGTCATCGGCGGCTATGCTGTCTTTGAGTTGAAGTCGAAGGAAGAGGCCATTGAAGGGGCGATGCGCTTCATGGAACTGCACAAGAAACACTGGCCAGGGTGGGAGGGCGAGACGGAGATTCGCCAGATCTTCGGGCCGGAAGAGTTTGCTTCCAAAGCATAGGAAGCGAACCTATAGTTGGTGCGCGCGGACTTGCACGAGCGAGTTGAAGATGGTGTGATGGGTAGCCGTGACGGCTACCGACACACATCGCGCGATCGACGCGGTCTGGAGGATTGAGTCGGCCAGAATTATCGCCGGCCTTACGCGCATTGTGCGCGATGTCGGTATTGCCGAAGAGCTCGCGCAAGACGCTCTCGTTGCCGCACTCGAACAGTGGCCGGAGTCTGGCATCCCGGATAACCCCGGCGCCTGGCTGATGGCCACGGCGAAGCACCGCGCGATCGATCACTTTCGCCGGAATAAACTTCTCGAACGCAAGCATGAAGAACTCGGCCGCGAGCTCCAGACACAGCAGGAGATGGCGGTGGCGAATTTTGAAATTGCGGAGGACGGTGATATCAGCGATGACCTCCTTCGCCTCGTGTTCATCTCATGCCATCCGGTCCTTTCCACGGAGGGACGTGTTGCACTGACGCTGCGTTTGCTCGGAGGCTTGACAACGGACGAGATTGCGCGTGCCTTCCTCGTGCCGGAGCCGACGGTCGCGCAGCGCATCGTGCGGGCCAAACGGACCCTCAGCGAGGCAAAGGTCCCCTTTGAGGTGCCGCGAGGGCCCGATCTAGTCGCCCGTTTGTCGTCCGTGCTGGAAGTGATCTACCTCGTATTTAACGAGGGCTACTCGGCGACGTCCGGAGACGACTGGATGCGCCCTGCGCTCTGCGAGGATGCCCTCCGCCTTGGCCGTATATTGGCTGAACTTGCTCCGAACGAGCCTGAGGTGCATGGGCTGGTCGCGCTCATGGAGATTCAAGCGTCGCGCGCGGGCGCTCGAGCTGGCCCGGGAGGGGAACCGATCCTGCTGCTGGATCAAGACCGCGCAAGATGGGATCAACTCCTCATTCACAGAGGTCTGGCCGCCCTCGAGCGTGCCGAGCGGCTTGGCGGCGCGCTTGGCAACTACGCCATGCAGGCGGCCATCGCCGCGTGCCATGCTCGTGCGCGTACGGCCGCAGAAACGGACTGGCGGCGAATCGCTTCGCTCTATGACGCGCTCGCCCGGCTTACGCCCTCGCCAATCGTAGAGCTGAATCGCACGGTCGCGCACGCCATGGCCTTCGGTCCGGCGGCGGGGCTCGAGCTCATCGACGCGCTCGTTTCGGAACCGTCTCTCAAGTCCTACCACCTCTTGCCCAGCGTTCGCGGAGACTTTCTTTTCAAGCTCAGGCGCTTCGCCGAGGCGCAGACGGAGTTCGAGCGCGGCGCATCGCTGACGCGCAACGCACGTGAACGCGAACTCCTGCTTGACCGGGCCCGAGCGTGCGCAGAAGAGTAGCGCGGGGCCTGGAACAAGAGAAGGAACCTTGCTATAAGGGATGAACTGGTTTCTGAGATAGTTGATTTCCGGCCGCAGGAATGAGAAAAAGTCAGGCACCCGCCGCCTGAACTCTATTCTCATCTATGTGCAGTGGTGCCCATGTGGTAAGGGGTGCCAAAGCTCTCCGAATGGGGCCCTAAGAAAGGGGCTCAAATAGGAAAGTGCCATGGCACGACGAGTTGCTATTCTCAGGAATGAAGAATGACAACGATGATATCTGAAGAAGAGGCGTCTTCTTCCGCGACGAGTCTCAGGGCGGCTGCGGCGGCTGATTCCTGTTTTCCACGCTTGATGCTCACTCCGGAGAACGGCTGGAACCTCACGACGCGAGCGGCTCTATTTGCGCTCGTTGTGATTTGGGCTGTGAAACTGGTGTCCACCTGGACGGCATGGGGGAACCTTACGGTCGACTCAGGCCACGAAATGTACGTTCCCAGCGTGCTTGCCGAAGGGAAGGCGCTCTACAAAGACGTATGGTTCATGTATTTTCCGGCTGCTCCGTACTTTAACAGTTATTTGTTCCGTTTGTTCGGCGTGCATTTGAACGTGCTATACCTGGCGGGATCATTTTCGGCGCTCGGATCGGCGATATTTCTCTTCCTCACGGGAATGCGGCTGGGGTCCTGGCTGGCAGGCTGGATGGCCGGAGCCGTGTTGTTACTGGAAGTTTTCCAACCATCGTTGTTCTGTTTTCCGCTGCCGTACAGTTTCAGCGCGGTATACGGGTGCCTGACGGCAACGTGTTTCTTATGGATGATCGTGCGCCTTTGCGGTTCGAACGAGAAAGTATGGATGTTCGGAGCAGGAATCGCAGCGGCCGCGGCGATGCTGCTCAAGCTCGAGTTTGGCGCAGCGTGCTACGCGGCGCTTGGAGTGCTGATTGTGGTCCGCGGGTTGCGGCAGCAATCCTGGAAAATCGTGCTGAAAGACTTTGTCGCGATACTTCCTGGTTTGCTGCTGTGCACGGCGGTCATAGGCTGGATGGTGTCCCTAAGGGGCGCCGAGTTCATCACGCAAGAAAACTTCATGAGCTGGCCGACGTCGTACTTTATCAAGACCTACGGCAAGTTCTGGCTGGAGTCGACAGGATTCAGCTTGAATGCCGCTGCGTTCGCTGCGAGCGCGCGCCGGACGGTCATGTTGCTGGGAATTTGGCAGGGGATTGTGCTGGCGATACGTGGGAAGCCGGAACTGAATTACCGGACGGTTCTGAGAATTGCGCTATTTGTTCTTGCGGCCGCACAGTTATTCTCAAGTTTGGCTTGGCGCGAAGCCTTGCTCGCGGTGTTTTTTCCACGCGACATGGTCTTGTACATAGCGATCGCCACGGTTGCTTCCTGGGGTTACTTTTTTTGGCATCCGGAGATGGACCGGAGCCTTGCGGTTGCGACATCACTGAGCTTCTCGAGTCTTCTGGCCTTTCGGATTCTTCTAAATACGGTTCCTTCCGGTTACTCGATCTATTACAACGGTCCGGTGATTCTTTCTCTTTTCTTGATCGTTCTCCCGTTTCTACGTTCGCCGGAAACGTCACGGCGTGCCCTGATGCGTGCCGACGCTCTGGCTTGCGCCTTGTGTCTGGCAGCGGTGGTCTTTTACGTACAACAAGAGGGGAGTCATTCGGCGGACTACGCTCCATGGGTTACCGAGCGCGGGACGATTCGAACGTGGCCGGATATGGCCGCTCACTATCAGGAAGCAATTGATTTCATGAAAGAGAAAAACGCGCTGGGACAATCCGTTCTCTCGATACCGGAGGATACCAGCTTGTACTTTCTTTCGAAGACCCACTGCCCGACACGGGTGTACCAGTTCACGCCCGGAGTCTTAGTGCCGGGCAAAATGACGGATGAACTGATCAGTGAAATTGAACGGAAACACGTCCGCTATCTGCTGTGGTCAAACCGCATTTCTCCGGAGTATGGCGTAGCGCGGTTCGGGACGGATTATGACACTCGTTTAGGGGATTATCTGAGGAAGAATTACCGGGAGGTGGGACCCGTGATTAAGGAAGGAGTATCGGCAGAAGATTGGACGGCATTCATTTGGGAGCGCAAGGCGGACAGCGAAACCCGATGAGTACGATTCAAGGCGGCCGAGAGAAGATGTGCCCGCGGGCATGCAAGTAGTGGAGAGGGGACAACGAACGCAGGCGGTGCCTGACACTCCGGGTTATATAATTACGATAGCCAAAAGAACCGTTCGCGGAAGTTTGAGGAACGTTGGCGCGGAGTTTGAGTGAGCAAAACATCCATCAAGGAATACTTTGGGAGAGTCGCTCCCGTTTGGGAGCACTGGCAACGGAGAAATCGCTATTATCACAAGGCAATGGCGACTCTGATTGGGGGAATGATTCCGCCGGGCGCAGAAGTGCTGGAATTGGGGGCGGGAGCTGGCGACTTGTTGGCGTCGCTAAAGCCTGCGCGCGGCATGGGGCTGAATTTCACGGATGCGTTGACGGAACGAGCCCGAGAAAAGCACCCGGAGTTCGAATTCGCCACCATCGAAGTAGATTCGGTGCAAATGCCCCGGGCCATGCAGTCGCAGTATGTAGTCATGAACAACATGCTCGATTACGTCTATGACGTCTGGGACATGCTGGAGACCTTGCGTCCGACGATCAACGAGCAAACACTTCTGATCGTCACAACGAACAATCCCGTGTGGGCGCCAATTTTGAGGCTGGCAAGCAAATGGGGGCTGCGAATCCCGGAATCAACGCGGAATTTCATCACCAACAAAGATATTTGCGGAGTACTGCATTTACAGGGTTTCGACGTTGTGGAAGAGGGGCTGGTCCTTCCGGTGCCGGTGCGCGTTCCATTGCTTGGACCGCTGCTGAATGCGTTGCTGCCGGAATTGCCGGTGGTGCGATTTACATCTTCGATTCAATACGTAGCGGCGCGGCGGCGAGAGCCACGGCGTGCGCTCTCAGTTTCCGTGGTCGTGCCATGCCATAACGAAGCGGAGAATATTGCGGAGTGTGTGAGGCGAGTGCCCGACATGGGAGCCGGGACAGAAATAGTTGTTGTGGATGACGGCTCGACAGATGGAACAGCCGAGAGAGTAAAAGAGGTCATGGCCGGAGACGCGCGAGTGCGGTTGATTGTTCTGGAAAAGAACCAAGGCAAAGCGACGGCGGTAAACGCGGGGTTTGAGGCATCCAAAGGCGATGTGCAGATGATTCTGGATGCGGACATGGCCGTTGCGCCGGAGGAATTACCAAAGTTCCTGACACCGCTGCGGGATGGCACTGCTGATTTTGTGAACGGGACGCGGCTGGTATACCCGATGCAAGGCAAAGCCATGAGAATAGCGAACTTCTTCGGGAACAAGGCGTTCTGCTATTTGGCAAGCAAGGTCATCCGGCAGCGCGTCAGCGACACCCTTTGCGGCACGAAAGCGTTTCTAAAAAGGGATTACGTTCGAATGCCGCTGGGCGGAAAGGAACGCTGGGGCGACTTCGATCTGCTGTTTGGCGCGGCCAGGCTGAGGTTGCGGATTCTGGAAATCCCCGTGCATTACACGGAGCGGCGCGCGGGAAAATCGAAGATGCGTGTAATGGTGGATGGCTGGTACTTTTTGTTCGCTTGCCTCTCGGGATGGAGGATGTTGCGCTTCCCCGAAAAACATCCATGGGTGAGGAATCGCCAGCCAGTGGCGGGTATTCGCGAAGTGCGGCCTGCGGCTGAAGCCGCGGCGCGCTGATCCATGTTGGCAGATCGCGAGGCACAGGAAGCGCTGAACAGGCACCGGCGCGTATGGTTGGAGAAGGCTGTCCTGCGGAGGATTTACAAGGAAGAGTTTTTTTCGCGGCAGCTGGCGCAACGGAAGATTGGCGGAATCAGCATTGAGGTTGGCGGGGGACCAGGCTTCTTCAAGGCGGCGCTCCCAGACGTTATCTCCACGGATTTAATTTACTGCCCATGGCTTGACGTGATAGCGGATGCGCAGAGACTTCCGTTCAGTGAAGGCAGCGTCAGCAACGTCTTTGGCCTGGATACTCTGCACCACCTTGCCGCGCCGATGGCCTTCTTGCAAGAGGCTGAGCGCGTGCTGGCGCCAGGAGGACGACTGATCCTGGTGGAGCCCTGGGTGACGCCATTCTCCTTCGTAATCTACCGTTATCTGCACCAGGAGGACTGCGATCTTTCCGTCAGCCCTTATGAGGTTTCAAATCCTGACAGAGCGACGGCGAAAAAAGCATTCGACGGAAATCAAGCTATTCCGCATTTGCTCTTCGGGCCCCGGAACTTGGCGAAAACGCTGGCGTTCGTTCCTAAGCTGAAGTTAGCGAAGCTCGAGCAGTTTTGCCTGTTCGCTTATCTGCTGAGTCTTGGCTTCAAGAAAATGAATTTGTTGCCGGAATTTATTTATCCGGGGGTGGCGGCGCTTGAACGAGTAACACTGCCGCTGTGGCGGCGTCTCGCGTCCTTGCGTGTTTTGATCGTACTGGAAAAAAGAGACCTGCCAGCGTGAGGCCAATGAACGCATCCGAACCCAGCAGGAATACCGCATGACGCACGGCAAGAATTCGGTGGCAGTTTTAACTCGAACCTATAATCTCGTACGGTCCACGGGAATCCTGCAGTTTAGTTGGTTCCGCAGGGCGTTCATCTCCTTGTACTTTCTCTACAAAAGGCTGTATGAAGATCCTTACTGGTATTTGATCAAACACAGGCCAGAGCTCTTTCGCAACGGCGACATTCTCGACATTGGAGCGAACATCGGTTATACGGCATGCTTGTTTGCGAAAGTGGCGAGTCCATCTGCAAGAATTTATGCATTCGAGCCGGACCAGGAGAGCTACAACACGCTGATTGAGGAGATTGGGCGCCGACATTTGTCGCGGATTGTCGAGCCCTTCCCCGTTGCGGTTGGAAGCACGGTCGGCTCCGTAGAGTTCTGGCACAACAAGGAACATTCTGCGGACCACCGTGTGGTCACGGCAAAATTCAAAGAGTCGGGCGTGCCCAGCGAGAATGTGGAATGCGTCGCCGCTATAACCGTGGACGAATTCGTACGTGTGCATGGGCTGCAGCGAATCGCGTTTGTGAAGATAGACGTGCAGGGCTATGAGCTTGCCGTTTGTGAAGGAATGCGGCAGACACTCGAACAGTTTCCCAAGGCTCCGGTGTCGATTGAGTACAGCCCTGACTCACTTCGTGAGCTCGGTCAGGAGCCGTCGGAGCTTCTCCACTTTTTCCGGTCGAGGAAGTATCGAGTCTATGTTTTGACTCGATCGTCCCTCGAATTGGCTTCGGATGACCAGATGATTGAGCGGCTCTCGAAATCGTCTGGTTATATTGATCTGGTGTGCGTGAAATAAGGAATGCTGCCTAGCATCCCGTAGAGCTTGAACATTGCCTGGGCCTGGTTTGCCCGGCGCTGATTTAGCGTTCGATTTCGATTTCGGTAGTGCGGTTGGGATCCTGAGCCGCCGGCCTGCTTGCCGGTGCTTGTTTAGGGCGTTCTTCAAGGTAATCGGCCATTTCTAGACGCAGATTCCCGGCATTCGTTGAATAGGTCAGCCCAGTTTCGAAGTCCACAATTCCCGCGCGAATGAGCCTGTCAATCTCGCCATCGAAGTGCTGCATGCCCTCGGTAGTGCCATCACGCATGGCATCGAGGAGCGACTTGCCTTCGGTTTCGCCTTTTTCAACGTACTCGCGCGTACGCATGGTGGACTTGAGGATTTCGACGGCGGCGATGCGTCCTTTTCCGTCCTTGCGCGGAAGCAGGCGCTGGGAAACGATGTAACGGAAGGCTTTGGACAGCCGGGTACGAATGGATTGCTGGTCAGTCATGGGAAAAACACCGACGATGCGCTCGACGGTTTTCGATGCATCGATGGTGTGCAGGGTAGACATGACCAAGTGCCCCGTTTCCGAGGCTTCCAGGGCGATCTCAATCGTTTCCCGGTCACGCATTTCACCGACAAGAATGACTTTTGGCGCCTGCCGGAGCGCGGCACGCAAAGCCAGGGAAAAAGTCGGAGTGTCGGAGTGCAGTTCGCGCTGATGGATCGTCGCCTTCTTGTGACGATGAAGAAATTCGATGGGATCTTCAATCGTGAGGATGTGATAGGCCTTCTCTTCGTTCATCTTATCGAGGATAGCGGCAAGAGTTGAAGATTTGCCGGAGCCGGTCGGGCCGGTCACAAGCACGACGCCGTTTCGCAGATCCACAATTTCCTTCAGAGCCTCAGGCAGATGCAGCTCATCGAATCCGGGGATTTTGTCCGGGACGACGCGCATGACGATGGCGCAACTTCCTCGCTGCTTGAAGATGTTTACGCGGAAACGCGCCACGCCCGCGATTCCGTAGGAAAGATCCGCGGAGCCATCCTGCTCGAGCTTGCGCGCAGGCGTCTCGTTTTTTCCCATAATGTCGTTGGCGATGGAGAGAGTGTCCTGCGAACTTAGACACTCCAGTCCTTTATATTTGAGCTCCATGAGCTGGCCGCTCACTTCGATTTGAGGGGCGCGGCCGGGCGAGAAAATCAGGTCGCTGACGTGCGGGCTGGCCTGCAGCATAGCGGCGACGAGCTGCGCGGTGTGAATCGTCCTCTGAGCGGCGGGCGCAGGAACCTGGGCGGGCGCTGACTGCTGCGGGATTGTCTGTGTAGTGGTACCCATGGAATTGTCCTTGCGAAGCCCGAGAAACGGAGGCGAATCGCGCAATTGCACGCTCTTACTTCTTGCTAAAGTATTGTAAGCGAACAGGAACCCGCGGCCAGTGAACGTTTACGTCTATTTTCTTGAGGAGCACTGTACGAATGGGCAGGTTATACGGAGCATGGACTATTGTGTCCGGCGGCCGATGAGCAAGAGCTCTTCACCTGCCGAGGAAGAATCCAGAAACAGCGCAGCACAGTTATCGACAATCCAGTCGGAGCCGGCTTGTTGAAGTTCGTCGTCGCTGGCGGTCGTGCGCAGAGCCAGGACGCGCGCACCTGCCGCTTTGCCGGCGCGAATTCCCGCGGGAGCATCTTCAACGACAATGCAGTCACGTGCGGGCAAACCGAGGAATTGCGCACCTTTCAGATAGGGCTCAGGGTCTGGTTTTCCATGTTTCACATCGCTTGAAGTGACTAGATGCCTGGGCTTCGGGAGACCAGCCGCATTGATGCGAACGCCGGCCAGAGGCCTAGTGCAGGAGGTGACGATGGCCCAGCGCTGCAAAGGAAGCGCTTGAAGCAATTCCATCGCGCCGGGCAAAGGGATGACTCCATCGACGTCAGCGATTTCACGGCGCTCAACTTCGCGGTCTTCGACGGCGTGATCGGCGTGCGGCAGAAGTTCACGTATTGTCGCAATACTTGGCCGTCCATGCGCTTCCCTTACGACTTTGTCAGGGTCGAACCCGTGCTCACGCGCCCAGCCCGCCCACACACGCGCAACCGCAGGCGTCGAATCCACTAAGACGCCGTCCAGATCGAAGAGTAGTCCGCGACACTTTATCGGAATCATCTATCAATGATAATTCGAACACGCGAAACGTTATGCAGAAACCGCGTAATTTTCAGGGAGAAATAACCAAGTACAGAATGTTTGGGGTGGGAGACGGGGATCGAACCCGCGACATTCGGTGCCACAGACCGACGCTCTACCAGCTGAGCTACTCCCACCATCCGCGGAACTAGCTTAGTTTACGCTATTTCCAGCGTGTCGAAAAGCGGCCGGATACGTTTCACTTGGGACCCAGGCGGGAAGTAATTCCGCTTATGCCGGCTCGCAAAACACTCGCTCCCGCGAGACTTATCTTTCAGGTTGCAACCAGGAAACCACGGCGCCACGAACTTCCCGCGTATTGTTAAACTGATTTGACAGGAAACACGTCCCCGCGCATGAGCCCTAATCAAACGGACCGGCACCATTTCGAGCGGCAGATCGTTTATGCTCGCCCGATTTTTGTTTTGCTGGCGCTGCTGGCCGTTCTCGAACAGCCACCTACGCGAGGAGGGCGGCGCTCGGCGTCATTCTTGGTTGCTTATCTGATCGTGGCGCTCCTCGTCACCCAACTAGAACGGCTTCTGCGCAAACGTTCCTGGCACTTGCCGCTGGCCAGCGACCTTCTTGCCCTAGCTTTCTTCATGTACATCAGTCCTTCCACAGTTCCGGTTTGGTTTCCGTATATGTTTCTTTGTTATGCGGCCGGCATTCGCTGGGGAGTGGAATTAACATTGCCGCTGGCTGGAGCGCTCTCGCTGATTCTGGTTTTGCTCACGGCCGTAAAAGGTGAAATCCATTGGGTGCGCGTGGCCTCTTGGCTTGGGCTCACCATCGGTACTTTTGCGGGTGGCGCGGGCCTCGCCTTTCTGGGCGATCGCAACCGCCGATTCTCTTCGCAGATTGAGTTTTTCTCCAGAATCAACGCAACCATGCAAGTGGACCAGGGGCTGGCCGAATCGTTGCGCCTGTTCCTTGAAGAACTGGCGACCACGTTTAGCGCCGGGGAGGCACTCCTCCTTTACCGCGATACGGATCTTGAGCGCATTTTCCTCTGGCGCTTGAAATCAGGAGAAAGCGAGCGCCTGGTTCCAGAAAGCATGCCCCTGGCGCGTACGGACGGCTTCCTCCTGGACGATATGGACGCCACTATCTGTTGGAACTCTCTAGGGGGACCCGGCTCAGGGTTTGGTTGGGATCGGCGGGATGGCCGACCTATCAAGAACCTGCCTCGGCTGCCCGGTCCGGCACAGCAGGAGTTTAAAGTTAGCTCCTTTGTGACTGTGTCATTTGACCAGGGGGGCCAGCCGACCGGGCGAATATTTCTTCTAAATGGGCGTAAGCCATTCCAAAAGCAGGACTTAGCCTGGCTTGAAAGCATCGCCGCGCATGTCTCTCCCGCTCTTGAGAACATCTTTCTTTTGAGGCACTTACGGGCTCGAGCCATCGAAGCTGAACGCAGCCGCATTGCGCGTGACCTCCACGATGGTATTCTTCAGACCCTGCTGAGCATTGAAATCCAGCTAGATGTTCTGCGACGCCGGTTGCCCGCCGCCCCTGATCAGGCCGTTAGCGGCCTTGCCAGCCTCCAGCAGACCGTTCGGAACGAGGGTGCCGAGCTGCGCCAGACTGTCACCGACCTGCGTCCGCTGCGTGTGCAGAGCGCCGATCTCGTGGACCTGATGCGGGGCTTCGCCGAGCGGTACCGCAACGAATCGACGGTCGCCCTGGATTTGCTGATCGATTCCGCCCAGTTGCGCGCGCCCGACCGCGTCTGCCGAGAGATTTTCCAGATTTACCGAGAAGCACTCAACAACATAAAAAAGCATGCCAAGGCTTCCCATGTCGTGGTAAAACTGTCGCAGGATGACAGCCGTCTAGTACTCGTTGTAGATGATAACGGTGAAGGGTTTAGCTTCGCCGGCCGGTTTACCGGCGACGAGCTGGATCGGCTGCGGTTGGGTCCCATTTCCATAAAGGAGCGTGCGCGCACCGTGGGCGGGGTTTTGACTGTCGAGTCAAACCCAGGACATGGAGCGCGTCTGACGATCGAAGTCCCGCTCGGATGACGGGTTTCAGGGTCTTACTAACCCTGACATGAACATGGCCAAAACAAAACAGCAGATACGGGTACTACTAGCCGATGACCATGCGATCTTTCGCGATGGGTTGAGGAAGCTTCTCGATTCCGACGAGGACATCACGATTGTCGGCGAAGCGCAGAACGGCGCCGAGTGCATCAAGCTCCTCGCCAAGCTCAAGCCTGACATTCTTCTGCTCGATCTGCGCATGCCGGATAAAGACGGTTTAGCCGTTCTCGAAGAAGTCAATTTCGATACGCTGCCCACCCGCGTGGTGGTTTTGACTGCTGCGGAAGATGATCGCGACGTGGTTCGCGCCATGCGCCTTGGCGCGCGCGGCGTGGTGCTAAAACAGTCCGCCACCGATCTCCTGGTAAAAAGCATCCATCGCGTGCATGCCGGTGAAATCTGGCTGGACAACCGCATGACCGCCGAGGTCATGAAGGCGTTTTCAAAGTCCAGCGAAGCGGGCCCGCGCCGCGAAAAGCCGTTGCTCAGCGACCGCGAGAAAGAAATTGTGCAGCTCGTCGCACAGGGCTTTCGCAACAAGGAAATCGGCGAAAAACTTTTCATTTCCGAGCAAACCGTAAAAAATCATTTGCACAATATTTTTGATAAGCTTGGCGTCTCCGACCGCCTTGAGCTGGCGTTGTACGCGATACACCACAGGCTTATAGACCAGTCGTAGCTCACGCTCGGCTCCTATCGTGGAGCTATTCACTGTAATGTTGATTGATCGTAATTCTGTTGTTCGCGCTAGCAGTGCGGTGGGTTGAGCCTGCTGCTTGAGCCTTCATGTCTGCTCGCTGTTGGAGCGTCGAAACCGATTAGGGTCTTTACCTTAGTGCTCTTTACTGTATTCACTTGCTACTGCTTAGGCCCTGTCATAATTACTTTTCTCTGCGTCCCCGGAGCTCCAGGATTTCTACTTGAAGTCGGTGAGCAGGCGAATCATGCGACTCCCAATCCCCAGCTTGGGCCGTGGCCCCTCTATTGAATCCAACAAGGAATTACTAGATTTCAACCCTAAGTTTCCCTCGGCCCGCGCAGTTATTCCATTCTTCGCTTTGCTCTTGTTGCTGTGCCCAGCAGCCTATTCACAAAGTGGTGCCAACACTGCTCCCGCCGATTTGGATACTCTGGTTCACGGTGCACAGACTATCCTTCGTGGACAGGTGACTTCGGCCAAAGTTGAGCCGCATCCTCAGTTTTCAAATCTGCAGACTGTCGTCGTTACACTAGCAGTCAATAGAGTGCTGAAGGGCGAGCCCGCTTCCACCATAACCTTTCGCCAATATCTTTGGGATGCTCGAGAGCTACCGGTGTTGGGGGGATACAAAGCCGCTGGTGAGCTTCTGCTCTTCTTGAACCCCGTCTCGCCCTACGGTCTCACAAGTCCCGTGGCCCTCGAACAGGGGCGGTTTCGAATCCTTCGTGACGCCAAGGGGAATCGGTACGCCCTCAACGGTCGTGGCAATCTTGGCTTGTTCAGCCACGTCGAAAATAAAGCCAGCTCACGCGGTTTGATTTTCTCTAAACCGGTTAAGGAAATGCTTGCAAAGCCCAATGGTCAGGTCCCTCTGGATGTCTTCGAAGAGGCAATTCACGAACTCATCGGAGCAGCAAAGTGAAACGACGCTTAGGAGCGTTTTTTCTTTCCTGCCTTCTATTTGGTGGATTTGCGGATGCTGGGGGGCCCCTCCGGGTCACTGGGGCAGGTGCAACGAATGCAGGGCAGCCGTTCGTGTGGGACGTATCCAACCCGATTCGTTACACCGTCGACGGCGGACCGCTTAGCGTGAGCCCAAGCGGTCAGATAGTCAGTAGCAATTCTCAAGGTGTGGCCCGTGTCCAGAGTTTGTTTCAGAACTGGCAGTCTGTGCCTACTACTTCGATCACTTATTCCTATGCGGGACAGATTTCCGGAGCTGGAATCCCATCAAATGGGGATGTAAAGACCATTCAGGATTTTAATGCGGCTTTGGGCTTGTGCAACGGCGGCACTCAAAGCCCCGTCATTTTCGATGCCGATGGTTCGCTCCTGCGGGCCTTGGGCCTTAGCCCGTTGATTATCGGTTTTTCGGGAACCTGTAAATTGGACTACCAGGCAGGTCATATCGTTTCTGCTTTAGTCTTTCTCAACGGCGAGTTCCAGGACGGGGTCAACGATCCAACAACCTCAAATTACGAGCTGACCGCCGATCAATTCGATGAAGCCATAACTCATGAGATGGGACATTTCTCGGGTCTCGGCCATTCGCAAATTAACTTGGACCTCTTCAAGAGCGGATTTGCTGGGAATTGTCCCGTTGATGAGTTAGCAGGGTTACCGATCATGTTTCCGGTAGAGTTCTGCCAATCTCGAAAATCCGCCGGTCTTCCCATTCTTGCGCCTGACGATGTTGCTTGGATTTCTAAGTTGTGTCCGCACGCTACCTTTGCTTCCAACTACGGGACCATCAGTGGATTTGTATTTTTTTCGGACGGCATTACTCATGTTCAGGGCTTGAATGTAATCGCCCGCCAAGTTGATGATCCGTCTACCCCGCAGGATGAATCTAAGCGCGTCGCGGTGTCCGTCGTTTCTGGCTTTGAATTCACTGGCAATCCGGGCCAGGCGATCACGGGCGATAACACGGGCGGCAGCCAGTACGGGAGCCGCAATCCTGCTTTGATTGGCTATTACGAAATCCCAGTTACCTCGGGCACCTACACAGTACAAACCGAGAACGTCGACTCCTCTTTCGTCGGGGGTTCCAGTGTGGGTCCCCTCGATCCTCCTGCAATCACCTATGGCGCTTACGAATACTGGCATCAATATGAGTCTGCCTTCGACAATCCGGCCCAGAAAGACGCGCTAACCGTGCAGGCAGGACAAAAACTCAGCAACATCAATTTCATCCTCAACCAGACGCCGCCCCGTTTTGACCAATTTGAAGATGGTGAGGTTCGCCTTGAGTCACCTCCGACTCCATTTCTCCTTAGGGACCCGCGCGAACTTTGGCCTTTGGTGAGGCTTTCGTGAATCGAAGGGCCGCTTCACTGTCCACATTCGCAGCACTTACGGTTGTAGTGTCCATTGTCGGGTGTGGTGGGGGTTCCAGTTTTGCTCCGTCCCCACCCCCGCCTCCACCACCTCCTTCCGAGGTCATCACCATAACAACGGGCTCCAACATTCAATGCGTCCAGACGGTTTCCTTTAGTCTCGCTCTCCAAGAGCAAGGCGCAACTACCGCGGTTAGCTGGACAATCACTGCGGGCCAGTTGCCGAGCGGTCTGGTGCTTGATTCGGCGAGCGGTGTCATTTCCGGCACCCCAACAGCAGGGTCCGGCGTCCCCGTTACCATTCAGGCGGCGGACACCAAGGCAAGCGCAACGAAACAATTCAATTTCACCGTTTGGGCCAAGCTGACCATCAATCCTGTCAATCCTCCTCCCGCCCACGCCAATGCTCCTTACTCGCTTTCGATCAGCGGTCAGGGCTCCTCCGCTATTGCCAGGTGGTCCATCTCTGCCGGTCAGTTACCGCCAGGTCTCTCTCTGAACGTGAGTCAATTGAATCTAAATTTTGCCATTGTCTCCGGAATACCCACGCAGGCGGGCGCATATACTTTTACAGTTCAAGCACAGGACTACACCTTACCCCAGACGGCAACACTGGATCTCACCATCGTCGTCGACACCCACCTGGCGATTACAAAAGCCTCGTTGAAGAATGGTGGACAAAATCAAGTGTACTCAGATTCTTTCGCCGCGGTTAACGGCTCGCTCCCGTTACGCTGGTCGATCTCTGGCAATTTCCCTGCCGGTCTTTCTCTTGATCCGGCTTCAGGCCAAGTTAGTGGTACACCCGGAGATTTTGGCAGCTTTGTCTATTCTGTGACTGTGAATGATTCCAGTTCCGCCGTCCAAAGCGATTCCGGCCAGGGCATTCTCAACATTGCGGAGCAAATGCAAATAATTGGCAGTCTTGCCCCTGCCTATATAGGCCAACCTTACAATTCTGGTTTTTCCACGATCGGTGGTTCTTATCCTTACACTTGGACCCTTGTTTCAGGTTCTCTTCCCCCAGGTTTAGCATTGGCCCCAGCCGGCAATCTTGTGGGCATCCCAACCCAACTCGGCTCCTCGACTTTTGTCTTGCAAGTAACTGACTCAGGCGTTCCCCCTTACATTCTTACGAAACAAGTGGCGCTGAGCGTGGTCCCCACTCTCTTGAGCGTTCTCGGTAACCCACTTTCACCTGCTCCCGTCAATGTGCTCTATCATTCGCAAATTCCTGCCTCTGGCGGAACTCCTCCCTACTCTTGGAGCATCTCTTCTGGCCAGTTACCTCCGGGCCTGAACTTGGACCAGGCCACCGGGTACATCGATGGCACCCCCACTCAGGTTGGCACCTTTAACTTCGTAGCGATGGGGACCGACTCTGGCAACCCGGTGCAAACCGCAACTGCAAACACTTTTATCCAAATCCGAAAGGGTCTTGGCCGTAACGATTCCATAGCCACTGCCACTCCCCTTGGAAACAGTGCCAGTCTCCAACTTCCCATTCCTCTTTCTATCAGCCCCTATCTCGATCCCATCAACGCACTCACTCCCAACCCCGACACGGATTTCTACAAACTTGTAGCAAATGGCGGGGGCTTAGTTCACACGGAAACGTTTGCGCAACGTTCCTGGGGAGCGGACACTCTTGACAGTGTCATAGAGATCTTAGATGGAAGCGGCCAACGAATGTTGAGTTGTGGTCAACCGGCCTACGTCTCGCCGTGCCTCAACGATAACCTCGACTCCAGCACTCTTGATTCGGCGCTCGACTTCAAGGTGCCTGGCGCCTCGTCTACACAGACGACGTTCTATTTGCATGTCTTTGACTGGCGCGGCGACGCCCGTCCCGACATGCAATATTATTTGAACATCAGTGGCGTTATCGAGCCTCTTACAATTGCTACGACCTTGGGTATCGGTGCGACACGCGGCGTTTCTTACCAGCAACAGTTCACATCGAAGGGTGGTTCAGGGAATGTCACCTGGTCAATCGACGGAGGGTCTTTACCACCGGGTTGGACTCTGAGCTCCTCGGGTTTGCTTAGCGGTGTTGCCACTACAGATGGCTTCTACACGTTCGCGGTTAAGGCGGCAGACTCCGGAAATCCACCCCAGACTGGGCGCACTCAATACATGGTTCAGATCGCTGAACCCCTCGTGATCACCAGCCCTGCAACTTGGCCCAACGCTTGCGCAAATAAGCCTTACTCTTTCACGATTACTACATCTGGCGGGGTTCCTCCGATCCACTTTGGATTCATTTCGCCTTCGTGGGTCTCCATAAACCTGGACACGAGCACAGGCATATTCAGTGGAACTACAAGTGTGACGGGAACTTTCACCGGGACCGTGGGTGCGGGTGATTCGGCCGTCCCTCAATCTGGCCAGTCACAAACTGTTACTCTGACAATTGTCAACTGCCCCTGAGCAAATCTTCATTCTGAGTTCTGACCTCAACCCTTGCTTGCGCCTGTTCCCTGCAAGGCGACCTAAATTCTTGTGTGTAAAAGGGAGGACCCGCCAAGTGGGCAGAAACTGCCGCGCCGGATATCCGCCCATCACTCGCTCAGCTCTGTCCTGGTCACGTCCCGTGGCTGATCGAGGAGCGCATCCACGCGTTCGAGGAATTGCACTGTATGTGGCAATTCCGCGTGTTTCTGAAATGCGTCTGCGTCCACCCATCGCGAATGAATGAAAAATAGCCGCGGATCACGCATCGACCGGAAGGTGTGAAAAGTCAGGCAGCCAGGCTCCTGCCGCGAAGGCCCGGTCACGTCGCGCAGCGCCTCCTGCACGGCACCTTCTTTCGCCTTGCCGCGCGTGCAACCTGACAAAACGTATTGCTCCACTCTCCCTCCCCTCCGCGTGTTATGTCTTCAACCCAGCCATCTTGGCCTCGCTCCCACAGAACCTGGACAGCTAATTTGCGCTCCAGTTTACTTCCTCAATATAGCTCCTGGTTGCGGCATGCTCTTCAGAACCTCTACGAAAGGAAAACCCAAATAACGGGCCTCCCGACCCGCCCGAGACCGGTTCCGAGCTGCCGCTGCCCAAATTTCGGCGTAATGGCCTGTCTTTTGTTATGGTTAGCGTAGTTTTTGACTAGGGAGATCCCTGGAAGACAAATGGCGTTGACTTAGCCGCTAGTCCCAGTTTTCGGGCTCCGTCCTAGTACGTCGGTACTTCTTTGCATTGAATCGATTTTGTATCGGGAGTCCTATTGTTAGCTGACCCCTACCCGGATACACTCTAGCTTCGAATCAGGAGGACTTCCTTGACGGGTTCCGAACGCCGCACTACCCAGCGCTTTTCCATGCGGCTGCCCCTCACCGTTCGTTGGACGACGGGAGCGGCGGTTGGTGAGACCAGCACAGAGTCACGGGACGTCAGCTCCCGCGGTGTCTACTTTTTTCTTTCCAAGGATGTCAAGGAAGGCTCGCCCGTCGAGATTCTTCTGACGCTTCCCAACGAAATTACGATGGCCGGACCGGTACGGGTCCGCTGCCTCGGCCGCGTGCAGCGGACCGAGCCGCGCGATGAAGGCACTGTTGGCGTGGTTGCCGCGATCGAGCGCTACGAATTCCTTCGCGGCGACGAAGACAAATAAAAGGATAGAGAAGGGAAGCGGTCGCTTCCCGATTCAGAGCCGCCCGATTTACGAGTTGCGGCAGCAAAGAGATTTGCCGAGTTTTGTTACTGTTGCGGCGCGAAAGTTTCTCGACGAGTTCCTTGCTCGCTCACTGCGGAGGCGGGCGGGATAAGCCGGGGTGCCTTGGCCCCTCAGCGAAGCTACCCCGGCACTTTTTTTTGGCACTTGAATTTCGTATTTGTCACACAGTCTCGCACAGCACACTCCACCTTCTTTCATAATTAATTGGACTGAGAACGACTCGGATCGGCGTTCGCATTCCGTCGCTTTGCTCTCATTAGCCGCTACCCGTTACCGGTGCGCCGCCTGTACTTTTGGACAGGCGATTTCCACAGCATCAATAGGAGAGGATGGAAGCTGCCCGGCGGAGACACGGTCCGTGGGGGTAAGCGAACCGTGCCGTAAACAATTCGCGCGCAAAAAAATCGAAGCTCCGAAAAGCACGATAGCGCGAATTTGAATTTATTGGAGCACGACGAAAATGTCGACGGGCGGACAAAGAAAGCTGGGGGAAACAGCTCGAATGGGCCTGAAACTAGATGCACTCAAAGAAATTGAGGAACTGAAGAGCGAAACTGACGCGGGAAGTCCAGCCGCTGGAGGAGAGACCTCAACCGAAGGAGATTCCGCCGCGATCTCGCTGATCGAGCTTGCCGAGATTCTGGATCAACACAAAATCTGGGCGGAATCGGGCGGAGAATCGGGGGCTAAGGCGGATCTGTGCGGCGTGAATTTAGCAAAGGCCGACCTTACAGGAGTAAATTTGCAGGGCGCTCACCTGCACCGGATGAACCTTGTGGGCGCGGATCTTTCGATGGCAAATTTGCGCGGCGCGAGCCTGGTGCGTTCGAACATGCAGAACGCAAACCTGCTGGGCACGGAACTGCGCGGCGCTAACCTGATGGGCGCGAATCTGTACGGTGCGGAAGGATTGTGGTTTGGCCGGCTAGGCGGAACAAATCTTTTCGATGCCGTCTTGCCCGAATCGATTTCCGCGGTGGACAGTTCGAAGGCCATCGGCGATGCGACAAAGGTTGCGCGCTGGTTTTATTTCCTGACACTGGGCGTAAGCGCGATCTGCTGCCTGCTGATTGCCTTCACCAGCGACGTTCGGCTGCTGGTCAATTCTTCGGCGCTGCACACCACGCGGCTCGGGAATCTGCTTCCCATGACGGGGCTTTATCTTGGCGGTCCGCTGGTGCTCCTGGCGCTGTCACTCCGATTTCACTTCCTGTTGTTGAGGTTGTGGGGAAGCATGGCCGCGCTTCCGGCGGTTTTTCCAGATGGGCAAACGCTGGAGAAGGACGGCCCATGGTACCTGATGGGGCTGGTGCGGAGACACTTCCGCTGGCAGGGGGAATCGCGTTCCGCCATGACCGCATTCGAAACGGTTCTTTCGACGGTGCTGGCGTACTGGATTGTTCCAGTGACGCTGTTCTTTTTTTGGCTACGGTACCTGCCACGGCAGGATTTCCGGGGGACTTTGTTGCATGTGTTTCTGATGACTCTTTCGGTAGCGACGGCGACGTGTGTTCCCTTTGTTGTGTCGCGCGTACTGCGCCCAGGTGATATCCGGATCCCAAAATCGAAAAATGTCGTGCGCATGATTCTTGGCACCACGCGCGCGGCATTGGCCACGGGCTGCATCCTTTTCATCATATCGCTGGGTGTGAATCGCGGATTGCCCGCGGACCGCGCAGCCGCAGTCGGGGAATCGCCATCCGATCCGCGGCGCTGGGCTGCCATGGTTTTCCAATCAGTGGGTTACCGGCCCTACGCGGATTTAACCGAAGCCGCCCTGTCGACTCCTCCGCCCGCAGGCGAGACGTGGACGGATGAGACCGTGCAACAAATTTCCGGCGCGCGGCTGAATCAGATGAATTTGCGGTTCGCGCGCGGTTATAAGGCTTTTTTGATCAACGCAAAATTGTGGCGCGCGAATCTAGAAGGGGCGTACTTATCCGAAGCGGACCTGAGGGGAGCGAATCTGCGCGAAGCGCTGCTGCGCTCCGCGATTCTCGATCGCGTCCAACTGACACATGCGGTATTGGTTTCCGCTAACGCCACGGGGACGAATCTCTCGGCGTCGGATCTGCGGTTCGCCGACCTTTCTTACGGCACGTTTGAAAATGCGGTGCTTTCGAACGCGAAAGTTTCCGGGGCGTCGCTGTATGCGGTCAATTTGCGAAATGCGCAAATGCTGCGCACTGACCTTTCGCGCACGGATATGCGCGATACCAAACTCGAACATGCCGTGTTGTCGTTTGCAAATCTGGAGCAGGCGGATTTGTCGTCGGCAAAGCTGGGAGACGCCAACCTGACGGGCGCGCGTCTGAAGGGCACAATCCTGCTGGACGCGGACTTGCGGAGGGCGGATCTACGCGGGGCGTATCTCACGGGCGCGGTTCTGCGCGAAGCGGAAATGGACGGGGCCAACCTGGCGGGGGCGGACTTGCGCGGCGCCTCCGGAATAACTTCACAGCAAGTTTGCTCGGCGTTGCACGGGCGGTCGGCGTTGATGGACGCGGATCTAGCTACTGACGTTCAGCTGCGTTGTGGAAGCGCTCAGTAGTTAGCAGTTCTGACCAGCGTGCCTTACACATTTCCAGTGAGTTGAGCTGCCAAGAAGTTCAGAAGGAATGAGGTTCAGATCATCGGAAAATCCAGGCTGCACGCCAGTTTTGACGCAACGCTGCTGCTTGCGTTCGCGGTGCTATCGCTGGTGCTAGCTGCCGTCGGTTTGTTCGGAGTTCTTTCCTAAGAAGTGCACGATCGCGGCGCGCTATAGTCCATGATTTAGAAGTAGTTTAAACAAAATTTCGTAGCCTCATAATGTCATTCTACAGTTATCTGCAAAATGCGGTTCTAAGCGGTGGCCGCTTCGGGTGGCAATTCACCCAGACTCGTGCGCAGGGGCGCGATGCTTCGCCACAGAAGCCCTCGTCTGCTCCCAATCCCTAGCCGCAACCCCTGGTTTCTTCTGCCTCCATAATCCTAATCATTCGAAATTAGCGGGAATAAACGGCGCAACCAGTCAGTCAGGCGATACAAAGGGGGTGTGCGCAAACTGGCTGGACAGTACGGCGAAGCAGATTTCGCCCATCGGATAATTTATCTTGACGATCCCCAAGAGCTTGGCATATACCGTCGCTATCTTTGCCTCCGGGCAGGAACGCGCCTGCCGGGAGGCTTCTCCGCAAGTGGTGTAACAGGTCGTTGGCGGGGGATGTGGTGAGTGGTGGAGCAAATGAGGGGGGAATTTTCCGGCCTTGCACGCCGGCGCGCCCGCTCTCCTCCTTCTTAGTTTCGCAATCCTTCAAAATCGAAAGGAGTGGATCCGTGAAAAAGCTAAGGGGAATTGTCTTTTTTGCTGGGGCCTTTTTGATACTTTCTAACCTCTCACAACCTGCAAGAGCGCAAACGGCGACATCAGGGACTGTAATTGGAACCGTCACCGACCCGAGCGGCGCCGCGGTTCTCGATGCGGCGGTCGTCCTGCGTAACAAAAGCACCAATAGTCAGGCAACCCAAAATACAAACGGTGCCGGCCAATATACGTTTGTAAACGTGGTGCCCGGGGAGTACCAGGTTACGGTAAAGAAGGACGGGTTCCGGACGTCGGATGTCGCCACGCTGACAGTGGACGTGGCGAAGAGTTACTCCTTGGACTTTAAGCTGGAACTCGGCTCCATGGGCCAGCAGGTTCAGGTAGAGGCGACGGCACAGGCGGAACTGCAAACCAACGATGCCCAGATCGGTAGTGAGGTTACAAGCGACGTGATGACTCAATTACCGACGCTGCGCCGAAATGCCGCAGCGCTACTCACGCTGCAGCCAGGCGTAACACCAGGGACAGGCACTTTTCCGCGAGTCGGAATGCGCGTTGCCGGGGCAATCGATGACCAGAACACTTTCACGTTGGACGGAATTGACGTGACCGACAATATAGTTGGCGGGCTTGGGGCTGATATTGCGGTGATCCCGCTGGGAGTGGACTCCGTGGAGGAATTCCGCGTGGGGGTGAACAATCCGAATGCATCATTTGGACGGGCTTCGGGCGGTCAGATAGCCGTTGTCGGCAAGAGTGGGACGAACAACTTTCATGGTTCCACATATTGGTACCACCAGAACGACTACCTTAATGCCAACGAGTGGGAACTCAACCGAATCCACCAGGCCAGACCGGTCATCAGGGACAATCGGTTCGGTGGAGCAGTGGGAGGCCCGATTTGGAATAACAAAACATTCTTCTTTTTCAACTACGAAGGCAGGCGGTTTCCGCAACAGTCCTCATTTACGCGGCTGATGCCGAGCACCTTGCTCAAACAGGGCATATTACAGTTCAAAGATGCTTCCGGGAACACGATTCAGTACAACCTCGCAACTTCGACGTTATGCGGAAGCGGCACCACGGCATGTGATCCGCGCGGGCTAGGAATCAGTCCATCAGTGGCAGCGCTTTGGGCCCTGGATCCAGCAGGCACGGATCCGAGCGTAGCCGGCGCTGATGGCCTGAACACATTGGGTTTTCATGGTACCGCCTTGACCCCACTTTCCACTAATTTTTACACGTCGCGCTTTGACCACCAGATTAATTCTAAATGGCGGTTCAACGGCAGCTACACTTACTACCAGACCAAACAGGTCTCCGGCGGGCAAAACGCGCAATATGACATTCGCGGCGGTGCAGCAAAGGCCACATCGAAAGCGCCAACAGACCGGGACGCCATCATTGCAGGATTGACGGGACAGGTCACACCGCATTTGTATAATTCCTTCCATTTCGGATGGGTCAGGGCACGCCAGTCGTTTAACCGGCTGGCGCCTTCGGCTGCTGCGGCGCTGGAGAATATTGCTGGAACCAATTCGTCGGCGGGGCCGATTGCGCTGGCGCCCGGCCAGGCACAGACAAATCTAGTGGATGCGCCGATCGAAGTGGACACACAGAGGGCGCGCTTCCAAAATAGCACTGGACGGAACATTCAATACGTGGACGACGTGAGCTGGATTAAGTCAAAGCACACCTTGCAATTCGGCGGAAACTTCCGGCACATCCCGACCATACACATCCGGAATGACAAAGTCGTGGGTTCCTTGGCATCGCTCGAAGCTCTGTCAGACGCGGACGTAAGTACCTTCTTATCCGCAATTCCTTCTTCGGAACGCCCACCAACATGCTCCGTAACATTAACGACAGGCTGTCTGCAAAGCGGCGACGCGCAAAGGTGGGACCGGCTCTACGCGTCGACGCTAGGTCTTGTGGACAATATTGGCATCCTAACGACTCGCGATGGCAGCCTAAAAGCGCTGCCGTTTGGAACTCCCTTGGCAAACGACACCACGCTAAATGCCGTAGAATTCTACGGCCAAGATGTGTTTCGCATTACTCCTAACCTGACGCTCACCTACGGCCTATCCTATGGTTGGCAGACGGCGCCTAAGGAAAGGCTAAACCGGCAGACGTTGGTGGTGGACACGAGTAACAACAACCAGTCACTAACGGGCCCAGGATACATCGCCGCGAAGGAGGCTGCCGCGCTTCAAGGCAAGATGTATAACCCGACGCTAGGGTTCGACCCGGTGAAGTCGGCCGGGCGCAATGTGTTCAATATTGATTGGGGCGATGTGGCGCCCCGCGCGTCAGTGGCTTGGACTCCGACTTTCGATTCTGGATTCTTGCACCGCATGACCGGAAATCGGAAAACGGTCATCCGTGGCGGCTTTGGCCTTGTCTACGACCGCATTAATACCGTTCAAAGTGTAATCATCCCGATGTTGGGAGTCGGGTTCGCGCAAACGATCAGTGTTGGCGCTCCTTTGTGCAATGCCTCCGGCACACCAGGGGCCGGCTGTAATGCGGCTGCAGGTACAGGCAGCCCGGGAGCCGCATCATTCCGAGTCGGCGTGGATGGAAGCCTGCCGCTACCAACCGTCCCTGCGGTCAGCATACCTGTTGTGCCGAGCACACCGTTCGGCGAGCTGTTCAGTTTCCAGGACGATCCAAATACCAAGGTCGGGCGAAGCCGGGCCGGTGATTTGACCATTCAGCGTGAAATCCCGGGAAACATGATTGTGGAGATCGGCTGGACGGGACGCTGGTCAGACAGATTGCCACAAGGTGTGAATTTCAACTCTGCCCCGTACTTCTTTGTTGACCAAGCATCGAAACAATCGTTTGCCCAAGCGTACGACGCGGTGGCTACGGCACTGGCGGCGGGACAAACGCCGGCAGCCCAGCCTTTCTTCGAGAATCAACTTGCAGGCTTGATTGGTTCGGCTTGCGCGGGGAGTTCGACCGCGACGACCGCCACGCAATTCTTGGCGAACGCAGCGGCTTCGAACTTCACGGGCGGGCTTGTGAGCTCACTCTTTTCAGTGATGGACGGGCGACGAACTTGTCTTGGACTGCCGACATTCCAAAACCGGCAACTCTTTGACCTCCATATGCGGACGTACATCGGCAAGTCGAACTATAACGGTTTAATCGCGACCTTGCGGAAGCGGACATCACACGGGTTAACGTTCGACGCAACCTACACTTTCTCCAAGACGCTAGATCAGAACATCTCAAACCAGAACCAGGCAGGAATCTATTCAAACAGCTACTTCCCGAATGTCGATTACGGGCCGTCTCTCTTCGACCGTACGCATATCTTCAACCTCTCTTATGTGTACGACTTGCCGCTTGGCAAAGGGCACCGATTCGGTGGGGGATCTTGGACCAGCCGTCTGCTTGGCGGATGGTATACGTCGGGGATCTTCTCGGCGTTTAGCGGACTGCCACTTTTCGTGACCGAGAGTAGCCAGGTCTGGGGTGGGGGCAGTATCTTCGGATTTGCCGTAGGCATGATCCCAACCGTGAACCCGAGCTCATTCGGCAATTCCGTGCATGGTGGCGTAACCGGCTCGAACGGAATCGGCACAACTGGCAACCCCGCCAATAAGGGCACAGGGCTCAACCTATTCGCTGATCCCGCAGCTGTGTTCGGCGACTTCCGAAACGTGCAGATTAGTAAAGACGGACGCACGGGCCGCGCAAACCCAATTCGCGGGCTGCCGTATTGGAACTTGGACTCATCGTTAGGCAAGAAGACCGCACTGACCGAGAGGGTGTCGTTCAGGATCACGGCGGACTTCTTCAACATCTTTAATCACGTGAACTTCGTTGATCCGACACTCAGCCTTACACAAAAGGCTAGCTTCGGCGTGATCTCAACGCAGCTAGTACCGACCAATCGGGACAACACGCTCGCCGACGGGAGCCGCTGGATACAGCTTGGCTTGCGCTTCGAGTTTTAGGCGGGCAGTTCAAATCTTTTTTTCAGCCGCGGGAGGTCCAGCATTTGCCTTCCGCCGTCATCTGCTTCCACCTAGCCTTACCTAAAGGGTAGGCCGTCCCGGCCTTGCGCATCGGTATAGGCCATCCGCCGGACGCTTACCCAAAAAGAGAAAAGCGGAGAGCGGGCTGCCCAGCCCCGTCCCCGCTTTCTTACAGACTTATCGGTCGAGTCGCGAAATTGCTTAGCGTTCATCGCCGAAGCGCTTGATGTCTTCGGGGCCTTCCCGGAGGGGGCCGACGGCGCGGCCTTGGACGAGCTCGCGGATTTGTTCGACGATGTCGGGATTCGCGAGCGTGGTGATGTCGCCGGTGTCCATGTGATTGGAAATGGCGGCGAGGACGCGGCGCATGATTTTGCCGGAGCGCGTCTTGGGCATGTCCGGTACGATGTGGACGGTCTTGGGCCGCGCGATTTTGCCAATTATGGTTTCAATTGTGGAGACGACTTTGTCCTGAACGGCTTTCGTTGTCGGAACACCGGGCTTCAGGGAAATGTAGACGACGGGGACGCGGCCTTTGACTTCATCCACCACCGGCACGACCGCCGCTTCGGAAACTTCCCCAATTGTGAGGCAAGCGGATTCGACTTCCTTGGTGCCCAGGCGGTGGCCAGCGACGTTGATGACATCATCGACGCGGCCGAGAATGCGATAGTAACCGTCGGCGGAGAGCACGGCGCCGTCCGCCGCGTAATAAGGCCAGTCGCGCCAGTTCTTGCTCTTCGGATTCTTGTTGTACTTCTTGTAGTACTGATTGACGAAGCGCTGCGGGTCGCCCCAGATAGTCTGCATAATGCCCGGCCAGGGATTGCGAATGCAGATGTTGCCGGCCTTTCCCGAGCCCGCTTTCACTTCATTTCCATTTTCGTCCCAAATAACCGGATAAATGCCGAGGACTGCGGGACCAGCACTGCCGGGCTTCATGGGATCGAGAGCAGGCTTGGTGCTGCATAGGAATCCGCCGGTTTCCGTTTGCCACCAGGTGTCGACAATGACTGCTTTTCCTTTGCCAACGACTTCGTAATACCACTTCCACACTTCCGGCTCGATCGGTTCGCCGACCGTGGTCATGTGCTTGAATTTGTAGTTGTAAATCTTCGGCTCGTGGAAGCCCGCTTTGCGCAGCATGCGGATGGCGGTGGGCGAAGTATGGAAAATGTTGACGTCCAGCCGTTCAGCGATGCGCCAGGGACGGCCGGCGTCGGGATATTGCGGTACACCTTCGTAGAGGACGCTGGTCGCCGCGAGCGCCATCGGTCCGTAGACGATATACGAGTGCCCGGTGATCCAGCCGATATCTGCCATGCACCAGTAAACGTCTTCCGGGTGAATATCCTGGTAATACTTGGCCGTGCCCGTGACGTAAGCGAGATAGCCGCCAGTGCGGTGCTGGCAGCCTTTGGGCTTGCCGGTTGTGCCGCTGGTGTACATCAGGAAGAGCGGAGCTTCCGCGTCCTGCGAAACGGGCTCGACAATCCGGTTGCGATATTCCTTCAAGGCTTCATCGACGAAAAAATCGCGACCAATGATCATGGGTGTTTCAGAAGAATATTTTCCGGGATAGCGCTTCCATACCAGGACCTTTTCGATCTGCTGGCCCTCTTTCGTCGCGGTTTGCACGGCAATATCCGCGCTGGCCTTGTGATCCACCCACTTCCCATTGCGGCTGTAGCCGTCCGCGTAAATGAGGACGCGGCTGCCGGAATCGGCGGCGCGCAGTCCGCAAGCTTCGCCGCTGAATCCGCCGAAGACGACAGAGTGCACGACGCCGAGCCGCGCGCAAGCCAGCATGGTAATCGGTAGCTCCGGAATCATCGGCATGTGAATGGTGACGCGGTCGCCGGTTTTCAATCCGGCGAAATCGCGAAACATCGCGGCAACTTCGTTGACGCGCTTGTAGAGCTCCTGGTAGGTGATAACGACGGGGGATTCGTTTTCCGGTTCCGGGACGAAAATCAGAGCGGCTTTGTTTTTATGCTTGGCAAGATGGCGGTCCACGCAGTTGTAGCAAGCGTTGAGCTTTCCGCCGATGAACCATTTCCAGAAGGGCGGATTGCTGGCGTCAAGCGTCTTGCGCCAGGGCTTGTCCCAATCGAGCAGGGAAGCGTAATGGTCGAAGCATTCGGGAAAACTCTTTTCGTTGAATTTTTTGACCAGGGCGGGGTCCTTGAGATTGGCTTGTGCGATGAATTCCTTCGGAGGACGGAAATACTCCTCTTCCTTCCAGTGGACGGCGATTTGCGCCTCAGTGAGCTTTTGCTTGCCCTTCGGAACTTTCGCATTTAGCTTCGGTCGAGCGGTGGCCACGGTGGCAACTCCCCTTCAAGCGATGAGTTCGATTGTTACGCAACAACGAGGGACAGCGTGATGCAGGCAAGCCCTAATGCCTGCTCCGAGTGAGCTTGCCCGTCAAAAATGATGCTACCGCGCGGGCGCGCGAGTCAATCGCCAGAAGCCGGCGCTGGGTGGCCGCCGACTTCGTCCCAGATCCGGTGTCCGTGCGTTTCCTTCAAAAAGATAGACCCGACCACAAACGTCACCGCGGCCACAGTCATCGGATACCACAGACCCGCATAGATATTGCCGGTGGCCTCACACATATAGATGCCTACCAAGGGCACCAGCCCGCCAAAGACTCCGTTACCTATGTGATACGGCAACGAGAATGCCGAGTACCTGATCTTTGCCGGATATGCTTCCACGAGATAGGCGGCGATAGGCCCGTAAACCATCGTGACGTAGAGGACCTGCACGAAAACCAGAAGCGTCAGCAACGGCACGTTGGGATTCGGCGCAATCGGAGCCGGAACCTGTTTCCCGCTTGCATCTATGGTCAAAGGCGTCAAGGTCGGGGCGCCAGTGACTGCGTTCCTTTGCGACTTGAAGGTTACTACGTTATTTCCCGCCGCGTTCTGCATAGCGTGGTAGATGGGGTAATAAGTGACCACCGCGAGCAAACAACCGGCCATGATGATCTTCTTGCGCCCTATTTTGTCGGAAAGCGCTCCAAAAACGGTAAAGAAGGGCATGCCGAAGAGCATGGCGAGTGCCACGATGACAAAGCCAGTGCGCAGACTCACCTTCAAAATCGACTGGAGATAGAACAATGCGTAGTATTGGCCTGTGTACCAGACCACGCCCTGTCCCGCCGTCGCCCCCAGCAGTGAAACCAGGAAGAGCCTGAAGTTTGGCCACTGGGTGAAGGCTTCCTTCAGCGGCTTCGCCGAGCTCATGCCCGTCGACTTGATCTGGGAGAAGATGGGCGATTCCTTCATCTTAAGACGGATGTAAAGCGAGATCATGACCAGGATGACAGAAACAAGGAAGGGAATGCGCCAACCATAGCTCTGGAAATTTGCTGACGTCATGTAGAACTGAAGGAGGATCACCGTTATAACGGAAAGAAACAGGCCCAGCGTAGCCGTGATCTGAATATAGCTGGTCCAGTAGCCCCTCTTGTTGTCCGGAACGTGCTCCGCAACATAAATCGCAGCGCCTCCGTACTCCCCGCCCAACGCGAGTCCCTGGAAAACACGAATAAGGATCAGAGCAATAGGAGCAAGCCAACCGGCCGTGGCGAAAGTGGGCATCAGGCCGATGAGAAAGGTTCCAAAGCCCATCACCGTGAGCGTGACCAGGAAGGCATACTTGCGGCCTACCAGGTCGCCTATTCTTCCGAAGAAGAGCGCCCCAAACGGGCGCACCATGAATCCAACGGCGAAGGTAGCGAGATAGGCGATGTACGCAAAGGTGGCGTTCCCCGGCGGATAGAATTTCAAGGAGAGGACAGCGGCGAGACTTCCGAAAATATAGAAGTCGTACCACTCGATCATGGTTCCCACGGATGAGGCAAGAATCACTCCCCAGATTTTGGGTGCGGCGGTACCACCCATTGGAATTGCGTCTGCACGGCTGGCCATGCGTCCTCCTGTGAAGTCCCAACCTCTTCGTGACAGTGTGACACTGGGCGAATCGCCTCGAGCGTGGCCCTGCGGCACACTTCACCGAACGTTTCTTTTCCCTCCCTTGAATCCCCCCTGTGACTCGCCATGGGGCTGCGAGCCGGGTCTTCAGTGGCGGAAGGGCACGAGAATGTCCCCGTTCATATACGGGTCGGCCTGCGTTGTCAAGAAATGACTTAGTGCGAAATCGGACCGATCAGGAAGCGCCCGCATCATAGATTCATTGCCTTCCTTCATGCCCCCGAATAGTCGTTCTTTGGCGGGCGAACCGCGTTCATGATAAAACTTCTGTTTGAACCTGCACACCGCCATCTTCCTGTTTTCCGCGGGCGCCCTTGGTGGCGGAATCAACGCTGTCGCCGGTGGCGGAAGTTTCGTTGCCTTTCCCGCACTATTGTTCACCGGCGTTCCGCCCATCCCCGCCAACGCCACAAATACACTCGCCCTCTGGGTGGGCACGACTGCAAGCGGCGGAGCCTATTCCCAGAAGTTGAGTATTGGGCGGCGCGTGATGATTCCTCTCGTCCTTGCCAGCATTTTCGGTGGCCTGACTGGCGCATTTCTCCTGATCAAGACGCCCGCGCAAACCTTCCTGCACGTGTTGCCGTGGCTGATGCTTGGCGCCACTTTGCTCTTCGCCTTCGGCAAACATCTGACCGGGCGGATTTCCGCGGGCATCTCGCATGACGCCACCACGTCGGCGGTCACCGGGGCCTCCCTCTTTGAACTGCTCGTCGCCGTTTATGGCGGGTATTTCGGTGGCGGCATCGGCATCATGAATCTGGCCATGCTCGCCGCGCTTGGCATGACCGACATTCATGCCATGAACAAGCTCAAAGTGATTCTCGGCGGCATCATCAACGGCGTCGCCACGGTAACTTTCATCGTCACCCGGGCAATCGTGTGGCCGCAGGCCATTGTCATGATCGCCGGCTCTTTGCTGGGCGGATATTCCACGGCGCATTTTGCGCAAAAGCTCCCGCAAGCCTGGGTCAAGTCCTTTGTCATTCTGGTGGGAACGGCGATGACGATTTGTTTTTTTATTCGCGGCTATCGCTAGACTCTTCACACAAAGTTTTTCCCTCGATTTTTCTTTTTCCTTCAGCCACTTTTGATATAGTCCCCGCTGTTATGTCCACCGCCGGCATCCATCTCGAAGCTCCAACAGTAACGGTCACCCCACTCACGCGAAATCAAGTTCGCGGCTTCTGGGCTTCGTGGGGAGGGTGGACGCTCGACGGTATGGACTCGTTCATCTACGCACTGGTGCTTGTGCCCTCTTTGCGAGAACTCCTCCCGCGTTCCGGCATCGCTGCTATGAAGGGCAACGTCGGATATTACGGTGGTTTGCTTTTCGCCCTGTTCCTTTGTGGATGGGGCCTCGCGTTCCTCTGGGGGCCTGTCGGCGACAAATTTGGCCGCGTTCGAACGCTGATGCTCACTATCGTTTGGTATTCCGTATTCACGTTTCTCAGCGCCCTGGTTGCGAATGTCTGGCAACTCGCTGTTCTTCGCCTTCTCGCAGGCATCGGCATCGGCGGCGAGTGGGCAATGGGTGGAACGTTCGTCGCCGAAGAATGGCCGGAGGACCGCCGCCGCGCGGGCGCAGGGTACATGCACACCGGTTATTACGTTGGCGTTTTTCTTGCGGCGATGGCCAACTTTCTGATCGGAAGCAAATTTGGTTGGCGCGCCATGTTCGCCGTCGGCGGATTGCCGGCGTTGCTTCTGGCTTGGGTGCGCCACGGTGTAACGGAACCTGCGTGCTGGAAGCAGAAAGAAGGCGTTGTTCGAACATGGAAAATCTGGCAGCCGTTCGCGACGCTTTTCTCAAGCGCCATGCGGCGCAGAACAATTCTGAATTCCTTGTTTATGCTGGCCTCGATTTGCGGCCTTTGGGCAGGAACGGTTTACGTTCCAGCCGCGGTCACGGCCCTTGCCGAAGCATCGGGGCGGACCGGACCATTAGCCGCGCAGATCGCTTCTCGTGCCACCATGCTTGTTTCTTTCGCGACCATTCTCGGATGTCTGGCGATGCCCTGGCTCGCCGAAAGACTCGGGCGGCGCGGCGCTCTGGGATTCTTTTTCGCGCTGATGGCGGCCTTCATCGCGCTCACCTTCGGAAAAGTCTTCTACCTCGGAGCCCCGGCTCTGCCCTGGTTTTTCGTTTGCCTTTTCTTTCTTGGCTTCGGCGGCGCGAATTTCGCCGTCTACACCCTCTGGCTCCCGGAACAATATCCAACCGAATGCCGCGCCAGCGCTTTTGCCTTTTCGACTTCCTTCGCGCGTTTTGGTGGCGCCGCGATCACCTTTCTCGTCGGCGCAGGCGTTCAGCGCTATGGATCGCTCGGAATCCCTGTGGCGCTGACCGCCATCGCGTTTGCGATTGGCTTGCTTCTCATACCGTTTGGCGCTGAAACCCGCGGGCGGCCTCTTCCGGCGTAGCCCTCAGGAAGGCACGGTAAGCATGGCCGAAGTGGAGACCAGACTTTTCCCCGCCGAAGCGTTGCGCGATTTCAGCAAACAAGTGTTTCTCCATTTTGGTGTTCCCAAGCACGATGCGGCCCAGGCTGCTGAAGTCCTAGCCACCGCGGATCTGCGCGGCATTGACTCCCACGGCGTCGCCCGCCTGCATTGTTATTTCGACATGCTCACTTTGGGCCGCATCAATCCCAGGCCGGAGATCAAAGTGCTGCGCTCCACGCCCAGCACCGCCACGATCGATGGCGACAACGGCCTCGGCCTCGTCGTCGGCCCACATGCCAACCGCTTCGCCATGGACATGGCTGAGCGCTTCGGCTCCGGCTGGGTCAGCGTGCAGAACACCAATCATTACGGCATCGCCGGCTACTACGTCCTGAAAGCCCTGGAACGCAACCTCATCGGCTGGGCTATGACCAATTCCACCAAGCTCGTCGCGCCGTTGTGGGGCGCCCAGCGCATGCTCGGCACCAACCCCATCGCCATCGGTTTCCCCGGTAAGGACGAGCCGGCCATCGTGATTGATATGGCCACCAGCGCCGCCGCATACGGAAAAATCGAAATTGCGCGCCGGCGCGGCGAGCCCATCCCCAAAGGCTGGGCCGTCGACAGCGAAGGTCGTGACACAAGCGATCCGAATGAGATGGTCAACGGTGGCGCGCTCTTGCCGCTCGGTTCCGACCGCGAACGCGGCGGTCACAAAGGCTACGGCCTCGCTGTCATGGTGGACGTCTTGTGTGGAGTTCTTAGCGGCGCGAATTGGGGGCCGTTCACGCCGCCCTTTGCCCTTCGCCAGGAAATCCCCAGCCGCAGCGTCGGCAATGGCATCGGCCATTTCTTTGGCGCCATGCAAATCGACGGCTTCATCGACCGCGATTCCTTCAAGCGCCAGATCGACGACTACATTCGCGTCTTTCGCGCGACCCAGCCCGCTCCTGGCACCAGCGGGCCGCTCTTGCCCGGCGATCCGGAACGCGAAGCCGAAAAATGGCGCAGCAAAAATGGTATTCCGTTAATTGCGCCAGTCCTCGAAGAGTTGCGTGACATCTCTCAGAAGACCCGCATCCCGTTCGATTAGCAGTTTGCAGGGATTAGGCTAACGCCGTAACGATTCGCTCGATTCGCCCCGTATGGATGCATCCAAGAGCTGAATCGTATGCACCACAGGAGTCTCACAGCCGCATCGCGCCAGCGATGCTTGAAGCTGTAGTACGCACCCCGGGTTTCCCGTTGCCACTACGTCTGTTTTCAACGGTGCGATAAGATTCGCCTTGCGGTCGCCGAGCGCGTTCGCTGCATCCGGCTGTACCAGGTTGTAAATTCCCGCCGACCCGCAGCAGATCGCGGCCTCGGGAATTTCCGCAATCTCAAGTCCCGGAATGCTCGAAAGTAAAGCTCGTGGTTGTGTGCGAACTCCCTGCGCATGCTGCAAGTGGCACGAATCGTGGAACGCCACTCGCAGTTTCAACGTATTTCGTTTGGCGCGCGGCTCAAGTTCGGCCAGTATTTCGGTAATGTCCTTGCACTTCGCCGCAAACACTTTGGCCCGTTCCGCATATTCCGGTTCATCCCGGAGCAAGTGACCATATTCTTTTACATTCGAGCCGCATCCAGCCGCATTCGTGACAATTGTCTCGACGTTCGCGCGTTCGAACGCCTCAATCGCCTTCTTCGCGAATTCCACCGCTGCTGTTTCCTCGCCTGCGTGCACCAGCAGCGCGCCGCAACACGGCTGTTCGCGCGGCGCCACAACTTCGCATCCTTCTGCGGCCAGAACTCGCACTGTTGCCGCATTCACTTGCGGAAAAAATTCCCGTTGCACGCATCCCAAAAGCAATCCTGCCCGCCGCCGCTTCGTTCCTACGGCCGGCGTGACTTCCGCGACCATCTCACGCGGCCCAAGCTTTGGCAGCAAAGCTTCCATCGCCCGGGCTCTCTTCGGGAGCAGCTTCAGCAACCCCGAGCCGCGCACCACGGCCTGCAATCCCGATTTCTGATAAGCAAGCAATGGCCAGCGCATTTGCCGCAAGCGCTCCGGCCGCGTAAAAGTTTCGAATACAAATCGCCGGTGGAGTTTTTCTCCCCGCGAGCGTTCCGTCTTTCGCTCGATTTGCGCGCGCGTCGCTTCGATCAGCTTTCCGTAGTCCACTCCCGAAGGGCACGCCGTCATGCATGCCATGCAGCCCAGGCAACTGTCGAAATGGCTCACCCACTTCGCATTCATTTCCGCAGTGCCTTCGCTCGCCATCTTCATCAGGTAAATCCGCCCGCGCGGCGAATCCATCTCTTGTCCCCACAAAACATAAGTGGGGCAGACTGGCAAACAAAATCCGCAGTGCACGCACTTCTCAATGATCTCGTTCGAAGGCGCATGGTGCGCGTCAAACGCGCTGGCCAATTCCTGTTTTGCCGTCAGTTCCTCCATCAGATGCCACCCACAAACCGGCCTGGATTCAGCGTACTCTTTGGATCCATCTGCTGCTTCACCGCTTTCATCAAGGGGAGCGCGTCGCCGGCGCTTCCCCAGGCGTCGAATGCTGGCATTTTCTCAGGCCGATGGAGCGCTACCAGTGATCCGTGCTGAGCCTCCAATTCACTGCGCAACTCGTGAAGCGCGCCGCGCAGCGCCTCCGGCTTGCCCTCCAATCGAAGCCATCCAAGCCCTGTCGCATAAACGAGGGCTCTCCACCGGACCTGTTGCCTCTTGGCAATGTTTTCCACCAGTTTCATTGTGCGAGCCATACTTGCCGGCAAGATGCTGATTTTCGCGATGGCCGTGCAAGGACGATCAGAAAAATCCCATAGCTCTTCGCGCGCCGTCCAAGTTGACCTGGAAGCCTCCGAAACCGCGGCATGCTCGGCCAAATCTCGCAGTTGGTTTTCTTGTGCAGCGAGGCCGGCCTCCGTCCCTTCAAACAAAATGTCGGAGACGGGAGAAGTGTCATCCGAAAAGTGACATTGAAGAGAAGTGTGCGCGAGCTTCGAATCCTGAACCGCCACCACGAACCGCTTTGCTTCCTCGGCACTGGCTGCGGCGACGGAAAACGACCGTGTGTTCCGTGGAAGCGGATGGAGCCGAAACACTGCCCGCGTGATGACGCCGAGAGTGCCTAGAGCTCCAGTCACAAGTTTCGGTAAATCATACCCAGCGACATTCTTCACCACCTTGCCGCCGCTGCTCGCCAGCGTTCCGTCAGCCAGCGCAATCGTCGCTCCGATGATCAAGTCGCGTAGCGCGCCAAAACGCAATCGGAGCGCTCCGCTGTCATTCGCCGATAGCACTCCGCCAATCGTCGCTTTTTCTGGCCACAGTGGATCGAGCGCCAGGCGTTGCCCATGTTGCGCCAGTGTTTCCTGCAATCTTTGAATGGTACAGCCCGCTTCGACGGTTACGGTGAGGTCCGCCCAGGCGTGCTCGATGATTTCATTCAGCCGCGTCGTCGACAAAATCAAGTCCGCGCGGGTTGGCGGATTTCCCCAGCCGAGTTTCGTCCCGTTGCCCCTTGGGATTACCGCGAGCCCAGCCTCATTCGAGAGCCGCAAAATTTCCGCCAGTTCCCTTTCCGCCCCCGGTTCAATCACCAGCTTCGGCTGAACTCCGGCCACGGCATCCGCGGCAGTCGCCGCATGCACATTCTCATTTCCCACAATCGCCATGAATTTGTGGCGCAGCGCCGAATGCAGGCCGCTCGCTTCGGGTTTAGTTGCGGCGTCCATCGCCTAGGGTCAATAACGTTCCGCGATCCCTGCGGATTCGGCCGAGTGCGGCACGTATTCACCGGGCTTTTCGCCACAGAGGCGAGGAGTTGGAAAGACTTTCGTGGGATTCGAAAGCTGCAGTGGGTCGAAGGCGCAACGCACTCGTTGCATCGTCGCCAAATCGGGTTCCGCAAACATTTTTGCCATCATCTTTTTTTTGTCTTCGCCGACGCCGTGTTCGCCGGTGATCGACCCTCCCGCCGCTATGCACAATTCCAGAATTTGAGACGAAAGCGCCTCGGCGGCTTCCTCCTGCCCGGCGATGCGCCGGTCATAGAGGACCAGCGGATGGAGGTTCCCGTCGCCCGCATGAAACACATTGGCGACGCGCAATCCCCCGGCTTGGCTTAGCCTCTCAATTTCGCTCATCACTTGCGGCAGGGCCGTTCGCGGGATCACTCCATCTTGCACAATGTAGTTCGGCGAAATCCGCCCCATCGCCGCAAAAGCCGCCTTGCGCCCTTTCCAAACGAGCGCCCGTTCCGCATCCGATTGCGCCACCCGAATTTCCGGCGCCCCATTCGAACTGCAAATCTTCTTCACTTCTGTCATCAAGGCGTCGACTTCCGCCACGGGTCCATCCAGCTCGACTAAAAGCAATCCGCCGCAGTTCGGATAGTTCGCGTGCACCGCAGCCTCGGCCGCTTGAATGGCCAGGTTGTCCATCATTTCAATCGCGGCTGGCAGCATTCCTTCCGCAATAATGTCGCTCACTGCCGCGCCCGCTTCATTCGTGGACGGAAAAGCGGCCAGCAGCGTTCGAACGCACTCTGGCCGCTTCACGATGCGCAAAATAATTTTGGTAGCAACTCCCAGCGTTCCCTCTGAGCCGACAAAAACGCCGGCCAAATCATATCCCGGCGCATCGAGAGTTTTTCCGCCGAAATGCACCAGCGAACCATCCGGAAGGACCACTTCCAATCCCAGTACATGTGTCGTCGTGAATCCGTATTTCAAACAATGCGCTCCGCCGGAATTTTCCGCCACGTTTCCGCCGATGCTGCAGATCGATTGCGAGGAAGGATCGGGAGCGTAAAAATAATCCTGCGGTGACACACGCCCGGTGACATCGAGATTGATCACTCCTGGTTCAACCACCACGCGCGCATTTGGGAAGTCTACTTCAAGAATCCGGTTCATCCGCGCCAGGCTGATGACAATCCCGTTTTCGACCGGCAGCGCCCCGCCGCTCAAACCTGTCCCCGACCCTCGCGCGACAAACGGCATCCGTTCGCGATGGCAGATTCGAACGACCGCCTGAACTTGTTCTGTAGTATTTGGCAGCACCACCGCGCGCGGCATCACGCGGAAATTTGTGAGACCGTCGCACTCGTAAGTATGCAGTTCTTCCGCCGAAGAAATCAGGCCACGGTCACCTACAATAGCTCGCAATTCGTCGAAAGTATGACCCATCTTTGTGTCCTGAGGAAGAATAGTACGGCTCTTCCGCGGAAAGAAGTAGCATTCCTCTTCAGATTCGCGCCCCCGAACGAGGCAACACAGGCCTGAGGAACTTGCGGGCCGTCCGGCTTAGTGTATGACCAATTTGGTGAACGGAAAGACGTAAGCCTGCAGGAATACCAAGACTCCCACCAGGGAGGCCAGCGCGATACTGTGGAAGAAGACGTAACGAAGAATGTCTCCCTCATGGCCGTACCATTCCGTGGCCGTGCTGGCGACCACGATGCTCTGCGCATCGATCATTTTGCCCATCACGCCGCCGCAGCTATTGGCCGCCGCCATCAGTGTTGGCGAGAGGCCGACCTGCGTGGCCGAAATCTTCTGCAGGCTGCCGAACAACACGTTTGAGGCAGTGTCCGAGCCGGTGAGAGCAACGCCGAGCCATCCAAGAAGTGTGCCGAAAAATGGATAAAATGTGCCCGTGCGAGCAAACGCCAATCCCATCGTCGCATCCAGGCCCCCGTAGCGTGTCATGAATCCGATAGACATCATGGCGGCGATCGTAATCAAAGAGAATCGCACTTTGTACAAAGTCTTCCCGTATTGGCGAAGCATTTGCAGTGGGCCGAACCCCATCACGAATCCGGAAATGATGGCTGCCACCAGAATGCCGCTGCCCGTGGCGGACAGCCAATTGAAGTTAAACACCGCAGCCTCGGCCGTGTTTTTGGCGACCACGGGAGGTACCCTCAGAATCAGGTTGTGCAAACCGCTGACGGGAATTTTGAAAATAGAGATCTTATCGAGAAAGGCCTTGACGCTCGGAAGCCCCCACAGAAATACCAGCACGCTCAAAATGACCCACGGAGTCCATGCCTTAACAACCTCGCCCGAGCTGTGACCGTGTTGGCCGCGCGCGCTCCGATCAGCCTCGTGTCCTTCGAACCCCCAAATCTTTTTGGGATGCCACACAAGAAGCAACACAGTCACTGCCGCCATCGAGCAGACCGCCGAAACCACGTCCACCAGCCACGGCCCATGAAAATTGGACACGAGAAATTGCGGAATTGCGAAGAACACTCCGGCAACCAGCACCGCCGGCCAAATTTCAATCATCCCGTTGAACCCGGCAAAGGCCCACAACAGCCAGAAAGGCACCAGCACAGAAAAGAACGGAAGAATCCTTCCCGCCATGCCGCTCAGTTGCAACAGGTCGAGGCCCGTAACCGTCTGAAGCGCAATCAGGGGTGTGCCAAGCGCGCCATACGCCACTGGCGCGGTATTGGCAATCAGCGAAAGGCCGGAGGCCTGCAGCGGCTTGAATCCCAGGCCGATCAGGATGGCGGCAGTGACAGCAACGGGCGTTCCAAACCCTGCCGCGCCCTCAAAGAACGCTCCAAAAGAGAACGCAATCAACAAAAGTTGTAGCCGCCGGTCTTGCGTAATACCCATCAGGCTCTCTTGCAAGATTTTGAAGCGGCCCGAGGCGCAGTTCATGTCGTACATAAAGATGACGTTCAGGATGATCCATCCGATGGGGAAAAGGCCGTAACATGCCCCGTACACTGCGGTACGAGCCCCCATCCCCGCGGGCATCTTGAATACGCCGATGGCGATAAGCAGGGAAGCGGCCAGGCCAAGCAGCGCCGCCCAGTGCGCCTTGATACGCAGTACTGCCAACGCCCCCAGTAGCACAACTACGGGAAGCGCCGCGACTAGCGTCGACAGCCACCAATGCCCCAGGGGATCGTAGTTCTGATTCCACGTCACAGTTGAGCCTCCAACACACTAACTTTTGCAAAATTCCGTGCCCGCTTCTCGAACCGTTCGAAACAGAAGGATGCTTGGCCGGGCCACACCTCTTCACCCGGAAGCCATGCGTTTCGGACGCTGAGATACTTCGTTACCGCGTTCTTGTCAAGCGTTAACTATATTAACTATTCCCCCCAGTCTCCTGATGTGTTTCTGGGGGATGAACGGCTATCGGCAGGCAAATCCGGCCGATTAAGCTGCATCACAGCTGTTGTAGAATATTGCCGAATCGCAATCGGCTTTGAAGGCGTTAGATATGGTTGTTCGCTCCGTCCTTGTATGTCTCCTGGCCGTATCTCTTTCCCTCACACGCTCTTTCGCGTTCCCTCAATCTCTGCTGACGTCCACTCAGGACAAATATTCCCTCACCGGAATGGTCGTCAATTCCGCCACTGGCGAACCCATCCGCGGTGCCCTGGTCCAGATTTACATAAATGGGCAATCGTCCCAGCTTACTGGGCCTGACGGAAAATTCCGATTCGACAGACTTCCCGCAGGGCAAACTCCCGTCAACATCCGCAAGCCAGGTTTTTTCTCGCAACAGCAACTAGAGAATGGACCTGTCCGGTTTACGCAGTTGGTTGGCACCATTGGCCCGGACGCTCCCCTGCTGATACTCAAGCTAGTGCCTGAAGGCGTGGTCTTTGGCCGGATCACTGCAGAAGATGGTGAACCCATTGAGAATCTTCCGATTCAACTGGTAGTCCAGGGCCTGGAGAACGGTCGCAAGGTTTGGCGGGATCACGCGGGTGGCTCAACCAATGAAGACGGCGAGTTTCGCATTGCTGAACTTCAGCCCGGTACATACTATTTGTCGGCGGGGCCCAGTTCGAATCCCGTGTCGGCCGCATCCGGTTCCTCAAATCCTGGGGCGCTCGGTTTTCCAGTTGTTTACTATCCGGCGGGCTCGGATCTCTCTTCCGCTTCCCCCATTTCGATTACCCCGGGCAAGCGGCTCGAAATTAATCTCACGATGTCCGCTCAATCTTGCTTTCGAGTAACTGGCACAATCACAGGCCATGGTTCAGGCCAATACGTCAATCTCCAAGTTGCCAACTCGGTCGGGCGACATTTCCCCACCAATCCACGATTCGATCCTGCGACTGGCTCTTTTCGCATCCCTTGTATTTCTCCCGGTGCCTACACTCTTTTCGCAAACACGCAAAACCCCCAGGGGCATTCTCTGATTGCCAGTGTGTCGCTTAACGTAAATGCTGATCTCTCCGGCGTTCATGTCCTTCTATTGCCAACCGCGAACATTCCCGTTCGCACGCGAGTTATATCCTCTCGAACTGGCTCGGAGCAATTCTCTCAGCAAGAAAACTATTTTCCCGCTTATGTTCAGCTCGTCTCGCATGGGTCCGGCATATTTGAGTCCCGCCACCATTCTCAGCAGGTCGGTGAGCCCGGTTCACGTTCACTCGAAATTCAAAATGTCCCTCCGGGCACCTACAGTGTGGAGATCAATCCCAACGGCATGTTTTACGTGCAGTCCGCCAATTCCGGCTCCCTCAATCTTCTCGAATCCGATCTGTCGGTTGCCGCTGGCGGTTCGCCGGAGCCCATCGAAATCACCCTTCGTGATGACGGCGCGTCGCTCAGTGGAAACGTCTCCTTGGACAATGAATCGTCGAGTGCCGTTATTCTTGCTTTTCCGGACCACTCTTCCGCTCCTCCAATCATTCAGCCCACCGATCCTAAAGGCTCTTTTTCCTTGCCGTTTCTCGCACCCGGTGCATACAAGATTCTCGCCGTTGACCGTGTCGAGCAGCTCGAATACAGGAATCCGGAAGCCATGCGCAGATACTTTTCGCATGCTCGCGACCTGACGGTTGGTCCTGATCAGAAGGAAAAAATCGAGCTTGAGCTGCTGAAGGTGGGAGACTGACCCATGCTTCCTCTGAACTTCTTGCAAATTCTGTTTCTTCTTGGATTCTCTCTTCCTGCGCAAGCCGCGCCGCGGCCCGCAGCGCAAGCTCCCACAGAGCCTGCCGTCTTTCGAATCAGCGGAATGGTCGTCGATGCCATTAGCGGCCAGCCCCTGGCACGCGCGTCAGTCAGCATGGATGTTTCCCCGGCGGCAGGTTCGTCCGCACTCCTCGAATCGAACCGCACGGCAGTCACGGATACCGAAGGAAAGTTTGCTTTCCCAGGCGTGCCGCCGGGCAAGTACGTTCTCTCTGCCCGTCGTCGCGGCTATTTTCCCCAGATGTACCAGCAGCATGAATCCTTCACGACTGCAATTATTGTCGGTCCTGGTCTCGATACAGAAAATTTGACTTTTCGCTTGCACCCCGCCGCCTCCGTTTCGGGCGACGTCCGCGATGAGTTCGATGATCCCATTCGGCACGCCCAGGTCATGCTCTTCCGCGAAAATCTTATTGGGGGTACGCGTCGCACCTCCGTGATTCGCCAGGTGACAACCGACGATCTCGGGCACTATCGTTTTGGCCATCTGGCTCCGGGAACCTATTTCGTCAGCGTTTCTGCTCAGCCATGGTATGCGCAGCACAGTCCTCGCGTTCGCCCAAATCAGGAGAACCTGAACTCCTCAGGAACAATTTCCAGCTTCTCGCCTTCGGCCCAACAAGGCCAGGCTCTCGACGTCGTTTACCCTGTGCTGTTTTTTCCCGATGCGAATGACCTTGCCAGTGCTGCTCCTCTCGCTCTTCGCGCGGGGGACGCCGCCTCTGCCGATTTTCGCCTGCACGCGATTCCTGCTCTCCATTTATTGGTAAGAACTCCCGTCACCGACCCAAGTCAGCCAGTGAATATCCGTGTCACACAGAGTCTTGCGGATGGAAGAGAAGTTGGCTTGCCCGCTTCCATTCAGCAAGTGGCGCCCGGGTTGATAGAGGTGAGCGGCGTTCCTCCGGGACGTTTGAGCCTCACTCAAATGACGCCCAATGGAAACGCAACCACGCAGCGCACACAGCGTGTCCAGGTTTTCACAGACGCGGAGGTGGACGCTACGCAAAGCGGGTCTTCCATTGTGGTCAGCGGAATTGTGAGAATGGATGACGACTCTCCCGTGCCCCAGCCTACGCGCGTGTTTCTTCGAAATTCCGCAACCGGGCAAAACGCAACCACAGACGTTTCTGCCACTGGCGAATTCTCTTTCAAAAGTAATCCCGTCGAAATGGGAAACTACGAAATCATGGTAGCGGCGCCGGCTCTTTTCATCCGTAGCCTTTCCTCTTCGGACGTCAAAACAACCGGCCGTTCGTTTCAAATCACCAATGCCAAGGACGTGAGCATTACGGTTAACGTGTCGAAGGGCACGGGTCGCATCACCGGCCTTGCGCTCAAGAACAACAAACCATGTTCCGGAGCAATGATCGTTCTTGCCCCTCTCGATCTAAGGAGCAATCCAGCGCTCTTCCGTCGTGATCAATCCGATTCCGACGGAACTTTTTCGCTGAATGCCGTCGTCCCCGGTCGCTACACGCTCATGGCTATTGAAGACGGCTGGGATTTGGAATGGGCGAATCCCGACGGGTTGAAAAAATATCTCCCCGGTGGCGAAAGCGTCGAGATCGTCCCGAATCAAAAATCCGAAATCAAAGTGAACGTGCAGTAGGAAATTCATTGCGAAAATCATTCTGTTTCGACCCGCTAAACCTGTGCTGCCACAGTTGTGCCGCCATCGCCAGCAGCGCGGGGAAGCACACCAGGACGTAGCGCGGCTCGCAGGTCTGCAATTGCGTAAGGAATGCCGTTCGAACCACAAGGAATGTCGCGAGCAACCAGACCCCAGGACTTGCGCGCCAAAACCACGCGGCGGCGAGCGCCATTCCAGTATAAAAAATATTGAGCAGCGCCAGGCTGAGCGTAACTTCAAAGTCCGTCGCATTGCTGCGGTAACTTTCCGCAAGCGGCCAGAGCCGGCCGGAGTAGGGCAGCAGTGTAATCCGCGGAGTGAACCACATCGCTGTGGCGCGCTCCATCGGGATCCATACGTAAGTGCGAATTGGATGGCGCCGCGCGCGTTCCCGCGCCAGCTCGGCGAATTCGAGATCCAGCGTTCGCGTCATGGCGTGCACGCGGTTGTAGCGCTCGAGCAGGGCAGCCACGTGCGCGTATTCCTTCGGCGAATCCACCGCGTACCGCGGAAGATTTTTTAATTCGATCGGCTGCGACGGCACCTTCCAAGTGAAGAGATACGCGTCGCGAAAACGATACATCCACGTTTTCGTCCACGCGTAAAAACCCGTCGGTAGCACGTCGCCGTATGTTTCCGCGTAACGTGGCGCAAGGAATTGCACTCGCCCAAGATTCGCAGCGTTGCGCGCCGCCCAGGGCGCCAGCGGCAGCAGCAAACCGGCTGTCATCCACAGCGTTGCAAGCGCGAGCTTGCTGCAATTCGCGGGGTGGCGAAAGCGCATCCACAGCACTACCAGCATGGCCGCAAGAAGCAGCGGCGTTTCCGGCCTGACGAGCGTTCCGAGCCCAACCATTATCCCGCCGCCGAACCAAATCCCTGAGGCGCGAAGTAAATCGTGTTTCGACGAAATGCGATCGATTGCCGTTCCCGCAGGGGACAAGAAAATCAGCAGCGCCAGCGTGGTGAAAAATGTCGCCAGCACTTCCGTAAGCGGCACCGCGGTGTAGTTCGCGGTGAACGGGCAAAGCGCCGTCAGCCAGAGTGCCGCGGCCGCAACGCGGCTGCGCGTCGCATCGGGAGCGTCCGCCGCTAAACGGCTGGCGATGCCTGCCGCCAGGACGCACGTCGCAAGATCGACGAACGCTTGCGCCAGCATGACGGCTTTCCGGCCCGTGCCAGCGAGAAAATAGATCGCGGCGAGAAACGCCGGATATCCGGGCGCCCGCGCATCCGAGGCAACAATGTGCCCATGGTAATAGAAACCGTAAACGCCGTGGTACAGCCAGTTGCGGGCCAGCTCTTCGTAATAGGCCGTGTCGCCGGAATAGAAGGGGAAATGCCAAATGAAGAAGAGGCGCAATCCAAGTCCGGTGAGCAGGCCGGGCAAGAGGTGTTTGTAGAACGGTTTGGGGAACATGGTATGCAGGCGAAGAGGAATCGGATGCACGGGCATTGTAGCAAGCACGAGACGGGCTGAAAAACCACGCTGACAGGGGCTTGACAGAAAGGGTAGAATCTCTAGAAATGGCTGATGCACCCGATGTCGCAAAAGCGCCCGGAATGGTGCCCGACGAGCTTAAGCACGAGCCGCGCTCGAAGGGAATCGCCACCGCGCGCAAGAAAAAACCCAAAGAACTGGCGGTTATCACCGAGTGCTGCACCGGCTGCGCGGGCTCGCCGGCCTGCGTCGAGTACTGTCCCGTGGAAGACTGCATGTTCTGGGTGCCGGACGAGGACAATCCGCCGTTCGGGCGCATCCAGATCGATCCGATTCTTTGCATCGGCTGCAAGAAGTGCCTCAGCAAAGGCCCTGACGGCTGCTTCCTGGATGGCTGCCCGTGGGACGCCATCGTCATGGTCGATACCGCCGAAGTCGAAAAAGAAGTCGGCCCCATGGCGTACTGAGATAACCTCGCGTGAATTTCGCATAGAGAAGCTAGAAAACTGAACTCGAAATTGCCGTTCCGTGATTGGCGTTCAGCGCTGCGTGATTGGGTGCTCCGTGTTCCGTGACCCGTGAAGAGGAAGGGACAAATCAGCATTTTCGTCCTCGAATCTCTCAACGGCCTGCCTAGCCCCCACCCCAGCCCCCTCCCCCCATCACATGCATGTATGTCAAAATAAAGGCATTAAAAAATGGATTCCACTTAAGTTGTTCTAAAGGATGGGAGTCGGCGGAGCATCCTGCAATCAAAAGCACTGTAAGAAAGAAAGAGAAAAGGCGGCAGTGAAGCTGCCGCCGTCTCCGAATTTCGCAGTACTTCCTAGCAGAGATTTTAGCAGACTCGGACGAGAAGTCCAGAACGATTTGGGTAATAGTATTAAGGTTGGTCCAGGCACTCCCGCGTGAGACTAACTGCAGCAAAAATCTTCCGGACACTGTTCTCGCATGTCTTCTCGCCTATTCTCTATAATGCCCGCAATTCAGAAGAGGAGGACAAACATGAAAAAAGAGTTCAGCGTGGAGAACCCGGAAAATGTCTTGGCGAGACGAGGTGCCTGTGGAAGCTACCAGCGGCTGATCATGCATGGCATGGAGCGTTACCTGTTGCGCAGCCGACTATGGATTCTTTATGCGGAGTTCTTGAACCCACTCACCAGTCGAGCTGAATGGGGTGTGCCCAAAGGAATGACCTGGCGCTCGCTGCGTGGGCTGCCGAAGAGGCTGGCTGACCTTGCCGTCGATATTGAACGCGTAAATCAGGATAGCTGGTTCAGACCAAACGCCTTCCTGCGCGACCCTCAGGACGTATATGTGGACGTGAGCCCCTTCGAACAGCTCCCGCGACGCTTTCTAGCGCTCCCAGGCTTGCTGCGCTCGTATGAATCCTATTTTGAGACTCGAAGGAAGGAAATTGCGCGTTTTAGGCAAGGTCCTGGGCGCGCGAACCGTTCGGTGAAGAACCAGGTTTTTCAGCTTCTAGAGGCTGTTGATCGAAACACAGGTAGACCCCATTACCGCGAAGTCGCTGATCTTCTGGCTGCTCTGGCACCAGAGAATCGCCCAGACCTGGATTTTAACGAGGCTGCGCTGCGGCAGTGCTACAAGCGAACTCAGCGCGCACGCAAGCTTGGCAAAGCGGTTCATACCCCAGCCGATTTTTGGACCGTCAAGCGAATTGCTTAGGCGAATTGCAACATCCTCCACAGGAGAAGAAGAGGAAATGGCGGGCTGAAGCCCGCCGCTACGCAAGCAAGGAGCACAAAAAGCAAGAAAAGGAGGCGCGGCGAGGGCGCGCCTCCCAGGATGAATAAATGCTCCGCCGATGGCAAGGCGCGTCCGCTCAGGGCTGGACGGGAGGAAGAGTCGACGAGCCGGAGGTATTCGGGCACGTCGGATGACCGAACCCGGATTTGCTGTTGCCCGTGCCGCCGTTCGGGTTTGGCGTGATGTCGAAAATGATGTTGTCCGGGCGCGCGGCATCGCCGTTGACTCCACCAACCGCCGGCAGCGAGCTGGAGGAGGCCATGTGATCGAGACCGAGAAGATTTCGCACGCGCCAGGCGATGTTGTGGTCCGCGCAGGAAGTGTCACCGCTGACGCCCACTCCGCCGACAAGCTGATGGCCGTGCGCATAGAGGCCCAGGCCGCCACCAAAGACGTTTACGCCACCGATTTTGTGCCCAACCATGGGGTCGGAAGCAGTGCCGTAGTTCGCGGAAGGTCCGGCGTAGGCGACACCGGTATCGACAGGATTGCTGTGCTGCAATCCATAAAGGCTGCCGCCAGGCTGGACGGCAGAATAGAGGTTGGCCGTGGAAAGCGCCAAGCCGCCGGCCTGACCAGAGCCACTGCTATTGGACGAAGCGTCGAGACTGAAGGCATTGGCGGTGTTGGCCTTCTGGGCGGCAATGACCCGGCTGCCGGGCCACTGGGCGGCGCGGTTGACACCGGAGAAGGCGACGGCACAAACCACTCCGTCGCGATTGACGAGAGTCGCCCACATCTGGTTGTTCAGGCCGCTGGTTTCCGCAGCAGTGGCCGAAGCGATAGCGTTCTTTAACGCGGAAAAGTTGGGAAGGTTTGAGCATGAGAAGCCCTGGTCATCGGTGTTTTGCGTGGCGCTGCTTGCAGCGAGTGCGCAAGCCACTGCCACGACGAGTATGACCGCACTCGCCGTCACGCAGAGTCTTGGAGACACTCTGAGTTTCCAAGTTGCGGATAACTTCCTAGCGTTCAACATTTATGCACCTCCAGAGTAGAGAGATTGTCTCTCCGTCGAACCGCCCGGGCAGGTCAGAGAGGGAGAGTTTCCAGGTCGGGCCAGAACACGGATATACGCTCTGCCGGTATCCTTTTGCAAGGGCATTCGATGTTTTTCGCGGAAGCGAGGACGCGGACTCAGGGATGGGCGGCGCGTTCGCGGATGGATTTTTCGGTGAGGAGAGCTTGCTGGCGGACGCGGTCGGAGATTTCGGGGAGTTCGCGCTGATAGGGGCGAATAGCGGGAAGGTCATCGGGCTGGCCGATGAGATAAAGCGCGCGGAGGGCTTCCCAGACTTGCTCGTCGCCAGGGTCGACGGTAGCGACTTCGGCGCCCGCGGCTACGTGCGAGCCCGGTGCCACGAAGAGGGCGCGGATGCGGCCGCTGATGGGAGAACGAAGTTCGAAGGTTCGCGGTTCGTTCTGGGAGGCTTCCGCGGAGGGATCGACCTGGAGCTTGGCAATCAAACCTCCCTGGTGAACGGCGGTTCCCGCTTTATCGGAATCCGTAACGTGGCCTGCGAAGGGAGCGATGATTCTGGCGGGTTGGAGGAGCGCGACGATCTGGGGGCGGCCGGAATTATCGCCAAAGCGGATCAGAGAAAGAGCGGCGTTGCCGCGGACCATCGGAGAAGAATCCTGGAGCATCTTGAGGAGCGCTTCGTGAAAGCCAGGCGCGGAAGTGTCCTGGCCCATGACCCAGGCGTCGGTGTTGCGAACTTCTTCGACGGGATGAGAAGCGAGGCGGATCAGCTCCGGGTACCAGCGTGCCGCAGCGGCGTCGTGGTGGCCCATGCGCTCGCCAAGTTGGACGAGGGCATGCTGGATGTGGCGCGGATGCTTTTCGTCTTGCAAGTATTCGGTGATTTGTTTGTCCGGAAGCCGGCGGCCAAACCAGGTGTTCCACCAGAAAAGGAAGGGCATGAGGACGATCAGCCAGGCGGTGACGAAAAAAAGCGCACGATTGCGCGGAGACATTTTGTGATGCGGGGACGAGGCGGGCCTTGCGGAGGAATCCTCCACGGAGAATTCGGACTGGTCACCATTTTCCGCTGAGGATGAAGGACTGGCCATTTTTTCTCGTGCCGCTAGCCCTCGTCCAAGGAAGACGGTGGCTTGGACGGCTCTGACTTGCTCTTACCAAAAAGGCCGCGGTCGCGAAGCTCCCAGAAAACGTTGAGGAAAAAAACGCCGGAAATACTGAGCATGATGAGGCTCTCGAAAAGGCCATCCACAGTGGTGATCGTGCCGGAGACGACAATCCAACCAATGCCCGCGAGAGGGATGAGGCCGAGTAAGATGGAAATCAAGAGCATCACGGCAAGCAAGGGACCTCCTCAAGATCGTTCATCGCAACGGTTCTCATCGTGGCCCGAGGTCTCAACCAAATGAGCTTGCCACACTTACAGTTGAGATTCCGAGCGTCCCGATCAGAATCGGGAAGCTCAGAATGACATCCACGGCCGCGTCTTGCCTTATGGCTTGAAGGTCGCGTCAATCGTTTTGGCATCCTTCGCGGCGAGAGTCACTTTTACGTCCTGCTCGCCGAGCTTTTCCTGGACGAACGCGATGGTGTATTCGCCAGGGGGCAGACCCTTGATTTCGTACTTGCCGTCGGGGCCGGTGACCGCGAAGAACGGGCTCTTGGTTACGTTGACGAACATGCGCATCCAGGGATGCTGGTTGCACTTTACGGGCAGCATGATTTCTTCGCGAGCGAAGGTTTTCTCGAGCGCGGCAGCCTTCGGAGGCTGCGACTCGTTCCACTCGCGGTTGTCTTTCGGTGTGGGATGGATGTTGTGAGTGGTTGGATCGCTGTTGACGATCTTGATGGTCTGATTTGCCACTACGCCCATTACGTGGGGATGATATTTGCAGCCGCTCTGATCGAGCGTGATGGCTTCCTTGGGAACGTCGAAGGTGCGGTTGCCGAGGCCCTCTTTTACGTAGACGAAAACGTTGGCGAGGTGGCCGCCGGAGGCCACAACGTTTTCAGCCGTATTCGTGCCCTTGCAGGCGGGATCCTGGCTCATGTCAATTTTGGCGGCCTTGGGGGCTTCGCCGTCGAGTTTCACGGTGCCACTGACGCTGGCGGCCGTGGCGGGATCAATCGGTGTGGCAGCGGCCGCCGGCGCCGCCGCGGGCTGCTCTTCCGTTTCCTTTTTGCCGCATCCCGCGAGCAGAACCAATCCCAGCAAGGCGGCAAGGCTCCAAACTGCCATGGATGTTTTCGTTTTCATGATTTTGCTGTACCTCTCCTAAATTTAAAGCATGAAGCAATCAAAATTATTCGGGCGCAAATTTATTCGGGCGCGCCGCGGCCACCACTGCCGGAAGATTTTGCGCCGGACGAACTGCCGGATGCGGCACTCGAACGGCCCATGGCGGCCCCCACACGACGCTGCTCTTCCGGCGTGAGCTGGAGAATGTAATCGACCAGCAGCTTCGTGTGATCCTTGTCGTAGCCCTGGAAAGAAGCGGGCGTCGGACCGGAGAAAACCCAGTGGTTGTTCTCGCGCTTGAAAAGACCGGAAGGCATGGAGGTGCCTGGGGCGATGGCTTGCGGATCGAGCATCCAACGTTCCATCCAATCGGGCTTCAAGCGGCCACGAGCTTGGAGGAAGTTTGGAGCGGTGGCGAAGCGATCGTGAGCCGGGTCGCCCGTGGCATGGCATTTCAAGCAGGGGGCGGCGGTGCTGCTGAAGAGGCTGCGCGCCATTTCGGTTTCCTTGGCGGTCAAGATGGGGACCTCTTCCGGAATATAGGGGAAAGGCTGGCGCGCGAGGGCCTGGAAGAAACGCACGAGTTTGCCCAACTCATTTTCGGAGAATGAGAACGTGGGCATGCGGACTTGCAAATAGGAACGCACGCCGTTGCGATTGGTGTCCGTGGTGCTCAAGGACGGATTTTTCAAGAAGCGCTGCAACCACTCGGGATCAACACGCGCGCCTTCGGTGAGGAGCTTCGGAGGAAGCTGCTCCTGCGCGTCCTTGTAGCGAGCCATAGCCATCAGCGAAGTTTTCTGGCCGGGAATGAGCTGGTGGCAGCCCATACAGTTATATTTCTTAACCACCCACCAGCCTTCTTGAATGTCGCGGCGGTAATCCAACGGGCGGTACTGATAGTTGGGGGGAAGCGGATTTTCCTGGCTGCCCAATAGAAATGTGGTTAGGGCGCGAATCTGATCCTTGGTGAGGTGGAGATTCGGCATACGCAGCTTTTCTGTTTCGGGCTTATCTTTGCCCTTGTCCCAGATGTTGGGCTCAGCGAGTTTGTGTTCGAAGAAGCCCTTTTGGTCATACCAGGGTTGTTTAGCAGGGCCTTCCGGCAGGCGCGCGACATCGTCTGGATCTGTAATTGGTTCGCTGCCGCCGCGCTGGGCAACTTCGGTGAGCAATGCGAAATCCAAGCGCTCGATTGGTTTGCTGCCCTCGATGGTGAGCTCTGTGCCGATGCGGCCTTCTTCCTCGAGGCCGGAAATTTCGTGGCAACCGGCACAGCCGAAGTGGCGAACCCATTTCTTGCCTTCCTCCTTCAAATTCGGATCGTCTATGAACGAAGCATCAGGGTAAGAGGAAGGCTCCTGCTTTTTCAGCGTGATTAGATAGCTGGCAACGTCTTCGGCGTCTTGAGGAGAAAGACGCAGACTGGGCATCACGGTCATGTTCTGGACCTGGAGTTCGTGGCCGTCGTTGGGACAGCGGCTGTGCTCGAGGTCGAAAACGTAAGGCAGGCCCTTTTTCTTGTAATCTTCGGGGCCGATGTCTTTCTTTTCGAGCGGGCAATAGGGACGCGTGCGCTCGCGCGCGTTGTGGACCCAACGAACCAAGTAATCGTAATTGGCCTTTTCGCCGACGCGAGTCAGGTTAGCCGCGAAAGTTCCGCCTTGCAACTGATCACCTTCGCCGATGGAGTGACAGGCGAGGCAGCCGCGCGATTCGAACAATTCTTTTCCGTGAGCGGCGTTGCCGGGCTTGTGTTTGGGCAAAGAATCGGTGAGCGCCGATTGCCAGATGAAGGCGGAGATGGCCTTGATTTGGTCGTCGTTCAGACGGAAATTCGGCATTTTCGTGGTGGCACGGAAGTCGCTGGGCTTCTTGAGCCACACGGGAATCCAATTCTTATTCAGCTTGAGGCGGATGTCCTTGAGATTAGGACCGACCTTCTTCATGTCCTCAAGGAGACTCTTGGTGGAGCGGTCGAGTTGCACGATGCGCAGGTCGAGCTTGCTATTGGTGACTTTGAGAGCGACGGCGCGATCGTTAAGGTGGTTGGCTTCCTCGTTGCTCTCGGCCTTGTCGGCCTGTTTCATCAGGTCGCCGGCCTGCTTGAAGTTATCTTTCTTCTCTTGATCGAGTTGCTTGATCTGCTGGGCGACGGAGAGCAAATCTTCGGGTTCCTTGTCGTAGCCTTCGAAACGGTGACAGCCCACGCAGCCGCGCTGGCGGAAAAGATCCTTGCCTTCGCTGACCACCCAGCCGACGTCGTTGGTAACGACGACCATATCGGCGGAATGGCAAATCTGACAGCCTGCTTCGAAGTTTCCACGAGGAAATACAGGCCAGAGCCAGTGTTCATAATTGCCATGCGCCTTTTCAACGCTGGTGGTGGCGCGCCCATTGCCCTGGTGGCAAGGCGTGCAGCCGAACTTGTCAGGATCGTGAATCTTCAAGAGCTCGGGTTCCGGGTGGCTGGTGAATGCGCGGGCGTATTCGTCCGGCTTTTTGCCTTTCAAGGACATGGAAACGGCAGTTAGCTTCACCGGCTCGCGAATGCCCATGTGGCAAGACTCACAGCGGTCGACAATATTGGAACTGTCCTCCCGGACGATATCGGCGTTGTGTTCGTTGACATTGATCTGGACAATCTTGGGTGTCCAGGCTTCCGTCTTGTTCTGCAAGCCGGTGAGTTGTGAGGGCGTGAGGTTCACCATGTGGTCGGTGAGGTAGGCATCCATCAATTCTTTCTTTTCATTGCCGGGCTTGATGATCTCTCCGAGTTCAGCGCTCAGCTCGGTGCGCTCGTTTTTCAAGTCGTTGTAAGTTTTCTCGAGTTCGTCGTAATCCTTGAAGGTCTTTTTCTTGCCGTCCGGCATTTCCGCAGTAGTGCTTTCCTTCTTGTACTCCTCGAGGTTCCTTCGCTTGCGCTCCTTTGCGGAAGGACTTGTTTCCGTCTCGATGTCATACGTCGAGGCGCTGACGTAGGCCCGACGATCGGTGAAAACATTTTGCACCGCCAGAATCTGCGCGCTGAGGTCGCGCAGCTTTTCGTTGATCTCCTTGATGCGCGGAGCGGCGCTCTGGCTGGCGCGTTCGTAATCCTGTTTGAGTTTCTGATAGTCAGCGCTGCCCTCGACTTCTTTTTGCGCGTCGCCGGACTGCGAACGGGCGGTCTTCAAGAAAGTGGAGTAGCGGTCTTTCCATTCATGCTGGAAAGCTTTCCACGGCCGCTGTCCAAAATCTTCGTCCCACAACGCCCAGAAGAGCGTGGCCATGAGAATGACCATGGAGATGACGTAGTGCGGGGCGAGCGACTTGCTGACTACCGGGTCGTTTTCGGGAATGGGCTTTTCAGGCACCAGTTCCTCCTAAACGTTAAACCAAGGTGTAATCCACACGTATTTAATGTGGAAGAGCAAACGCAACAACATTTTGATGGGCAAACCGAGCATGGTCAGGAAAAACGTCATCATGATGGAGTACTGCAGGAGGCTCATGCGCTTGAAGTCTTTCGCGTTGTGGCGGCGGAAAAAGGCATGAACAAACATGCCGCCGATGGCGAAGAAGCCGCCGACCACGACTGCGCCGAAAATGCCCTTGCCCAAGTTCGAAGTGATTCCGAAGATGTCCGGCAAATCGCGGTTGACTTCATAAATCAAACGGTTGTGGTCCCAGGTCTGCCCCGGCCAAAACCACTGCCATCCGGGGCCACGAATAAAAGTGCCGATGAAGATCATGGAAACCCACAGGATGATGAAACCGAAGAGAAAAGTTCCAATGGCGAATTTGCGCTGCTTCCAGGTGTAGTAGCCCGCGCCCAATGGATTGGTGTCGATATAGGGAATCACCATCAGGCCAAAGATGATGAGAGTGGGCATGACCACGCCGGCGATCCAGGGGTCGAAGTAAACCAGCATTTCCTGCAAGCCAAGGAAATACCACGGCGCTTTCGCAGGGTTCATGGTGAGATTGGGATTGGCGGGTTCTTCGAGCGGCGCGTTCAGAGTTATGGACCAGACCATCAGGATGATGGTGACGATGATGGCGGCTAGAAATTCCACGCGCAGGAGGAAGGGCCAGACGTGAACTTCCTTGGCCCATCCAGGTTGGAAAGGCCACGCTTTGCGATGATGCGTCTTGGCCAGCGAGGGATTGGTTTCCAGTTGGGCGATCAAGACGTCATTGGCGCTCGCCTGTTTCCAGGCGAGATAAATGTAAAAGGCCAATAGCGGGATCATGGCAATGATCGGAACGTTGTCCGGGGCGGAGAGGATTTCCCACAATTGCTTCCAATCCATGGCTATTTCTTCGCCTCCTTCACTTCGGAGTCGAGAACCACGGGCGCGGGGCCGGAGATGCCGCCATCCTTACGAACACGCCAGAAGTGCAGGATCATGAAAATGGAAGCGATGATGGGAATGCCGATGCAGTGCCAGATATAGGAGCGGAGGAGCGCGTTGGCGTCCACGATGGAACCGCCGAGCAGTCCGAAGCGAACGTCGTTATAAGGCGTCATTCCTAACTGCGCGCCGAAAGGACCTTCGTGGCCCAGGAGCGGCGTGGCGCGGGCCATATTGGTGCCGACAGTGACGGCCCAGAAGCCTAGTTGATCATCGGGAAGCAAATAGCCGGTGAAGGAGAGCAGCAGCGTCAGGACCAGGAGGATAACGCCGACGTTCCAATTGAATTCGCGCGGCTTCTTGTACGAGCCGGTAAGAAAGACGCGGAACATGTGCAGCTCGACGGCGATGACCATCAAGTGGGCAGCCCAGCGATGCATATTGCGCAACAATTTGCCGAAGGGCACGTCGTGCTCGAGGTAGAGCACGTCGCGAAAGGCCTGCACTTTGCTGGGATGGTAGTAGAACATCAGCAGCACGCCGGTGAGCGTGAGGACGATGAACAAATAAAAAGTGATGCCACCCATGCCCCAGGTGTAGCTGTAGCGGACGGCGTCACGATTGATTTTGGCAGGATGCAGATGCAGGAAAACGTTGGAGAGCACGCCGAGGGCGCGATTGCGTGGCGTGTCGTCGTGCTTATGGCGGAAAATCGAAGTGTAAACCAGGGTCTTGGTAGGCTTCTTCAGAATTTCGACTTGTTCTTTGGCTTTAGCAGGAAGATCCGTTTTGAGGGATTCGAGGTCTTCCTTGACGCCAGCCTTCAGACGTTCGACCAGTCCAGCGGACTTGCCATTTTTTCCGTTCGGCGTTTTCTCTTCGGGCATCGTCTGCTCCCCCGTTCTGTAGCGGCTCGAACTGTTGCTATTTCTCTCCTACGCGTGGAACGCTTCCACCGAGCTCCCCGTTACACCGGCAAGTACGATCCTGGATCACTGAAGTGGCTTGGCTGTCCCTTGGGCCACTGATAGAGCCTGGAAGTGTCTACGATAATCTGGCCATCGGGAGCTAATTCCACATGCGCGCGATCCATGGGACGCGGCGCCGGTCCTTCAAAGTTGACGCCTTCGCTGTCGTAGCCGCTGCCGTGGCAGGGGCACTTGAACTTGTTTTCGCTGGCCTTCCAATCAGGCGTGCAGCCGAGATGCGTGCAGCGAGCGTAGATGACAAACACGCGATCGGGCGTGCGGTCCACCCAGATACGATATTTTTGCTGCCATTTGGTGTCGACGCCGAGTGCATAGTCCGAGGCATAGCCAATTTTGAAGACAGTGGGAGGTTCAAAGAGGGTGCGGGGGAGGAAGAATTTGAAGAAGGCGATGAACCATGCACCAAGGAATCCGGTGACGGTAACCCACACCAGGCGCCGGCGCTTGCGATTGATTTCGCTCGGCTCGGGACCGACGGTCGCCAAACCGCCAGCCGCTGCTGCTTTGGATGTTCCGACGGCAGGCGTACCAACGTACCTGGTTGCATCTCCGCCACCGGCAGCGGATGACTTCGCTGCTTCCGGTTTTGGTTTGGCCGAATCAGTTTCCGGGCCCGCCATGCGTTACCTCCTGGATTCGTGGTCCTCGAAAAATAATTAGGCAGCCTCGAAAGCGCCGCCCGTTCCCCCTTCAGGTTATGGGCCTGCCGCAAACAACGAAACGTTCCAGAAAAGATTGCCCTCTGCCAGCAACGAACGGAGACGATTGTCTATCGCACGCGAATATTTTCTTGGATGGGCTGGAAAAACTATAGGAAGAGGGCGCGATCGCTGAAAGCGTCCGAGGCCCGACGAATTGGGAAAGTTTGATACGGAAACATCGCGAGGTCCTCAACATTTCGCTGGACCCCCCAGAAACGAAACGGATATTACTCAAAACAAAAAATTTCGTCAATGCGTGTTTGCGGCGCTGGACGGAAATGATTTAGATCGTTTTTTCGAAGAAGAACGCTAATCATCAAGAAATAATAGATGCAAGAACCTGCTTGCGCTCAGAAAAAGCTGTGATATATTCGCCCCGGTTTGAATTCTCCGCGTTTCTTTTTTGGAATTTTGGGGAGGCTTCGCGGGGAAGGCTCTGGAAACCACTTCGGAGGTCTCGCACAATGGGCCTCGTTCTGCTCGTCGTAATCTGGCTAATCACCCTCGTCAGCACCTATTTTTTTGTGGCGAAGACCTGGTGGCTGCCAGCAGGGGCCTCCGCGGCGGCCGCCGGTATCGATCATCACTTCACGGTTTCTTTCTATCTCATGGGTTTCGTATTCGTCGCCGCGCAATTAGTCCTTGGCTATCTGGTCTGGAAATATCGCGAAGGCGGTTCTTCCCAGAAAGCGTCCTATTCACACGGGAACACAACACTGGAAGTTGTCTGGACGGTGCTTACCACGATTCTATTTGTCGGATTGAATCTCGCGAGCAGCTCGATCTGGGCCGCGGAACGATTCCGCGCGGCAGAGGCCAATGCAGTGCCCGTGGAAGTGACAGGAATGCAGTTTGCGTGGTACTTCCGTTACCCGGGTCCGGACGGCAAATTCGGATTGACCAAACCCGAATTGGAAGATGCATCCGCGGGCAGTGAAGCGGCTTTAGGGCTGGATGCACATGATCCGGCATCGAAGGACGACGTGGTGAGCGGAGTCATGGTGGTGCCGGTGAACCGCGAGATCGAAGTGATCTTGCGCGCACACGATGTGATTCACAGTTTTTTTGTTCCAAGCATGCGCTTCAAGCAGGACGCCGTCCCCGGCCTGGCGATTCACATGCACTTCACGCCCATTCAAACCGGGGATTACGAAATCGCTTGCGCGGAACTGTGCGGCCTCGGTCATTACAAAATGCACGGCATGCTGAAAGTGGTCAGTCAGGAAGAGTTTGACAAATGGCTGGCGGCGAGGGAGGCGGAGAAGCAATAACATGGCTACTCACGAATCGGCTGCCCACGCATCTCACACGCACGCGGCGCCGCAGGGGTTTATTCGCAAGTGGATCTTCAGCCTGGACCACAAAGTTATCGGGCTTCAATACTACTTTCTTGCGCTCACAGCGGTCTTTGTAGGCATGTTCCTTTCGCTGCTGATGCGCATTCACTTGATCTGGCCGACGGCGACGCTGCCATTCTTTGGCGAGATCAAGCCGGAAACTTACTTAAGCCTTCTGACCATGCATGGCACGATCATGGTTTTCTTCGTGCTGACCACCGCACCGCAGGGCGGGTTTGGAAATTATTTCCTGCCGATTCAGATTGGCGCACCGGACATGGCGTTTCCGGTGCTGAACATGCTCTCGTTCTGGACCACCTTCCTCGGCTTTGTCGTGCTCCTTGCGGCATTTGTCGTTACCGGTGGCGCACCGCTGCACGGCTGGACCGGTTATGCGCCGCTGAGCGCACTGCAATCTGCCGGCCCGGGTGAGGGATTAGGCGCCGACTTGTGGATTACCAGCATTGCGATTTTCTGCATCGGCGCGCTGATGGGGGCATTGAACTTCATCACCACCACGCTCGACATGCGCGCCAAAGGCATGACCATGATGCGCATGCCGCTGACCGTGTGGGCGTGGTTCGTCACCGCGATCCTGGGGCTGTTGGCGTTCGGCGTGCTGCTCTCTGCGGGCATTTTGCTGTTGATGGACCGCAACCTGGGCACGAGCTTTTTTGTTCCGCTGGTTACAGTGAACGGTCAGCTTACAGGGCACAAAGGCGGATCGCCGCTGCTTTGGCAGCACCTGTTCTGGTTTTTCGGCCATCCTGAGGTTTACATCGCGATCTTGCCGGCTATGGGGATGTGTTCGCAGTTGCTCTCGGTTTTTTCGCGCAAGCCCATTTTTGGATACAAGGCGATGGTGTACGCCATCATGACGATCGGGTTTCTCGGATTCATGGTTTGGGGCCACCACATGTTCATGAGCGGCATGAGCCCCTACACCGCTTTTGCTTTCTCGATCATGACCATGGGCATTGGCGTCCCGTCGGCGATCAAGACATTCAATTGGCTGGGCACGCTCATGGGCGGGCGGATTCGATTCACGTCGCCGATGCTTTTTGCCATCGGATTTGTGTCTCTCTTTGTGACTGGGGGAATCAGCGGACCGTTCCTCGCGCAGCCCGTTCTGGACATCTACCTGCACGAGACCTATTTCGTGATCGCGCACTTTCATTTGATTATGGGCGTGGCGTCGATCTTCGGAATATTCGCAGCAACGTATTATTGGTTCCCGAAGATGTTCGGCCGCATGATGAACGAACCGTTGGCGAAGCTGCATTTCTGGCTCACGTTCGTGGGCGCGTACGCGATTTTCATGCCCATGCATTATTACGGCATGAGCGCGGGGTTGCGGCGCTACTCACAATCCACGGAAGTGGCCTACATCCTTAAATTGCTCCCGATACAGAGATTCATAACGATTGCGGCGTTTATCACCATCGCCAGCCAGTTTATCTTCGTTATCAACCTTTTCTGGAGCATGTTCAAAGGAGCGAAGGCCAACGACAATCCCTGGGAAGCCACTACTCTCGAATGGATCACTGCCACGCCGCCGCCGCACGACAATTTTGGCGGGCGCACGCCAGTCGTCAACAACGGACCTTACGAATACAGCGTGCCGGGCGCGCCTCGCGATTTCGTGATGCAGACGGACCCAGAAATCAAACCGAAACACTGATCACAGATGGCCAGCTTCACTACAACCTCCGCCGTAGAACCAGAAATTTCCCGAGACGATCACGGCACTGCGCCGCCGATTCGAGACGGCGGAGACTATGGCCGTCCAGGATTGCCGGACTATGAGACCCGGTTGCGCCGCGCGCGGCTTGGGTTGCTCGTGGCGCTGATACCTGTGCTGATGCTGTTTGTTTCGTTTACCAGCGCGTACGTGGTGCGGCAGGGTTTGCCGACCCTGGATCCTCGGACAAACAATCTCATTCGCGACTGGATTCCTGTGGCGTTGCCGAGATTGTTGCTGCTTAATACTTTTGTGCTGCTGGTCAGCAGCGTGAGCATGGAGTTGGCGCGCCGCCAAATCAAAGCGCGAGCTGTGATGGAGACGGCATCAACGGCCACTGGACCTTCCATCGGCGGTCAAATAAGAATGCCCTGGCTTGCGATGACATTTGTCCTCGGCCTAGCGTTTCTTTTCGGGCAGTGGACGGCGTGGAAGCAGTTGGCGGCGAACGGGTTCTACGTTTCCACGACGCCGAGCAGCTCTTTCGTTTATTTGCTGACCGGTGCGCACGCGGCACATTTGCTGGGCGGGGTTGTCGCGCTGCTCATTGCGAGCATCGCTGCGCTGCTGCACCGTTCCTTGAAGACGCGCAGCATCGTTGTCGACGTGACGGCGTGGTACTGGCATTTTATGGCCCTGTTGTGGATTTACATTTTTGGCTTGATGAAGTTCGTCCGTTAGCTGCGAGTTGATCCGGAGGTCGAACGCATGGCTGATTCCGCGTTGCACGGCATCCCGTCGGCATATGAACCGTCGCTGTTCGGCACGTACTCAAAGAAAATCGGGATGTGGCTGTTCCTGCTCTCCGATTCGCTGACGTTTGGCGCGCTGCTCTACGCCTACAGCTACGGGCGCATTTCCACGGCGAATTGGCCGACGCCGTTCCACTCCGAGAGCATCGTAAACGCGACCATCATGACGGCGTTCCTGCTTACGAGTTCGCTGACCATGGTATTGGCGGTGCGCGCCTCGGTGGACCACAACGCCAAGGCGCAGACACTCTGGTTGCTCGCCACCATGACGTGCGGCGCGGGATTCATCATCCTTCACGGCCGCGAGTGGAGCAACTTGATCGCAGAAGGCTTGGCGCTCCCCATGTTTCCCAAAGTTCCCGGGCATGAAGCCGCTAGCGAGTTTGTCAACGTATCCCAAACCGTGCCGCAGTTCGCCTCCACATTCTTTACGCTGACAGGAATGCACATGCTGCACGTGACGCTGGGCGTGATTTACCTTGGCGTGGTCGCGCTACGCCGCAAGTTCATTCCCATTCTGCTGGTGCTGTGGCTGGTGGCGTGGCTGGCGACGCCGGCCTATAGCCCGTTCCATTACGGCGCGCACGTCCTCTTACTCGGGGCGATTGTGTGCGGGATTATCCTGTGGCTGAAGCCCAAGTTGTATGACTCGTCTGATGTGGAAGTTGCCGGCCTGTACTGGCACTTCGTAGATCTCGTGTGGATGTTCATCTTTCCTCTGGTCTATCTGATGTCGGCGAAGATTCTCTAGGAGCGCGAGAGTTATGGAACCAGATCAAATAGCCATTGCAGAGCGCGTTGCAGAGCAGCACCGCCATCACAAAAAAGCGCTGTTCTTCTGGGTCTGGGGCGCCCTGCTGGTGATGACTGCCATTGAGGTTTACCTAACCTATCAGAACATGGAGCCGCTCAAGATGTTGACCATTCTGATGGGCTTGTCGCTGATTAAGGCCGCGCTGATCATCGGATTTTTCATGCACTTGAAGTACGAAGTTTCGCGCATGAAGTGGCTGACGATGTGTTCGGTCATCGCCTGCCTCATCTTAATGACTATCTTCTTTTTCCCGGACGCCAGGCGTATTATCGAGCTGGGAGTGAAATGAAACTGCGCGCTGCGATATTCGGCTTGTTGCTTTCTCTGTGGGCGGCGCCTGCCTTCAGCCAGGGCTGCGCGATGTGCTTCAGCACGGCTGCGGCGGCTTCCAAGGACGGCCAGAGAGCGATCAGCAAGGGCGTCCTCGTGCTGCTCGTCCCACCAGCGGGCTTTATGAGCCTCGGCGTTGGGCTGGCACTTTACTACGGAAAAAAGCGCGATCAGGAGAATTCCTGAGGCAGCAGTTTTGAATGAGAGAGCCGGGCGCTCTGCTCGGCTAACAGCGGACGAAGTATACTCCAAATAACGCAGCGCAGGTCCGATTCCTGCGGCGGGAAGTTAGTTGAGCCAGCCCCTAGACGCCGGAAAAGCCTTCGCGGCACTTCCCTCGAGACGCCTAACAGAAATGAATGGCCGTCACGCGACGCGAGAGCAAGGGAAGCGCTCGCCAATTTTCTCGTGATAGTATCCCTCTTTGGAAGGTGCGCTCATGAACTCATCGAACACAGTGGAAGGCACATTGAAAAACTGATAGACCCCACCTTTTACAAACTGGATTTCGAGCGTCTCCGAATCTTCCTGGTAGCCTACCTGGGTGATTTCCTTCGAGGGAACAGGGAACCGATGCATTGTTGAGAGCCCTTTTCTGGTGAGAGACGCCTCCAGCGGATGGCGCGAGGACTTGCCATCGGTCGCAGCCTTGGTAATAACCGATCTGTCGGCCTAGTCCTTTTTCCCTTGGCCGTGGTCCCGGACCGTCCCTCCGTGGTAGTGGCTCAACGGCGGGATTCTAGCATAAACAAAACAGATGCAAAGCAGCTCTTCTTTTAATGGGCTGTAGGAGATTGGCCGCGAGGCCTCTGGATTTGACCCAGAGACCCCGTTAGCCGTGCTTGATGAACGTGCCGTCATTCAGCTCAGCCATTGCTTGGCGCAGCTGGGCTTGCGTGTTCATCACGATGGGGCCGTACCAGGCCACTGGTTCTTCGATGGGCTTGCCGGAGACGAGCAGGAAGCGGATGCCTTCGTTGCCTGCTTGGACAGTGATTTCGTCGCCGCGGTCGAAGAGCACCAGCGAGTGATTTTTGACGTCGTAGACCGGCTGCGCATTGGGTTTGGCTACCTGTTCGGTCAGAACGGCGCGAGGTTCCGAGGAATCGCGGAACGTGCCGGAGCCCGCGAACACGTAAGCAAAGGCGTTGCGCGTGGTCTCGACTTTGAGCCGCTTGCGCTGACTGGGCGGAACGGAAATGTCGAGGTAATTCGGATCAGCAGCCACGCCCTCGACAGGCCCCTTTTTGCCGAAGAACTCGCCACAGATGACGCGCACGCGGGTGCCATCGTCGTCAGCGACCTCGGGTATGGCGCTGGACGGAATGTCCTGGTAACGCGGGTCGGTCATCTTTAGCGCGGAAGGGAGGTTGGCCCAGAGTTGGAAGCCGTGCATACGGCCCTGAGTATCACCCTTGGGCATCTCCTGGTGCAAGATGCCGCTGCCGGCGGTCATCCATTGCACATCGCCGGCGGTCATCTTGCCCTTGTTGCCGAGGCTGTCGCCGTGCTCGACGGAGCCCGCGAGGACGTAGGTGATCGTTTCGATCCCACGGTGCGGATGCCACGGAAATCCGGCCAGATAGTCTTTTGGATTGTCGTTGCGAAAGTCATCCAGCAGCAGAAACGGATCGAACTCCTTCGTTTTGCCGAAACCGAAGGCGCGTTCCAACTTGACGCCAGCGCCCTCAATCGTGGGCTGTGTTTGAATAACCTGCTTGACCGGTCTGAGTGACATAGCTTTTCCCTTTCTACGACACACATTCGATGTGTGGCGGGCGGTAAACGGTTCAGGCCTTCACGAACGGGATGCTCATGCTTGCCATCCTTTCATCATGTTAGATGCGTTATCACGATAATCGTTGCAACAGTTATTGTCTCAGAGCGGACGAGTGCAGCCGTAGAGGAGCGGGGATAGGCGGAAGGTCAGCCAGTTCAATGAGTTGTGCTCGGGGCGTCCGGATCTGAACCGGAGACCTCCTGCGCCCAAGACGGGGATGCTAGCTCTTGGAAGTCCTTCCTTTTCAATCTTCGTTTTAAAGATAAACGAGTTAGAAAGGCACTTTATCGTGGCATGATGTACAGAAATGTTGCGGACAGTCCGTTCCACGGGAAGGGTGCAACGCGTTGGCTTTTGGGCGGCTGGCAACTCGCGCCGGGGATCCGCGCGCAGAGCGGTTGGCCCATTGATGTTCGAACAGGGACGGACACTTCCGCCACCGGTGAAGGCAATGACCGGCCCCACCTTGTCCCAGGGCAGCCGCTCTATATCAACCAGTGGCAGCCCTGCAATACGACGGGGACAACTCAGTGCTATGTGGTTTTCAACAAGGCTGCTTTCGCGACCTTTCCCAGCGGCACGTTCGGTTTCGGAAATGTTGGGCGCGACTTCTTACGTTCACCGGGGACGTTCAATGTGGATATGGCCATTACCCGGATCTTCCCAATCCGCGAGCAGAGACAGATTGAATTCCGGTTCGAAGCGTTTAACGCTATCAATCATTTTAATCCGAGCATTGGAGGTCCCGGCACAACGGCAGGCATTAATTCGTCCAACTTTGGACGCCAGAGCGGCGCGACTACGCCGAGCTTCGTTCCGAGCGCATTCGACCCGAGGATTCTGCAGCTTGGATTCAAAATGCATTGGTAAAGCAACCGATTGAAAACTCTTCGCAGATCGCTGGCGCTGCTACCAATCGTTGTAATTCTATTCGTGCATGCCGCCAGGCCACCAGGCTCCGCAGTCGAATTGGAGAGCCTGCGTCGAAACTTCTTGAATCCTCCCGACGATAGCCGAATCCTGATGCGCTGGTGGTGGTTCGGACCTGCGGTGACGAAACTGGAACTCGCCCGGGAACTCGGCAAGATGAAGGAAGGGGGAATCGGAGGAGTTGAAGTTCAGCCCGTCTACCCGGTCGAACTCGACGATCCTGCGCGAGGCTTCCGTAACTTTCCCTATCTCTCCGATGAATTTATCGATGATCTGCGCTTTGCGGCCGGCGAAGCGCGCAGACTCGGTCTGCGCATGGACGTGACACTGGGCAGCGGCTGGCCTTTTGGAGGCTCACACATCCCCATAACGCAGGCCGGAGGTGCGCTGCGCATTTTAATAATCCCTGTGCCTGTCGGAACGCATTCGGTAGCCGTCCCCAGCATTCGCGCGGGAGAGGAGTTGATTGCTGGGTTCTTGGCGCCCGGGGAGCCGAAAAACTTTTCCGCATCCGAAGCGCAGCAGGTATTCGAGATTCGAGACGGCCGGCTTCGCATTCCGGTGGAGTCTGCCGTGCCACACGTCGTCATGTTTTTCATCTCGAGCCGGACAGGGATGATGGTCAAGCGGCCCGCCATTGGCGCCGAAGGGTTTGTCCTCGATCACTTTGATCGTGGAGCAATCGAGAATCATCTTCACGCCGTCGGAAACCGCCTGATCGAAGCCTTTGGAGACGCTCCTCCTTATTCCGTCTTCAGCGACAGCCTGGAAGTGTATGGTTCGGACTGGACCGGCGATCTCTTGCAACAATTTGGCCGACGTCGTGGTTACGATTTGACGCCGTACTTGCCCGTTCTTGTTCAGGACATTGGTCCGAAGACTGCGGACATCCGCCACGATTGGGGGAGAACACTCACCGAGCTTATCAATGAGCGCTATCTCACTCCAGTTCGAGAATGGGCGGCGCAACACAAGACGCTTTTCCGCTCCCAGACATACGGCATCCCCGCCGTTACACTTTCTAGTAATGCTTTAGTGGATCTGCCGGAAGGTGAAGGCGCGCAATGGCGGAGTTTCTCACCGGCTCGCTGGGCCTCATCCGCGAACCACCTTTTGGGAAGGAACGTCACCTCGGCGGAAACCTGGACGTGGCTCCATTCTCCAGCTTTTCGGGCAACACCGCTGGACATGAAAGTGGAAGCTGACTTGTTTTTTTTACAAGGAGTAAATCAGTTGATTGGGCACGGCTGGCCATATTCACCAAAAGAGGCCGGTGAGCCGGGATGGGCTTTTTACGCAGCCGCTGCTCTCAATGATCACAATCCGTGGTGGCCGGTCATGGGGGAAGTCACGCGCTATCTGCAAAGGGTTAGCTTCGTGCTTCGCCAGGGTAAGCCGGTGAATGATGTGGCGGTCCTTTTGCCCACGGATGATGCCTGGGCGCAATTCACGCCAGGAAAGGCTTCCGTGAGCGAATCGATGCCGCGCTTGCTGGGGCCGGACGTAATTCCACAAATCCTAGATGCCGGATTCAACTTCGATTTTATCGATGCGGAGACGATCGCCAAATCAGGGATTCCCTATCCCGCGTTGATCTTGCCCGGTGTAGAGCGCTTGCCTCTCGCGACATATCGTCAAATCGAAGCCTATGCGCACAATGGTGGCACCGTGATCGCCACACGAAATCCTCCTTCGCGCGCGCCGGGCTTGCAGGAGGCGCAGACGGACACTTCCCTGGAGCGAGAGATTTCACAGGAGTTGTTCCACACTTCAGCCGGAAAAGGCCTTTTTGTTCCGGACGAAAAGCAGCTTGGAAAAACCCTGACACATTCCTTCAGACCGGACTTCACCACTTCCCCTCACGCTCCGGAAATCGGCTTCGTTCATCGCAAATTGCCTTTTGCGGACCTCTATTTTCTCGCAAATACAAGCAACCATCCCATTTCCACGAACGCTACATTCCGCGCGTCGGAATCGTATCCAGAATCGTGGGACGCTTCTTCAGGGAATGCGTCGCAGATCAGAGCGAATTCCACAATCGAATTGAATTTGCAGCCATACGAGTCTCGGGTCATAGTGTTTGCACCTGGCAATTCGTTGGCCGTGGCTCAGTCCAAGACAACGAGATCCGTCTCGGGATCGGCTCGGCAAATACTCAATCTGGGAACGGGCTGGAAAGTCTCGTTTCCCGGTCTTGGTCGAACAGTTCACATGGATAGACTCCACTCATGGACCGACGAGGAAGAGACGCGATTCTATTCTGGCGATGCGGTCTACGAAAAGAACTTTGACGTTTCCCCAAAGATCTTGAATCCAAGCGTCCACGTGTACCTGGACTTCGGGCCGGGAACCGTTGTCGAGCGGCCTCCGAAAGGTCATCCGCGAATGCGTGCCTGGTTGGAAAGTCCAGTTCGTGAAGCCGCGCAAGTATTCGTGAATGACCAGCCCGCGGGTTCGATTTGGAAGCCTCCGTATGAGCTGGAGATTTCAGGCGCGCTTCGCCCAGGAAATAATGATCTGAAGATCATCGTCGAAAATCTGGCTACCAACACACTGGCAGGACATTCCCTTCGCGACTATAGGTTACTGAATAGCAGGTATGGGGAGCGCTTCGTGCCGCAAGACATGGAGAATTTGCAGCCCTTGCCTTCCGGTTTGGTTGGCCCGCTTCGCTTGGTTATTCAAGACGCGCCCTAAAATAACGATTAGCGCACGCGGACTCGATCTAACTGCAATTGGAAGAAAGAGAAGTCAAAAATGCAAAGATTCTTGACAAGACTTTGGACAATGGCTGCTGGATTCGTTGCTTTGGTTTTTGCCATGCCTGACGATACTGCGGAAGGTGAGCGCAGACAGGAATGCGACACAAAAACTCAGCATTGGCTTGCAGTCAATGGATCGTCCTGTGAAGTAAAGTTTCCAGCCTCTAATTCGGTCCCCACTATGAATCTATGTCCGCTTCGATGGGCCGCCATGCTTCTCCTCTTGCTTGCGTGGCCCCATTCTACCCATGGAAATGAATCGGTTGTGATTACGATCCACGCTAATCAGTTGACCGGCGCATACCAGCCTGTGTGGAATTATTTTGGCGCCGATGAACCCAATTATGTGTACGCGCGCAACGGCGAGAAATTGCTTCACGAATTGGCCGCTATGAGTCGCGTCCCGATCTACTTTCGTACCCACAACCTGCTAAATACGGGCACCGGCGAGGCATCGCTGAAATGGGGCTCAACCAATGTCTACACGGAGCTGCCTGACGGCACACCAGTACACGACTGGATTATCACGGATCGTATTTTTGATGCGCTCCGCCGGAATGGAGTGCAGCCGCTGGTGGAGGTCGGATTCATGCCGGAGGCACTCTCCACGCACCCGCAACCATACCGGCATGATTTTCCGCGGGGTGATATTTTTACCGGCTGGTCGTATCCGCCGCGCGATTACGACAGATGGCGGAAACTTATAATCATGTGGGTCAGCCATCTACATGAGCGATATGGTGAGGGCGTGAAAAACTGGCTTTGGGAAGTCTGGAACGAACCGGACATCTCCTACTGGCACGGCACACCCGACGAATACAATCAGCTCTATGACGTGACCGCAGCGGCCATACGATACGTGTTGCCGTCAGCCCGGATAGGTGGTCCGGAAACGACGAGTCCAACTGGAGCAAGAGCTGCCGCCTTCCTGAACCAGTTCCTGGAACACTGCGTGCGGGGTAGAAACGCCGCCACTGGACGCGTAGGCGCGCCGCTCGACTTCATCAGCTTCCACGCCAAGGGTCATCCGAAATTCGTGGATGGACATGTAAGGATGAGCCTCGCGGCTCAACTCCTCGCGGTGGATCGCGGCATGGAGATCGTTGCGTCTTTTCCGGAGTGGAGGAATACACCTATCATTCTGGGAGAAAGCGACCCGGAGGGCTGTGCTGCGTGCCAAGGAGCGCAGAACGGCTACCGCAACGGGCCGCTGTATGGAGCCACCATAGGCGATTCTACGGCTCGAACGTACGAGCTGGCGCGTAAGAACCGCATTAATCTCGCGGGGATTGTGACCTGGGCTTTTGAGTTTGAGGACCAGCCTTATTTCGCAGGGTTCCGTGAATTAGCAACGAATGGGGTGGACAAGGCTGTCCTTAATGTCTTTCGCATGCTAGGAATGCTGGGTGGCGACTGGGTCAAAGTAGAAAGCAGCGGAGCCCAAACGTTGAGCAAGATGCTTCAGGAAGGGGTGATCGATGCGCCGGACATCGATTCCATGGCTACTCGGCGAACGCGTGAACTAGATATCCTAGTGTGGAACTATCACGATGACGACGTCGCGGCGGCACCGGCGGCCATTCGGTTGAAGATAGACGATCTCCCGGAACAGAGAATACGCGTCGAGCAGTTTCGCATGGATGAGAGCCAGAGTAACGCCTACGCCCTATGGCAGAAGATAGGCAGGCCGGAGCATCCGACGGCAGCACAGCAAGTGCAACTGGAAAAAAGCGGAATGCTCGAGCGAATCGAACCACCGAAACTGGAAAAGGATGCCTCGAGCCCGCATAGCGGGGTGCTGAATTTCACCTTGCCGCGGCAAGGCGTGGCGCTATTTCGTCTGTTCTGGTAGACGATAAGCCGGAAAAAATACGCTAGATATTTTTGGTCGGGGCGTCCGGATTTGAACCGGAGACCTCCTGCGCCCAAGGCAGGCCAAAAAATATCGACACCAATTACCATCGGAAGTTCTCGAATAATCAGACATTGAGTGCCGTCAAAGCGGCGACCCCGATGGCACGACTAGGCACGGCCGAGGAAGTTGCGGATGTGATCTTGTTTCTTTGTAGCAACGAGGCCCGCTTCATTCAAGGGCAGGCCATCGAAGTAAACGGCGGATTCTCTTGATGCCGACCTCTGTTCACGCCAATGCCGCGGGATTTTTCAGATAGCGATCGACGATGGCATCGGCGGTGCGATAGGTGAGAGCTAGGATTGAAGGTGTGGGATTTCCAGAGGGCTCAAGGGAACGAGGATGCGCCAAGCACGAAAAGATTCGAGAGCTGCCAGTGCTACAGGTGGGGATTGTGAACATCTCGTCGGTGGCGGCTCGAAACGGTGGAGGCCTCGGTGCCCTTGCATACGCAAGTGCAAAAGGCGCCCTATCCACCATGACCATGGGACTTGCGAAAGAATTCGCACCTTTTGGGATTCGGATTAACGCAGTCTCACCCGGTAATGAAGGCGCCAGCCTGTGATCCGGGTGATTTTTATGTTGCACTGGGTGCAGAGTCCACGTTGCTCATACCAGAGATAGCGAAGAGTGCGGGTACCTCGAAACGTTGAACTCGGTATGATGCAACGGCAATGTGCGATTCTAAAGCTCAGCGCGTCCCTGCTCGATAGTTCACGTTAAGAGAAATCGCACCGGAGGTTTTTGGCCGTGAAAGGAACAATTTCTTTTTTGTGCTGCCTCTGCCTCACATTAGTCTCGGCCTCTCGTTCGCAAACGCCTTCAAGGGAAGCGGCCACGGAGGCCACGATTGAAATTGACGCCTCCAAGCCCTTTGGTTACAAGATACCGCGTACGATTTTCGGAAGTTTCCTGGAGCCGATTGGCCATTCGATTTACGGCGGACTATGGGCCGAAGTTTTGGAGAACCCCAGCTTCGAGGACAACCTCTGGAGCGCCCGGACCATCCAGAAGATGATTAGCGACGAGCCGGGACTGGCACGAGCTTCGGAACTCGGCCTTCCGCTTCCTTGGGAGCCACTCGATGCCAAACAGGGCAATCGCTACGAGCCGCGGTGGAACGATGCGGTCAATTCCTCCCGTTCGCTTTTTATTATGGGACTGCCCGCCAAGCAAGTGGGGGTGCGGCAAAAGGTCTACCTGCCAGTTCACCGGACACTGTATTACACGGGGAGCTTGTGCGCGAAACGCACAAGCGGCACGCCCGAAATGGAAGTTTCTCTTCGGCAGCGCGATCACCTGGAAAACGTATTGGCGCGCGGCGTGATTTCGCTCTCGGGCAACGATTGGAAACGCTATGAGTTTCGTCTGGATATCCGTGCGGGGAAGATCGCGCCACTCGATCCCGCCGACTTTGTTATTGCCGTTGGGAACGAAACCCGCGTGCTGGTGGACCAAGTGTCGCTGATGCCGGCCGACAACGTGGATGGAATGGACCCTGACATCATCCGTTTGGCCAAAGCGATGCAATCGCCCATTGTTCGCCTCGGCGGGAATTTTACGTCGGCCTACCATTGGCACGACGGCATCGGCCCGCGCGACAAACGCGTGAGCATGCTGAATATCGCTTGGGACATGCCCGAATACAACACGTTTGGGACAGACGAGTTCCTGCGCTTCTGCGAACTGATTGGGGCGCGGCCACAGATTGCCTTCAACCTTGGAAGCGGCACAGCCGAAGAAGCCGTGGGATGGGTCAAGTACGTTAACGAACATTGGGGCGACCATTCGGGCGGGTTGCTCTGGGAGCTGGGGAACGAGCTGTGGGGCAATTTTCAAGTAGGATATCCGACGCGGCAGCGCGTAGCAGAACGAACAAAAGCCTTCAGCGACGCTGTTCGCGCGGTGGATCCAAATGCAAAATTGATTGCAACAGGAGGCGACGAGGATTCCTATCCGGATTGGAATGCAACACAATTAACGAACGCCGACGTCTTCGATTACCTTTCCACACATTTCGTGGTCACCAACGACAGAATGGTCCGGGAGAATTCTTCGCCTGATTTTATCAGCCAGGCTGACTTCGCGCTGCCGGTGGGCCTGGAGCGAAAGCTCCGTGCGATGACAGAACAAATCCAAGCAAATTCCCAGGCGCGGGACAAAGTGAAGATTGCCTTCACCGAATGGCTTTTCTGGGCGGGGAATGACCGCGTTCCCCGCTATGACAACATGGGGGGCGCGCTCTGTACGGCTGGATTCCTCAACATGCTTCTGCGGGTGGCGGATATTGTGCCCATCTCCGACATGACCGGAATTATCGAATTTGGGGGCATTTGGAAAAAACGCGGGCGTGTGTTCGGAGCGCCATCGTACTGGGCATTCCGAATGTATTCGAACGCGGACGCCACCCAGCGGGTGGAAGCGCGAACAGAAGTTGGCAAATACAACGTGGAGCAAGGCTCGGTGCGGCTGCCGGACATTCCTGATGTTCCGTATCTTGACGTAGTGGCAGCGCTCAACGACGCGCGCGACAAGCTGACACTTTTTTGCGCGAATCGTCACCTGACGCAAGACATCTCGGCGCACATCTCCATCGCAGGATTTGCGCCGGCAGCAGATCAAATTGTGAAAACCCTCTTCGCGTCAAGCATCTATGAAAAGAACGATGAGGCGCACACGGAGGCTGTGATTCCTCAAGAGAGCAGGGTAAATCTAGAAGGCGTGAAGCTGGACTACGTGTTCCGACATGAAAGTGTTACGGTCATCGAACTTCATAAGAAGAACTGACCGGGGCGTTCTGAGTGCCATTGCGCGAACGCGATCGGCGAGCGTAGCAACAGCCTTCGGAAGCCTTGCCGGTAAATCCGCACTAGTCCTGCTGGTTCTTTGGTTGAGGCGCAGAAACCGAGCGATCGGCAAGGCTGCGCCGCTTTTCTTCGATCTCGTTCGTTTCATCCTGGAGACGGATAAACATATCCAACGCTTTACGGCTTTCTTCTGCCTTGCCAAGCTGTCGGTAGACTCTTGCCAGAACGTAATAATACGAAGACGCCCGGGGATTTAGAGAAACAGCGCGGTCCAGGGCTTCGGCCGCATCATTGAGCCGGCCTTGCGCCTCGCCAGCTTTGGCCTCTTGGAACCAGGCGCCGTCACACTTAGGATCGAGGTCCAACGCCGCACGGGCATACGCGAGAGCCTTTTCAGTATCGCCTTTGCGATTGTAATAGGCGCTCAGATTCACGTGCGCCGAGACAAAGTTTCCTTTCATAGCCCGATTGAGCGCGATGGCCTTCTCATAACTTTCTACAGCTCCAGCACCATCGCCTAGAGCTTCCTGAGCAAACCCTAGAGCATCCCAGCTTTCTACGTACGAGGGGTTTATGCGAAGTGCTTCTTCAAATTCTTTTCGGGCAGCATTCCACTCATCTTGAATCGAGAATAATTTGCCCAGGTTGAAATGCATCTCTGAGGACCGCGGGGCATACCGCACTCCTTGTTCGAATTCCGTTTGCGCCGCGTCGAACTTTCCAATGATCATCAGATCGCGGCCAAGAATCTTGTGCGCCTCCGCGTTTCGGATATCGACCTGAAGCGACTTCGCCAGCGCCTGAATGGATTCTCCAATTCTCTGCTGCGCGAACTGGCTGTACCCCAAGGCGTACCAACCCCAAGACGATTTCGGGTGTTCCTTCACATAAGCAGCAAGCATCGGCTCAACATCCTGAAACCGTCCTTCGCGGATATAGCCTTCGAATTCGCTGATGCGGTTGGGGTCGTCTCCAGCACCGCGCTCGCCGGAGAACGCAGCGATTTTCTCCCTGGCCAGGATGTCACCAGGATTGAGCTCCACCGCCTTTCGATAGGCCGCAGAGGCGCCCTCCGAATCGCCTTGCTTTTCAAGAACTGTCCCCATGAAATGCTGGGCATCCGGGGATTCAGGCTGAAGCTCAAGCGCATGCTTGAATTTAGCAGTCGCTCGGTCCAGGTCACCTTCATCGAGTGCAATACGGCCTTCCGCGATATCCAGAGCGGCATTCTGATTCCGATCGTCGGAAGAAGCTAATTCGCGGCTCTTCTGCAACTCCGCGGTAGCTTCGTCCTTGTGCCCCGCTCGCGCCAGACTTAGCCCCAGTTGATAATGTGCCTGAGCATTCTGAGGCGCAAGCCGCGCTGCTTCCCGAAGCTCCACAATGGCTTCCTCCACTTTCCCTTCACCGAGGAGCGCCCTACCTAACGCGAGCCTCGCTCCAGAAAAGGTCGGCTGGCTCGCAATCACCTTGCGCAATTGCTCAATTTCTTTCGCCGGGCCGTAGCTCGGATTTTGGCCATAAGCCACCGCCAGATTGAACTGCGCCTTTAAAGATCCGGGCGCGAGCGCTACAGCCTTCTCCAATTCGCGCACGGCCTGTTCGCTGTCAGTCAGGGTAAGGACTGCGCCCAGGTTAGCGTGAGCGTCCGCGTAATCCGGGCTGATGCGCAGAGCCTCTCGAAACTCAGTGATGGCAGCTTTTTCGTCGTTCTCCTGCGCCAACACGAGCCCCATGTTGTTGTGTGCCTCCGCAAAATCCGGTTGCAGGCGAACGGCCTCGCGGAACTCCGCCAATACCTGTTTGCTGTTGGCGCTCGCGCGCCCAAGCAATAGCCCTAGCACATTGTGCGCTTCGGCCAGATCTGGCTTCGCAGTTAACGCCTTTCGCAGGTCTGCAATCGCCGTGTCCCAATCGGGCGCTGGACCGGAGGGAAGCGGAACGTTTAGCCCGGCCTCAAACTGTCCAACGGCTTTATCCATATCGCTGTCGCGCAGGTACGCAATTCCAAGGTCAATATAGGTGGCGGAAAAGGACGGCAGGAGGGCAATCGCGCGCTGCAGGTTTCGCCGTGCTTCCTCGCGTTCCCCGGTTTCGCGCAGAGCGGTTCCGAGAAAGGCATAGCTGGCGCCTGCAGCCGGATCCAGTCGAACAGCCTCTCGCACTTCGGATACGCTTCTAACCTTCGAGCCGGCGTACCACAGCGCAACGCCAAAATTATAGTGCGCCTCCGCAAAGTCGGGCTGGAGCGCCACGGCACGCTCCAAATGAATCAATGCAGAAGTCAAGTCGCCCTGTTGGCCAAAGAGGAATCCGAGCAAATTCTGCGCTCCGGCGTGACTATTATCCTTGCTCAGAGCTTCGGCGAGTAGCTGTTGGGCCTCTTTCATCTCGCCGCGCGCCGCGACTTGTTGCCCGCGCTTATACAATTCGTCGGCCTGGCTCGCGGAAGGTTGGCGCGGCTTCCGCTGTGAGGCAGCCTGCTGCTTCAAAGCCACGCCCAGAGCATAGTAACCTTCGCGGAACTCCGGATCGATGCGCAACAAATTTTCGAAAGTCTCAATAGCGCCGCCAAGATCTCCGCTTTGCTGCAAGGTCTGGCCGAGCAAGTACTGCGCATTAACGCTGTCGGGCTCTAGTTTGATGGCAAGCCGAAGATGCACGAGCGCTGCCTTTGCATCGCCTTTTTCCCGAAGAGCGACGCCTAGATTCACGTGTGCCGCTGCATTGTTGGGCTCAAGCGCCAAGGCTCTTTGAAAAATACCGATGGCCCCGGCCAAGTCACCGTTCTTGGCCATTGCCGAACCGAGATTTGTGTAGGCGCGTGCATACTTTGCGTTAAGCGAGATGGCTTTTCGGAATTCAGCGATGGCGCCCAGAACATCACCCTTCTGCATCGTGGCGACACCCAGCCAGTTATGTGCCTCCGGAGAGCTAGGGCCCAACTTCACTGCGCGCTGAAAGGCTTCGAGGGCATGGCTGAAGTCGTTTCGGTCCCAAAACGCCAAGCCCAGCGCCACATAAAGTTTGGGACTGTAAGGGTGTGCTCGTATGTCTTCCTCAATCCGGCTGACCGATGCAACCCCCTTCTCAGGTACCTGTGCCCCGGCAGCCAGTAGGGACCCCACAACGAATGCAGCAAGGCTTGCCGCTCGAGTCAGTCTTGCGCGACGATTCATAGTCTGGATCCCGTCATCGAAGCTGCCAGTCCGAGTTGGACTCACTTTCCATTCGGGGTACTTTGAGAATGCAGCAGCACAGGATAGCGCCGAGGCAAACTGCTGTAAACGCATACTATCCTTCCGCTATACCTGAATAGGATGACGTTGGGGACTCCCAATAGTCGCTCCCCCACATCCCTTGGCTTTCTTCCCTCCTCAAAAAATCTCTTTGTAGTTTCAAAGAAATTTCTTGACTTCGGTTTTGCCCGGGTGTAGAAGCATGCAGACGTTCGGGAAAACGTTTACCGGGAAACTGCCCTGGCGGACAACGTCCTGGACGGAGAGACGTTTGGGGCGCTCGAAGCAAGGTCGTTCTGATGAAACGACCCCTGCGTGAAAGTTGACCGAGGGGTGTGGAGCAGACCAACTTGAAAATTCCGAGGCTATGGTCGCAAAAGCCGGACTCAGCTTAAAACCCTACAGACACATTCTGTGACAGGGCTTGGCATAGCCACGAAACCAAGATATGCAGCATGCTCCATGCACCGTCAGGAAGGTTCGCGCTGGACTAAACTTCAGCGCTTGCGTGGTTTGGAGGCGCGAAGATGAGACGGTCAATATCTCTCGGCGTGTTGCTGCTGTGTGCTTTGGTTGTCTTCACGGGGCAGGGCGCGCATGCCCAGCTTGCTGACCGGGCCGAGATTACCGGCCTCGTCACTGACACATCGGGGGCGGGTATTCCCGATGCGAAAGTCACCATAACCAACCAGGATACCGGTGCAAAAATAGTAGTGGGTACGAATAGCGCCGGAAACTACAGCACTCCACCGCTCCCGATAGGTACGTACACCATCGATGTCGAAAAAGAAGGCTTCAAGCATGCCACCCACCCCGGCATTGTGTTGAGCGGCGCGCAGAGTTTTCGCCAGGATGTAAAGCTCGAACTCGGTGCGGTGACCCAGTCGATCGAGGTCGAAGGCGGCGCAGAGCAGATTAATACCGAGAACGCTACGGTCTCACACACGGTTGGTGAGACCTACTATCGCGATCTTCCGGCCGTCATGGGAGCGGACATCCGGCTGGCCGAGTCCCTACTGCAATTGCAGCCCGGCTTTGTGCCCATGCAGCCGAACGGCGACGCGATCTTCCGCGGCAGCCAATTTACTTCCAGAATCAACGGCGGCCAGACCATGGCCACGGAAAACTGGTTTGATGGCGCCGCCTTCGGTTATGCCGAAGGTCATCAGGGGACGCAGGAAAGCGCGGTACCCTACCCGTCTGTGCAAGAAATGACGGTCGTCGAGAACACTTTTTCCGCACAGTACGGGCACACTAGCGGTGGTTTTATCACCTATGCCACGAAATCTGGCACCGATAAGCTGCACGGCAACGTATACGATTTCCTGACCACCGACAAGCTCGACGCCTCGAACTTCTTCCTGCGCAAGCGCCTCCCTCTGACACAGAACAACTGGGGGGCTGCCGTAGGCGGGCCAGTGCCCAAGATTACCTGGGGAGGCAAAACGTTCTGGTTCATTAATGTGGACGGCCTCGACTACCACAGTATAGTCAACACAGGCTTTGTTAATACTCTTCCGACTGCCGCCGAAAGGCAGGGGGACTTCAGCGACCCTGAGATTCTGAACACGACGAAAATCGTAGGGCATGATGCGCTGGGCCGGCCCATGTACCAGGGTGAAATCTTTAATCCGTCCACCACCCGACTAGTCAATGGCGTACCTGTTCGCGATGGCTACGGATTCGACCCCACCACGGGGCTGCCAATTCCCGGTCAGGCGAACATCATCCCGGCCAACGACCCTCTGCGGAGTTCGTTGGCAGCCTTTACGATTCCCAACATCCCGGCGCTCGACCGCACAGTCTGCCCAGACGCAACCGGAAACCTCGGAACATGTGTGCGGGCCAACGGCTTTGGCGGGAACTCGGACGACAATAACAAAATTAACGTAAGAACTTGGCTGTTCCGTATCGATCATACATTCAACAGTAAGTTCTCCGTCAGCAATACCTATTACCAGAACAACCGGCCGCGCACCGCTCACTGCGGTGGTCCGCAGGGCTGCACCACCGTGCATAACGGGCAAACGGATTCTGCCGCGAACGACACCTACATCGGACAGGGATTCTTCCAGCGCATCACCAACCATTTCGAGCATTTGCAAATGAATTGGATCATCAAGCCGAACCTCTTCAATCACACCACGCTGGCCTACGACCGCTGGCATATGCAAGGCAACCAGTTATCCGGTGGCGTAGGGTGGAATCAGAAGCTCGGACTCGGGCTGCCAAACCAGTCGGTATTCAACAATGCGGGCTTCCCGCAGCTAAATTTCAATGGCCCGATTGGCTACACGCACTACGGGACACCGTGGGCGAGCGGCGGGAGCGATATCAACAATCGCTATCAATTTCTGGACGACATCACCTGGATTACCGGGAGGCATACGCTCAAGGCCGGGGTCGAATTCCGGTACATGACCTTCCCGCAAACGGGCTGGGCAGTAAACACCGGAGGTAACTTTACTTTCAACGCCGGCGAAACATCCGGTTATGACGCCTCCGGCACAAACTTGAGTGCGCAAACCGGGGACGCATTCGCTTCCTTCATATTGGGCCAGGTGGACAGCGCCAATTTCTCTGCACCGTTCAGCTACATGCCAAAGATGAAATACTCCTCACCCTGGATCAACGACGACTTCAAGCTGACGCCCAAGCTCACACTGACCTTTGGTCTCCGATTCGACTGGCAATCGGGGTTGTCGGAGCAACACGGAAAGTTTTCAACTTTCGATCCCACTGCTCAGAACCCCGTCGGTCATTTGGGAGCAACGATCTTTAACAGTAGCAAGGCCATCGGGAACAGCAGCTGGTCGACAGGTCCGCGTTTCGGTTTTGCCTATCAGATTAAGAACAAGACTGTGGTCCGCGGCGGCTACGGAATCTACTACGCCGGTGCACAGGCCGACTCGTGGGATCCTTACCCCGTGGACGGCTACCAAACCAATCCAGTGGCGCCAAATATTACGAACGGGCAATTCCCCGCGTTCTACTTCCAAGGAACCGGTAGTTGCCCAAGCGTATATGGTCCCACCAAGGCCGCTCCTTGCGGCTGGCCGACAGGGTCCATCGTGCTCCCGCCCCAACTCAAACCCGACGTATCGAATGGCGGAAACCCCGTGGGCGTCGATCCCAAGACGTACACTATGCCCAGGTATCAGAACTGGTCGATCTCGTTCCAACGCCGGTTGAGCGAGAACATGGCCATCGATATCGCGTATGTGGGCAACCACGGGACGCGGCTAATCGACGGACGTAGCTCCGCCGGCGTCTATGACAACATGAACGCTGGGAGCGTGCTCGCCTTAGGCGCTAACGTTCTAGGGAATGGGTTCTTCGCGAACGGCGTTCCCAACGCTATAGCAACTGGTGCGGGATTTACGACACCCCCTTACCCGGGGTTCACGGGAACCGTGGCCCAGTCCTTAAGAATGTGGCCGCAGTATCGGCAGATCAACTGGCGCTATTTCCCGCTGGGCAATAGCCACTACAACGCGTTGCAGGCTTCCTTTGACCGGCGCATGAGTCACGGCCTGCAACTCCGCGTGGCCTACACTTATTCTCGGCTGATGAACAACGGCTCGGAGACCGGTTTGGGAGCCGGGGGACCTCCCGTACAGAATCCCAGCGATATACACAGCCTCTACAGCGTGAGTTCCGACGACGTGCCACATATTTTTACTTTCGGCTGGATTTACCAGCTACCCTTTGGCAAGGGCAAATGGGTCGGCGGGAACTCGTCGGGAGCTTTGGACAAGTTCATCGGCAATTGGCAAATCTCAGCAACGCAGACATACCAGTCTGGGAGGCCGCTCTCTATAACCACAGATAATGGCGTTCTTGGAGGGTTGCTCTTTAACTACGCGAAGTTCCCCAATAAAGTCGGGAGCGGACTGACGGGGACGTTTTCAGATCCCAATGGCTCTAAAACGACGGGGGCTTATCTCAACCAGACAGGATGGGCCGACCCTGGAACGCTCGCCTTCGGCAACGCTCCCCGCGAGGATGCCAGCGTCCGTGGTTTTAAGTATTACAACGAGGACTTCTCCATCTTCAAAGACACGCACTTTGGCGAGAGCCGATACGTTCGGGTCCAAGCCGATGCAGGCAATGTCTTCAACCGTGTTTACTTCTGCCCTGTGGATCAGTTCTGGCTGCCCAATAACGGCAACGGAAACTTTGGGAGAACAAGCAGCCAGTGCAATATCCCGAGGCGAGTGCAGGTTGCACTACAAGTCTTTTTCTAGACGATCCCAACCACCCCAGACTAACCGTTTGTGGGAAGGGCCGCAAAGCGCGGCCCTTCCCGCAGACGAAGTCATTCTTTGAGTTCCCTGAAAAAAGTGAAAGCGAGCTACTTACTTGGTGCGGCTTACGCGCGAAACGCGAATCCCTTGAGAGGGGCAACGATTTCGGGTTAAACCCCGTGGTGCCCCCCTCCCCCATTACATTCATGGATATCAAAACAAAAGACTCACAAAATGGGTATTTCATAAGGGACACATTCTAACGACTATGTTTTTGGTTGATCCGAGTGGTTGTGACGCGAGGGGTTACCGGCAGACAAGCCCCAGATTTACCTAAGAAGTGTGGTGCGCAGAAATTCCTGACTTGCCATTAACGATCTGAGGTAGAAACAAAGATTGGTCTAGCTAGTTTCTGGCGCGAAACCCCAGAATGCCGCGTAAAATCAGGCGTTGGTGCGTTTTTTCTCTTCATTTTTTCATTTTTCTCTTGACAAGTACGTGTGTAGTATGGCACACGTAATACATGAGACCCAACCAATCCGAATCTCCCTCCGATGTCTGGCGCTGGTTCCAAAATCAAGCCGAAAGCCTCGGACCCGCTGTTCTTGGCTCGCTCAGCTTGCGACGCAGTCCTTGTGTTCGCGAGAACTGCCCCGCTTGCTTGTCGGGCGAACAGCATGCCAGCTACGTCCTGTATGGTCGCCTGAAAGGACGCCGTTTTGCGGTTTATGTTCCCGAAGAACTTGTGCCGGAGGTACGCCGCTGTTTAGACAACGGGCGTGCTCTGCAGGATCTGCTGTACCAGGCCGCACCTCGATATGTCAAAGCCTTGAAACGGGAGCGGGACAAGGCGTCGCAAAAAGCGGAGAACTGAACCTTGCCGAGAACTGCGAAACCACAGATCAGTTTCGCCGATTGGGAGTTACTGCAGCAGGGTATCTTGCTGGAGCCGCTACTGCAGAGCATCTCCGATTTTCTTGACGACCACAAAGAGATGATCGAGGCCGTACGGCGCGATCTGCAACGAGGTCTGAAGAATCCCGGGACCGGTCGCAACGGATTGGCCCCACAACAGGTTCTGCGCTCCCATCCGACCGACAACACGTTGTTATGGGATGTCGTACGCGTGGTCACGCGCTTGATCGGCCGCCTCGCGGAAGCGGTTCAGCAGCGTATTCGAGGGTTTCGCAAGCGCACGCGGGCGGCACGGCGACGGATGCAAGAAATCCAGCGGCTGACGCCCAAGCAGCAGTACGAACGACAAACCAAGAAATATCGCGAACTCATCGGAGTGACCGAGGAAGTCGTGGACAGCGCGCAAAGGGTAGTTGCGCAGACCCGCAAAGCGCGCGGCAAGAATCTGGTCGCTGACCTGGCCATCGGCGAACTCCGAAAAGAGATCGACCACTACTGTGAGCTGGGAGAGCGTGTGATCGATCAAGCGCGCCGTCGCGTGCTCCAGGGAGAACAAGTTCCCAACACCGAGAAAATCTATTCCATCTTTGAATCCCACACGGATCTGATCAAGCGCGGTAAGGTGCAAACACCGCTGGAATTCGGCCACAAAGTCTTTCTCGCGGAAAGTGCCCAAGGGCTGATCACGCAATACCAAGTACTCGAGGGAAACCCGTGCGATGAACAACAAGTGGAACCTTCCCTGGAACACCACAAGGAAACCTTTGGCCACGCCCCCGAATTGTATGGTTCCGATCGGGGCTTCTTTAGTGAGAAGAATGTGAACTCCTGCAAGCGAAACGGCGTCAAGGTGGTGTGCATCCCACAGCGCGGCGGGAAGAAAACTCGCGTGCGCGAAGCGTACGAGAAGAGTCTCGCTTTCAAGAAAGGGCAGCGCTTTCGAGCCGGCATCGAGGGGCGCATCTCCGTGTTGTTCCGCGGTCGTGGCATGAAGCGTTGTCCCGCCGAAGGACGCCAGCGCTTTGAGTTAGGGGTAGGCGCGGCCGTGCTCGCCAACAACCTGATGAGAATTGCGGCCTTGCTAACGAAACGATCGTCTCGCAAACGAAGAGCCGCGTAACACTCTCTTTCCGCTTTCTCTTTTTCCCCGTGAGGCCGGTCGCGTTTTTCCGAACCGCACTCTTCCATGCGATGCCGGAATCCACGCCTACAATGGTCTGCGCACGTGTGTCGAAAACCAACTCAGGCTTGCTAAGTCCATGAAATTTCTATTGCGCGCCCCACTTTTGTAGCAAAATACGGGTTTCGCGCCAGAAACTAGCTACTTTCCTGCGCAAAAATGAGGCCCGAAGTGGCCAGTTTGTCGAAGACTACCAGGCGATTTCAAGCCCAAACGTCACTTTTCCCTTGACATTCCCGGTAGTGTGCCTAACATGTGTACATG